>Ga0209064_1000355_pt1 | contig 105411 bp, 106 predicted proteins | sample Inofromicrocosms_FD_187498 | JGI IMG/M metagenome (GOLD analysis project Ga0209064, IMG submission 187498) | Mouse cecum microbial communities from Vienna, Austria - Inoculum for glucosamine and mucus D2O microcosms (SPAdes) (version 2) | ecosystem: Host-associated > Mammals > Digestive system...
GGGGGGGGGGGTAATATATTACTCTTATTAGCTTTTTTCTTTGTCTTTGGTAAAGAAGGTGTGAATGAAAATTCTATTCTATCAATCGCACCACTTTGTCCCCTACCCTTTTCACCTTTGGTATTTTCTTTAATCTTTTTATACGCGAGGTTTTCAAAGTAGGGCTTATTGGTATAAGGGCTTGTCTCAATGAGCTTTAAAATAGAGGGCTTTAAAACTTGTTTATCAATATCCCTTGTTTCATAACTACTAGGAATAGACATTAACTCTTTAAATCTTGCATATTTGACTACATATTTGCCTGTAGCGTTGATTAGCTCACCAAAAAGATTATGTTGTGGACTATGAGCAGACTTTCCAAACTCTCCCATTTTATGCTACTCCAAAACTAAATATTCTACTTAGATTATAGCAGAAAAAATGAATTTTATGTGCAAAAATAAACAAACTTGCACACGATTTTATATTCTCTCACAATTTATCCACTCTCTACTGCGCTTGTGTAATGACGCCTCCTCCTAAAACACAATCTTCTTGATAAAGCACAAGAGCTTGTCCTTGTGCTACGCCATAGGCAGATTCTAAAAGTTTTGCATAAATAAACTCACCTTGTATATCAATTTGTGCTTTAAGTGGCGTAGAGCGGTAGCGGACCTTGACATCATATATTCCTCCATTAAAGGCTTGTGGCAGACTTTTATTAAGAGCTTTTATAGAATCTATAGCAAGTTCTTCTTTTGTGCCAACGACTATTTCATTATTTTGTGGATTAATCGCTTTGACATAGTGAGGTTCGTGTGAACCAAAAACACTAAAACCTTTGCGTTTGCCAATAGTATAGTGCATATAGCCCTTATGTGTGCCGATGGCTTTGCCATTACTATTGCGCACAACACCCTCATTATCTACTTTGTCGTGGAGTTTTAAAATATCAATATAGCTTTGCTCTACAAAGCAAATTTCTTGAGATTCCTTATAAGTTTGAAGCGTGCCCAAAAAAGGTAAAAGTTCAAGGGCAGTTTTTTTAATATCTTCTTTGAGAAGAGCACCTAGAGGAAAGATGATTCTATCAATAGCTTCTTGAGGCAGGGCATAGAGGAAGTAACTTTGGTCTTTGCTTTCATCAACAGCTTTTGCAATGCGCTTTATGCCATTTACTTCTTTAATCTGTGCATAATGTCCTGTAGCGATATAATCGCAACCTAGTTCTAAAGCCTTTTGTAACCCTAATCCAAACTTCATCAAGGGATTACAAATCGCGCAAGGATTCGGCGTTTTACCTTCTTTGTAGGAGCTTACAAATGTATCATATACACTTTTTTTAAATTCCTCGCGCAAATCAAGCACTTGAAAGTCAATATGTAAATGTGCGGCAACTTGCTCGCAGTTTGCGATATAAATATCGTGTTTTTTGTTTTTGTCGTGGAGCTTGAGATAGATTCCTATGACTTCATAGCCCTGCGATGAGAGCAAATGAGCACAATAGGAGCTATCTACGCCTCCACTCATAAGTAATGCAACTTTCACTTAATGTCCTTAATTGTGAAATTTATGCGTGAGTGTAGCATTTTCAAGCAAATACGCATCAAAGATTATTTTATGGTATAATCTAAGCTTTTTTAGAAAGTTTTAATTTTATAGGGGTGCATTGTGATTTTAGAGCACGAACTGCCGCAAGGAAGCAAGCTTTATTTTGATATGTCTGCCAGACTTAAACGCGATATAGAATCTTGTGCCATTAAAGCATTTTATGAGAATGATTATAGAGAGATTGTAACACCTTCATTTGCATTCTTAGAGCATCAAGGGGATATGTTTAATCGTGAGATTGTGCGATTAAGTAGTGAAAACAACCATCAAATTGGATTGCGCTATGATACGACCCTTGATGCAATGCGTATTGTTACTAAGCGTATTATGCGCAGTAGCACACATAAGAAATGGTTTTATATTCAGCCTGTGTTTAGCTACCCTACTACTGAAATTCACCAAATTGGTGCAGAATATTTGGGTGGAGAAAGTCTCTCACCTGTTATGTGCTTAGGTGTGAGCATTTTGCAAACATTAAATCTTGCTCCTTATTTGCAAATCTCTAATATGAAAATCCCGTTTTTATGCGCTAAGCATAGTGATGTGGATATAGAAGTATTTGCCTTGCAAAATGTTGGTAAATTACTCCAAATGGAAGGATATATGGCGGATTTAGTGCATATTAAAACAAAGCAAGACTTACAAAAAGCCATTTTGAGCGCACCTGCATTTTTAAAAGAAGAGTTGGAGCGTTTGCTTGAATGCGCAAGTTATTGTGAATATGAAAAAACCATTTTTTCTCCGCTTTTGTTTGCACCTAGCCCATATTATGAAGATTTATTTTTTAGAATGTTTGTGGGTAATTCAACCTTACTACAAGGTGGCAAATATAGTGTAGAGGAGCAATTTTCGTGTGGATTTGCAATTTATACTGATGAGGTAGTAGAATGCCTCTTATCTTAAAGCTTTATTTTATGAATGGGAGATAATTTATGGCTGATTTGATTGTGGGGATTCAATGGGGTGATGAAGGTAAGGGCAAGGTAGTTGATGCATTGGCTGGAGAATATGATTATGTAGTGCGCTATCAAGGTGGTCACAATGCAGGACATACCATTGTAGTGGATTCTAAAAAAATTGCTCTGCATTTACTGCCCTCTGGCATTTTATATGAGCGATGTAAAAATGTGATTGGCAATGGCGTTGTGATTAATCTTGAGCAATTATTAAACGAAAGCAAAGCCTTTGGGAATTTACAAGGACGGCTTTTTATTAGTGATAGAGCGCATATTATTTTACCCTATCACGAGATATTAGATATTGCAAAAGAAAAAAGCCGACAAAGTGCTGCTATTGGCACTACTGGTAAAGGGATTGGACCTTGCTATGGCGATAAGGTTTCACGCAATGGTGTGCGATTAATGGATTTAAAAAATTTAGACAAATTGAGAGAGAAGGTTGATTCTATCTATCAACATATACAATATGTTCAAACTCTCTATAACGTGGAATTACCAAGTGTTCAAAGCGTAATGGAACATATAGAATCTATTGCGCCGCAGATTTTGCCTTTTGTAACAGATACAACTCAACTTCTGTGGGCAGCACAAAATCGTGGCGAGAAGATTCTATGTGAGGGTGCACAAGGGAGTATGCTTGATATTGACCACGGCACTTATCCTTTTGTAACAAGTTCAACAACAATCGCTTCAGGTGCTTGTAGTGGGAGCGGATTAGCGCCTCGTGATATTGCTCGTGTAATTGGGGTTGCAAAGGCGTATTGCACAAGGGTTGGTAATGGTATGTTTCCAACCCAAGAAGATGGTGAAATAGGTGAAAGGTTGCGTCAAGCAGGTGGAGAATTTGGCACAACTACAGGGCGTGCTCGGCGGTGCGGGTGGTTTGATGCGGTTGCAGTGCGCTATGCCTGTCGTCTCAATGGTTGCGAGAGTTTAAGCATTATGAAACTTGATGTTCTTGATGGATTTGAGCGTGTGAAAGTATGTGTAGGCTATGAATATGAGGGAAAACAGATTGATTATATTCCTACTGATTATGATAATGTGAAGCCTATTTATCGGGAGTTTGTGGGTTGGGATAAAACCTGTGGTGTCCGCACATTTAACGCTCTGCCCTCACAAGCACAGCATTATATTAAAGAGCTTGAAAAGATTATTGGCGTAAAGATTTCTATGGTATCTACAAGTCCAGAGCGCGATGATATGATTATGCTTGGATAGAGAGCTATGAAGACAAAATTTTCTTCCATTGTATCTTTGCGTAAAAAAGATATGCAGGTATGTGAGCTCGCAATGATGCAAAATGAAAGTAAAATTGCGAACAAGCAAATACAAATAGAGAATCTTCAAAAGGATTTTTTGCAGCTTAAAATACCTCAAGCTGGAACATTTTATGCTTTTAAGGCGTTTGAGGAAACCAAAAATATGCTTTTAACTCATATAAGTCTTGCCCGTAATGAGCTTGAAGCTCTTTTTGCACATAGAAAAGTGCTTCAAGAACAATACAAAAAGTGTAATATTGAGTATGAAAAAGTTCATTTTTTGGATAAAAAAGAGCATAATGAGATGATAAAAAATGCCAAATACAAAGAAAAGCTAGAAGTTGATGAGATTGCAGTAATGCTTTATAATAATGCAGGAGGCAGAGCAATATGATAAATCACACGCAATACAGAATCTATTATAGGGCACTAGGAAGTATAATAGCAAGTGTATTCTTTTGCAATATAGTTCTAGGAGCAGATTCTCAACTTCTTGATTGTAGTATTATCTTTGAAGCACGTAAAAATGAAGTAAAAGCGCAGCTTGATGAGATTGATGAGCGACAGCAAGCTTTACAAGTGCTTCAAAATGCTACACAAGTGCTTCTTGACGAGAAAGAGCGCCAACTTAAAGACAAAGAGGCAGAGATTGACCAAAAAATCGTGCTTTTTTCGCAGGAGCAAGAAAAATCAAAGGCTGAAATTGAAGAACAAAATAAAAAAAATACACAGGCTTTAGAACAAAAACAACAAGAAATAGAGCAGCTCATTGCCAAAAATGAGGAGATTCTCTCTCAAATTAAAGAGGTAAAAGACGACAAAATCATCAAAGCTTATAAGGGTATGAAGGAGGCTAAAGTAGCAGCCATACTTGCAGATATGCCAGAATCCGAAGCAGTTGAGATTCTCTCTCAAATGGAAGTTAAGGATATAGCAAAAATTTTGGGCAAAATGGACGACCAAAAAGCAGCAAAGATTACCTCTCAAATTCGTGCAGTAGAGCCAAATCGTATTGCAAGCCCACAAGATAATGTCCCACAGAATCCACAGGATTTACAAGAGACAAATGAGGCACAAGATTCTCAAAGTGCTGATATGCAAGATGAGAGCGCGCAGAATCAATCCCAAGAAAGCAAATCAGATACGCAATCAGATGCTACAGATAATAATACCCAAGAGGCAGAAAATAGCCCTGAACTGTAATGTTTATATTAAAATTTATATAATGAAAACTAGCAATTTTTTAGTTGATTTTAATCAAAATTAATATATTTTACATTTTTAAATAAAGTTATTTTAAAGGAGGATAAATGAATGTGCCTATAAAAGCAATGGTATTTATGGCAGCAATGCTTGCATATGTACACGGAGGCGAGATAAAATATGCTTCCAAAGTCAAATCACTTTACAAGGAGGGTGATAATAAGGTTGTAGGGAGGCTTTTACCAACAGCTAAGGTTGATGTGCTAGAGCATAAAGGGAATAAAGTGCTTTTGCGTATTCAAGGCTATAAGCAAGTAGGCAATCAAGCGGCTTTGTATTTTGCACCTAATCGGCGGATTTTGAATGTGGGATTTTCTAAAAATGTAGATGTGGCTTTTAAAAGTATAGAAACTTTTAAAGAAAGCGAAAGTAAGCAAGAATGGGAGCTTGCAAGTGTAGATTTATGGAGTGATGATGCACATTTGGTTGAAAGCGTTGAACAACTTTATAAAGAGGCAAACGAGCTTTTTGCGAATTGTTCTATTTGCCACGCTTTGCATCCACCTAAAGAATTTAATGCTAATGCGTGGCCAAGTGTGATTAAGTCAATGAAAACGCGTGTAGGCTTTGATAATGACCAAGAATACTTGGTGTCTCAATACCTGCAAAAAAATGCTAAAGATATGCCAAAGGAGAAATAATGAATGTATTAAGTAGACGACAAGTGCTTCAAGCAATGGGGAAAGGTTTAGCCGTATTTGCTCTTGTGCCTTTTGTGGGCTGTGATACGGAGAGTAAAAAGGCAGTTATAGAATCTGGAGTGAAAAGCTTTAGTGAGAATCTTGTGCTTGATGGTGAGGTTATTACGGGGGCTCATTGGGGGGTTCTTAAGGCAAAAATAAAAGATGGTAAGGTTATTTCAAGCACTAATGCGCTTAAAAATAATGTATCTAACCCGCTCCATAGCACAATACCTGATTTAATTTATTCACCTACGCGTATTCAATATCCTATGGTAAGGAAATCTTATTTAGAAAACCCTGCAAATCCAAAACCTGAATTACGCGGGGCTGATGAATGGGTGAGAGTGAGCTATGATGAGGCTATTGCACTTATTGCCAAAGAGCTTAAAGCTACTTATAAGCAAAAGGGTAAAGAGGGCGTTTTCGCTGGAAGCTATGGTTGGAAAAGCAGTGGGAATTTACATAATGCGAGAATCTTGTTGCAGCGATTTATGGGTATGGCAGGTGGCTACGTAGGCGTGAGTGGAGATTATTCCACAGGTGCTTCACAGGTGATTATGCCTTATGTGGTGGGAAGTATTGAAGTATATGAACAACAAACCTCTTTTTCTAGCGTGTTAGATAATAGCCAAGTGGTAGTGATTTGGGGTGCTGACCCTATGGCTACTTTACGCAATGCTTGGACACTCAATGAAGGCACAGGGCTTGATTTTTTTGATCAGCTTAAAAAGTCTGGCAAGCATATTATTAGCATTGATCCAGTGCGAAATATGACTTGTGATTATTTGGGCGCGGAGTGGTTAGCTCCTTTACCAAATACAGATGTAGCCTTAATGCTTGGCATAATGCACACAATGTTTAAGAGCAATCAATATGATAAAGAGTTTTTAGAAAACTATACAACAGGATTTGAGCAGTTTAAATCTTATCTTTTAGGTGAAGCTGATGGTATTGCCAAAGATGCTTTATGGGCATCTAAAATCTGTGGCATTTCTGCTCAAAAAATTGAATCTCTTGCGCAACTTTTCTTTAATAACCGCACTATGCTTATGTCTGGCTGGGGTATGCAACGCGCTCACCACGGAGAGCAGCCACATTGGAGCTTAGTAACTCTAGCGTGTATGATAGGACAAATTGGATTACCAGGCGGCGGATTTGGCTTGTCTTATCATTACAGCAATGGCGGTTCTCCTACAGCGACTGCACCTGTGGTTGGCGGAATTAATCTTGGTAATGTAGGAAGTGGCGGTGCAGAATGGCTTATGCAGGGGAGTGATAATAACTTCCCTCTTGCGCGCATTTCTGATGCACTACTTAATCCGGGCAAGAGCATTGAGCATAATGGCAAGAAAATCACTTATACCGATATTGATTTTATTTATTGGGCTGGAGGCAATCCGCTTGTGCATCATCAAGACACAAATACCCTTATCAAAGCTTGGCAAAAGCCGCGCACGATTGTTGTCAATGAGATTTATTGGACGCCAACTGCACGATTTGCTGATATCGTAATGCCTATTACTACGAGTTATGAGCGTAATGATATTTCAATGAGTGGAGATTACTCAAATTTGCATATTGTGCCAATGAAGCAGCTTGTAGAGAAGCAATTTGAAGCACGCGATGATTATCAAGTGTTTTGTGATTTGGCTAAAGCTTTTGGCGTGTATGACACATTTAACGAGGGTAAAAATGAAATGCAATGGATTGAGGAATTCTACAATCAAGCCCTAAAACAAGCCGAGGGGCTTATGCTCACTATGCCTAGCTTTAAAGAATTTTGGGAGGCAAATGAGCCATTGAGGTTTGAGATTCCAGCCGAATCTGAAAGTTTCGTGCGTTATGCAGAATTTCGCGAAGATCCTATTCTTAACCCGCTTGGAACAGAATCTGGTTTGATTGAAATTTATTCTAAAAGCATAGAAAAATTTGGTTATACACAATGCCCTCCACACCCTACTTGGCTTGAGCCTATTGAGTGGCTAGGAATGGATAACAAACCTGCAGAATTTGCACTCATCACCTCTCACCCCGAGTTACGATTGCATTCTCAATGCGCAAATACTTCTTTGCGAAAAGATTATGCGATTGCCGATAAAGAGCCAATTTGGATTAATACTAAAGATGCGGCGGATAAAGGTATTAAAACAGGCGATATTGTGAGTGTGAGTAATCAAAGGGGCGAAGTTTTAGCTGGTGCTTTTGTAACAGATGCGATTAAGCAAGGCGTTGTGCGATTATGTGAGGGAGCGTGGTATGACCCACAAGAGCCGGGCAAAATTGGCAGTGTGTGCAAAAATGGCTCATCTAATGTCCTTACACTTGATATGCCCACATCTCCTCTTGCTAATGGCAACATTGCTCACACGGCACTTGTAAATATTAAAAAATATGAGGGAGAGGTAAAACCTCTAAGTGTTTTTGAATCTCCACAAGGTGTGTAAATATCGCTTATAAATTCTTTATTTTTGCATTCCTATTCTTTATAAAGAATAGGAATATATTTATAGAATCTGCTTAAGTTTTTTATTTATTTTTATATTTTCTTGTGATGATTAAGTGTGTCTAGCATAAAAAGATTTACAATCTCCTATAAACCCTCAAAAAAATTTTGTATATTTACTTCTAAAACTTGAGCGATTTTAAGCAAATGCTCTATATTAAAATGCTGCTTCTTGTGGTAGATTTCAGCACAGGACACAACGCTTACTGATTTGTGCCCTATAGCTAAGGAAAGTTCAAGCTGGGTTAAACCTTTTAATTCCCTTGCTTTTTTGACATTTAAACCTATGATTCTATACGCATTGTCTATAAATTCATCTTGTATTTTGTTCATTTTTTAACTTGTTATAATAAGGTAAATTTTATTCTAATTTGATAAGATACGTTTTTCAACTTGATATTACAAGGTGAAAAATTGGAAGGACAAATAAATTTTGATGATAAATAGTTTTCCTTGCACAAATTGTGGTATGTGTTGTAAAAATATTGGCGGTATTAAAGAGCTAAAATCTTTTGATTTAGGTAATGGAATCTGTAAATATTTAGACACTCAAAGCAACTTATGCAAGATTTATCAGAATCGTCCAGATATTTGTAGGGTTGATGTGATGTTTGAGAGAGTATATTTTAAGCATTACACCAAAGAGGCATTCTATAAGCTCAATATGCAATCTTGTAAAATATTGCAAGAAAAAGAGCGCATAGATTAAGGAGCTTAGAATCTTATTCAGATTCTAAATACAAAGATAAAAATTTAAAGGAGGCGATATGCCATTACCATTAATACCTATACTATTAGGAGGGGCTGCACTCGCGACAGCTGGATACGGAGTAAAAAAAGCAATTGATGCTTATGATGATTCTCAAACAGCTGAATTATACCACGAAAGGGCAAAAAAGAAGTTTAATCAATCACAAGCTAGATTAGATTCTAAAAGTGCGAAAGTACAAAAGCGTTTCGAGTCACTTGGACAACTTCAGGAGCAGATTGTAACAGATGAATTAGAAAGATATGCAGATATTGTTGATAAGCTAAAACTTAAAGATAATGCAGATTTACAAGATATAGTAGGCAAAGAAACGCTTGATGGGGTGGCAAATATACAGCAATCTATTGTTTCGCTAGAAACAACGCTTGGTGGGCTTACTGGTGGTGCATTAGCTGGAGCATTGACTGGATTTGGTATGTATGGTGGAGTTGGCTTACTTGCAAGTGCTTCTACCGGGACAGCAATAGCTTCTTTGAGTGGTGTGGCTGCTACAAATGCGACAATGGCTTGGCTTGGAGGAGGAAGCTTAGCAGCCGGTGGGCTTGGTATGGCTGGTGGCACTATGGTGTTGGGTGGCATTGTGGCTGCGCCTGTGATTGCTGTAATGGGTTCTGTTTTTGCAGCAAAAGCAGAGGAGAAAAAATATGATGCTTACGCCTATTATGATAGTGTAGTAGCTGTTTGTGAAACTATGGAAGCACAGGGTCTTGTGTGGGAACAACTCTCAAAGAGAGCTAAAGAAAAACGAAGTACCCTTAAGGAAAGCAGAGTCGTATTTGATGCCTCACTTGAAAAGATTGAGGACATTATGGAAAACAAAGGGGTAACTGATATTAAAAACTCTTGGAATGATGATGAGCATAGAGAACTTATGACTTTAATGCAACTTGCAGAAGTCATTGTTGCCGTTATCAATGCTCCAATTATGAACGATGAGGATAGGCTTACTCAAGAATTAATAGAGCATCAAAAAAAGTGCGAAAAACTTATGAAAGAGATTCAAAAGAAATGGGGGCAAGGAATGGAAGAATATAGTGAAAAACACGAAGACTTAATGAAATCTTTTGGTGGAAAAAAAGAATATTCTGAAAATGATAGATCAATTGACGACGGTACGTGTTTTAGTTTTGGTATTCCACAAGGAAGATAAACAAAATGACAAAAAAAGCACTTTATGAGGAAGTTATTGATGAGATTGGCACACAAACTTCGGCAAGGTTTGGGCTGAATATTTTTAATTTGCCTGTGAATTTTAGCTTTAGCTCTTATGAAGCTTATGGTGCCGCAGTAAGAGCTACGCAAGATACATTTAGGGCATATGATAAACACAAAAACAATGATAAATATTATGGGCAAACTTTTGAAGAGCTTGATATAGGGCAGCAAAATATCAAAGATTCTCTATTTAATACAGGTAATAAAACCTATACAACAGATACACTTGCAGATATTAAAAAAGTGCGAGACATACGAGCAAGTGGTAAAGATATCACGAAGCTTAATACAGAAGATAGAGAAAAGTATGAGGATATTATGGCAAATTATGCCGATGAAGTGAAAAATATGGATTTTGAAAAACTAGGCAATCTAGTAAGAAAAAATCATAATACCACAGATACTATTACACTTGATAAAAATGGCAATATTGTAAAAACAGCTCAACTTAAAGTGATTAAAAGTACAAATGGCTTACTTAAAGATAGATATTTAGAGGGAGATGCGGCGGTAGATGAGCTAAAAATGCCTTTTGATGATTATAAAAGACATAAAGAGAATTTAGAAAAAATGATTGAGAAAGGCAAAAATAACCCAGAGAATCAAAATGCAGTAGAAAAAGCACAAAAAGCAGAGAAAGCTCTAGAAAAACTCAATGCAAATAATATGTGCAATCGCCTTATGTGTGAGAATCCAAGAATAACCGCAGTGGCAACACAAAGTATCGTAGCAAGTGGGCATATTGCTCAAGCAGGTTTTAGTGATGCAATCATAGCAGCTCTAGCTACCCTTGCAAATGGTGTAATATGGGAGGTTAAAGATATGTTTGAGGGAAGCATAGATACTGAAACTTCTATATTAAAACGCATTAAAAGACTTTTGAAAAGAACAATTGAGGCTTTTCAAGCAACATTTGGAAGAGGTGCTGGGTTTGGCGCAATAGATGCGGCTGTGGGCGTTGTAGGGCAGATTTTTAGAAGTATAGCAGGGAAGTTAAAACTCGTATGGGATAAGATTCGCACAGCGCTAAAGTCTATTTATAATGGTATTGTTTCTTATATTAAAGGAGAAGTATCAAACCTAAGGGAATTGCTAGGGATAATTTTAAAGTCTCTTTTTTCTGCTGCTTGGGTTGTTAGCACCTTGGCATTAGAGGAAGGCTTAAAGCCAATCTTAGCAAGTATGGCACCCCCGCTTGTGCCATTTACTCCTGTTTTTGCTATTATTGCCGGGGCTTTTGCTGTTGTGGTAACGCATAGAAGTATAGATTTGGTCCTTGATACACTTTTTGGAGTTTTTGCCGCAAGGGATAGGGCGAAGCTAAGAGCAGAGGAAATAGCGGATATTATTGCTCAAAAACTTCCTGCACTTATTGAGGATAGAGAAAAGCTAGAAGAGCTTATAGCCTCTACGCATAAAGAGCGACTTATGAGTTTAGACTCGTCTTTTGCAGATTATCAAAAAGCTTATCAAAATGCTGATGATAATGGTATATATGAGGGATTAAATCGCATTTGTAATCTTTATGATAGTAGTCTTAGTATTAAAGATATGGGTGATGTAGAAAATATTTTAAAAAAACCAAATAGAACAGGCAAATTGCAGTGGTAGTTTAAAAGTTAATTGTCGTCGAATTGACAAATACTCACATTATTTTGTAAATTTAGCTATAATATGCGCTCTTAAGGAATGCTAAATAGATCCGCATTCTATAAATTTAAGGAGAGCAAATGAAAATCTTAGTCATTCAAGGACCAAATCTCAATATTTTAGGGCATCGTGAGCCGCATATTTATGGAAATTTTACACTAGATCAGATTCATAACAATCTCCAAGCTCAAGCCAAGCAAAATAATGCAGAATTAGAGTTTTTTCAAAGCAATTTTGAAGGCGAGATTATTGATAAACTCCAAGAGTGTATCGGTGGAGAATATGCGGGTGTTTTGATTAATCCTGCTGCTTTTTCGCATACTTCTATCGCCATTGCTGATGCGATTGCAAGTTGCGGTGTGCCTGTGATTGAAGTGCATATTAGCAATATCCACGCAAGAGAGGAATACCGCTCCAAAAGCTACACAGGAGCAGTAAGTGCGGGTGTAATTACAGGTTTTGGTGCATTTGGCTATCATTTAGCTCTTATGGGAATCTTACAAATTGCAAATGAAATTGCCGCCCTCAAAGCACAGCAAAATAACCAAAATGCCTAGATGATGAGAAATTCTAGCTCCCTGCCTTATCTTAGCCTTGATGAGAGTGCGCAATATTATGAGTGTGGTTTTAGCTGTGATAATGCTTTACTTGTGTGCATAGAGGAAAGCAGATTTTTTATTACAGATTCTCGTTATACCCTTGAAGCCAAAGAATTATGCAAACCACACACCGAAGTGATAGAATCTGCAAATTTTATACAAAGCGTGCAAGAAGTGCTACAAAAGCTCCATATACATAAAATAGTGTTTAATCCCCAAGAATTAAGTGTGCAAATGTATGAAAAGCTTAAAAATGCGCTTGAGAAGCACAAATGTGAGATTATTCCACAAGAGAATTTTCATCAAAAGCTTAGAATCTGCAAAAGCGAGCAAGAGATTGGCCTTATTAAAACATCACAAAAGCTTAACAAAAAGGCATTTAAACGATTTGGTATATATTTAAATAAGATTGTTAAAAAATCTCCAAGTGAAAAAGAATTGCATTATCAGGCTATGCAGTTTTTGAGCCATTTTGGGGAGTATGAGTTAAGCTTTGAACCAATTGTTGGCATTAATGCTAATGGAGCAAAACCCCACGCCTTGCCCAATGCAAAGTGTTATTTGGCAAAAAATGATATTTTGCTTTTTGATGCTGGAATAAAATATAAAAGATATTGTTCAGATATGACGCGCACAGCTGCTATTAAAGGCGAGATACATTTTGGCAAGAAGCAAAAATTTAAAAATCCAAAGTATCAAAAAATCTATGATATTGTTTTAAAAGCCCAAGAAGAAGCCATTTCAAAGGCAAGGAGCGGTATGAAAGCTAAACAAATAGATTCTCTAGCACGTGATGTCATTGAAAAAAGTGGCTATGGCAAATATTTCGTGCATAGCACAGGACACGGTGTAGGGCTTGATATACACGAGTTACCACGCATTTCGCGCTTAAGTGAGGAATGCGTAGAGGATGGTATGGTATTTTCTGTTGAGCCCGGTATTTATCTCCCACAGGAATTTGGTGTGCGAATTGAGGATTTGGTGGTGATGAAAAATGGACGCGCAGAGGTGCTATAATATATATGGATAACGCACATCAAACACAAATGCAGCCTACAAGTCTTCGTGCTATTTGTCAAAGTGGCGCATTACATCTTTTAGAATCTTACACTGCAAAACGATATGCACTCAATATGAATTTTTTTGCTTCAATCAACCCTAAGCTTTTTGAAGAGCTTAAATCTCCTCCTGCGCAGTATAATGTGTATTGCAATGGGGAGGATTTAAACATCATTGATGTGCATACTAAAAATTTTGTCTATCCTACGCGCAAAAAGGGCAAGAAGCTTAAACATACAATGATAGAGCAAAATTTCGCTCTATCCTCAAATCCATTGAATAATTCAGCCTATACTCTGCATACAAATCGTCTAGCCCTCCATAAACTTGACGAAGAGAAATTACCTCTCACCGCAGGGATTTGTAATCCTATGATTGATATGATGTTAAATGAGTTTGGGGGAGCAAATCGCTTTCATCTCCCCTCACATTTTTTGCCGAATATGACGCTTTTTGGGTTACTTGGTGGTATGTTTTTGCAGTTTTTGATTGAGCAGGGCTACTATTTTCATTCCTTATTGCTTTTTGAAGAGCATATAGATTTTTTTAGAATCTCACTTTATTTTGTAGATTACCCTTTGTTATTTGAGCGTGTGAGTGAGCGCTCGTGTTATGTATTTGTCAAGGATTTATTGCATAAAGAATTTGTTCAAAATTATTTTGCACAAAGAAGAATTACAAATAACTTTTTGCGCCTTGAATTATGCCTGTATGATAGTCCTAAATTACAAGCTGTGCAAGAGAGTGTCGCAGAAGCTTATGCAATAAATTCTAGGGGTTGGGGGAGCTTTGATGATGAGATGATAGGCGTAAAAAATACATTTATCAATTTGGGCACAAATAAAGCGCATCTAGCTTATCCTATTTTGCACCTACCACAGCGTGTTAATGCGCCTATATGTGTTGTAGGAAATGGACCAAGTCTTGATATGTTACTGCCTTTTATCAAAGCTAATGCGCATAATATGATTATTTTTAGCTGTGGCACCGCGCTCAAGCCGCTTAAGAATGCAGGTATTGAGCCTGATTTTCAGATTGAGATTGAGCGCATATCTTACCTTAAAGATGTTTTACAATCCGCCCCTTTAGGTAAAACTACGCTTTTATGCGGCAATATGGTGCAACCTGATGCACTCGCTCTTGCTGAAGAGGCATATATATTTATGCGCGGGGGAAGTGCGAGTGCGTATTTTGGTGGGGCAAAAAGTGTAGTTGAATTCGCCGCACCCTATGTAGGTAATGCAGGATTTGCCCTTGCTTGTTTATTAAGTGAGGAAGTGCTTATTTGCGGACTTGATTGTGGTTATATTAAAGGGTTGAGTAAGCACGCACAGGGTTCATTTTATGGAGAGGAGGAGAGCACTATTCCTCAAAATGCTTATGCTGTGCAAGGTAATGGAGAGAGCGAAGTGTATGCTGATGCACTTTTTTCACTCTCAAGTGCGATGATGAGCAAAGCCATAGGGATATTTAAGCCCAAAGTGGTAATTAATCTAGGTCAGGGAGCATACATTCGTGGTGCGCGTCCTGCTTGCACTGATGATTTTACATTACGCAATATTGATAAAAGCGCTCAAATATTAGCACTCAAAAGTTATATGTCTGCTCATAGGCAAGCTGTGCTCACGCGAGATGATTGTAGATTCTATCAAGATAGTATAATAACTTATAAAGAAGAGATTTTAAGCTTATTGCGCGAAAGTGTAGGAAGCGAAATACAAGAGAAAGTGCAAAGAAATGTTGCTCATAAAGTTGAGCTTTTTAAACGCATTGATATGCTTTATGCTTTGATTCTCAAAAAATCTGCCAAAGAACCATTTGTAGGCGTGCTTTTTGAAGGGAGCATTTCACATATTCTGCATACGATGATGTTATGTGCCCTTCATATCCCTAAAGATGATATTGCCCTCTTTTATGCGCAATGTGTAGAGATTATAGAATCTGGATTAAATAAAATGACTATGAGCTACAAAATGTTAGCTATGAGCCATAGTAACAATTCATTATAAGATGCTATGAAGCATTTTTACAATCTGGACATACTCCCATAAGCACGGCTGAAATATCAGAAATAGTATAGCCACTGCTTGCACTGCAGTTTTGCTCTAAAGCACGAGTATCAAGCTTAATATCATCTAGCCTGCCACATTTTTCACAATATACGTGTAAATGCTTATCACTACTTAACTCATATTTTTGCTTATCCTTGGGCGCTTTGATTTCACGTAAAATATTTGCTTTGCACAGCGCATTGACATTTTTATAAATTGTAGCAAGAGAAATAGAAGGGTAGATTTGTTTAATCTGCTCATAAATCTCTTCTATGCTCATATGTCCGTTATTATAGATTTGGTTAAGTGTAGCAATGCGTTGAGGAGTGATTTTTAAGTGTTTATCTCGTAGATGTTGTTCAAAGTTCATCATTTGGTATAATCCTTAAAAAAGATATAAAGTATCTTGTAATCATAAATATTTGAGGCAAATAAAAGCATAATAAAAGTGATTTTGGTATAAAATTTTCTCTTAAACAAAATTTATCTAGATTCTAAAATTTAAGGAGAGTTTTGTGTTTAATACGCTGACAAGCTCATTTAAAGGTATTATTAATAAAATTCGTTTCTCCGATGATGAAAAATCATTGCAGAGGGCGTGCGATGAATTAAAAAAGACATTATTAAAAAATGATGTGTATCATAAAGCAGTAAAGCAAATTATACAGGAAGTGCAACAGCGCACCAAAGAAGCGGGTATTGGCAAGCAAAATTTCATAAATGCGCTCCAAGATGCTCTAAGCAAGATTCTCCAATCTTCAAAAAGTTATGGCATAAGTTTTTCACCTACACCTCCAAGTGTTATCATAATGATGGGCTTACAAGGAAGCGGTAAGACCACTTCAAGTGCTAAACTTGCTCTTTATTTCAAGCAAAAGGGCAAAAAAGTGTTGCTTGTAGCGTGTGATTTACACCGCTTAGCAGCTATTGAGCAGCTCACTCAACTCGCACAAAGTATAGAAGTAGATATTTTTACTCCTTCACATTCAAGTCAGCCAAATAATGCTGTATATGTAGCAAAAGAGGCAAAGCAAAAGGCGATTGAAGCGCATTATGACATAGTTATCATTGATAGTGCTGGGCGATTAGCTATTGATGAGGTGTTGATGAGCGAACTTGAGGAAATAAAGCGTGCAGTGTCTGCGAGTGAATGTTTATATGTAGCAGATTCTCTAAGCGGACAAGATGGAATCCGTTCAGCACAGCATTTTGATGATAAAATTGGGATTGATGGCGTTATTCTTTCTAAGTTTGATAGTGATACTAAAGGAGGAATAGCCCTTTCAATTGCATATCAGATAGGCATTCCACTTAAATTTATTGGAAGTGGAGAAAAAATAGCGGATTTTGATATTTTTATTCCCGATAGAATCATCTCGCGCCTTATGGGAGCGGGAGACATTGCCTCACTTGCAGAGAAGACAGCAAATGTCATCAATCAAGAAGAGGCTAAAACTATTGCAAAAAAAATTAAAAAAGGGCAATTTGGGTTTGAAGATTTTATCGCACAAATTGAAAATGTAAAAAAGCTTGGTTCAATGAGTTCAATCGCTTCAATGATTCCGGGTCTTGGAGGTATGGCAAATGCACTTAAAGATGTGGATTTGGACAAATCAGGCGAGATTAAAAATATTCGCGCGATGGTAAATTCTATGACAAAAAAAGAACGGGAGAATCCAGATTTGCTTAATGGCTCAAGACGCAAACGAATAGCGCAAGGGAGCGGGTTGGAAGTCAGTGATATAAATCGTATTATTAAGCAGTTTGACCAAGCTGCGAAATTTGCCAAGAAACTCTCCCAAAAAGGTGGTATGCAGGAGCTTATGAGTATGATGGGAAATCTTAGGATACCAAAATAATAAAATAATGATGATTTAAGCAAAATAAACTATAATGCGGCTTTTATATAGAGTTAAATTTTCAAGGAGAGCAAATGGCAACAGTGATTAGACTTACCAAAATGGGGCGCAAGAAAAAACCTTTTTATCGTATCGTAGTAACAGATTCTCGTAAAAAACGAGATGGCGGTTGGATAGAATCGCTTGGATATTATAACCCTTTGGTTGAACCTGCGCTTGTCAAATATGATGCGCAGCGATTGGAATACTGGAAAAATGTCGGTGCAAAAATGAGTGAGAGAGTAGCGAAGCTCACCTCAAAAAAGTAAATTAAAGATCAAAATATGGTTGAAAATTTTATTAAGGAATATGCAAAAAAGATTGCAAATAAACCTGAGGCAATACAAATACAGATGCAAGATATGGAAGATAACACTTGTGAAATTATTATCCTTGCTGATGCTGAAGATGTAGGGCGATTGATTGGACGTGATGGCAAAATGGTGGGCTCTCTTAAGACTTTTATATCTGGCACCAAAGCCAAAGATGGCAAAAATTATAGAATCGCTGTGCAGGCTCATTAAACTTAACAATGAAGCAATCCTCTTTTCTTTTGGTTGCTAAAATAGGTCGTCTTGTAGGAGTGAATGGGGGATTAAAGTTGCATATTATGAGTGATTTCCCTTCAATTTTTGTGCCAAAAGCTTCTTTTCATACGAAATCTTTTGGCACACTTTGTATTCATTCTTTTAATCTTGCAAAAAATCTTGTGCAATTTGAAGGATATGTTTCGCGCGAAAGTGCCGCTAAGCTTGTTCATTGTGAGCTTTATTCTACACTTGAAGAAAGCAAGGCTATGTGTGAGTTAAAAGAGGGAGAGTTTTTGTGGGAAGAAATCATAGGTGCAGATGTATGCGATAGGTTTGAAAATGGGGAGTTAAAGCTAGGCAAAATCAAAGATATAGAGCGCATTGGCACACTTGATTATCTTCTTGTGGCGACAGATTCAGCACTTGTGAGCAAAGGTTTGAATAAGCAATTTTTTATTCCCAATGTTGAGCATTTTGTGCTTTCTCTTTCTCCAAATGGCGTTTTCACGCACAATGCTTTGGGAATTTTGGAACAGAGTTGAATATGCAATTTTCTTTTTTGACGCTTTTCCCTACACTTATAGAATCTTATTTTACAGATTCTATACTTAAAAGAGCGCTTCAAAATGGGCTTATTAGTGTAGAAGCACTCAATATTCGTGATTATGCTCTTGATAAATATCAAAAGGTTGATGAACCACCAATTAGTGGTGGTGCAGGGCAGGTTATAAGAGCTGATGTATTAGGGGCAGCATTGCAGACATTAACACATTCTCATATTATTTTTTTAAGTCCTTGTGGCAAACCCTTTCAGCAATATGACGCTTTGCGTTTAAGCCATAAAAAGCATATTACCTTTGTGTGTGGGCGATATGAGGGTTTTGATGAACGTTTGGTGGAACAATATGCCAATGAGGTAATGAGTGTGGGTAATTTTATTGTTACAGGAGGCGAGTTGCCTGCATTGATGTTGTGTGATAGTATTGCACGGCATATTCAAGGAGTGCTTGGGAATGCAGATTCTCTGCAAGGAGAGAGTTTTGAGGATTATCTTCTTGAAGCACCAAATTTTACTAAAATTTTTAATCAAAAAATAAAATTTTCTGCTACACCTTCAGAGTATTCAAAGGGAAATCATAGTAAAATCTCGGGCTTAAAAAAACGCTTGGCGATATGTAAGACAAAATATTTTAGACCAGATTTGTATCAAGCATATCGCGTATTTATTGAGCAGCAGCAATTAAATAATAAGGTTGTAAAATGAGGAATAGATATATTCAGAGTTTCCAAGAAGCACAAATTGGTAAGAAACAAGTGCCGCAATTTAAGGCAGGGGATACGCTCCGATTAGGGATTAAAATCCAAGAGGGTGATAAAACGAGAATCCAGCACTTTGAAGGCGTGTGCATTTCTATTCGTGGCAATGGTGTTGATAGGACATTTACCACAAGAAAAATGGGCGCAAATAATATAGGTGTAGAAAAGACTTTTCCGCTGTATAGTGAAAGTTTAGATAGCATAGAGGTATTACGCATAGGAAGGGTTCGCCGAGCGAAACTTTACTATCTACGTTCAAGAAGAGGCAAAGCTGCTCGTATTAAAGAGCTTCGTAAGTAAAAGCAACCCTAAAAGTTCCACCATATTTCCCTTTTAGGCGGAGTATTTAGCTCATAAACTTCACCTATTTTTGGTGCATTTATAGGTAAGGAATGTGCATCACAGAGCGCAATAAGATTTTTGAGCGGTTCATTCCACGCGTGACTTCCTGCAACAAATCGTCCATAATGGATAGGCATAATCATTTTAGCTTTTAAATCAAGGGCAGTTTGAAGAACTTGAGGTGTAAAAGAATGTGAATATTGCCACGCAAGATTGTATTGTCCATTTTCTAAAATCGCTAAATCAATACAACCAAACTTATCTCCAATCTCTTTAAAGTGTGTATAATACCCTCCATCGCCACTTAGAAAAATTCTTTTGTCTTTAATTTCCATAACATAAGAAGTCCAAAGTGTCCTATCCCATTGCATTCCTCTGCCAGAGCTATGTTGTGAAGGAGTAGAAGTGATTTTAATAGCAGGAGCAAGGCTTAAACTTTGCCACCAATAGAGTTCTGTAATTTTATCAGATTCTACACCCCAAAAGCGCAAATGAGAGCCGATACCCAACGGAACAACAAAAAGTTTGACTTTATCCTTGAGAGCTGTTATTGTAGGATAATCTAAATGGTCATAATGGTCGTGGGTAATCACAAGCACATCAATGTTATCAAAATCATCATCACTCCAAGAGACATCAGATTTAAAAGCACGATTAATCCAAGCTTTTGGCGAAGCATAATCACTAAAAACAGGGTCAATAAGAACTTTAAAATGCTCATAATTTATAAGGAGTGAGGAATGTCCAAACCATACAACGGCAGGATTTTTTGTATAGAGTGTTTTGAAATTGGTTTTAATAAAAGGCAAAGGGCGTTTGGGCTTAGCATTTTTGGGTTTAAAAAGATAGAATCTTGCAACTTCCCACCAAGACGCGCGTTTGATATGTGGCATTTGGGGATTAAGATTTGTAAAATAGCCTTTTTTTGCATTTGTATTTTTACGAGTTTTCTCCCATTCAAAATTGGGAGCTTTTGTAAAATTTTGCATTTCTGTAAATGTGGGATTGCAGCCTTTTGCAAGATTTTTTATAGAATCTTTACAATATGCGCAAAGTGTGCAGTTCTTTAATAGAGTCAAAATTTTATTTACATTTGACAACAATGTGGAACCTGTGTGCTAAGAGGCAAGTGCATATCTTTCCACGCATTTTGTCCGCCTATGAGGCGGTAAAGATGTGTATAACCTAAATGCTTTGCCCATAATAATCCTACGTGAGCACTTCCCACAGGAGAGAAGATATTTTCGCCACTATCATAAAAAAGAATTTTTGCTTCTTTATTTTCGCCTAAAAGCTTGATGAAATCTTCTTGCGTCCTCCCAAGTGCATCAGCTGTCCAGTTCCAATCACTTCCATCTTCATTAAGCGATGGGCTTAGGGCAAATTCAAAGTGTCGTGCTTCAGGGATAAGCCCAAGATTATAAATACCTCGCGGCAATGTAGCGATGATGATATATTCATCAAGATGTAAAGAAAGTTCCTTTGGCGTAATAAGCTCATATCCCGAAGTGTGGGCACGAGAAACAAGTGCTTGCGCATCTTCAGATATATGAGTTTGCGTATCTTGTGTTTTATGTTCTTTGATAGCCATAACTTCATCTATGAGTTGCGTATAATATGTTTGTTTTTGTGAAGAATCTCCACAGCCACTAAGATAAAAGCACAGCACGAGCAAGAGTATTTTTTTCATTTGTTCTCCTTTGTATTTTTAAGATTGCAATCCAAGTGCGATAAGTTCAGCGTTAATTTTATCCAATTTTTCTTGCGCATTGTGTAATGCACTTTGATTTTGTTCCATTACAGCCTTTGGGGCATTTTTTATAAAATTTTCATTTCCAAGCATAGCTTGAAGTTTGGTAATTTCTTTTTCAAGTTTTTGACGTTGATTGTGCAAACGAGTGCCAATAGCTTGTAAATCAATCTCTCCAAGTTGTATGTAGCATTCACAATATTTGCTTACATCCCCTACGCAATCTTTAGGCTTTTGCTGTGTGATACAAAGAGTTTTGACTTTAGCAAGCTTGCAAACAAACTGCTCAAGGAGTGAGTGTTCAAATGGTGCATTGAGTTTGACAAAAATACACTCAATATTTGTAGAGCCAAGCTCAAGCATTGCTTTTAATCGGCGGATAGAAGTAATGACATCTTGAATAACCTCAAAAGTCCGCTCTAGCTGCGAGTGTTGCTCATTTTTTTCCATAGCTTTGGGATAAGAGTGAATCATAATAGAATCGGAAGTTTGTATATCGCTTGCATTGAGCGTATGCCAAAGCGCATCTGTGATAAAGGGCATATAAGGGTGAAGCAGTATAAGCGCAGCTTTAAAGATTGCTCCTAGCTCATAAATAGAATCTTTACTTGCTTTTGCAAGTTCAATACCCCAATCGCAAAATTCTCCCCATAAGAAGCGATAAAGAATACTTGCCCCATCATTAAAACGATAGTTCTCAAGTGCTGCTCTTACTTCGTTTGTAGCAGTATAGAATCTTACTAACATATATTGTCCAAGTGGTGTATTTATGTGTATATGGTTAATATCGCCAAAACCTTTTTTTAAAGCCTCTTTACCGCCGAGTTGTTCCAAATACATATTAAGGAAATTTGTAGCATTATAAAGCTTATTTGTGAAATTTTTAGAAATTTCAAGAGATTGAGTAGAGAGTTTCACATCGCGCCCTTGTGCGCATAAAATTGCTAGAGTGAAGCGGAGTGTGTCTGCCCCATAAGAGGATATAATTTCCATAGGGTCAATGATATTGCCTTTGCTTTTGCTCATTTTTTGCCCATTTTCATCGCGCACAAGTGCGTGAAGATAAACATCTTTAAAAGGCAGTGAATCAAGTAAGGATTCTCCACTTAAAATCATACGTGCCACCCAAAAGAATAAAATATCAAAACCCGTAATAAGCAATGAATTAGGATAAAATTCTGCCAAATCATTTGCGTGATAAAGGGGAGGTTGAGTATTTGTATCCTCATTACCCCAGCCCAAAGTGCTAAAAGCCCATAATCCAGAACTAAACCAAGTATCAAGCACATCTTCATCTTGCTTTGTGATAGTGGATTGACATTGAGGGCAGATAGGATTATCAGATTCTGAAGCGACTTTATTGCCGCATTCACAATACCATACAGGGATTCTATGTCCCCACCAAAGCTGCCGTGAAATACACCAATCTTTGAGTTCTCTCATCCACGCATTATAATTATTAAGCCATTGTGCAGGGTAAAAATGTAATTCGCCATTATTGACACGTTGAATGGCATTATGTGCTGTTTCTTTTTTGACAAACCATTGTTTGGAGATATAAGGTTCTACAATGTTACCGCAGCGATAACATTTACCAACTTGATTTGTATAATCTTCTATTTTTTCTACAAAGCCATTTTCTTGTAATTTTTGGACAATAAGAGGGCGAGATTCTAAACGTTCTTGTCCCTGAAAGATTCCTGCATTTTTATTGAATATACCCTTTTCGTCAAAAATCGTAATAAATGGGAGATTGTGCCTTTTACCTACTTCGTAGTCATTCATATCGTGGGCAGGTGTTACTTTTACACAGCCACTTCCAAAGCTCATATCAACGTGAGAATCTGCTATAATAGGTATTTCTCTCCCCAATAATGGGAGAATCACGCTTTTACCAATGAGATGCTTATATCGTTCATCATTTGGATTGACCATTACGCCAGTATCGCCAAAAAATGTTTCCGGACGCGTGGTAGCTACGATGAGGGATTGAGCAGAATCTTTAATAGGATAGCGCAAATAATAAAGCTTGCCGTGATTTTGCTCATACTCTACCTCAATATCTGAAAGCGCACCATCATTCACGCACCAATTTACCATATAATTATCTTGCACGATAAGCCCTTGATTATACCATTGCACAAAGGCTTTTTTTACAGCTTTTTGTAATCCTTTATCCATCGTAAAACGCAAACGCGACCACGCAGGTGTGATGCCAAGATGACGCATTTGATTGAGAATCTCCCCCCCACTTTGCTCTTTCCATTCCCATACTTTAGCTATAAATGCTTCTCTTCCTAAAGATTCTTTAGTTATACCTTGTGCTAAAAGCTGTTTTAATACGACATTTTGAGTAGCAATCCCTGCGTGGTCTAAACCGGGTTGATAGAGTGTTTTAAAGCCCTCCATTCGTTTAAATCTTGTGATAATATCTTGGAGAGTAAAAGTAAGTGCGTGTCCTATGTGAAGCACTCCTGTAACATTAGGTGGGGGCATCATAATGCTAAAGCATTTTGGCGCACAACCTTGCCAGAGAGATTTATTCCCCTCAATTTCAAAATAGCCTCGTTTCTCACATATAGCATAGAATCTAGATTCTATATCTTGTGGATTATAGCCTTTTTTTTGCTCTTGCTTTTCTTGTGCTTTGGATTCCATAAAATGCCTTTTGGTATTTAATTTGCTTTAAATGTATTATAATACCAAAATGCTAAAAATAAAATGGAGGCGATTATGACTTATGAGCTAAAGATGCCAATTTTGGGTTTTGATGCGACAAAGATAGAGTTAGAAAAAATTGATGAGACTTTCAGCAAAATACGCGGTCTTGATGGAAAACAACCCTTTGAGATTACACTTATCAATCCTTTTTCATTGTGTGATTATGCCTTTACTATCCCAACAGCTGATGAGCGATTGCTTGATTTAGACGAATCAAGAGGTGATAAAGTTGAGGTATATTGTGTAGTCGTGCTTCAAAAGCCTATTGAAAATTCGGTTGTGAATCTTATGGCACCTTTTGTATTTAATCCTGCAAATGCTTGCGCACTTCAAGTTACAACCTTGCCTGTAGCTGAATATCCTCAATTTAGTAAAGTTCTGCCTTTAAAAGAGTTTTTGTCAAAAGAGATTCTAGAGACGCTCAATAGATAATTGCTCTCTTATGCCACTTTCCCAACTCAATGCCCAACAAGCAGAGGCAGCTACTGCATCAAGCGGACATAATCTTATAATTGCTTCAGCTGGCACGGGCAAAACTGCTACGATTGTAGGGCGCATAGCTTATCTTTTGAATCAAGGTTATGCACCACAAGATATTTTATTGCTTACTTTTACTAATAAAGCAAGTAGCGAAATGCTTGCACGTATAGGGAAAATTTTTGGTGAAAATTTAGCAAAAAATATTGAATCTGGCACTTTTCACGCTGTGGCTTATCGTTTTTTGCGTGAACATCAGCATATTCATCTCAAACAGCCCAAAGAGCTTCAAATGCTTTTTAAAAGTCTTTATGATAAGAGAATCTTTACAGATAATGATGTCAATCCATATTCTGCACAATATCTTTATGAGAGTTATTCACTTTTTGTTAATTCTGCTTTTAGCGGTGGATTCGGAGCGTGGATTATACAGAGAAATCCGCAACAAGAGATTTATATCCCAATTTATGAAGATGTTTTAGCAGAATTTGCAGCGCTTAAGCGCCAACATTATTATGCGGATTATAATGATTTACTTTTGCTTTATAAAGAGGCATTAAAAGCAAGGCAGAGCGTGCTTTTTAAGGAGGTGCTATGTGATGAATATCAAGATACCAACCCTTTGCAAGATTCTATTCTTGATGCGCTTAACACTCCAAGTCTCTTTTGCGTAGGGGATTATGATCAAAGTATTTATGCTTTTAATGGCGCGGATATAAGCATTATTAGTGGTTTTAGAGAGAAATATAAAGATGCGCGGGTTTTTACGCTAAGCAAAAATTATCGTTCAAGCAAACATATCTTACATCTTGCAAATAAAGTTATCCAAAATAACGAGCGCATTTATCCCAAACATTTAGAAGTAGTAAAACAAGGAGATTTTGCTCCACCTAAGCTTGTATGGTATGATGAACTTTTCTTGCAATATCAAGGGATTGCAAAGCATATTGCTTCAAGCAATTGTTCTTATGAAGATACGGCAATTATTTTTCGCAACAATTCAAGTGCTGATGGGATTGAGGCGAGTTTAAGAGAGCTAAATATACCTTCTAAACGCAAAGGAAGCATCAGTTTTTTTGATACCAAAGAAGTTCGCCTTTTGCTTGATATTTGTTCTTTAGTGCATAATCCGCGCGATATGATGGCGTATATTCATACATTGAGCTATGGCAAAGGGATAGGCGAAGTTATAGCAAAAGATATTTATGAGGCACTTTTCACGCTAGGTGAAGGTAATTGCCATAAAGGTATGTTTGAGCCAAATAGCGCAATAAAAGCGTATAAACAACGTAATAAAAATACACAATTAGGGCTTTTTGATGATTTTTTTGTCTTAGAATCCCAAGCGAGATTCAATGAGTTTATCTCGCCACAATTTGCTTCTCATCTGATTTTGCAACACCCCAAGCTTAATAAAGAAAGCGCGATATTTTTAAGTGATTTTTATGATATGCTTCATTCTATATATACATTACATAGTCCAAAGGTGCTTATTTTACGCATTATGAATGCAAAGTTTTTTCAAGGAATTATGCACATTCTTGCGCACACACGCGCAAAAAACAAAGATGGCAGTATTGATGATACGCGTTTAGAAAATGCTTTAGAATCTATTAAGCGCAAACTCTCTCTTTTGTATGATTTATCAAAAAACTATGACGATTTAAGTAAATTTTTAAATGCAATGATTCTAGGTTCAAGCGAGGCAACTGAAGGAAGCGGGGTGCATTTATTGAGTGTGCACGCTGCAAAAGGGTTAGAATTTCAAAATGTATATGTAGTGGATTTAATGGATGGACGATTTCCTAACCGAAAACTTATGAGCAAAGGTGGCAGTTTGGAAGAGGAACGACGGCTTTTTTATGTGGCAATCACACGCGCAAAAGAGAATCTCGTGCTTTCTTTTGCGAAAAAAGATGCGATAAAAAATATAGATTATACTCCCTCTATATTTCTTTATGAGGGCGAATTGCTCCATAAAAATAGTGTGATTTAGCGTATGTTGCAGCTTTCAATAAGTTTTTTATGCTCTTGAAGCTCTTGTTCTTTTTTTATTTCATCTTGGGGGATAAGTTTAAAAGTTTCAATTGCATTGTTGCAATCTTTAAGTTTATAATATCCCCACGCTAGAGAATCCAAATATGCAGGGTTACGAGGGGAAATCTCAAGTGCTTTTTTGATATGCCCCACACCTTTTTTTACATCAATTTCATAATCAATCATTAAATATCCCAAAAAATTTAAAAAAAAGCCTATATCGCTATTTTGTGAATTTTGCAATGAAGCATCAACACGATTATTTTTGGGCGTATCTTTATTGGGAGTTTGCATTAATGTGAGAGCTTTTTGGAGATTCTCTGCTATATTTTTTATTTGTTTTACATCTTGCTTGTTTGTTAAAGATTCAAACATATAAATTTGTTCTAATGCAAGAAAATAGGGATTATGATTCTCTTGATAGAGAATTTTTGCTTGTTTAGAGGCATTAAGATAATCTTTTTGTGCGATATAGAGCTCTAAGAGAATCTGTGGTTTAAAGGGGAATTGCTTAGCAATTTGTGAGGCTTGCTTAAATTTTTTTGAGTGCGCATAAATAAGGATAAGGTTTTGTGCGTTTTCAATAGTAGGATTTTTTTCAAAAGCGGTTTTGAAAATTTGCTCAATTTTTGCGCTTTGAGAAAAACGCCCATAAATTTCAATACTAAATTTACAAAAATTACCTGCACAGCCATATTGTTCAATATGAGAATCTAATGCTTTAAGTGCTTCATTATTGTGTCCTTGTGTAAGATGCACAGCAACTATTTTTTGCAAAACATCTTGTGATTTAGTGCGCTCATACGCGCGATTAAGAGCTATAAGAGATTTTTTAAAATCACCTTTTGAAGCGTAGAGTGAGCCTAAAATATCATCTAAAATAGGAGAATCTTCGCTTTTGGCGATGATTTTGACTTCTTCAAGGGCGTGCTCGCTTAATCCTAATTTGAGATAGCAATCTAAAAATACTTTATGAATTACTAAATCTTTTGCACCACCTTGTGCAACGTATTCATTGGCAAAATCAAGCGTAGCAGAGGGATTATCAAGCATTGAGGAAAGCAAAATGGCTTCTTTAAAGTATTCAAGTTTGCGTGTTTCTTCATAAAGCACAAGATACATATCACGCGCTTTGGCAAATTCGTTTTGGGTTTCAAGTTCAATAGCTTCAAAAAGATAACTATCTTCATCAAATGCTCCATAGCTTAGTGTTGCAAGACCAAAGCATAATGTAAATAAAACAGCAAAAAGATATTTCATTTTATTCCTTTTTTGTGCGTATGCCTTGACATTCGTGCATAAGCATAGCAAGAGCATTTTCATCAAGAGATTTATGTGCTTCCCAAAAAGGAAAATCACGGCATTGTTTAGGACGATGTTTATAAATATTGCATTCTTTGGTATATGTGTTAAAAAATATACACGATAATGCGCCATTATCAGCTTTTTCAATAAATGAGAATCGATATCCTACTTTGCGCACATATGAACGCGTAAAAGATTCAAAATCAAGATTTAATGATGAGGCAATATCTAGCATTTCATCAATACTTACAAATACATAACCACTCTCGCCCGTGCAGCACTTCCCTCCGCAACTCTTGCAAGCGTGTGATTCAAATGTAAAGGGATAGTCTTTATTAATATTCATAGAAATTTTTTGTATCACTCTTAAAGATTTTATTCACATATTCCACTTGCGCATCTTTCACATTTTCTTTAAAAAAACGATTGCTTTGGATAATTTGTGGAGCTATGAGTTGCTCTACTCCTATGGCAGTAGAATAATTTACCCAATCATAGCGCAAATCTCCACCCAATAGTGAAGCATACTCTACAAGTCGTTGATTTTGATTGTTAATAACATTTGCAATAAATAGATTCTTGCGCTCACTTTTTTGTATAAGCAAGAGTAGTGAAGGATTGAAGTTAATTTGTGTAGAGAGAAGCTTATCTGGTTTTTGTTTAGAGAGTGCAAGCTGTGAAGCTATAAGTCCTGTTTTGACTACGGGAGTGTTAAAAAATACAGCATTTCCTCCAATAAATTGCTTATAGGTGCCAAGTTTTTGGGTAATAGTCGTGGCTGATTTAGCATCTATGACCTCCTCAAAAATAACACGTCCGCTTTTATCTTTCAATATTGCTCCTAAATTGCGCCCAATGAAGCTACTATCATTGTAAGCAACAATAGATTTTCCTCCTGCAAGAGAGAGGAGAAGTTCAATTTGCGCTTCATAATCAATTCCTCCAAAAATAAGATTCTTATCAAGAGAGTTAGCTTTAACTTGTTTTTTATTGATAGTGGGGAGGTAGGTTGGTAGTGTTATATTGAGCTTGACAAATTCTTGTGTGCCATTTGCTGTAAGGATAGCGATGACAAAATCATAATCTTCTTGAGCAATTTTAGCGTAAGTGTTGCGTAGGTTTGTTGCGCTCTCATCGCCTGTATCAAAAATCTCAAATACAAAATCATTGCCTCGTGCCATAAGATAGGCTAAAATTGTATCAATACTACTTGCCGAATAGCGTCCAATGATTTTTTTAGGCATTAAAAGAGCAAGTTTTATTTTGGCATTGCCTTGTAATGTGGGAGGGAGCATTTGATTAAATATGCCCAAATCACTTAATGCTTCAGAGAGTTTTGAACGCAATTCGGTATTATTTGTTTGTGGGTCAAAAAAAGCGATAAATGAAAAAAATTGCCCTTTAGCAAAAAAATCAAACAAACACGAATTGCTGCATTTGCCTGTATCAACATTAATGATTTCTTGCTGTGGTAATGGAAGAGGGGAGATGATGTAGCTTTTGGCGAAAGCATTTAAGGTAAATAATGTAAAAAAACACATAAGTGAGATTAATTTAAAACGAAAAGTTTGTATCATAGCTGTCCTTTTGCAATTAAAAAGTCATTATGTGCTTCTTTTTTTAGAGATGGATTACGCACAAGCTCATTGAGCGAATGAGTAATTAAAAACTTTTTGTTATTGTGCCATAAAATTCTACTATGTTCTAAACGTTGCCCCAAAATATGCTCAGCAACCTGATTGCCAAGCAAAATACATACTTTTGGTGTAATTTTTTGTAGTTGTGTGAGGCAAAATCCCATACAGGAGAGTATATTGCTTTTATCAAGGTAAGGATTATGTGCATCACATTTTACAAGCGATAAAAGCGATATATGACCCATTTGGAGCCTGAATACATTATGAATGATATTCTGAATCATAAGCGCACTTTTATTTTGGATAAATACTCCTTTTTCATCAACTAAAGGGATTTCGGTTATAAAACAAAGCTGACTTTGGGGATTTAAAATGCCAAAAGAGGGTTCTTTGCAGTGCTTAATGCGATTGCATAATGAGCAGTTTTTAATAATAGATTCTAAATTATTTTCTAAAGCAGCTTGTGGTTGCGAAGGATGATGAAATGTATTTGTGTATTGCTCACCACAAGATACGCGTTTGTAGAGCTGCTTAAGCTGAAGAAGCTTGAGAATGTGCGTTTTCATTATGTATCCCTCCCCTCATCTTTTTATAATTGTTTAAGTTCTAAGCCTACAGGGCAATGGTCGCTACCAAAAATATGCGGATAAATATTTGCGTCTTTAAGAGAAGGAGTGAGAGATTGTGAGCAAAGAAAATAATCAATTCGCCACCCTGTATTGTTTTCGCGTGCTTTGCCCATATAACTCCACCAACTATAAGCCCCTGTGAGTGTGGGATAAAAGTAACGGAAAGTATCAATAAATCCAGCGTCTAAAAGCGCACTCATTTTATTTCGCTCTTCATCTGTGAATCCTGCGTTGCGGCGGTTTGTTTTTGGGTTTTTTAAGTCAATTTCTTGGTGAGCTACATTGAGGTCACCACAAATAATAACGGATTTATGATTTTCAAGGTTTTTAACAAATGCCCTGAAGTCATCTTCCCATTTCATACGATAATCTAGCCGTTCTAGCTCACGTTTAGAATTGGGTGTATAGACATTGACAAGATAAAAATGTGGATATTCTGCTGTAATAATGCGTCCTTCTTTATCGTGATATGTTATTCCCATATCGTAGGCGACATTGATAGGTTGAGTTTTACTTAAGATTACCACGCCAGAATACCCCTTTTTTTCTGCACTATTCCAATATTCTTTATAATTTTCAAAGTGAAATTGAGCTTGTTCTTTGCACATTTTAGATTCTTGAATACAAAAAATATCAGCATTGACTTCATTAAAAAAATCCATAAAGCCTTTATTCATACAGGCGCGCAACCCATTAACATTCCACGAGATAAGTTTCAAAATCTATCCTTAAACAAAACTAATGGCGACCCTTGAAAGATTTGAACTTCCGTTTTCACCGAGAAAGGGTGATATCCTTGGCCAGCTAGATGAAAGGGTCGGTAAAAGTATAGCAAACTTTATTAAAGCAAGTTATTTAAAGGGTAAAATATAAGCTTGCTTTTAATGAGACATCAAAGATGTAATATGCTCTAAAATCTCTTTTGCTCCATTAGGTTGTATTTTGCTCATTAGCAAATGAGATTTTTCACTTAATGAGTCTTCTTGTTTTTGTAAAGATTCTATAAATGTAAAAACTCGTAGCATATCAAGTTGCGATTCTCTAAGAAGTAATCCCAATCCTTGTTTGGTAAAATGCAAAGCATTATAGTATTGATGATCTTTTGCTGCATATGGGTAGGGGACAAATATCCCAATAAGTCCATTTGCACTCATTTCCCATAGACTTGAAGCACCTGAACGCGCAATGCACAAATCTGCCTTTTGCAAACGCAATACAATTTCTTTATCAAAGGCAAAAACATCAACCTTATCCAATATGCCAATATGCTCATAAGCTTTTTTGATACGTTCAAAGTCTCTTTCTCCACATTGATGAGCGATAGTAATCCCTCTTTTTAATAATTCTGGCACAATTTGTAAAGCAAAGTCATTGATTCCTTTTGCACCTTGAGATCCACCCAAAAAGAGGAGGTGGTGTAGCTTTTCACGCACTCGTGAATGGGTAAAAAATTCATCACGCACAGGATATGAAGTGTGAATAAAGTTTTTGCTTTTGCCCTCAAAGCTACCAAATATAGCTTTTGCGAAGGGAGTGAGAATCTCATTGAGTTTGCCTTTAATGGCATTTTGTTCGTGGATAAAAAGGGGTGTATTACTTAAAATTGCACCTATGCTCGCTCCTCCTGCACTAAAGCCTCCGACACTAATAACATATTCAATCTTGTGTTTTTTAAGGATATTTCGCGCTTCCCACGCTGCTTTAAGTTGTTTAAAAATAGCTTTGATTTTACCCAAACCCTTTTTATTCACCACTCCTGTTGAATCTAAGAAATAACAATGCGTAAAAAGTGAGCTTCCTTCAAACCACGTTTTATCTTGTCCTATCTGTGAGCCAATATAAATTGATTGTTGATTGTTTTTTTGGGCTTCTTGTGCAAGTGCTTTGGCAATAGCTAAGTGTCCACCTGTTCCTCCTCCTGTAATTGCAAACATTATTTTTCCTTTGTGCGAGATTCTGATTTTAAGGCAAATATGCCATTGTCATTATCTTTTGCATTGTAATAAAAAATATCAAATATGGCATTAAGTTAAGTTGGTATACAATCCCAAACATTTTTTATTTTCAAGGGTTTGTGATGGATAAGATTGTTACACGTTTTGCACCTTCACCCACAGGATATTTGCATATTGGTGGCTTACGCACAGCATTGTTTAATTACCTCTATGCACGAGCAAATGGAGGAAAGTTTTTGCTTCGCATTGAAGATACAGATTTAGCACGCAACTCTATGGAAGCAACAAAAGCGATTATAGAATCATTTGAGTGGGCGGGGTTAGATTATGATGGCGAAGTAGTGTATCAAAGTCAACGTTTTGATTTGTATAAAACATATATCCAACAGCTTTTAGAGAGTAAAAAAGCGTATTATTGTTATATGAGTAAAGAAGAGTTAGACGCATTAAGAAAGGAACAAGAAAAAAATAAACAAACACCGCGTTATGATAATCGCTATCGTGATTTTACAGGCATACCTCCGCAAGGAATCCAACCTGTGGTGCGCATAAAAGCTCCACTTGAAGGTAATATAGAATTTGAAGATGGTATCAAGGGACAAATAAGTATCAATGCCAAAGAAATTGATGATTTTATTATTGCGCGCAGTGATGGCACACCTACTTATAATTTTGTTGTGGCAGTAGATGATGCTCTTATGGGCATTACAGATGTGATACGTGGTGATGATCATTTGAGCAATACACCAAAGCAAATTATTATTTATAATGCGCTTGGGTTTGCTCTACCTAGATTTTTTCACGTGCCAATGATTCTTAATTCTCAAGGAAAGAAGCTAAGCAAACGAGATGGAGCAATGGGTGTAATGGATTACGCTAAAATGGGTTATTTGCCAGAGGCAATTTTAAACTTTCTTGTTCGGCTTGGTTGGAGTTATGGTGATAAAGAAATTTTTTCACTTGAAGAGATGCTTGAGCTTTTCAATCCAAATGAACTTAATAGCTCGCCTAGCGCGTATAATGAAGATAAATTACTTTGGCTTAATCAACATTATATTAAATATATGGACAATACTCTCCTTGAGCAGCTTTTAGGACATTTTGGGGTAACAAAGTTATCAGAATCTAAGCGTGAGATTCTCTATCCTGCACTTAAGGATAGAAGTAATACATTAGTGAGTTTTGCACAAGGCTTTAATGAAGTAATGAATGCACCTTGTAGCTATGATGAAAAAATGCGCATAAAACTTGATGCAAATGCGACACAATGGCTTAATGAGTTATGTAAAAATCTCAATATGGCTTCGTGGGAGGATAATCCAAATATTATTGAATCTTATTTGCATCAGTTTGCTTTGGAGCATCAGATAAAAATAGGCAAACTTATGCCGACATTGCGTTGCGCTTTGCTAGGTAAAAGCGGTGGTATTGGTGTATGCGAAGCTCTTGCTGTGCTTGGTATAGAAGAAAGTATGCGGAGAATTTACACATTTATAGGGTATCAAAATAATATTTGACACATTCATATAAAAGTTAGATAATACTCTTTTGTAGTTTTAAAGCCTTATAGATTATATGATAAAAGATAAGTTATGGAGTTAAATATTATGCTTAAAAGATATATTCTTATGAGCGTCTGTATTTGTAATTTTGTTTTTGGAGGGTGGTTTTCTAAGCAGTGGAACATAGATAATCCACCGAGCCTTGAAGAAAGTCTCAAATCTTTACTTCAAGTAAATTGTCAAAAAGTAGATATTCTTAAAGGTATTACGCCAAATTCCTATTATAAAAATAAAGATGCAATTTCACAATGTATAAAAGAACAAAAATTTCTTAAAGCAATTATTAATGATGATGTGAGCACTTATAAAAAAATGCTTGATGCCAATGAGTGGAGCAGGTATTTTTTATTTTATACAACTTATTCTCCTCGACTTGAAATTACGCCTCTTATGGTATCCATTGTATTTAATTCTCCTAAAGTGTTTAGAGCTATTCTTGCAGATTCTGGACATATAGATATTCTCTCACAAAAAATATCTCCGCGCTTTAATATTGATAGAATGATGTCTGATGATTATGCTTTTTCGGGAGCATTTAAGCTGGGAAATAGAATCTATGATGTTAATGGTGTAAGCGCACTTGATTTAAGCGCAATGTATCATCGCTATGATATGTTTTGGGAGCTACTTGCCCAAGGTGCAACTTATAATAATCCTAAATATCCACAAACTAATGGTATAGTTACTTTTGGAGATGCCAATATTTTAGAGCTTATGTTGTATTTTGATGAGGAGTTTCTTAATGACTTTGGTGGTGGTAATATATTGCATTTTGTTACACGTGATGGAAATTTGGAGCTTTTAGAATACCTCATTACACAAAAAGATATGCCCATTGACGCTTTAAAAGCTGGGGAAACACCGCTTGATGCTGCACTAAGTGGTAAAAACTTTCAGCGTAAGCCTCAAATCCAAGCCGCTCAAAAACTTATTGAGCTAGGAGCAAAAGTGAGCGAGGCAAATCAACATCGCTTGAATAAACTTTTACAAAAAAAGCAAGAATAGGGCATTAAAATGTCTTAGTAACACTTGCACCAACGACAAGTGGAGCAAGAATATCGGGCTTTTTGATGCATAAAGTGATACAAGTTATCGTATTAAATTGTGCTTTGAGATCATCAATAATGTCAATAAGCGCAGATTCTAAAAGCTCATAAGTCTTTGTTTGGAGATGATGACGGATAATCTCGCTTATAAGCACATAATCAAGATAGTGCTCCGATTGATAAGTATAGGTGATATGTGCTTCAACAAGGATTTTTTGTGGGTTAAGCCGCTCACACTCTAAGATTCCAATAATTGCTTCAAAGGTGAGATTCTCAATGTGTAGTGTAATTTGCTCCATTATAACACTTTATTTTCCTCTCCGCTAAAAAGACGTTTGATATTGGGTATATGTGTATAAAAAATAAATAATCCTATAAGCACTAAGGGCGTGTGAGTATTAATTTGTTTAATAATAGATATGCAATCTGGCAATGGCAAGATATAGGGCAATACAAAAGTTAATCCAATCGTGCCTAGCACACCTATAAGTGAAGAAATGGAAGAAATTTTAAAGACTTTGCCCACAATGCCCCATATAATTAAGCCACATATGCCCTCTACAGGGATAAGTAACAATACAGAGCCAATTGCTGTGGCTACACCCTTACCTCCTTTGAATCCTAAATAAGGGCTGTAACAATGCCCCAAAATTGCCAAAAGTGCAATGCTCCATTGTGTCTCATAACTCATTCCTAAAAGTTTTGCCCCAAGCACGACAATTAGACCCTTTGTTGCATCAAGGATAATTGTCAAAATAGAGAGATATTTTGCTTTAGATTCATCAATCTCCTTAACTGCACGATAGACATTTGTTGCACCAATGCTTTTTGAGCCAATATCGCGAATGTCCACCTTATAGAGCACTTTGACCAAAAGCCATCCAAAAGGGATTCCTCCAAATAAAAATGCTACGATATAAAAAATCATATTGATATTTGATAACGTATAAAGCACACTTGATAGAAAACTCATAATATTCCTTCCTCTTGGTATGATTGTATGATTATAGCATTATTTAGTGATGAGTTGAATATTTGCATTCTCAAGTGTAGCAAACTCATCGTCATAAAAGTATATATTCTCTAGCCCCTCTTGCACAAGCTCTGTGCCTAGAATACTTGCCATATGCCCAGAGTAGCACACAAGCACACATTTTTTATCGGGGTGTTTTTTGGCAAGTGCATAGATGTCATAAGGATTATTGAGTTGATGTGAATTATGGATATGACAAATCTCATAATCTTCAGGATAACGCATATCAATAATACAAAAACTTTCATCTAAATCAGTTGCATATATAGGTGTGGCAAGACTTAAATTATTTTTACCTTTGAGTTGCATATATCTCCTTTTTAAGAATGCATTGTATTTTAAAATACATTAGAGAATCTTAATACGTAATCGGAAGAGGTGGAGCAACTTCAATTACCCTATCACCAAGGGGCTGCACATTTCTTGCATTATGGTGAAGGACTGCTTGAAAAGTTTCAATTTGTTTTTTGGAGATTTGAATAGGATTAACAAATACTACCCACTGGACATTTTCGTTACAAGGTGGCGTGGTTAAGCTCCCATCAAAGGCATAATATCCGTTTTGCTTGGGCAAAATATTATTAATGTTAAGTGTGCCAAAGGGCTTGCTTTGATTTACTTTTTGAGGCATAGATTCAATAATTTTATGAAGTGAGGGATTTTCTTTTCCCTCTTCAAAAAGTGCTGCAATCACAAGAGTGTTGCCCTGTTTATCTTGATGCACGATGTGCATTTCCATCGGGAAATTTTTGCCCTCAATCTGTGTCTCAGAAGGACTATGAAAATGGAGTTGCACAAGGGAATAATAAGTGTTTTTCAATCTTACTGCACTACCATTTTGAAAATTAATTTGCACAGAGTGTCCGTTATTTATAATATTTTTTACCTTTTCTTGATGTTTATATAAAAAGCGGAGTTGATTTTCGGTAGGCTTAAGATGAGAGCGAGTGATATTAATAGGAGATTGGCGTTTACCCGTTTTGCAAAGAGCATAGTCCGGACTAAGAGAAGCCCATTTCTCTGCTCCATCATCTATGCCATAGCCCCAGTGAGCTGCTTGTAAAAAACTTGTTATAAAGAACAATAAAAATCTTTTTTTCATAGAAATTCCTTATATAAGCTTGAAAAGATTTGCCTATCCTTAAGCGATAAAAGCCTAGAATAGGTTTTTACGCTAGGGATTTGCTCAATTTAAGATCAAGCACCTTTAGTAGTGTTCGTTGAAGTAGCTTTGCTTTCAGCTTTAACAGGCTTAGTTACCGCCTTGGCAGGAGCGGCTTTGCTTGGTTTGGATTCGCTCTTAACTTTTTCAGACTTATTTTCTTCTTGTGCAACCTTTTCAAGTTTAGCCTTTTTTTCTTTTAACTCCTTTGCAGCTTTTTTAGCCTTTTTTTCCGCTTGTTTAGCTTCTTTGAGTTGCTTTTGAACTTCTTTTGTGGGGTCCATATCGTTTGATTGACGTTGTGAATAAGCCCAAACAATGCTTGGATCTGGCAAAAGACATACAGCCGTCTGGTCTTTGCCTTCATAATCAATTTTGCTTAGAATATCACGTGCAATGTTCAATCGTGCGCGTTTTTTATCATTAGTATTGACAATCGTCCAAGGGCAGATATGTGTATGCGTGCGAGCAAACATTTTTTCGAATGCTTCAGTGTATTGTTCCCATAAATCAAGAGATTTACCATCAATGGGGCTTAGTTTCCACATTCTAAGAGGGTCAGTTTTGCGGCGTAAAATGCGGCGTTTTTGCTCATCTCGTCCAACATCAAGGAAATATTTAAAAATCATTGTGCCGCTTGCTATAAGCATTTGCTCTAAATTAGACACTTGTGTGATAAATTCCTTATATTGCTCTTGTGTACAAAAGTCCATTACTCTCTCTACTCCTGCACGATTGTACCAACTTCTGTCGTAGAATACAATTTCTCCACCACTTGGCAATGTGCTAATATAGCGTTTGAAATACCATTCTGTTTTTTCTGTCTCTGTTGGTTTATTCAGGGCAACTACGCGGCAACCTCGTGGGTTCATATGACTTGTAAGAGCCTTAATCGTGCCGCCTTTACCTGCTGCATCGCGTCCCTCCATAATAATAACAATTTTTTGGTTTGTATCTTTTACCCAATTTTGTAGTTTAAGAAGTTCTATTTGAAGCTTTGTGAGCTCTTCAAGATAAAAGTCCTCTTTCATACGCCCATTTTTAGATTTATAAATATCCCGAATATTGCCCTCACTCTCTGGTCTAATGACAATTTGTCTTTCTTGCTTTCCCATTGTGCCCTCCTGTTAGTGTTAAATTCTTATTATATTAGCATATTTTTTAAGAATATAGGGCAATATTAAGGCATTTTGTATTTGAGGAGTTACTAAATGAAGTCAAATTGCACAAAAAGTAGCATAGTTATATGCGCAGATTTAGCCCAAAGTGCGCTTGTTTTACTCCAAAACAAAGGATTGAAAGTAGGTATAGCAGAGAGTTGCACTGGCGGGCTTTTGGTTTATCACTTTACCGCACTTGATGGAGCTTCAGCAGTGCTTGATGGTGCGATGATAACTTATGCAAATGCTATTAAATCTTCTTGGATTGGCGTGAGTGAAGAGAATCTTAGGCTATATGGTGCAGTGAGTGAGCCTGTAGTAAGGCAGATGTGCGCGGGGATTCTCTCTCAAAGTAAAGCAGATGTAGCACTTGCGACAAGTGGTATTGCTGGTCCAAGCGGTGGTAGTGTAGAAAAGCCCGTAGGAAGCGTATTTATTGGCGTGCAATGCAAGGGTGAGCAAGCGGAGATAAAGTATTGCCATTTTGGAGGCGATAGACATTTGGTGCAATCTCAAAGCTGTGCTAAGGCGCTTGAGATGTTAATAAGTAAGCTGAACTCTTGACAAATTATGCCAAACTCATTATAATGTCGCTCCTTCGTGTCAAAGCATATGAGGGCATTAAGAAAAAGAAAAGCAGATGACCCGTTAGCTCAGTTGGTAGAGCAATTCCCTTTTAAGGAATGGGCCGTTGGTTCGAATCCAACACGGGTCACCACCAAAGATAAAAGTGGCCCCGTCATCTAGCGGTTAGGATACCACCCTTTCACGGTGGCTACAGGGGTTCGAGTCCCCTCGGGGTCACCACTTTTATTTTTGTTCTTTCTTTTTAAGCTTCAGGTTTTGGTCGCTTAGCTCAGTTGGTAGAGCGCCACCCTTACAAGGTGGATGTCATAAGTTCGAGTCTTATAGCGACCACCATTATTGTTTGAGATTATGGATTTAAGTATGGAGCGGTAGTTCAGCTGGTTAGAATACCTGCCTGTCACGCAGGGGGTCGCGGGTTCGAGCCCCGTCCGCTCCGCCACCTAATTTTTTTAAGCTCAATATAAAATCTTTAAGAATTGGCTCATACATTGTTTGGTATCTTTTGTGTATCTAATGAAGATTCTTCAAACTTAACACCCCTCTAAATATTGTTTTACTTAATTTTTTCAATAATATGATTGAGTTCTAATGTCTTTTGTTTATAGCTAAGAAGTGTTTTTTCAAGTGTTTCAAGGGATTTTGGAGAGATATATTCAAGAAGTTCTACAATATGATTATATTTGCTATAAAGCGGATTGCGTGCGTAGATTTTGCGTAAGATTCTATGAGAATCTGTGCCGCTAAATAGCTCCTGCTCGGATATACCTAATGCTTCAGCGATAAAAGGTATCATATCGGCTTTTAATTCTATATTGCCATTGAGATAGGCATAAATGCTTGAAATAGTGGGTGTTTCACCTGTTTTGCTTGCACGCAAACCCAAATCAATCAAGCGGTTCGCAATTTCCTTTTTGCTTAAATTTTTTTCTTTCAGTATTTCGTTAATTCTTTCTATAACTTTCATTGTATTTCTCTATTATTATGATAAATTTTATATTTTAATTAATAAATTATAGAAAAATTATAATTTAAGTATTTATAAACTATAATTAGTTTAATTTTGGAGATGACAATGAATCCTGAAGATGCCTTAATTAAGTATTAATGAAATAAAGGCAAGTTCTAAAACTTAAAAGGATAAAAATATGGAAATAAGCAAACTTTTTAATTATGCGGCACCTTACAAAATATTACTTGATAGATACGCATTATAAGTCTGATAGCATATCTACTAAAGGTGGCGGAGGTGGAAGGAGCTTGAAAAAATTTTATGATGAATTTTGTCAATATGTTTTTGACATAAATCTTACATATATAGATGATGTTAAGCATTTTCCTCTTGTGCATAATGAAGAAAGCAATAAGGCTACTATTGCTATTGCGCTATCTCGTCTTACACCCTATGTAATAAGTGAATATGGTGCCGATTGTAAAGATGTGGATTTGGGAGAGAGGCTAAAAAACAGACGAAGAATTGACTTTTGGTGTTCTGAAAAAAATCAAAAATATGATATATGGATAGAGTTTAAGCATTTGTATTTCAATGTGGCTAAGAGAGCAAGGTGGGAATTTGATGCTCGTAATAAAGAGTGTATTAAAGAGGCGTTAGAGCAGATTCAAGATATAGAGAAACTAAAAAAGAAAAAAAGACTTTCTGGGTGGAACGATTTTAAACTTGCACTTTTTAGTGTAAATGTGTATTGCAAAAAAAGTTCGCTTCCTAGCGATGAAGAGTTAAAAGATACCCCTCAATATGTGCTAGATTCACTTAAAGAAACAGTTACAGAATTTTTAGGTGCCAAAAAGCAATTTGGGGTGCTTTGCGCTGTGCTTGATTTGAGTCCAAGCATTGGCACAAATGAAGAGGATACCTATCATACTTATACCAGAGACGAATATATGCCTTTTGTGTTGCTTTGTGGCGTGGTAGTGGGTAAGGAATAATTATTGAGAGCACAGATATGACCGAATCTTTACTTAAGATACCAAAAAGGTATTGTTATAAAATCGCCCAAGGAGCATCAATGAAAAGTTTAGTAGCATTATGGGTATTCTTATTGTTTCTAAGTGTGGGCTATGGAGAAGAGTATAAGTGTGTAAGATATGGAGCAGGAGATTATAACAGAGATTGCATATACTTTGAGTCTGAACCTCCAAAATATGATATAGCAAACCTCCATTGCAGAAGTGAGCGATTAGAAGAGCAGTTTAAGGAAACGATCAAGAAAACAATATATATGTCTGCAGGAGGCTCCTATAACAACGGCGCTCATATTGGAGATTATTACGTAGAGCCTTATATTGCTTTTTTTTGAAGAAATAAAAAAACCTGACGGATTCGGAGGTAGCAAAGGCATAGATAAACCTGACCTAGAAAAACCTACTGAAATAGGAAAAAAATTAATAGATGTTCAAGTTGAATCTGCTAAAGCTAGAGTAAAAGAGCGAGATGAGTTTCTTAAACTCTTACTAGACAACAATCTATGTAAAATTGTAGAATTTTGACTACGAATACTAGGAGTGAGCTAAAAATGAGAATACCGATTATGTTACCATAATCACTAACAAATCTGATTATGTATAGGCTCACCACCCTTATTAGAGCACACTTAAGTATTTTATGTAGTTTTCATAACAGCAAAAGACAATGGAAACATTATTTTTTTTCTCCCTCTATGTATTCCTCATAACTGCCACGAAAATCAATAATCTTAGCTCCTTTATTTTCAGAATCTGTTACAAGTTCTATGATTCTATTTGCATATGCGTCAATGAGTTCTCTATCGTGGCTTACGCAAATGACATTCCCGCTAAATTTATAGAGTGCCTCGCCAAGCGCAATAATGGATTCTAAATCTAAGTGATTTGTCGGCTCATCAAGCACTAAGAAATTTCCTCCTTCAAGCATTAATTTGCTTAGCACCATTCTATGCTTCTCTCCACCACTTAGTGCATTTATGGGCTTTTCTTGCTCTTCTCCACTAAAGAGCATTCTTCCAAGTGCATTGCGTATCTCGCCGCTTTCTTTTTTCTTATCAAAACCTCTAAGCCATTCATAAAGGCTTTCCTCTCCTTTTATCTCCTCACTTACATTTTGTGGGAAATAGCCTCTTTGCGTGGTTGCACCCCATTTGATTATGCCACTATCTGCTTTGAGTTCCTCTATGAGAATCTTACATAATGTGCTTTTACCCACGCCATTTGCGCCAATAATAGCAATTTTATCACCGGGCAAAATCTTAAGGCTGACATTTTTTAATACGCAAAGCTCCCCATAGTTTTTAGAGATATTTTCACATTCTAGGGCTTCGTTGCCAATAGGGCGATTTGGTTTAAAAACAATGCTCGGGTCTCGCCTTGAGCTTACTGCTAGAGTTTGAATATTAAGCTTTTCAAGCTGTTTTTGTCGGCTTGTAGCTTGTTTTGCCTTACTTGCATTCGCAGAGAATCGTGCAATGAAAGATTCTAATTCCTCTTTTTCTTTGAGTTTTTTATTGCGTTCAGCTTCTTGTTGTTTGGCAATAAGGGTGCTTGCAATATACCAATCATCATAATTACCGCTAAATTCACGCACAGAGCCAAAATCCATATCTAAAATATGCGTGCAAACGCTGTTTAAAAAATGTCTATCGTGGCTAATAACAACAAGTGTGCCCTCGTGTCGCTTTAGATTCTCCTCAAGCCACGCAATGGAATGTAAATCAAGGTTGTTTGTCGGCTCATCAAGGAGTAAAATATCTGGTTTTGGGAAAAGCACTTGTGCGAGGAGGATCTTAAATTTATCGCCCCCTGTAAGTGTTTTCATCAGCTCATTATGCATAGCACTTTCAAAGCCCAAATCCTCTAAAATTTTTTCTATTATTACATCGCATTCATACATAGGGTCTTCTTCGGCACATATCATCTCTAACTCGCCGAGCTCTTCATTGACTTTCTCATCGCTTAAATCACCATTTTCATAAAGATATTCTTTGCGCTTGATTGCTTCATAAAGGCGTTGATTGCCGATAAGCACAGCATCTTTTAAGCTTAGCTCTTCAAAAGCATATTGGTCTTGCCCTAATACGCCCATTTTTAAACCCTTTTCAATCACAACCTCTCCACTGCTCGCTTCGTATATGCCCGAAAGAATCTTAAGTAATGTGGATTTACCTGCACCATTTGCGCCAATAAGCCCATATCTTTTATGTGCGTCAAGTTTGATATTGACATTTTCAAAAAGCTTTTTTGTTGCATAGCGCATTGAAAGATTGATAGTTTGAAGCATAAAATTCCCTTTAAAACTTTGGATTAATTTTGAAAAATGATTTTACACTAGATTTTATAAGATAAAAGTTAGAGTGATTTTAAGTTAAAACACTTTATAATTTAGTTTTTAATTGCTGGAAACACTTAAGGAGGATTTTAGATGCAAAATAACACTCAAAATTACAGAATCAAGCGCTATATTGTTTATGGTGTAGCAACTTTATTCTTGTTGATATTTCCTTTTATTCAAATCAATGGTAATCAGCTTTTTTTGCTTTCATTTGACCATAAACAATTACATCTTATGGGGGTGGTATTTGATATGCAAGAGCTTTATTTAATGCCATTTTTGCTCATTCTTATGTTTGTGGGAATCTTTTTTATGACTACCCTTGCTGGTCGTATATGGTGCGGTTGGGCTTGTCCGCAAACAATTTTTCGTGTGCTTTATAGGGATTTATTGCAGACAAAGATTTTTGGCTTGCGTAAAAAGATTTCTAATAAACAAGAAAAAATGGATTTAAGCACTTTTGGCGATAAAATTAAGGCGGTGTTGGCATTTTTAATTATGGCTACACTTTGTCTTGTAGCAGCAGCAAATTTAATGTTTTTCTTCACGCCTCCGAGTGATTTTTTCGCTTATATGAGTGATCCGCTTAATCATCGCATATTGCTTGGATTTTGGCTTGGATTTGGACTATTTTTTATTTTAGATATTGCTTATATACAAGAAAATTTTTGTATTTATATGTGTCCGTATTGTCGCGTGCAAAGTGTGCTTTTTGATGATGATACGATTACTGCGGTATATGACTACAAACGCGGTGGAGCAGTGTATGACACAAAAGGTATGAAGTTTGATATTGCACCTAAGAAGCAAGATCCAAATAATGAATGCACAAATTGTTTGGCTTGTGTGAGGGTTTGTCCTACGCATATTGATATTAGAAAAGGTATGCAGCTTGAATGTATTAATTGTCTTGAATGTGCCGATGCTTGTGCAAAAGTAATGGATAAGCTTGGCAGACCTTCACTTGTTATGTGGAAGTCTTTTGCTTCACTTGATAATAATGGTAAAGTGCGTGTGATGCGTTTTAAAACTATTGGCTATACAATTATTTTGGCTCTTGTATTTGTCCTACTCCTTTTTATGGGAACGACAAAAGAGGGTATGTTGCTTAATATCAGCCGCACATCGGAGCTTTATGAAGTGAGAAATCACCATATCGTAGATAATCACTATACAATGCTCTTTCACAATACAGATGCAAATGACCACGAGATGTATTTTGAAGTGCTTGATGTCAAAGGTAATGATATTGCCCACTCATTAAAGATTATTACGCCAAAAGCGCCATTTAAAGTTAAAGCGGGCAAAAAGGAAAAAAAGGTAGTAACACTCCGCACAGAAGAGGTTTTGCAAAAAGGCAGTTATGATATTATCATACGCGCTTTTGCCATAGATGATAAGGAGCATATTTTTGTTGAGCGCAAAACGAATTTTGTTTATCCAGATGAAAAAATGCTAAAAGACTAGATTTTATGATGTAGCTTAAAGGACAAGGGCGAAGTTAATCCTTAATGGAGAAAATTTTGCTTCGTTAGTAAATTGTGGTAGAATACTACCTCAATTTTCAATTACAAGGAGAAAATAATGGGACTTTATGATAGGAATTACACTAACAACGCGCAGTTTGCAAATGAAGCAGTAGCAGAGCGTGATAGTGCATTAGTGAATTTTGTGAAGACGACTTACAAATTTTTTGGTGCAAGTTTATTCTTTGCTTTCATCGGTGCGATGATTGGTTTTATGTATTTAGAATTTGTAGTAGAATATCGCTTTTTTATTTTTATTGCTGAAATTGCAGCACTTTTTGGGGTTATGTTTTCTCGTTCTAAACCGGGCTTAAATATTGCAATGCTTTTTATTTTTACGACACTCACAGGTGTAACAATCACACCTCTTGTGGCTATGGTAGCATTTAAAGCTGGTGCTGGTGCGGTTGCAATGGCATTTGCTATGACAACAATTATTTTTGGTGTTATGAGCATTTTTGGTATTAAAACTACAAAAGATTTAGCTAATATGGGCAAAATGCTTTTTATTGCTCTTATTGTTGTAGTTGTATGCTCAATTATAAATCTCTTTCTTGGAAGCTCTATGTTTCAAGTATTGATTTCAAGTGCAGCAGCTATACTTTTTAGTTTGTATGTAGCGTATGATACGCAAAATATTGTGCGTGGTTTATATACTAGCCCAGTAGATGCAGCTATTAACCTTTATTTGGATTTTTATAATATTTTTGTGAGCTTACTTTCGCTCATTGGCTTAGCAAATCGCGACTAAGGCTCACACAATGGAGGTTGGTAGAGTCATTGATGCTAACCTCAATCGTTTAAAAGAGGGTGTCCGAGTGATTGAGGATACTCTCCGCTACTTTCATAATGATGTTTTGCTTTCTTCGTCATTAAAGAATCTCCGACATCAAATTAAAATCTCTTCAAATATATCTTTACTTTCTTGTCGTAATGTAAATGGCGATGTGTTAAAAGGAAGTGTGCCTGATGAATTGCAACGTGAGAATCTCGCCCATTTGGTAATGGCAAATTTTAAACGTGCTCAAGAAAGTGCACGAGTTCTTGAAGAATATACTAAACTTGTTCCTACTTTTGGCAATAGTGCTGATTTTAAAAAGGTAAGATATGAGTTGTATGAGCTTGAGAAAACCTACTTTGAACGATATGGCAAAAAGGAATAATCAAAGAATATTATTATGAATTTGCTGTATTAATTGTGCCTCTAATGCTTTTTCCTTTAAATGTGTAATTTGTGCAAATTGAGTGCGATTAAAGGTGCGCTGCCGTTTGGCAAGTTGGCAAGTATGAAAAAAGATTTGTTCTTCAAGCTGTTGTAAAGTCGCAACTTTGCCTTGCAAAAAATTTACACATTCTTTTGCGCCAATAGCGTTTAACGCAGGAGCTTGTGCGCCATAAGCTTCTAATACATTTTGCACTTCCTCCACAATCCCTTTTTGAATCATTGCTTTTGTGCGTTTAGCAATGCGCTCTCTTAACTCATCGCGTTCGCATTCAAGGCAAAAAATCTCAATGTCATAGCCTAAAGACTCTTTTTTATGTGTAGCAAAATATATACTTGGAGGTGTATTTGTGGCTTTAAAGAGCGCAAGGGCTTTGCAGATTCTGTAAGTATCTGTGGGTGAGAGACTTTGAGCATAAGTTTTATCAATTTGTGTTAATTGTGCGTATTGCATACTTATATTTCCTAGACTTTTTACCCACTCTTCGTGTTCTTCAAGGGGAGGCATAGGGCTTAAGCCCTCCATAATGCTTTTAAGAAAAAAGCTACTTCCGCCTACAATAAGCAAAGGCGTGTGTGGAGAGTTATTTTTGATATCTTCAATGCTTTGGAGCAGAAGATCTTTAAAAATCATCACATTGCTTTTTTGATGTGGCTCTAGGATATTAAGCGCATAATAACATACCTGTGATTGCTCCAAGAGTGTGGGTTTAGCAGAAGCAATATCAAGATATTTATAAATACTTAGAGAATCAAGGCTAAAAATCTTACAATTTTGCTCCATTGCTATGCGATGAGCAAGAGCACTCTTGCCGCTTCCACTTGAGCCAAGCACTGCAATGATTTTCATATATGAAGTTAGAGACCTATTTATCTAATATCTCATAATAGGTAGTGAGAAATACTTTATTTCCTGTGCCATCAAATTTCCTAAGATTTAATCGTTCTAGGGCAAGCTCTATTGCGTTCACAACCCACACACTCTCATTAAGTGCGATAAGTCCCATTTGATTAATGCGTATAATACTTGTTTTAAGCTTATCTTGCCCACCTGCTACATTAAGTGCAAATTCATTTTTAAGAATCTTCCTAAGAGGTGCGGCATTTACCTCATCATAAATTGTATTCATCGCTATTGCAGGAGATTTTGGGTAGATTTTAAGCCCGAGTGATTCTAGGGCTTTTTGTGTAGCGAGAGAACGCGCTTTGGTTTGCGCATAAACTTGTTGCATATTGCCATTGATGAGTTCAAAATATCGTGTCAAGCCTGTGATAATTGTCGTAGGCGCAGTCCAAGCAGTCGTATTTTGTGCTTGATTTTTAAGCTCTGTTTTGAGATTAAAATAAAAACCTATATTCCGCTCGTTTGCAAGTTCTATCGCATAATGAGAAAGTCCTATAATGCTTAAGCCCGGTGGGAGCATAAAAGCTTTTTGTGAGCCGCCAATGAGTGCATCAATATATGTCGTATCAATTTCTTCAACACCCATAGCAGTAATGGCATCAACAACAACTACAATACGCGGATTATGCGCTTTAATTGCTTGAGCAATTTCTTCTACAGGGTGGCGCAATCCTCCTGCAGATTCGCACATTTGGATACAAAAGCAATCAATTTCACTCTCTTTTTGTAGCACTTCAAGCACACTTTTCGCGCTTACAGGCGTATCCCAATCATTAATGATTTCTGTATAGGGGATTTTGTGTGCCTTTGCTATTTTGCCAAATCGTTCACCAAATTTACCACTATTGATACTTAGCACTTTATTTTGAGTAAAAGTGCATACACACGCTTCCATTGCACCAGTGCCACTACTTGCAAGCATAAGCACTTCAGGCATTTTCAAAATCTCTAAAAGCCCCTTTCTCGCTTGAGCAAAAATTGCTTCAAACTCTGGTGTGCGATGATGCAAAGTAGGCTCACTCATTGCATTGCGTATGGATTCTGGCACAGGTGTAGGTCCGGGCGTAAAAAGTAGCATACTCACTCCTTAAATGAATAAAAAGAAATAAAAGCACATTATACTTTAAAATCTCTTTACTTTAACTATTTGACATCACTTAATCGGAGAGGCTGTGCAGCTTTGAGTGCGACTTTGGCACTCTTGCCTAGAATCTTATGCAAATATCGTGGGTGTTCTCCGCCGCTAGGACGCACGACAGAGAGATTTTTGTGCGTGAATTTTTCACCTTTTTTAATATCTGCACTTACCCAAATGCTTCGTGCAAATTGTCGCCTTTTTTTGCGTATATCTGCGGAAATTTTAGGTTTTTTGCACCCTAATGCCAAAGCGGTATCGCGCACTTGCTCTACCATAGCTTTAAATTCATCTTTATTCATACTAAAGGCGCTATCTACACCACCAAGTGAGGAGTCAAGAATAAAATGCTTCTCAATCATACTTGCTCCTAAGCTTGTAGCGATACTTGGACAAAGTGCACCAAGTGTATGGTCAGATAATCCATATTTGATATTGTATTTTTTATAGGTTTTAGCAAGTTGAGGCATAGCAAGGAGATTTGCAGATTCTAATGGGGCAGGATATTCACTTATGCAATGAAGTAAGGTAATATCCTTACAGCCATATTTATGACAAATCTCAAGTGCAGTTTTAAGTTCTTTGTGCGTAGCTACGCCTGTGGAAATAATGATTGGCTTTTTTGTTTTGGCAATGGCTTCTATAAGCTCATAGTGCATTACTTCAAAACTTGCTACTTTATAAATCGGGCATTGCAAAGATTCTAAAAATGCAACACCTTTAGGTGAAAAAGGTGAGCTAAAAATAAGCAAACCTAACTCTTTTGCAAGAGAAAAAAGTTCTTTATGCCATTCCCAAGGAGTTTGGGCTTCTTTATAAAGTTCATAGAGATTGCGTTTATCCCAAAGTGTGCCACCACTAATGCAAAAATGTGGCTCATTTGATTGAAGTGTGAGGCATTCTGGCGTATAAGTTTGTAGTTTCACGCCATCAGCGCCACAAGCGGCAATCGCACGAATAGAATCTTTAGCAATTTCTAGGCTTTGGTTGTGATTTGCACTAAGTTCGGCGATAATAAGGGGAGTATGGGATTTAGCGATATGTTTTGATATGCTCATAAATGTTCCTTATACATCAATATGACATCATAATATCGTCTTGTATCTTTTTCTTTTTGAGCGATAAAATTATGCAACACGCCTTCATATATATAACCTGTTCGTTCATAGAATTTGCGAGCTTTGATATTGGTGCTTAGAACTTCAAGGTGGAGAGTATGAAGCCCTAAATGTTCAAAGGCTTGAGATTCTAAAAAGTTTAGAATCGTGCGTCCCTTAAAGACTTTTGCACAAAAAGGATTAGTATAGATACCGATAAAAGCGTGTTTATGTGCGAGATTAATGCGTGTGAGTGAACCTACACCGATATATTCATTTTCTTGACATAAAAGCCAATATCGCCTTGAAGCATCATCTTTAAGTTGTTTAAGAAAATCAAAATGCGTTTGAGGTAAAATTCGCTCGCTATACATCCATTGCGCAATTTGCGGGTGATTACGCATTTCAAGCACAAGATGGGCTTCTTCTTGTGTGAGCTGGGTAAAATCTTTTGCTTCAATCTCTTGATTGTGAGAATCTTCTGTGGTTTGAAGTGCTAAAGACTTGATAAGATTGTGGAGTGCAAAAGGGAGTTTTGTACCTAAAGAAAGTGATTTGAGCGCATTTTGAATATGTATAATATCTTTGGGTAAAAGTGTAGCAAGGATTCTAAGTGTATCTTGTGGGCTTTGGGCTTGGAGTATGACATTTTTTTGTGCGTATTGTGTGATTTGAAAATGCTGATTGGTAGCGGATTCTATAATAATACTTGGGATTTTAAGCGCGATGAGTTCAAGCATACTCCCACCTCCTGCACTTATAGCAATATCACATTGCTGTGCTTGAGAAAGAAAGTCATAAGGGTTTAAGTTGTGATAAAGGCTTATGTGTGGATTTGAGGCTTCTTTTAAAGATTGAGGTAAATGCAGAGTATGCGTATATCCACCGCCTAAGATAATATGAAAATGTTTATCTTTAAGGTTTGGGTGTGTTAAAATCATTGTAGAGAGACTATCTACAAATGCTTGAGCAAGATTGCTTTTATCCACACCGCCAAAAGTAACACATATATTTTTTAATTCATTTATACTTGATTTGCTGCATTGAGCTTTTGAATCTGCGCAGGGAAAAGGGAGGATTAAATATTCCTCTCCGCACCAAAATTGCTTATTTTGAGGAAATACAGATGTCGCATTAGGAGCGGGATTAAGGATATAGCTTGTGGGTGGATATACATCTCTAAAGGTATCATCAAGGCAAATGAGCGCTTTTGCTTCATTGCTTAAGCGATGATAAAACCATTCCTGCGCCTCATAGCTATCCACAATGGCAATATCAAGCATTTGGGGCTGGGTAGAGAGCCACTCGTAATTTTTGCATTCTATTTGTATTTGCAGTGGGGGCAGGAGTGTGTCAAGTGCGGGAGGAGTAAAATTGCCACGATTATGTAAAGTGATAGAATCTATTTGAGGAATGCGCCCACAGAGAGCTATAAGTTTTAAACAGCGATAAAAATGTCCTAATCCATATGCACTTCCGCTCTCACAAAATATATCAATACGCATTTACGCCCTTTAGCCAAAATTTTTGATTATGCAGCAAAGTTGATTCCATAAAGCGAAGAACACAAATATAAAAGGATAGTAAAAGAATGGATTTAGAGTTATTTTGATGAGTTCAGCAGATTAGATGGCGGAAGAGTGCGCGGGTCAATGGATTTAATCAGTGATTGTATTTCTTCATTATACATCTCTTGCGTGTAGATTCTCTCGCGCATTTTAAATCCTGCTTCAATAATAGCAAACAATTCAGGCTTTGTGTATTTCCACCTCTGCAATGTGCGCGTAGTAATACGCAAGATTCTCGCCTTATCTTGCTGGGTATATTTCATAATTTTCCTTATATTTTTATGGATTTGCAAGTTGTAATAGGCGAATTAAATAAAATTTTCTCTTGATTTCAAATTACGAAAATATTTCATATAAAAATAAATTTTTAAGAAAATATATCTTATTATTGCAATTTCAATTTTGAAACAAGGAGATAAAAATGGAATATCAGAATGATAAGATAGATGCATTTGATAATGAAAATAATCAAGATATTATTAATGATGAAATGAGTAATGTGGATATAGCCAAGAATATAGGTAAGGGTGCATTTATACTTGGTAAAAGAGCTTTTGAAGCAGCTAAGACGAAAATAAATGCAGTACAAGATAATAAAGATAAATTGGCTGATAAAAGTGATGATGAACTCATTGAAATAATTAAAAACAATGGTTCTATGAATACAAGTAGTATGGCGGCTTACCAATTATTAAAGGAGAGAGGGTGTGAAGGCTATGAAATGCGAGAGCTTTTTAGAAATGAAAAGTAGCGTATTTATAAATGCACTTAAAGCTAATTTAAATAAAGGAGTAAAAAATGGCAGAGCATATTGATGTGGTATTTAAGTGTCCTTGTGGGGCACATCTAGAAACAAGATCAGTTCCTAAAGGGAAAACTTCAAAATCAAAATGGAATAAGACCTGTAAGTCTTGCAAACAGACTATCGTTTGTGAGTTTGTTGGCACTCGTGCCTTTACAAGTGTTAAAAAATAATATTAGGGAGTGCGATAAGATGATAAAAAACAAACTATACATTACTCTTGTCTTTATTGTATTTGGAGTGGAAAACTTACTTGCTGCAAACTTTAAGGTAGAGTATAAGCAAAATCGACAAAATGGTAGAGAGTGGGATATAACTGCTACTTCATTGGTCAATAATATTACACTTAATGATGTGCGTGTTAATAGAGGGAACTGCAAAAATGATTTTAACTTAAGACAAATGACCGCAGCAATGATTATGGCAAAAACTAAACCAACTAAAGAACAGGAAAATCAAATGAAAATTGATGGAGTTTCTATCGGTATGAAATGGCGAGAACCTAAAGATTTAGATTATGCAGAGAAATATAAAAAGGAAATATTGGAATTAAAAATACAAAAGCATAAAAAACTTTGGCAAGACGAGGATGGCATATGTCGTCTTGCTAAAGATTGGTCTTATAGTTTTAGGGAATTAGCAAAAACATCTGAGTGGAGCACATCGGGAACTCCCGAGGTTCAACTATCACAAGAAGATATAAAAAAGATGGAAGTAGCTTATAAGGAATATTTCTGTCCCGCCATAGAGAAAGTATATGAGAAATATTATAATGTGATTAGAGAAAAGGGAATGCAAGAATCAAGGAGCTATCCTTTGCATAAGTATTTAGAAGATGAATTGTTCAAAGAAGAAAACTTGCAAAAGATTCTCCCAAAAAATGTGCTTGGTTTCAGTATGCGAGAAAAATGCCCATTATGCAATGTAGATACTTGTAGCGATGATGATCCTACGAATTTTTACAGCAATAGAGATAAAAATAGATATTGCGACTATCAGTTTGAAATGGATGATTTACAGAAACTAAGGATGAATACATCTTTATTTAATCCTTGTTCTTCTCGTAATGATTGCACTATTATGGATATATCCAATGATATAGATAGGGCAATATATGGGCTTACCTCTAAACCTAGTTATCAAAGGAATATTGCAGAACTCAAACAGCTTGGTGTAAAATTTGAAAGAACTGAAGTGCCAGACGAATACTTTTCTACAACTTATCCTACCCTTCCTCCATTTGCAATGATAGTGGATGAAATTGTGGAAAAACCTAAGAAAAAGACAGCCCCTTCAAGCAAGCCTAAGCTAACTCTTAAATATGGGCAGAGTGTAGTGTTTTCTGTTCCTCTAAGTTGTCGAATCTTGGAAGTGCAGTTGATAGGCGACAAAGGCACAGAAACTTACAATTTTAAGTAAGTTAAAAAAGAGTATTTATGCGCTATTGGATTTGTGTATGTCGGGAGGAAAACTATCCTTATGAAAAAGAGATATATGGTGAGGAATGTCAATGGTGGAAATTTTGGGGGGAGAGCGAAAGGAAACATTCTGTATGTTTTGAGCTTATGAGGGAGGGCGATAAGGTGCTGTGCTATGAGGCTAAAACACATATTTTAAAGCAGTGCTTGAAGTAAAAGATAAATTTGAAAATAATCAAAAAATGATATTATCTTTTGAGCGTAAAGTTGGTGTGCCTTTGGATACAATTACCGATAAAGAGCATTATCAGCAGATTCTTAAACTCAACAACAAAGACAAATATGGTAAAGATAAATATGCTCCATTTAATGAAAGCCAAAATAATTTACTCTTTGGGACATATTTTGCTACGACAAAAGAGCAATTTGAGTATATTTGTTCATTGGTATAGCTTTAAGATTCTATATTCTTGTTTATAGAATCTTCTAAAAGTCTATACTTCATCTCTGCCATTGCCCAATCCTCAAGTGTATCAATGTCTTGGACTTCTTTACTTGGCACAATTATTGCACTTGAATGAGGTGCAAAAATAGGCAGAGATTCTCTCCACGCATTCACATATCCCCAATAGCACTGCCCCGCATCGTGATAGACTTGCTCTAAATCTTGTGAGCGCGTGAGATAATGCTTTGGAAAAAGCATTTCTATCTCATCATTTTTGATGCAAAAACTCCGATAAGGATTATAATAATAGCTTACAGCACAAAAAGCAAAGAGTTTGTGCGGATTTTCTAAAAGAGCCTTTAGTCCAAGAGAGAGTGTTTTTTGAGTAAGCAAAGGTGCAGTGGGATAAATCACGCAGAGCAAATCCTCTTTGTGTAATTTTAGTGATTCTACGGCGTGTTTTGCCACAGGTGCAGTGGGGGTAAAGTCATCACTTAGCTCTTTTGGGCGCATAAAGGGCACTTTTGCTCCATATTCACACGCAACTTGTGCGATTTGTGTAGAATCTGTGCTGACTATGACTTCATCAAAAAGTGCAGATTCTAATGCTGTAATAATAGGATAAGCAATGATAGGTTTGCCACAAAAGGGCTTGATATTTTTATCAGGTATCCTTTTACTTCCACCACGAGCAGGGATAAGAGCGACTTTTCTCACACACTTACCGACTAAAAGGGATACAGAGATTCTATGCCATCGCTTACAGGTTTTTTATGATTTGTATCACTGATTGGTCCTAGCGAAGTGTAGGCAATTTTGGCATTTGCGATATGTTTGCTTTGCACAACATTATCTTTGCTAATATCAAATGAACGCACCACGCCGCTTAATTCAAGGATTTGTTTCTCGCCATCTACAAGCACTTCTCGGCGTCCGTGTATGAAGTAGGTATTGTTATCAAGCACTTTGACAATTCTTGCTGTAATCGTAGCATTGAGGGCTTCACTTCGCGTTTGTGCTCCTCCACCTTGAAAATTAGAAGTATTATTTGCTTTGGTAAGATTATAAGCCGCTTGGTCATTGAGTTCAGAAACAATTTGTTTTTGCTCTTCATTATTACCTGTGTATTCTATGGATGGAGGCGTTACATTGCCCCCACTTGCACCATTGTAGTTTTTATTTGTTGTGAAATTTGCATTGGCATTTTCAGAGATAACAATCGTAATAAGGTCATCGGGCTTCATTGCGCGTCTATCAGAAAAAAGTGGTTTATCTCCGCTACCAAAAAGGCTTCCTGCACGGGGTAATTCGGGAATGTCATTATCTGCGGATTCTCTCTCTTCTACCCAATCAGGCGCGTTAAAATCAATGTTAGGTTCAAAGGCAAAGCTGTGTCGTGGATATAAAGCAATAAAGAGAATTAAGATTCCAATAAGATACATACCTATACTTTTTATAAGCATTTTACAATCCTTTGTAAGAGTTATAGGCTCTTAAGCAAAGGCTATTCCATTATTTTAATTGCGCATACTCATAAGGAGATTGTGTGCAATCTTAGAGTTCAATTTGCATTAAAGCAACAAGCTTTTGATACAATAACTTTTTGGTTGTGCAAAAAGGCAAAAGGAGTGCGTGAATGAAGCAAAATATTACTCAAGGCATTTTAGCAATGCTCATTTCATCTTTTCTTTTTGCTCTTATGAGTGCAGAGGCAAAAATCCTTTCAGATTCTATTCCGCCTATGGAAGTGGCTTTTTTTCGCTCATTTGTGATGATTCTCCTTTTGCTTCCACTGCTTTTTAATAAACCTATGAAATTGCCAAGACATAAAAGCGGCGGTTGGTGGATTCTTGTGGCGCGTGCTGGTGCTGGAGGACTTAGCTTTGTGGCACTTTTTTATAATATTGCTACCATTTCTCTAGGCACAGCGAGTGCTTTTGCTCAAAGTATGCCCTTATATGTCGTAGTGCTTTCAATAATATTTTTAAAAGAGCATTTCAATGTAGGCGTGATTTTATCTACTATTTTAGGTTTTATAGGGATTTTGCTTATATGTAACCCTTCTTTAAATGAGTTAGAAATGCTTAATATTGTCTTTGGTATCGCAGGTGCACTTTCTATGGCAGTTGCATTTTTGAATCTTCGCGCGCTCAAGGATTATTTTAGCTCGTGGGTGATTGTATTTTCTACAGGAGTAGCAATGAGTGTTATGGCATTGCTACTAAGCTGGTGCGGTGTGCCATATTTTGATGAGCAATGGGTAATGCCTAATGGGATAGAGTGGCTACATATTGCATTGCTTGGTTTTTTTGGCACTTTGGGTCAGCATTATCTTACAAAAGCTTATATGATTGCGCCTGCTGGAATCATCGCGCCTATTGATTATACGCGCTTAGTATTTTCTGTGATTTTGGGCGTGATTTTAGGTGATGCTTTGCCAAATCTCCCTACAAGTGTTGGTATTGTGCTTATTATCCTTTCTGGTGTTGGTGTGGGATTACCCGTGCTTTTAGCAGATATGAGGCGATTAAGAAGATATAGGCGCATTTCAAGTTCTCTTAACGCAAGGCACGATACAATCCGCAATACAGAGGGAAAATCTCACAACAAGACAAAGGATATATGATGAAAAAGCAGATATATGAAAAAGTAATAAAAGCCAAGCAACGTTTAGAAAATGTGATTATTCCCTCGCCTTTAAGCTATGCACCTATGCTCTCTCTTTTAGCTCAAGCTGATATTTATCTTAAAAAAGAGAATCTGCAACTGACGGGAGCATTTAAGATTCGTGGAGCGTTCAATAAAATTGCCTCTTTGGTTGAACAATCTACTCATTCCCAAATACAGGGCGTTATCGCTGCAAGTGCTGGGAATCACGCGCAAGGTGTTGCCTATGCTGCAAAGCATTTTGGTATAAAAGCCGTGATTGTAATGCCCGAAGCTACTCCTTTACTTAAGGTAAGTGCGACAAAAGCTCTTGGTGCGGAAGTGGTTTTAAGTGGAGATAATTATGATGAAGCCTATGCTAAAGCTTTGCAGGTTGCTAAAGAGCGTGATTTAGTGTTTATTCACCCTTTTGCTGACGAGGAGGTGATTGCAGGGCAGGGCAGTATTGCGCTTGAGATGATACAAGAATGTGAGGATTTAAATGTAGTAGTTGTGCCTATTGGTGGAGGTGGTTTGATTAGTGGTATAGGGAGTGTGTATAAGCAACTATATCCGAATGTAAGAGTTATAGGTGTAGTGGCAAGTGGTGCAGACGCTATGAAACGCTCTTTTGAGAGTGGTGCTATCCAAAAAATAGAATCTGTGCGGAGCATTGCTGATGGTATAGCTGTGCGTGATGTTAATGAGGAGAATTTTGCGCTTGTGCAAGAATGTGTTGATGAAATAGTGAGCGTAGATGATGAAGAAATTGCAAATGCTATTTTATTTTTGATTGAAAAACAAAAACTTGTTGTTGAGGGTGCAGGAGCAGCGAGTGTAGCAAGTATTTTGCACAAAAAGTTTGCACTTACAAAGCAAGATAAAGTAGCACTTGTGCTAAGTGGAGGAAATATTGATATTACTTTGCTTAATGTTATTATTGAAAAAGGTTTATTGAAATCTAATCGGAAGATGAAGCTTGAAGTCGTGCTCATAGATAAGCCCGGTAGTTTGCAAGGGCTAACAAATATTTTAAGTAAAGTGGGTGCAAATATCGTTCAGATTGAATATGATAGGACTTCTGTTATGCTTAAATATGGAGATGCACTTGTAACAATGGCATTAGAGACAAAAAATGAAGAACACAAAGTGCTCATTCGCGAGCAACTTCAACATTATGGTTATCATTTTAATGAGATTAATTAGGCAAAAGCAATGATAAGAGAGATTTGGGAGATATATAGAGATTCTAATTTACGCACAAATGTGCTTTTTTGTTTGATTTTGGGCATAAATGTTTTTTTGTTATTTCTCTTATGCGGCGATATAAGTATTCATTATAAGGAAGCTTTTGGCGTATTTTATTCTCAAGATTTGGCTTTTATTATTGCGCGTTTTTCACTTAAGCTATTTGGATATAATGACTATGCTCTGCGTTTGCCTTTTATTCTTATTCATATGTGCAATATGTTTCTTTTATATAAAATTTCTAGAATCTACCTCAAAAAACCTCGTGATGCGTTGGTTGTAATACTCATTTATGCACTTTTGCCCGGAGTAATGTTTAGCGCACTTTTTGTATTAAAAAGTGGTTTGATTATTTTTGTGGCACTTTTATGTTGTTATTATCAGATGAGATATCAAAAAATGCCTTATATTGTGATGTTTTTTGCAATATTTTTAGATGGAATCTTTGCGATTTTATTTTTTGCACTCTTTTTTTATGCACTTAAAAATAAAAATACTTTAGGAATGATTCTCTCCTTGCTTTTTTTTGCTTTGAATATGTATTTTTTTGGGCTTGATGTTTCAGGTGTTCCACGCAATTATTTTCTGTCAAATTTAGGGAATATGGCTTTGTTTTTTTCACCTTTGTTGCTCATATATTATATCTATACGCTTTATAATGCTCTAAGAAAGCAAAATAACGTGCTTTTAGATATTGGCGCATCTTCAATGTTTTTTGTTGTGCTGCTTTCATTGAGGCAAGATGTAGATCTTGAAACACTTTTTCCTATGAGTGTGGTAGCTCTTCCTGTGGCAATTAAGCAATTTTTTTCAGATATGAGGGTGCGTTTGCCTTCATTTAGGGTAGGTTATGTGCGACGATTCGTAATGATTTTAGCGCTGCTTTTTATTCAAACCTCCTTACTTTATGGCAATAAAATATTTTATCTCTTTGGTATGGAAAATCACTTTGCAAGTTCGTATTATATTAGCAAAGATGTAGCACGCTTACTCAAGCAAAAGGGCATTGATGCGATTAAAACAAGTAGTCGCAAATTAGAGCTTGCTTTACGATTTTATGGCATAAAAGGAAGTGAAGAGCCTTATTTGATGCCTGTGAATAATCTCAATGAAAGTTATGAGAATGAAATCCCTGTGATATATTTAGGGAAGAAAGTGGCATCATTTGTGATAGTGCCCTCTGTGCAAAGTCGTCCTATTACTACTACACAATCACGACTTAGGCAAAAAATAGAATCAACAAAATCTCAATCAGGTCAATCCAAAGATTAAGAATGAAACTCTTTGAATGTATTGTTGCTTTAGGTATGTTCATAGTGCTTTTCTCATTTGTGCAGATTCGGAGCAATCATTCTTTAGAAGTAGCTTATAGCACACTTATCTCCCATCTTAAAATGCTTCAGCTTTTTGCTTTGAGCGATGATAATATGTTTATACAAGCCCAAGATGCGCGCGATATGCTCCGACTTTATCCTTCTCTTGATGTAAATGCACTTGTAGCACAACATCGTAACGCTATGTGGCAGATACAATTTCATTTGGGTAAAATTTATACCACTCATAGCTATAGCCTTTATATTGATACACCAAGAATGGCGACTACTACGAATTTTGATAGTCGTCCAATGGCAGGAGATATTATTCTTAAAGATATGGATAGAAAATGCTTAAGCGCCTATAATAACACCAATACCGCTATGGAATGTAAAAATAATGCTCTTGCAGAGATACGATTAGGAGAGCGTTTCGGGGTAGAGAATATTCTTATAGAGTCTGATAACTTTTGTAAAGAGCGTGAAACTGCGAGAATTTATTTTGATAGGCGAGGCGTGCCTTATTGCGGAAAAATTCCTACAGCTTTGCGCTCACCATTTAAGATTACTTTATTCAAAGGAAGTGAGCATAAGAGTCTTTGTGTATTGCCACAAAGCGGTGTCATTAGGACAAAATGTTAGAATCTGTATATTTTGTAGAAAAATTGTAAGTTGAGGTGGTGGACGCGCAGAGGATCGAACTCTGGACCCACTGATTAAGAGTCAGTTGCTCTACCAGCTGAGCTACACGTCCTTTATTGCTTAAGTTTTAGCAAAGCGTGATTATACACAAATGAATTTTAGTTTTTAATTAAACCTTTAGAGTCCTTGACATTTCGAGCATTTGACAAATAATCTCATATCGTGGCTGATGAGTTTTGCGCCAAATTGTTGTGCAATATCAAGTTGCAAACGTTCAATATCTGCATCTACAAACTCTATAATGTCGCCACAAGCTAAACAAATAATATGGTCGTGATGTTCTTTGGCAGCAATTTCATAGCGTCTTCCACTTTTATCAGCCTCAAGAGCAGTAATAAATCCCTCTTTTTCAAGGAAGCTTAGGATTCTATATACAGAGGAGATACTTGCATTTTTATCAGTTGTTTTGATAATATTAGTAATCTCTTCAGGGCTAAGATGTGTACCACTTTTATATAGCACAGCAATGATTTCTTCGCGTTGTTTAGAATTTTTAAGCCCATTTTTTTTAATTGAGCTTCTTAACCTTTCAAGTATAGAATCTAGTGTTTCCACGCGATGATTTGCATTCATATTCATATACGCTCCTTGTTGCGCTTTTAGGATTGCGATTCTTATTTTATGCAGGATTATAGCAACAAAATACAAAAATGCAAATAAGAAAGCTTATCATTAAATATTTTCTCTTTTTTCTTGCTTTAAAATATACAAAATTGCAACATAAAGCAGAACTTTATGACGATTTATAGATAAAGAGACAGCATTTATTGTAAAATGCTATAATGTACTCGTTTATTAATTGAAAACACAAGGAGAAAGTATGTTTGGTTCCAGCAAAGCACTACAACGTCAAATAATGGAAAGAGATGCACAGATTGCAGAAATCACAAAAGAGCTTGAAACTTATAAAATGCTTGTAGGCTTTTCACAAGTAGAAGCAATTATTGGGATAAAAGACGAGGAGATTGTTTATAAAAATGATGTTGCCTCAAAAATAGAGAGTCTTGATATTTTAAAATCCCAATTAAAAGAACATATAGATAGTATAAGCCACATTCGTGATGAATACAGTGTAACAAGCGCACGCGTTGGTGATATTGTGTATTATTCACTTGTATTACTCAATCATTTAACAAATAATAGAACAGGTACAAATCTTTTTAATATTTATACAAAAAGCCTCAAAGAAGGTATAACAGGCACACAAGAATCATTACAAAACGTGCTTACAGAATCAAATGATGTTACTAAGCATTCAGTTAAAGCCGCAGAATCTGCAGAAGATGGATTAGGTATGAGCACTGCTGCATTGGAGCAAATTGAAACTTTATATGAAAAAATGCAAGCGGCTTCGCAACTTGTAGATTCTCTTACACAGCGTAGCAATGAGATTACAAGTGTTATTTCATTAATTGATGATATTGCTGAACAAACAAACTTACTTGCTCTTAATGCAGCAATAGAAGCGGCACGTGCAGGAGAACACGGAAGAGGATTTGCTGTTGTTGCAGATGAGGTACGAAAACTAGCAGAAAAAACACAAAAAGCTACAAAAGAAATAGCAGTTGTTGTAAAGTCAATGCAACAAGAAGCAAATGATATTCAAACAAGCACGGAAGAGACAAATGAAGCTACAGATAATGTGCGTGAGGGAGTTGTGAAACTTCACGGGGTGATTAATAACCTTAAGCTAGGCAGTCTTATTACAAAACACAGCACATTAAATTTGAGCAATAGAATCTTCTGTGTTTTGGCAAAACTTGACCACGTTGTGTATAAAAATAATCTTTATTCTTATATATTTGGCTTATCTGATAGCTTTAATTGTGTGGATCATCATAATTGCCGATTGGGCAAATGGTATTATGAGGGCGATGGTAAAATGGCATTTGCTAATACACAAGGCTACAGAGCTCTTGAGGCTTATCACGCAGGGGTTCATACAGAAGCTATTTCTTTGGCACAAACTTTTGCTGATACCAATCAATCTTGCTCTAAAACCTTTATTGATAGCAAGATTGTGGCAATGGAGCAAAATTCTAATGGTGTTATGGATTCTATCCTTGAGATGTATAATGAAAAACGTGTAGAAGTATTTGATGAAATTGGACGACTAGAAAACAAAATGGAAGAAGATAAGAAGAATCCACAAGCAAGTATTCAGCTAGAATCCCACACAGAATCTCAAAGTGATGAGTCCTCAAATAAAGAGGACTTAGGAGATTAGCAAATAAATGTGGCATAGAATAAAGCATAGTCTTTTTGTCATAGCTATTATTGTTGGAATAGGAGCAGGAGCATACCTTATCAAGCTTTTTTATGAGGTTGAGTCTGAAGTGAGTAAAATTACAAATTACCAATTTGCTCTTGCCTCACAGATAGTTGATAGAAAAGATAGACTTATTGCAAATGTTTTTACTGATGAAAACTTTAGATTCTATGCAACTTTTGATGAGATACCGCCACGTGTGATTGAAGCACTGCTTGCAGTAGAAGATACGCTTTTTTTTGAACACATAGGCATAAATCCTGATGCAATTTCGCGTGCTATGCTTAAAAACATTAAAAGTATGCGTTATGTGGAGGGAGGCAGCACACTTACCCAACAGCTTATTAAAAATATTGCACTTAGTCCAGAAAAAACGCTTAAGCGTAAAATCACAGAAGCAATGCTTGCTATTCATATTGAACGACATTTGAGCAAAGAGAAAATTTTGGAACTTTATTTAAATCGTATTTCATTTGGGCATAGTTATCACGGCATTAAAACAGCGGCTTTGGGGTATTTCCATAAGAGTTTAAATGAGCTCACATTAAAAGAGATTTGTATGCTTGTAGGGCTTCCTAAAGCACCAAGTTTTTATGACCCTACAAAAAATAAAGAATACTCAATGGCACGTGCTAATGACATTATTGATAGACTTTATGATATTGGTTGGATATCTACGGAAGAATATGAAAATGCAAACAAAGAAGTGCCAGAAGTCTTTAACCAAACACTTACCCAAAATGTTGCTCCGTATGTTGTTGATGAAGTATTACGTGAGTTAGCTCATATTGAAGATTTAAAAACAGGTGGATATTATATTAGGCTTAAGATTGACTTAGATTATCAGCTTGCGGCACAAGAAGCAATGGCATATGGCTATGATGAAATTAATAAACGTCTTCACGAGCGTTATCCTAAAATGTTTGAAAATGGGGATTTAAATGATGATACACTTAATGGCGCAATGGTTGTTACAGATACGCACACAGGCGATATTTTAGCAATGGTAGGTGGCATAGATTATGTAAAAACAAAATTTAATCGTGCCACTCAAGCTAAAAGACAGCTCGGCAGTTCTATAAAACCTTTTATTTATCAAACTGCATTTGATAGGGGAGATTCTCCTGCTACTTTTGTTCCTGATGTGCCTCGCAAATTTGCAACAAAAGGTGCAGCAGAAGCCGCCTCTGAAGCCACTCAAGAAGAGACAGAATCTAAAGTATGGAGTCCTTCAAACTATACAAGTAAATTTCACGGATTTATGACGCTTAAAGATGCCTTACGCACATCAAGCAATCTTGCTACAATTAATCTTGTGGATCAAAATATAGGTTTTAATAATGTTTATGCTTCGCTTAAGCAAGATGGTTTTGAAAATCTCCCAGAGAATATGTCTATTGTGCTTGGCAGTTTTGAGCTCTCGCCGCTTGAAGTTGCGCAGCAGTATTCAATGTTTTCAAATTATGGCACAATTCTTAAGCCTATGCTTATAGAATCTACCATTAATAAAAGTGGCGAGAATGTGTATAACTCTCCTGAGCAGACGCGTCATATTACTACTGCTGCTCAAGCATTTTTAACTATTGATATTTTACGTGATGTTGTTAATCGTGGCACAGGTTCAAGGGCGCGCATTGTTGGTTTGGAGGTCGCAGGGAAAACAGGAACATCAAATCGCAATGTTGATGCGTGGTTTTGTGGATTCACTCCTGATGTCCAAGCGATTGTTTGGTATGGACGCGATGATAATACGCCTATAGGTCCTCACGAATCTGGTGGTATAGTCACTCCTCCAGCATTTGCATATTTTTTCTCTAAAGTTTTAACCTTTGACCCGGGTATTTCAAGACGTTTTAAAGTGCCAGAAGGTGTGGGGCTAAAGACTCTTGATTATGGAGATTTTTATTTTACAGAAAATTCACCATTGCCAACTAAAAGACCTGTGGTTGATATTGATGAGGAACTTTTATTTTAGTGTAGAATCTTAAATCCATTTTTACTTAAAACTAGCTACAATATCGTAAATCTAAAAAAGGATAATTTGATGAGACTAAAACTTCAGCACGCGCCCTATATAGCTAATAAAATCAGTATTGATTTAGGCAATTCTCAATATATTACACTTCTTGCACCTATTCAAAATATTGCCCAAAGTGCCCTTGAGTGCCTTCAAGAAAATATCCAAAAAGAGCTAGCCATTGATGAAAGAGTGCGCGAAATCCTTGAAGAAAGAAGTGATGAAATTGAAGATTTTGGTATGGACGAACGAGAGCTTTTTAGAATGTGTAAGCGTCAGGTAGCAAATGAACAAAATTTTTATCTTGCGTGGGAAGAGCGTTGTAGTGATATATCACATCAGATTCTTAGTAGTTTAGATACCCATAAACTAATTGCATTCGAGGTATCTGAAACTCTTATTAAAAATATTATTTTTAAAGCAATTAATGAATATTCTAAAATCTATGATAAAGCCGAAGAAGCAGTTATTGATAAACTTAAAAAATACAAACGAAAGCTTATTTATGGAACAGAAGAATATGAGATTGTTTTTAGCAAACTTTATGAGGAAGAGCTACGCAAACGAGGACTTTTATGAGCATTCTTAAAGAAGCATATCTGTATTTTGCGAATGGATTATTCTTTAAGGCGCAAAGCTTTGGCAGTGATGGGACTTTTGTAGGTGAAGTTGTATTTAATACCTCTATGAGTGGTTATCAAGAAGTTATTACTGACCCAAGTTATTCAGGGCAGTTTATTGTTTTTAGTATGCCAGAGATTGGTATTGTGGGTGTAAATAACCAAGATAGCGAATCTCCCCGAGCCGCTTGCACAGGCGTTATTCTTTCTTCATACAATGATTTTGTCTCTAATTTTCGCTCCGAACAAAGCCTTAGCACATATCTTAAAGAACATAATATTATGGGCATATGTGGGGTGGATACACGCAATTTAATTAAAATGCTCACTACACAAGGCGCGATGATGATGATAGCTTCTACGCAAATTACTCAAGAGAGTGAGCTCAAAGCAAGTCTAAGTCGCACACCTCCTATCCAAGATATAAACTTTATAAAAGAAGTATCCACAAAAACATCTTATGTGCACACAGATTCTACATTTGATTTTACACATTTTGCTTATGGCACATCTCCAAACTTTAAGGCAAAAGTCGTTGCGATTGATTTTGGTGCAAAACGTAATATTCTTAATGAACTTGTAGCAGTGGGACTAGAGGTAGAGGTTATTCCCCATAGTTTTAGTGCAGCGGAAATTTTATCGCGTTTTAAAGCGGGGGAGATCCAAGGAGTTTTTTTATCTAATGGACCAGGTGATCCGTTGGTGTTACATAACGAGATTGAGCAAATTAAGCAGCTTATTCAATCAGATATTCCTATTTTTGGCATTTGTTTAGGACATCAGCTTCTTTCTATCGCACACGGCTTTCCTACATATAAACTAAAGTTTGGTCATCACGGAAGCAACCATCCTATTAAGAATCTCCAAAGCGGGGCAGTAGAAATTACAGCACAAAATCATAATTATTGTGTGCCAGAATCTATTGCACAAATTGCCACTATTACACATCGTAATTTATTTGATAATACGATTGAAGGCGTGCGCTACAAAGATAAACCTATATTTTCAGTGCAACATCACCCAGAGGCAAGTCCAGGACCAAGAGAAGCACGCATTCTTTTTGAAGAATTTGCCAAACTCTGTTGTAAATAATGCTTTATACAAATATGCTATTAATAAACCCGATAATATCTATATATTGTGAGAGCAAGATGATGAGAATAACGCTTGGGGCAATGATACAAATAATCTTATGCCATATTTCAAAGAGTGTGTTATTTAAATAACCTGTCCAATGCCTCAAATATGCCTTTTTAATGCCCCAGCCTAAAAAAACAAGTGTGATAAGCATACCTAAGGGCATTAGAAATGATGAAGTAATGAATTCAAGTGTATCAAAAAGTCTTTTGCCAAATATGCTTGGGAGTGATATTTCATCATTTGCCCATAAAATAACTAAAAAGCCAAGAATAAAAACACCAAAACTTAATAAATACGAAGCTTTTGCTTGAGAGAAAGTAAATTTATCTCGCAAGATACTTACACCCGGCTCAAGCATAGAAATTGTAGAAGTAATCCCAGCAAAAAGTATGGCTATGAAAAATAGCATACTGATTATTTTACCACTCTCGCCTAAAGTTTGAAATGCTAACGGAAGCGAAACGAGTAGAAGCCCGGGACCTTGACTTGGTTGCCCTTGAAAATGATAGATAAAAGTAAAAATCATCAATCCAGCTATAATTGAGACAATAATACCACTTATCACCACCCATAAAGCGCTTTTAAAGAGATTTTCATTTTGCTGCGCACTTGCTGCATATACTGCGATTGTACCTACTCCGAGTGAGAGTGAGAAAAACACTTGCCCTAGAGAATCTAAAATGGTTTTTGCGCTCATATTGTGAGGTTGGAAATTAAACATAAAATGCCACGCTTTTTCAAACTCTGGTAAAGTCATCGCATATAATAAAAGCCCGATGAATATTAAAAACAAAAGAGGCATAAGTATAAGATTAAGTCGTTCAATCCCACGTTTAATTCCCCGCGCTACTATAAAAGCAGTAAGTGCAATGATGATGCCAAAACAAAGCGTTTGATACAGAAGAGAATGAGCTCTTATCTCATCAAAAATAGCTTTTGCTTGATTAAGATTGTTTGGAAGATGAAAACTGACAAATATTAAATAATATATAATCCAGCCTAGCACTACTGCATAAAAGCTTAGTATTATAGGACCTGCTATTGCATTTATCCCAAGCCACATAAGTGATTTGTTTGAATCTTTATTAATATAATTATGTTCATTTTGTGCAGTATTGAGAGGAAGAGAGTTTAATGTGTGAAGCACGACATAATTATCCATAGGATTACTTCGTGCTTTATTGCCAAGTAGCATTTCAGCTAAAAGCATAGGCACTCCAATACATATTGAGAGAATAAGATAAAAAATAACAAATGCACTACCGCCGTTTTCTCCAGCCATATAGGGAAATCTCCATATATGTCCTAGCCCAATAGAGCTTCCTAAAGTTGCCAAAATAAAACCTATCTTGCTAAAATTATTCATTTCTTCCCTTTCTTATTGCTTTTATATTCACATACAAAGTTATACATTCTAGCCAAAATAGAGAATCTTGCAATGCTTTAAAGTAGGGATTTAGTGTGTTTATCTACTTTGGTGCAATTTTTGCTACAATTTGAGCGTAATTAGGAGACATAAGGACTTGAGGAGTATCGTATGAGCATATATCATGTAAGGGTGTATTTTGAAGATACAGATTGTGGGCGTATAGTTTATCATACTAATTATATTAAATATTGTGAGCGTGCGCGTAGCGAATTATTTTTTGCGCAAGGAGCACAACCTTTTGAGAATCAAAGTGCTTTTGTGCTTAAAAAACTTGAAGCAGATTTTCTTGCAAGTGCGCGTTTGGGTGATATGCTTGAGGTAAGAAGTGCCATAGCACAATTTAAAAATGTCTCTGTGGTCTTAAAACAGGATATTTATAGAATCTATAATGCGCTAGAGCAGAAAGAATGTGAAGAGATTATCTTTAAAGCATATATTACGCTTGCTTTTGTTGATGTTGAGCGTGGAAAGCCTTGCAAGATTCCTTCATCAATGCATAAGATTCTAGGTAAATTGCAGGAGTAGAAAATGAATTTAGATTTGCACAAACCTCATATTACTTATCCTTGTCAATGGGAATATCGTATTATTGGAGAAAGTGAAGAGCGATTAAAACATTTGATTTTTGAGTTAATGCCGCGCGAATATGAATTGCATTTTGGTAAGACTTCCGCACAAGGGCGATTTGTGAGTTTGTATGTGAAACTTGAAGTCCAAAGCGAAGAAGAGCGCAATAATATTTTTATGCGCTTGAAAAAAAGCAAAGAAGTAAAGATGATTCTTTAGGATAGAAAATGCGTTTTGGTAAAATTTCTTATATCAATCTTTTGCCTTTTGATGTATTTGTTAAAAAATATCCCATATCGTGGGGATTTAAGAAATTTTTACAACTCAAAAAATCATATCCTGCGCGTTTGAATAAAGATTTTCTTATGCGGCGCATTGATGCTGGGTTTATTTCTTCAATCGCTGGGTATTATCCTATGCGCAAAAATCAGGTTACAAAAGCGGGAATCATCTCTAAAGGGGCAGTGTGGAGCGTGATAGCACTACCAAAAGCGAATAAAGATGATTATCAATCAGCCTCTTCTAATGCGCTAGCGAAAGTATTAGGCATTAATGGCGAGATTCTTATTGGAGATAAGGCATTACGCTATAAGCTTCAAGGTGGTAGTTGTGTTGATTTAGGAGAGAAATGGTGGGAGAAGCACCATTTGGGGTTTTGTTTTGGTAGATTATGTTTTAATAAAAATGCACGATTTTATACACATCTAGCAAAAAGTTTTGTGAGAACGCGTATAAAAATACCCTATTATATTTTGCAAGATAGATCTGCACAAAGTGGCGTAAAGCAAAAGGATATTTTAGCGTATTTAGAGCACATACATTATTGCATAGGCAAAAAAGAGGAATTAGCTTTGAGACGATTTTACACAAGTTTGCGTTTAAAAAATATTAAAAAACCTGTGCGTTTTTAGGGGATTTGGTTATCACTTCTTAGCTATAATCAAAGCCTCTTAATTCACGATAGAAAGGTAGAGTGTGAAAAAAACTCTTATTATTGGACAAGGCAGAATTGCAAAAATTTTTCTTGATACAATTTTAGATAAATATTTTAGCAATGACTATTATGTTGTTGTGTCAAAAGATATGTGCTTTATCCCTGATAGAGTGCCAAGCTCTTTTGAATTTCACACTTTTGATTATACATCTGCATACAGAATCTCACAGATAATAAGCGATGAGATTGTTAATGTTTTTCTTATCCTTGATGATGAAAATGAGATTCTAGGAACTTATGAGTTGCTTCGAGAGATTAATAAGAAAGTGCGTATTGTTATTTCGCTTAGATTAGAAAAACACACTCAATCTATGCAAAATGATAAAAATCTTATTATTCTTGATGAGGAAATGATTATTACGAATAAATTTATTGAACGATTGCCAAATATTCCTCTTATCCCGCGTAGTTTTGGTTTGGGGCAAGGCGAGATAATGGAGGTTGGTATCCCCACAGGAAGTATTTTTGCATATCGGCATATCGGCTCTATTCAGCAGAAAAAATGGCGCATTGTAGGCATATATAGACAAGGAGAACTTCTTTTAAGTTCGCATTCTTTAATTATTCAGCCCAACGATAGTCTTCTTATTGCAGGAAATCCAAAAGTGCTCAATGATGTGTATATGCAGATTAAAAGTGATATAGGGCAGTTTCCAGTGCCGTTTGGACGCGATATATTTTTGTATTTGGATATGTCGCTTTCAAATAAACATAGAATTTGGAATGATGTGCAAAATGCACTTTTTTTAAATAATAATCTTAAAAATAATAAACTCTTTATTTATATCCTCAACCCCTCTCATTTTGACTTGCTTGATAGTATCAAAGCTTTAGAATCTAAACGTGTTGAGGTAAGGATAGATTATACAAATGCAAGTTTTATCCAACGAATCGCCCAAGATGCGCAAAAACGTTTTGGACTTATTATTATCAATCAAGATATTTTTGCCTCACGTAAAAATCGTCGAGTGCTTTTTGAACTCTCAATCCCTGTGCTCAAAACAGGTTGGGAACACATAAGTGAGTGCAAAAAAAGTTTTGTTATGTTAAGCGAAAATATGGGCGATGCTGAAAATGTCGCTTCTGTTGTTTTTGATATTTCTAAGCAGCTAAATTTAGAGGTTGATGTATATGATTATGATACTGATGCGTCCTACCACAATGATATAGTGCAAAGCTATGAAGAGCTTTCACGTATTTTTGAACGTAAGATGAATATTATCCAAACAGATTCTAAGAATCCTATTTTATATTTGCGAGATAGTTTTGTACCTTATTTATGTTTTGTGCCATTTGAGCACAATATCGCAAAAACTAAGACTTTTTCTTTTATTTCCACAGATGTGTATAAAATTGTCTCAATGAATAATAAAAATCCTCAAATTTTTATCCCTCTTCCCAAAGAACTTAAATAAGGACACTTATGAGCGAAATATTGCATATTCAAACTGCTACTTCAAACTATCCTATCCATATAGGCATACTTCCGCATATAGAATATGCTCATAAGGTATTACTTGTCTCAAATCCTAAAGTCGCTGGATTACATCTTAAGTATGTTTTAGAGCGTATTAAAGCCCCTGAAGTCTATGTGTGTATTGTCCCAGATGGCGAACAATATAAGGATATGAAAAGCATAGAATATATTCTTGAATGTGCATTTACTCATAGGCTTGATAGAAAATCTTTAATGATAGCACTTGGCGGTGGTGTCATAGGTGATATGGTAGGTTTTGCAAGCGGTATTTATCAGCGAGGGATTGATTTTATACAAATACCTACGACTTTACTTGCACAAGTTGATGCTTCTGTGGGCGGAAAAACGGGCATTAACAATACCTTTGGAAAGAATCTTATTGGACTTTTTCATCAACCAAAAGCAGTGTATATCGACCCATTTATGCTTTCTACTCTTCCAAAACGCGAATTTGGAGCAGGAGTGGCTGAAATAATTAAAATGGCAGTATGTTTTGATGAAGCATTTTTCATATTACTTCAAGAGCAGATCCTAAGTATTAATGATAATGACTTTCTCACTCGTGCCATAGCCAAAAGTGTGGCGATTAAGGCACAAGTAGTCAATGCCGATGAAAAAGAGCAAGGCATTCGTGCAGCTCTTAATTATGGGCATACTTTCGGGCATATTATTGAGAATCTTACGCAATATTCGCAATTTTTACACGGCGAAGCAGTAAGTATAGGTATGTGTATGGCAAATGCACTCTCTTGTAAGCTTGGACTTTTAACAAAAGAGCAAAAAGATGCAATCAGTGCCCTTTTGGAGCGCTATGATTTGCCTACACACTTTTATATTCAAAACGCATTAGATTTTTATGAAAAATTTTCTTTAGATAAAAAAAGTGTTAATGCGAAAATTATGTTTGTATTGCCTTGTGGGATTGGTAATGTGAGTTTGCGCAATGATGTGCCAAAAGCTGATGTGCTTGATGTTTTATCATCTTTTAGTAAGGATAGTGGCAAGTGAAACACATTTATCTTATAGTTTTAGTAATACATTCAATGAGTTGCATACTTTTTGCTTCGCCTATTGTCAAAGATGACATGAAAATTTCTGATATACAAAAAGAACTCCAAACTCTTGAAAATAAGCTTGATGAAAGCCATAATGCCTGGCTAAAGCATTATATGAGTTTAGAAAACTATAATGAACTTACAAATGAGATGAACACACTTGAAAAAGAGATACAATCATACATACATACTGCACCCCCTCATTCGCTCACACAACGTTTTGAAACACTCAAGCGCCAGCAAGAACTCCTTAGAGATTATGCACAACACCCTTATGGAACACTTTTAGAAGTCAAACATATTGAGGAAGTGCCACAAATTACGAATCCTTTTTTGATTCTTACAGGTTATTCATTTATTAAGCAACTTAAAGAGCAGCAAAATATACTCAATACAAATAAAGAGAGTTTGCATTTTTTGCTTGATGTTATAAGGGAAAAATATGTGCTTTTAAATACACTTGCCGAAGAGGATAAGTCTGTTGAAGTTGCTAAGCAAATTGCTCGCACTCAAACTATGCTCGAAGAGCTAGAGAGCACACAAAAAATATTAGAAACTTCAATAGACATTTATAATCAAGAATCTGGCAGCGTAATCAATAAGCTTACTCATCAGATTAAAAGTCAATTTTTTAAAATTATTTATATTGGTGTAACAATTCTTATCACAATTCTTTTAGCTTTTTTGCTTAAACTTGCTTTGAGGAAGTATATTCTTGATACAGATAGAATCTACACTGCAAGTAAGGTAATTAACTATATTAATATCAGTATAATTGTTTTAATTTTGCTTTTTGCATATATGGAGAATGTTACTTATTTGGTTGCAGTTGTAGGGTTTGCTTCAGCTGGTTTAGCTATTGCTATGAAAGATTTGTTTATGAGTGTGCTTGGGTGGTTTGTGATTGTGCTAGGAGGAAGTGTGCATGTAGGTGATAGGGTGCGCGTGTGCAAAGATGGTAGTGTGTATGTGGGTGATGTGCTTGATATTTCTGTGCTTAGAATCACGCTTTTTGAAGATGTAACACTCACAAGCTATATGCACAATCGTAGAGCAGGGCGCATTATTTTTGTGCCTAATAATTATATTTTTACAATGATGTTTGCTAATTATACACACGCAGGATTAAAGACGGTGTGGGACGGCATAGACTTTAGTATCACTTTTGATAGCAATTATAAAAAAGCACTCAAAATTGCTACCGATATAGGCAAGAAATATGCTAAGGGTTATACTGAAATGGTGCGTCAGCAGGTGCATCGTATGCGTGATAAGTATTCTTTGCGCAATCCTAATCTTGAAGTGCGAAGCTATTGTATGATTGAGCCAAATGGGTTACGCATTTCATTGTGGTATCAAACAAATGCTTATGCCACGCTTTCATTGCGCAGCACTATTTCAGGGGAGATTATTGAGCGCATTCTCCAAGAAGATGATATACATATCGCTTATCCTACAAGTAAAGTGGTCGCTAATGGAGGTGATGGTATAGGAGGAAGCACACAAATGCACGAGCTAGATTCTAAGGTTATCTTAGGCGGAGGTGTGCAAGTGCAAAAATTAGATTCTTAAAAGGGATAAGAGTGAGTGAAGTAAAGAAAGTATATTTTAAAACATTTGGTTGTCGCACGAATCTTTTTGACACACAGGTAATGAAAAGTAATTTAAAACATTTTGAATGTGCAAGAAATGAAAATGAAGCCGATGTAGTGGTAGTTAATTCCTGCACGGTTACCAATGGTGCAGATAGTGGTGTGCGAGGCTATCTTAATAAAATGCGTGAGTTAAATAAAAAAGTGTATTTCACAGGTTGTGGCGTAGGCACAAGAGGTGAGGAGATATTCACACATAATCTTGTTCATAGTGTGTTTGCCCATAGTTTTAAAGAACGTATTGATGAATTTTTAACTACCAATCAGAGATTTTTTCATACAGAATCTGCCCCAGAGCATATTGATAGCACTATTGTTACACATTTTTCAGGCAAATCGCGAGCTTTTTTAAAAATTCAAGAAGGTTGTGATTTTGCGTGCAGTTATTGTATTATTCCTTTTGTGCGAGGCAAAGCGCGTTCTTACCCTCAAAAAAGCATTTTGGAGCAAATCCGCGCACTTGCTCAAAATGGCAAAACTGAAGTGGTTCTAACAGGGACAAATGTTGGGAGTTATGGCAAGGATTTGAAGGACTATAATCTTGCAAGACTTATTAAAGACATATATTCTTTAGGAGTATTAAAACGCTTGCGTGTAGGAAGTTTAGAACCTAGTCAAATTGATAGTGAGCTTAAAGAATCTCTTGAGTTGCCCTTTATGGAGAAACATTTACATATTGCTCTGCAGCATACAAGTAACACTATGCTGTCATTAATGAACCGATACAATCGTGTAGAGAGTGATTTGGAGCTTTTTATGTATTTTGCCAAAAAAGGATTCTGTTTGGGAAGTGATTTTATCGTAGGACACCCAGGAGAAAGTGAAGCAGTGTGGCAGGAGGCATTGGAGAATTTTAAATCTTTTCCTCTCACACATCTTCACCCATTTGTGTATTCTAAACGCGATGGCACACCTTCAAGCACAATTAAAGATGAGGTAAAGGGCAATATTGCTAAAGAGCGACTTCATACGCTTAAAGAGATTGTTGTGAATAATAATGAGGCTTTTCGTAAAGCACATAATATGCCCCTTGATGTTTTGTGTGAGAGTAGGAGAGAATCTGATACTGCTTTTATTTACACAGGATTAGACCAGTTTTTTAATCCTATGCAATTTGAAAGTAGCAATCCACACTTAGAAGGGCAGTGGGTAAAAATAAAAACATATAGTATTGAGAAGGAGAGAAATTATGGCGAAGTCTAAAAGCCTAATAATTGGCATCTTTGCTCTTGTGATAGCGCTCATTTTGGGCGTAGTGCTTGTAATAAAAGATAGCAGTGAGCTTGTAAGCGCAAAAGAAGCAGAGCGTCTATTTTTAAATGAGAAGGTTACAGATATTTCGTGCGATGATGAATATGTATATTTTGAAGCAAATGCAAAACATTATAAAGTATATGCTAATAGCCTCTCTCCTCGTATATGGAGCTGGAATTTTCCTGTGGTGGCAAAAAAGGCGCATTTTTTGAATGATACTTTGGGCGAAATTGGTATTATGATTCTTGTGCTTTTAGGCTTGGCAGTGTTGTTTCAAGTTATGCGTCTTATATTTTTCAAATCTGTTTCAATGCCTAGCGGAGCAAAAAAGTCAGAAGTTCCACGTGAGAGAGAATCTCCGCTTTTAGAATCTACATCACATTCTACTACTTATGTGCCTATGACAAGTGTAGTGCGCTTTAAAGATGTGGCAGGAATTAGTGAGGTTAAAGAGGAGTTATTAGAAATTATTGATTATCTTAAGAATCCTAAATATTATCAAGAATTAGGTATATCACTTCCTAAAGGTGTGCTTTTAGTGGGTCCTCCGGGTGTAGGAAAAACAATGATAGCTAAGGCTGTTGCTGGTGAGGCTGGTGTGCCGTTTTTTTATCAAAGTGGCTCAAGTTTTGTGCAAATTTATGTTGGTATGGGCGCAAAACGCGTAAGAGAGTTATTTATGAGAGCTAAAGCAAAATCACCCAGTATTATTTTTATTGACGAGATTGATGCAGTCGGCAAGGCACGAGGAAATGCGCGCAGTGATGAGAGAGAAGCAACCCTTAATCAGCTTTTAACCGAAATGGACGGCTTTGAAGATTCTAGTGGTGTTATTGTTATTGCTGCGACAAATAAAATTGAGGTGCTTGATGAAGCATTGTTGCGAAGTGGACGCTTTGATAGGCGCATTTATGTGGAGCTTCCTAATTTAAGTGAGAGAGAGCATATTTTGCAACTTTATTTGAGCGACAAAAAATACGATCTTGATATAAGCGAAATCGCTCGTCTTTGCGTAGGATTTAGCGGTGCAGCCCTTGCTTCACTTGTAAATGAAAGTGCTCTTAATGCTTTGCGGCGCAAATCAAAGCTCATACAAAAAGAGGATATTCTTGCTACTAAAGATAAGGTGCTTGTGGGCAAGAAAAAAGCATTAAGTTTGAGTGAAAATGAAAAAGAGATTCTTGCACTTTATCAATCAGCAAAGGCATTAAGTGCATATTGGCTTGAAGTGGATTTTGATAAGATTGGGCTTGTGAATGAAAGTTTTAGGCAGATTGATAAAGAGCTTACAAGCAAACAAGAACTTATGAGTAAAATCAAAGTCGCTTTAAGTGGTAATATTGCTGTGGAATGTATTTATCAGCAGACTTTTAGCAATGCTAAAGATGACATTTTAAGCGCAAAAGAGATTGCTACACAAATGTGTGAGCAATATGGTATGGGAGAGCGACTTTTAAGCGATAATAGTGATGTGGCTCATATTTTAGAACAAGCACAAACGCAAATGCGTGATTTTATTACTAATTCCAAAGCAGTGCTTTTGCAAGTATCTCGTGCTTTGCAAGAAAGGGAACGTTTGAGTAAAGATGAAATAAAAGAGATATATGAAAGCATACATAAATGAGAATCTCGCATCATCGGTGCTTGATTGTATCCTTAATTTTTATGTTGCTAATCCTTATGTGCTTATAGGTTGTGGCAATGGTGGTGTATGGCAAGATAGAGAGTTTCTTAGCACTCAAAGTGCAATTAATAGGGCATTAGAGATGATTTCTTCTTGTAAAAGGTTACAGAATCTTGTGCTTATTGCTCCTCTGACTTATTCTTTAGAAAATTTAGCATTTTTACACACACAGGGTGTCTTACTTGATATATATGTGGGGCAAAAAGATGAGAATGCGTTAGTAATTTTACAATCTTGCTCTGCTTTTGGAGTAGTGAGATTCTATAAGAATATTTCTTTTACTCATTGTATCAAATAAACGTATAGTCTCTAATTTAGAATCTAAGTGTGCATCATATCCTATTCTTTATTCTCGTCATTTAAACATATTTAAGTCTAATTAAGAAGTATGAGAGTGTAATTTGTCAAACATATATCGCGTAATGATAAGAATCTGCAATGGCATAAGAAAAAAGCTAACAAAAGGAATTAAGCTAGGGAGAAAGCTAAGAAGTGCGCAAATATAGTTTTGGAACTTTTGGGATTGTAGAGCATCAAATTGTGCTTTATCCATTATGTAACTTCCTACATCATAAAAGGTGCGTCTTTTAAAAAAGAAAAACCCAATTATCAAGGGTATGAATGTGCCACATATAGGGATAAAATATAGAGGAATACAAACTATAAGAAGTGCTATAAACATACACAAATCTTTAACAAAACTTAGAGTATCACCCCACATTGAACCAAAGGGATTAAGTTTGATAAAAGAAAAATCTTTATTATGCACATATCGCACGATTAAAGGTGTATAAAACAATGAAAAAAACAGGTTGCATAGCAAAGCAAGGAGAGCAACGCCCAAACCCAAGATAAGATATATACTCACACTATATATAAAGCTCACTGCTTGTGCCCAAAGAGCAGTGTTTGCATTGATGTCTTGAAGCCACTTAGGCGTAAGAGAGAGAATAAAATCATAAAAGTAAGAGCCACAAAAATAGAGCACACTACCTATAAGCAAAAGATTCAAGATTAAAGGCACCCAAATAAGATTTATAATCTTTAGGGTAAAAAAATCATTAAGACTATCTTTTAGAATCTTTAGCATTTTATTGCTTAATACCAAGTAGGGTCTCTATCATTCTATCAATAGTTGTAATCACTTTAGCATTTGCTGCATAACCACCTTGAAATTTAATAAGATTTACCATTTCCTCATCAAGACTTACTTGCGAAATAGCTAAATGTTCTTTTTTGACAGCAGAAAGCACAGCATCTTTTGTTTCTTTTGTGCGTTGGGTAGCTTCAGTTTGATTTGCTACGCGTCCAGCCAGGAACTGAAAATACTCAGGGATTCTCATTTGTTTTTTTTCATATTTATTAATATAGAAATCTACATCATCATATTGAAGCTGTTGCATCATATTCGCTACTTCAAAGTTTCCATTTACAGGGGTGAGCCAAGGGCGTATGAGTGTAGCATCTTTGACATATTCTTGATTAAGAGCGATATTATGCGCATCATCTCCATCAAGAAATTTATTTAAACCAAATGCGCCTGTAAAATTGCTGCCTTTATCTTGAATGGCTATATATAGTCCTTGAGAAGGATTCTTGGCGAGAATATTAAATTCTCTTGCGCCATTATCATAATATGCACGAAAATAATCATCAACATCATTGAGTGCGTTGTTATCTTTATTATCATCAGTATTTTCATTAATAGCTCTTACCACATCATTCATAGTAGTGATTCTATCAATATTAATTGTTTTACGCGCGATTTCTTCTCCCTGTGTGTTATATACTACAATATCAAAGCTTCCTTCTTTAATATTATAATTGCTATCTACCAAAGCATTTAAGCTCCATACATCAAGTTTATCGCTACGAATTTGTGTTGCTGCACTTTGAGAGTAAATAGCATTTGTAGCTTCAATAAATCCTTTTGCAAAAATATCAAGATGATTAATATAATCTTGAATTTTTCCTACTCGTGTGCCTTCAGCTCCTGAATTATAAAGACTAATAAGAGAACCAGCTTTGCCTTGAACGATTTTATCAGTAATTTCAACGGTTTTAAAATCATCACCTTGAAAATATACGCGATTAAGATTGAGATGATTATCATCTTTTTTGAGCACGAGTGGGTGGAACATCGCACCATCTACAATATTAAAACCAAAGCCAATATTTAATACATATTCGTCATCAAAATCTGCTAATTTAGGGTGAATAGACGCATTAGAATCAAGATGATTTTTAAAAACATTTGCCCCTATAAGTGTTTGAAGATTATATTCAAGCTCATCACGTCTATCACGCAATTCATTTGCTTGCTTAAGCTCTCGCTGGTCTTCCATTTCTTTGAGTTTGCCATTAATATGTGCGATTTCTTTTGCAATACGATTGACTTCATTGATTGTTACTTCAAGTTCTTCACTTACTTTTTGCTGCAAACGCACGAGTCTTGAACGCGTATCTTTAATATTAGTGCTAAGCACTTGAGTATTTTTAGCTAAAACTTGTTTTTGGGCAGGGTCAGTGGAATTTTTTGCTAAGTCTTTCCACGCATTGAAGTATTCTTCTAAATCATTATAGATTCCTACACCATCAACTTCAGGGAAAAAGGCTGATGCTTCACGCAAGGTTGTAAAATGTGTATCATAGTATTGAGCTTCTTCAGCGGCTTTACGATAACGATTGAACACAAATTCATCGTGGATTCTTTGTATAGTCTCAATACTTACACCTCTGCCGAGATTATAATCTTGGTAATAAAGTGGGCGTTCAGGGCGCACAAGCACACGTTGTCGGCTATAAAATTCATCACTTGCATTTGAAATGTTATTGCCTGTTACATCAACCATCAGTTGATGAGCTTGTAAGCCTGTATAGGAAGTGTTAAGTGAGGAAAGAATGCCGCCCATTAGTTGTCCTAAGCTTGAGTTTTAAGTAAATGGCTTTGAGGTCGGTGATGTTCATAGCCATTGTTTTCGTGAGGTATTACTCTTTGGATAAGCGAATTATAAAATTCTGATACAGCAAAGGCACTCCGCGCATAATGAGTATTAAGAATCTTGAGTTCTTCAAGGGTATTTCGCATATCATCAAGGAGCTGACTTGCTTTTTCATCAAGGATTTCTTTTAATGTTTTATGTGGATTTTTATCGCATAAGATAAGCATTTCTCGGTGAAGAAGAGACTTTTTAGTTTCAAATTCTTTCACAAGATCATCTTTTTGTTGGATTCTATCAAAAATCGCTTGATGATTAGCAATTTGTATATCAGCATTATCAAGTTTGGTAAGTTCTATGAGCGCCTTCAAATCGCTAATAGCACCATTAATATAAGTGTGTAGCATAGCCTATCCTAAGAAATCGCATTGACATTTAGAAAATATCAAACAAAATGTCAATGTAAAATTTTTATAGGTTAAGCAAATTTGATGCCATTTTTTCAGAAGTTTGTTGCAAATCTATTTTGTATTCTCCGTTTTTGATTTGCTCTTTAATTTGTTCAACTTTTGAGAGTTGGGTTTGCTCTTTTTCTTTTACTTCATTGTTTTCGTTTTGCTTTGCAAGCACATCTCTATTAAGCATATTTGCGACTTTAACGCTTGTATTTACACCATTTACCATAGACACTCCTTTAAAGTGGTTTATTGCTAACTAAATCGGATTAAACCAAATAATTTTAATAGATTTAGGACAATTTTACCCTTAATTTTATTATTTGACATATCCTTGCAATTCTTGCTTAAAATCTTTAAGTGTTGTCGTCTTAGAGTTACCTTGTGAATTAAAGAGCGGTTTATTTGCATCAACACGATATGTCCAAATCCCGAGCAAAAGCATAGCATATAAAAATACAACAAAGCTAAGCGTAGGAAATAGCCAATTTTTCAAACCTGTGCTCATAATCTAAAACTCCTTAATGTAAAGATTCTATATGTCTCTTAGTGAATGCAAAAATAATACCAAGTTTAAAGATAAAACGGCATTTTAACATTTTTATTAAAATTTTTATATTACAATCGTGTAATTTTAGCATTTAAGATTTTGGCAGGTAAGTAGGGCATCTGATGAAAAAAGTATTTATGTTGATAAGTGTGTGTAGTTTTTGTTTTGGTGCAGTTGCCCATAATCAGACTTGGGAAACAGGATACACACTTTTTGCATTTTTTCAAAAATATAATATTCCCACAAGCGTATATTATAATTTACCTCCTAAAGATAAAGAGCTTACATCAGAAGTATATGCAGGTGTTACTTATTACACACTCTTAGGAGATGATGGCGAGTTGATTCAGGCTCTTATCCCTATAGGTGATGGTATGCAGATTCATATATTCAAGCGTGATGGTGCGTATATGTTAGATTTTACACCTATGATTTATTTTGAGCAGGAGCAGACTATTAGTCTTTCTATTCAAAAATCGCCTTATCAAGATTTGCTTGAGATGACTCGCGATAATGGGCTAGTAGGCGAATTTCTAAATGCTTATAAAAACAGCATAAATTTTCATAGTATTTTAAAAAATGATAGATTAGCTGTGATTTATGACCGAAAGTATCGTTTGGGAAAACCTCTTAAAAATGCAAGTATTAAAGCAGCTGTGGTAGAGATAAATAAAAAACCTCACTATCTTTTTAGATTCAATAATGGACGCTATTATAACAAAGAGGGCAAAGAGATTCAGGGTTTCTTGCTTCAAACTCCCGTAGCAGGAGCAAGGATAAGTTCTAAATTTTCACTTGGGCGCAGACACCCTATACTTGGCACAATTCGCCCACATTATGCAGTGGATTATGCAGCACCAAAAGGCACCCCTATCGTTGCAGCTGCTGATGGTGTGGTTATTTTTGCAGGTAAAAAAGGTGGATATGGGAATCTTATTGAGATTCGGCACGAAAATAATCTCAAAACACTTTATGCTCATATGAGTTCATTTGTTACAGGTATGAAATCGGGCAAAAGAGTGAAAAGAGGGCAAATGATTGGGCGTGTAGGTTCTACTGGATTAAGCACAGGACCGCATTTACATTTTGGACTTTACCGCAACAATGTGCCCATTAATCCTCTCTCTAATGTGAAAGCTGTGAGCAAGGAGTTAAAAGATAAGGAGAAACAAGATTTTGATTCTCTTAAGGAACATTTTATGCCCTATCTCCAAGAGGCTTTAAATAATAATACAAATACTATTACTCCAAATGAGAATCTTAATTTGCCCGACACGCTCTCAAGCGTGAATAATCCTCATAAGTTTATTTATGAAGCCTAAAGCTATTACACCTTGTTCGCACATTAGTGATGTGAGTTTTTGTGAATGTGTAGATTCACCTTATGTAAAACCAAGACGTATGCTTTATAGCGAAAATGGATTAAAACGTTCGTGGGATTTTATCCAAAGTTTGGATTCTGTGGCGATTGTGCTTTATCATAGGCAAGAGGATAGTTTGCTTTTTGTAAAACAATTTCGTCCTCCAGTATTTGTGCGTGCGCTTAATAAAGAAGAACATTTAACACAATCTCATTTGGATTCACATATATCACAAGGTATAGGTTATACTTATGAGTTATGTGCTGGGCTAACGGATAAGGCGGGTAAAAGTTTAGAACAAATTGCACAAGAAGAAGTGCAAGAGGAATGTGGTTATAAAGTGAATTCTTTGCGTAAAATTGCTACATTTGCCACTGCAGTAGGGCATAGTGGCGCAACACAGACACTTTTTTATGCAGCTATAAGTGAAAAAGATAGGGTGAATGCGGGAGGTGGCGTTGATGGCGAAGTTATAGAATCTGTATTGGTTAAAGTGAGTGAGTTAGAAACATTCCTGTATGATGAAAGTAGGGTGAAAACGCCCGGATTAGGTTTTGGTGTGCTATGGTTTTTATATCATTATGAGAAATTAAAAGATGAAAATATGATTTAAGGGAAAGAGAATGCGAATATTAGCAGGATTAATTTGTGCAATTATGCTTCAAGCCATTGATACTCTGCCAAAGGGCGTGGAAATTGATGAGGTAAATGCAAATGTTCTATCTTTTCGTGCAGACCATTTAAAAGTTGGGCAAAGTGGTATCGTGCTCACGCAGAATCAAGGTTATAATATTATTATTGCTAGTGCTGTCATTAAAAGTATTAAAAATGGCACAGCTTATGCGAGTTATACACCTTTTGATAGTATTTCGCAAAAATATCTTCCTACACCTCAATCTTCTCCAGCACAAGGAGATAAAATTATTTTTGGAAGTTTTTATAATAAATCAATCGCCATTGCCCCAGACCAAGAAAGTTATAATAAGATTCTCTCTCTTGCACCCAATACGAGTTTTGCCCATATTGATTTATTAGCTGCATTTTTGGCAAAAGATGGCATTAATGATCCAAAACCCAAGCATTTAAATGAATTTTGTAATGTGTATAGCATAGGATTATTGTATATTCTTGCTTCCAATGGTGTCAATGTGCTTGATTGCCAAAGTTTTAGTATCCTTGAAGTGCTGCCTTTTGATAAGCCATATATTCAAAATACACAAGCACCATTTTTTTCGCGTATTGTGAATATAGATACAGGTTCTCTTGCAAACAAATTGCGTTCAAAGAAATCGCGCCAATACTTTCCTTACTATGATAATTTATTGCGCGCAAGTCTTAAATCATTTGAGAATCTAAAACATAAGGAGTAAATATGTTAAATACGTCTCATATTCAAACCCTAAAGCGCATCGTAGGGGAAAAGAATTGTTATGATGATAAGGCGCATTTAGTAGCATATTGCTATGATGCCACACGGGAGCGTTATGAGCCTGAAGCAGTAGTTTTCCCACGTAATGAACAAGATGTAAGCTCCATTTTAGCCTATTGTAATGAGCATAAAATACCTGTTATTCCACGTGGTGCAGGAAGCGGATTTACAGGTGGAGCGTTGCCTGTAAATGGAGGGATTATTCTTGCACTAGAGCGATATTTTAATAAGATTCTAGAAATTGATGAAAAAAACCTTATCGCACGTGTGCAACCCGGTGTAGTCAATAAAATTTTTCAAGAAGCGGTGGAGGCAAAAGGTTTATTCTATCCACCAGATCCTGCAAGCCAAGAATACAGCACACTTGGTGGGAATGTCAGCGAAAATGCAGGTGGTATGCGTGCAGCAAAGTATGGCATTACGAAAGATTATGTTATGGCATTGCGTGCAGTGCTTCCAAATGGCGATATAATCCGTGCAGGAAAAAAAACAATTAAAGATGTCGCAGGATTTAATGTTGCTGGTATTTTGATAGCGAGTGAAGGCTCACTTGCTGTGATTACTGAAATTACTCTTAAACTTATTGCGAAGCCTAAATTTGTGCGTTCGGCTATGGGTGTTTTTGCCGATATAGAATCTGCAATGAATGCTGTGTATAAAACAATGGCAAGTGGCATCACTCCTGTGGCAATGGAGTTTTTAGATAATTTGAGCATTCGTGCGGTAGAGGAGCGATTTTCAAAGGGACTGCCCATAGATGCTGGAGCGATACTTATTACTCAAGTTGATGGTGATTTGGAGCAGCAACTTGATTTTCAGCTTGAGGTTTTATCAGCAAGATTCAAAGAAAATGGTTGCATTGATTTTAAGATTGCTCAAGATGACATTCAAGCCCAAGATTTGTGGTTTGCAAGACGAAATGTAAGCCAAAGTATTACAATTTATGGCAAGAAAAAGCTCAACGAAGATATCACCGTTCCTCGCTCAGCATTACCCGAGCTTTTGTCTCGTATAGGAGAGTTAAGTAAAAAATATGAATTTAAGATTCCCTGCTTTGGGCATACAGGAGATGGCAATGTGCATGTAAATGTTATGGTGCCTGACCCAAATGATAAGCAATCTCTCAAAAAAGGATATGAGTGTATTGAGGAGATTTTTAAAATTGCTATTGAACTTGAAGGGACATTAAGCGGTGAGCACGGCATAGGTTTATCAAAAGCACCTTTTATGCACTTAGCTTTTAGTGAGGCAGAGATGAATTTATTTGCTCATATCAAAAAAGCCTTTGACCCAAATAATATTCTCAATCCGGGTAAAATGGGACTTAAGATGGAGAATGTATAGAATCTGATTGATAAATTAAAGTTGATTGGGTAGATTCAAAAAAGGCTTTGGGAAAAAGGTATTGTCCTTTAAAGGCAGAAAAATCTATATCATTATAGGGTAAATTGAGTGCAATATGAGGAGAGAGAATAGATTCTAAAAGTGTGGTGAATACAATGATGAGGTGCGCTTAAAATAAAAGGCTTTCCAAGCCATAATTGTGCTTCAAGCGCAATTTTTCACGCGTTTGAGTAGAAAAATCAAAACGTTTAATCGCAATTTGTTTTGCGTGGAAGAGAAATTTGTCAAGTGAGCTAAGTATAACTTGATTGGTTTTTGTCGGATTGTCATCAGGCGTGGCGTGAAGAATGATAATAGGATGTGTAGAAACTATCAAGCCGATATGTGTATAGTGGTGATTGCTTAATACTTGTATGACTACACTTTCTATACCTCTGCCTTCTCGAAAAATAATATCGCCTATTTCAAGGGGAGGAAGTGTATTAAAATATGAGTTTTAAATGTATGGGTTGCGAAGCTTGATAATGTATTAAAAGGATATAAAGAATATAAAAGCTTTACAGCTACAAGAACTGCAAAGCTAAGAGTAGGATAAATGAATTTAGAGAATAACTTTCCACTCATTATCAACTTTAATAAGCTCTATCGTATCAGTATCTACACTTCCATTTTTAAAACGCACAAACACTTTAATAATTGCTCTTTGCTCTTCAATACATTCGGGGATAGCTTTAACTTCATCTAATCCACCGAATGCTTCTGCTTTGCTTTCTGCTTTTGCCGCAGCAGTCTTAAACTTACCTTTAACTATTTCTTTTGTTGCATCAGTTTCCATTTGGGGTAAATGAATATATTTAATCAACCTATCACCATTGCCCTTATAAGCATCTTTAGTAAAAGCTATTGCCACATCTTTGGGTGAATTTGCTCCACAAGCAACAAACAAAAGAGCAATCGTTCCTAATCCCAAAGTAAAAACCAACTTTAACATTTTCATCTTTAATATTCCTGAGTGCAAATTAAATGTGTATATTAATAAATTTTAATTTAAAAACAAATCAAGAGGATTGTATTTGGGGAGATTTATATGCTAAAAAGCCAATAACATTCAGTATTACACTTAAAAATAAAAGTGCGATAAGCGAATATGTAAAGTTTTGGTATAAGTCATAGAATCTGCCAATAAGCACAGGACCAAGTGAAGCAAGAAGATAGCCTATACCTTGTGCCATAGCAGAAAGTTTTGTGGCAATTTGCACATTCGCACTTTTATTTGAAATAAAAAGTAAGGCAATGCCAAATACTCCTCCTACAGGGATTCCTATAAGTATTGAAACAAGCACAATTACCCATAAATTATGTGTATAAAGCAAAAGAGAAAAGCTAAGTATATACAGCCCACAAATCGCACCTATAAATATTCCTTTTTGTTTATGTGTGAGTGAGCCAAGCATAAGCGGTGCTAAAAAAGAGGCGGGAATCACAATCATTTGGGCAAGTATCATTATATTTGAGGCAAAAGTTTGACTATAGCCAAAAGAAATGATAAAGCTAGGATACCAAGTAAAAAAACTATAAGCAATTGTGCTTGTAAATCCCATAAAAAGCGAGATATTCCACGCACTCAAGTTTGTCCAAAGTGTGCCTTTGAGATGAATCTTAACTTTTTTGCGTGAGATTCTATGATTTTTAATTTGAGGGAGATAGCTAAGAATTGCCATTATTGCCAAAATTATCCAACAGCCCATCGCTATAGGCACAGACATAAGATGAATAAGTGGCAAAATCGCTGCAATGCCAAGTGTGGCAGAGATATTAATCACAAGGCTATAAATACCCATTATTTTAGGCACATCGCGTGGAAATTTTGCTTTAACAAAGCTAGGAAGAAGCACATTTGCTACTGCAATACCGCTTCCCATAATTGCAGTGCCAATAAAAAGCTCTATACTTCCACCGATACAGCGAATAATCTCACCAATACTGATACATAAAAGCCCAAAAAGCATTGCCCTTGTAGGTTGAAAAATTGCTACTATAAAAGAGACAATGCCAAATGCAAAAAGCGGTAAAGAAGTGAGTAATCCTGCTTGAGCGGCACTTAAATGATAATAATCTTTAATTAAATCTACCACAGGTCCCACAGAAGTAATAGGTGCGCGGAGGTTAAGGCTGATAAGCAAAATAGGTAAAAGATTAATAAGAAAGATTTTTTTGTGCAATGTCATTTAATTTCCTTATAAAGCTTTCTTTGTGTATTGTATAAAATGAGTATAAATCTTTAAAAAATTATCTTAAGCTTATAAATTTATATTATTAAGTAATTATTAAGTAAATTTTGGTATTTATATTGTCTTTGAATTATTATGGAAGGGGCATTTATGAAGGTAATGAAAGGGGCTCAAATGCTTATTCAAGCTTTACATCTTGAAGGTGTAAAGGTTGTTTTTGGCTATCCGGGCGGTGCAGTATTACATATTTATGATGAGATTTATAAACAAAACTATTTTTCACATATTCTCGCACGACACGAACAAGGAGCAGTGTGTGCAGCCGATGGTTATGCGCGTAGTAGCGGAGAAGTTGGTGTAGCAATCATCACTTCAGGTCCGGGATTTACAAATGCAATTACAGGCATTGCTACGGCTTATACAGATTCTATACCTCTTGTGGTCATTAGTGGGCAAGTGCCCATTACGCAAATTGGCACTGACGCATTTCAAGAAATTGATGCAGTAGGTATTTCTCGTCCTTGCACAAAGCATAATTTTTTGGTGCGTAATATTAGTGAATTGCCTAGAATCCTTAAAGAAGCTTTTTATATTGCGCGTAGTGGGAGGCAAGGACCCGTGCTTGTAGATATTCCAAAGGATATTACAGGCACTTTGGGTGAATTTGCCTACCCAGAATCTATTTCACTTCAAAGTTATAAGCCTACAATAAAAGGCAATTCGCGTCAAATTAAAAAACTTTGTGAAGCAATTATGAGTGCGCAAAAGCCTTTATTTTATATTGGCGGTGGAGCGATACTTTCAAATGCGAGTGAGATTATTCGTGAAATTGTGCATTGCACAGGGATTCCGTGTGCAGAAACACTCCTTGCACGTGGAGTACTAAGATATGATGATGAGAATCTACTTGGAATGCTTGGAATGCACGGGAGCTATGCTGCAAATATGGCAGTAAGTGAATGTGATTTATTAGTATGTCTTGGTGCGCGCTTTGATGATAGGGTAACAGGTAAGTTAAGTGAATTTGCAAAAAATGCAAAAATTGCACATATTGATATTGATCCTAGCTCTATTGGTAAAATTATAGCTGTAGATTACCCTATTGTCGGTGATTTAAAGCATATTGTATCAGATATGATGATTGAGCTAAGTGGATATGATACACAAAAAATTATGAGATGGAGAGAACATTTGCGTTCTTATGCACTCACACATCCTATGAGTTTTGAAGATAGTGTAGATTCTATTAAGCCTCAATGGGTGATTCAAAGACTTGGCGAACATTTAGGAGATAATGCAATCATTACTACTGATGTAGGACAGCATCAAATGTGGGCTGCGCAGTTTTATCCTTTTAGCTTTCCGCGTCAATTTTTAAGCAGTGGAGGGCTTGGCACAATGGGTTATGGATTGCCTGCAGCACTTGGGGCGAAACTTGCGTGTCCTCATAAAACCATTATTAATATTACAGGTGATGGCTCAATTTTAATGAATATTCAAGAGTTAATGACTTGTGTTGTGTATGGTATTCCTTTTGTTAATGTTATTTTAAATAATAATTATTTAGGAATGGTGCGGCAATGGCAAAGCTTTTTTTATGAACATCGTTTCTCGCATACAGATTTGAGTTTGCAACCCGATTTTATTAAACTTATAGAATCTTTTGGCGGTGTGGGCTTTAGAGTAGAGAAAAAATGTGAATTTGATGAGGCGTTTAAAAAGGCATTAGATGCTAAAAAAGTGGCATTTATTGAAGTAATGATAGATAGATACGAAGATGTTTTGCCGATGGTGCCAAGTGGTGGAGCAATCTATGAGATGATTCTCTCAAGTGGAGAAAAAGCCTTAAGAGAGGGGAAGTGATATGGAAGCAAAAAATACAGAGCTCAAAAAAAGCATTTGTATAAATGTTATCAATGAGCATAGCGTTTTAGCGAGGATTTCAGGACTTTTTTCTGCACGTGGATATAATATAGAATCTCTCACTACTGCCCCCATTCCTAATAGCAACCTCTCGCGCATTACGATTGTAACACAAGGTTCTGAAGTTGTCATTGAACAGATTATTAAGCAGCTTCATAAGCTTATCCCCGTAGTGAGCGTTATCTCAAGTGATGATTTGCTTGAAAAAGAAGCAGTATTGGTAAAGATTCCATTAAATGAGTCTTTAGCGGATATAGAGGCACTATGTAAGGCTTATAATGGCAAGATTGCAAATGCTAATGAAAAATATATTATTGTAATTGCTACTGATAAACCTTCAGCGATTAATCAATTTATTGCAGCTGTTAGAATCTTTAATCCAAAAGAGATTATAAGAAGCGGTGTAATTGCTATGGAAAGATAAGGAGAAAGAAATGTCTATACGATTAGGTGTAAATATTGACCACATTGCAACTTTGCGCGAAGCAAGAGCTATTTATGAGCCTGACCCACTTGAGGCAGTGTTTATTGCAAAAAATGCAGGTGCGCATCAAATCACATTTCATTTACGTGAAGACAGACGACATATCCACGATAGTGATGTGAAACGCATTATTCAATCAAGTCCTTTGCCTATTAACATAGAATGTGCGCTTGATGAAAAAATTATTGATTATCTTTGTGGTTTAAAACCACAACGTATTACACTTGTGCCTGAAAAGCGAGAGGAAATTACCACAGAGGGTGGTTTAGATATAGAATCTCGTTATGATAGTATTCGTGATACGCTTAAAGCCTTTGAATCCTGTGGCATTGTGAGTGCGCTTTTTATTGATCCTAAAAAGGAATCTATTTTTCTTGCGCGTGAGCTTGGAGCGCAGGCAGTAGAGCTTCATACAGGCAGATACGCAAATTTAATGCTTATGGCATATAGTAATCTCTCTCGTACACATCGTGCTTTAGAAGAATTTGCATTTCCTACACAAGAAATAAATGAGGAGATTTCTCGCACACTTGATGATATTGCACAATGTGCTAAACTTGCCACTTCAACCATTGATACTCGCCCTCTTGAATGTTTTGCAGGACACGGATTAAATTATCAAAATGTAGGCGCAATAGCGCAGATTCCACAAATTAGTGAGTTGAATATTGGGCATAGTATCATTGCTCGTTCTGTATTTGTAGGCTTAGAGCGTGCGATTATCCAAATGAGAGAGGCAATGTGCCAAAAGTAGCTATTAGCGTAGGCGATGTAAATGGCATAGGGCTTGAAATTGCATTAAAGGCGCATCATCATATTGCACAATGGTGTGAGCCACTTTATTGTGTGCATAGGGAAGTTTTAGAATCTGCAAGCACACTTTTGGATTATCCTACGCCACAAGATATGCAATGTGTGGCTGATTTTGAATGCCTTGTTGATAATTTGATTAAACCAAGTTGTATAAGTGCCTCTAGTGGAAAATACAGCTATGAGAGTTTTTTACAAGGAGTAAGCCTTGTCCAAAGTAAGCAATGTGTAGCTTTAGTAACCCTACCTATTCATAAGAAAGCTTGGCAAGAGGCAGACATAAGTTTTGTAGGGCACACTCACGCACTTTCATCAATATTTAATATGGATTCTATAATGATGCTTGGTTGTCCTTCTCTCTTTGTCGCTCTTTTTACAGATCATATTGCCCTCTCACAAGTAAGTGCGTGTGTTACACAAGAGCGAGTGAGGGATTTTTTATTGCGCTTTGCTCAAGGAGTGAATCTTAATGAGCCTTGTTGTGTATTAGGGCTTAATCCACATTGTGGAGATGAGGGTATTATGGGAGTAGAGGATATGCAGATAAATGCAGCAGTGAGTGAGGCAAATATGCAGCTTGGATATGAAATTTTCTTTGGAGCATATCCACCTGATAGTGCATTTTCGCCATCAAATAGAGAGAGATTTAGGTATTTTGTGAGTATGTATCACGATGTAGGTTTAGCTCCTTTAAAGGCATTATACTTTGAGCAAAGTATTAATGTTAGCCTTAATCTCCCAATACTTCGCACTTCAGTAGATCACGGCGTAGCGTATGATAAAGCATATAAAAAAGGAAGTAATATCAGTGTGCAAAGTTATCTCAATGCAGTAAAATATGCTATAAATAATGTTTGAAGCCAAAATGCAATTTAAGGATAGAATCTTTATAATAGTTTTGTTTTATTTTATTTATGAATATAAGGAAATCTATGTGGAAAAAATTTTTTTTGCAATTTGCATTGGTATATTTTATCTTTGCCCCCCCCCCCCCCGTTTATACGCGAGAGAATCAATTTGAACAATTTGGCGATACCTTTCGGCTTTTACCTTTATATGTGATGGTTGTATCTTTGGCAATGGAAGACTATGAGGGTATGGGGCAGCTTGCGCTTGGCACTTTAAGCACACAGCTTGTTACAGAGGGTATCAAATGGGGTTTTGATACCGCTCATAAAAATGGCAATAGTGTAGCCTTTGCCAAAAGACCTTGTTGTGAGGATTGGAAAGGTATGCCAAGCGGACATTCATCAGCGGCTTTTAGCGCGGCGGGATATGTGTATTATCGCTATGGGTGGAAACCTGCTATTCCTGTGGGCATCTTAGCAGTGCTTACTGCTGCTTCAAGAGTTGAGGCAAAGAAGCATTCATTCTTGCAAGTGAGTGCTGGAGCGCTTATTGCGTGGGGATTTTCGTATGTTTTTACAAATAAATATATGCCCAAAAATACGATGATTATGCCAAGTGTTGATACAGATATGCAAGGCAATCCCTCTTTAAGTCTTAATGTGCGATATAGCTTTTAGATATGAGTTTTGGCTATAATTACCCATTAATTTATTCAACAAAGGATTTTTATGGCGCAATATGATATTAGAAAGCAATATCTTGATTTTTTTGCCTCTAAATCTCACAAGGTTTATGATTCTATGCCACTTGTGCCAGATGATGCGAGTTTGCTTTTTACAAATGCAGGTATGGTGCAGTTTAAAGATATTTTTACAGGCAAGATTCCAATTCCTGCTCCGCCACGAGCTACAAGCTCACAGCTGTGTATCCGAGCAGGTGGGAAACATAATGACTTAGAAAATGTCGGCTATACTGCGCGTCATCATACACTTTTTGAAATGTTGGGTAATTTTAGTTTTGGTGATTATTTTAAAAAAGAAGCAATCGCTTATGCGTGGGAGTTTGTAACGCAAGTTTTGGGCTTTAGTAAAGATGTGTTATATGTAACAATCCACGAGAGCGATGATGAAGCTTACGAGCTGTGGTGCGAACACATTGAGCCAAGTCGCATTAAAAGAATGGGCGATAAGGATAATTTTTGGCAAATGGGTGATAGCGGACCTTGCGGACCTTGTAGTGAAATTTATGTGGATCAAGGCGAGAAATATTTTCAGAGTGATGAGGATTATTTTGGCGGCGAGGGAGATAGATTCTTAGAAATATGGAATCTTGTGTTTATGCAGTTTGAGCAAAAAGGTGGTGTGAGAACACTTTTGCCAAAGCCTAGTATTGATACAGGAATGGGGCTAGAACGCGTGATAGCACTTAAAGAGGGCAAGATAAATAATTTTGATACAAGCCTTTTTGCACCTTTAATGCAATGTCTTCAAAAACTTACAAATAAAACATATTTTGGTGATGATGAAATTTTTGATAGACTTGATTTGCAAGAAGCAGAGATGATTAAAATTAAGAATATTCAAGCCTCCTTTCGTGTAATTGCAGACCACGCTAGAAGCGTAGCATTTTTGCTTGCTCAAGGCGTGAATTTTGACAAAGAAGGACGCGGCTATGTGTTGCGCAGAATCTTGCGCCGAGCAGTGCGACACGGCTATTTATTGGGACTAAAAAAGCCATTTTTGTGGCAAGTTGTAGAAGTGGTATGCGAATCTATGGGCGTGCATTATAGCTATTTGCAAGAGCGCAAGAGAGCGATTAAAGAGCAATGTAAAAATGAAGAGGAGAGATTTTTTGAAACCATAGAATCAGGAATGACACTCTTTAGCACAGAACTAGAGAAACTCCAAAGTGCAGTTCAAACGCAAAAACAAGAGATTCTCTTTAGCGGAGAGGTAGCATTTAAGCTTTATGATACCTATGGTTTTCCACTTGATTTAACCCAAGATATGTTGCGAGAAAGGCATATACAAGTAGATATGCAAGCTTTTGAGCAATGTATGAATGAGCAAAAAAGTCGCTCTAAAGCGAGTTGGAAAGGGAGTGGTGATGCTTTGAAAGAGGGTGATTTTAATGCCCTTTTGAGTAAATTTGGGGAAAATAAATTTGTGGGCTATGAAAGCAATAAAGAAACTTGCAAGATTAAAGCCTTGCTTGATTCTCAATTTAAAATGGTGGATACTCTAAGCCCTAGCTCTCAAGGTTGGGTAATGCTTGATAAAACACCTTTTTATCCTGAATCTGGCGGTCCTGTGGGCGATAAGGGCGCATTATATTCTACAAATAGGATTTTGCAATCTGCACAAGCACAGAAGTTTGCACAAGTGCTTGATACGCAGAAATTTTTTGGATTAAATCTCTCTCAAATAGAAGCTTTAAGTGCTTTAAAAGTAGGGCAAGAAGTCTTTGCAGAGGTAGATTCTATACGATTTGAAATCGCCAAACATCACTCGGCTACGCACTTGCTGCATTTGGCATTGCGCACGATTTTGGGCTCACATATCGCTCAAGCAGGAAGTCTTGTGCAGCCGCATCGTTTGCGCTTTGATTTCTCTCACCCAAAGGCTTTGACAAATGAGGAGATTACACACATTGAAAATCTTGTCAATGAGCAGATTTTACAATCAAATGCGCAATTATGCGAGAATATGGATATGCAACAGGCAAAAGCAAAAGGTGCAATGGCACTTTTTGGTGAAAAATATGGAGAGAGGGTGCGCGTAGTGAGCTTTGGAGACTCTATTGAGTTATGCGGTGGGATTCACGTGAATAACACTGCTGAAATCGGCAGTTTTTATATTGTAAAAGAATCTGGTGTAAGTAGTGGTGTGCGCCGCATTGAAGCAGTGTGTGGGAATGCGGCATATCATTATGGCAAGAATGCTTTGCTTGAACTAAGTAGGGCAAGAGAATCTTTAAAAGCACAAGATGTTTTGCAGGGTATTGAAAAAATAAAAATGCAGTTAAATGAGGCAAAAGAGAAAGCAAACAAAGCAAAACAAAGTGTAAAAAGCCTCGATTATGAGGAGATAAATGGTGTGAGGCTGATTGTGCTCAAACTTGATTCTGTAAGTGCAAATGAGGCAAAAGAAATTATTGATAGAAGCAAAAACGAAAATGAAAGTGTAGCCATTTTGCTTCTTAGTGAATCTAATAATAAAATAAGCATTGTAGCAGGGGTAAAAAATGCACCTCTTAAAGCAGGAGCTTGGGTAAAACAAGTCGCGCAAGAATTAGGAGGCAATGGCGGGGGCAGAGATGACTTTGCCACTGCTGGAGGTAAAGATATAGACAAAATCTCACAGGCTTTAAATCTTGCAAAAGACATTGCTACAAAGGCTTTGCAGTAAGGAATATTATGCTAAGGAATGCGCTCAATTATTAGGAAAATTCTAAAGATTAGGAGTAAATGACATTGGCAGATTCTCATATCATTTGCCATAATAAAACGCGTATTTTTCCTTTGATGGGCTAAACCCACTTTTTGCAAAGGGATTTACTTAGTTCTTATCTGCTATTTTCTTATACCACTTGGGCGGATTCTCTTCTAAAGGTGTTCCCTCAAACATATACTTCACATTGCAATCGCTTCTCACCTGCCATTTATCAAGATTTTGATTGAAGTTTTCTGCCCCATAAAACATCATAGACATACTTTTTACATTAGAGACATTCCAGCCGCTTATGTCGATATTAAAATTTTTTGCATTACGAAACATACCGCTCATATCCGTAACATTGCTTACATCCCAAGTCTCTATCCCGCTAAAGTCTTTTATGCTTGCTGCGACACTTGGAACATAAGTGTCATCAAAAAGCTGAAACATACTTGTCATCAAGCTCACATCTATATCGCTAAAAGCGACCTTTTTATCTTTGAGGAGATACCAAATATCTCTGTCTATCTTTGGCTGATACTTGCCATTGCATTTTTTGCTATCCATAGCGGCTACAAACCACTTTGGTGGATTTTCATCTAAAGCAGAATCTAGAAAAATCTTACCCACTTGATACAACCTATAATGATTCCAATTCACTTTAGGCAGCTTCCAAGTATTAAGATTTTGATTGAAAGATTTTGCCCCATAAAACATATATTCTATATTATCCACATTTGAGACATTCCATTTATCAAGGGGTTGATTAAAGCTAGTGGCGTAAGCAAACATTTCGCTCATATTCGTAACACTTGAAGTATTCCATTTGTTTAAGGGCTGATTAAAATTCTCTGCATCCATAAACATTTGGCACATATTTTTTACCTTTGAGACATTCCAAGATTCTATATTTTCATTGAAATGCTTTGCACCGCAAAAACATCTTCTCGTTGTAGTAACGTGGCTTACATCCCAAGTTTCTATCCCACTAAAATCCTTTCTCCTGCTGTTTTCAAATAAATTTGTAAAGTCTTTTACGCAAGTTACATCAATATCACCTAAGTAAATCTTTTTATCTTTTACGAGTTTTTTAAGCTCTGCCTTATTTTGTGGCTGATGAGTTACACCCTTAGATTTTGTAACAGGCATAAAGAGTGAATCAAATGCCTTTGCCTTGTCTTTTGCTTTGTGAAACTTTTTTAAAACTTGCAAAAGCTTATATTCCTCGCTGTCTTTGACACTGCGTCCTGCATACACTGCTCTATCGTCCCAATACTCCTGCTCTAAATCGCTGACATAAGCTTCTAGCTCGCTGATTTTTTCTTTATCTATCACCGCACCTTTTTCAATAAGTGCAAGGGCTTTTGCTTTTAAAGATTCTAATTCCTCTTTTGGTGCGTCCAGACAGCTAGAAAGCACATCATATAATTCTTTATTGCGTTTTTCTTGAGGTGTAAGTTCTTTACTCTCCTTTTTATTTTCCATTATTCTTTCCTCCTATGACAAATCCTTTGTGTCCGCGCATTATATCGTTTTTTTTTTTTTTGTAAATGCAAGATTGTATATTCAATCATAATAAATTGTATTAACTCAAAGTGTTAAATTCACCATATTATTGTGTATTCTTTCCCTTTAAACTTATAGATACCCATAAACTTTGTGATAAATAATGTTATAATTTTGCATTTCGTAGAGTTAAAGGAGGCTTTATGCTTGGTTTTGCATTGGTTGTATTAGTTTTATGTGTAGCGGTGTTATTTGTAGGGATAAAAATTATTCCACAAACAGATATTGCGATTGTGGAGCGATTAGGGAGATTCCATAGAGTGCTTGATGGAGGCTTTCATTTTATTATTCCTGTGATTGATAGAGTGAGTGCAGTAGTGAGTGCAAGGGAGCAAATCATAGATATTGGGCGACAGCAAGTGATTACCAAAGATAATGTGAATATCAATATTGATGGAATCGTGTTTTTAAAGGTATTTGATGCAAAATCTGCCGTATATAGCGTAAATGATTATAAAAATGCGATTGCAAATCTTGCCACCACAACACTTAGGGGTGAAATAGGGCGCATTAATCTTGATGATTCTCTCTCATCTCGTGATAGATTAAATGCTGCTTTGCAGGTTGCATTAGGCGATGCAGCGAATAATTGGGGTGTGAAAATTATGCGTGTTGAGATTAGTGAAATATCTGTGCCAAGAGATATTGAGGCGGCTATGAATCTACAAATGAAAGCAGAGAGGGAAAAAAGAGCCATTGAGCTTAAAGCTCAAGCAGAAAAAGAAGCGCTTATTCGCAATGCTGAAGCCTTAAAACAAGAAAAAGTGCTTCAAGCTGAAGCGATTGAGAGAATGGCAGATGCGAAAAAATATGAGCAAATTGCATTGGCACAAGGACAAAGCGATGCGATGGAACTTATTGCCGCTCAAATGGCAAAAAATGCACAAGCTGCGGAGTTTTTGCTTACAAAAGAGCGTATAAGTGCTTTTAATGAGCTTTCAAAGAATCCCAGCAAAGATAAAGTCATTATTCCCTATGAGACAAGTGAATTTATCGGTGGTTTAAGTGTGATTGGGGACTTTTTAGGTGCAAAAACTGCTAAATAGGCTCACACACATAAGGAGAAAATAATGTCAGCTTTAATATTGCTAGGTGTAGGTATTGCTGTGATAATAGCTGAAATATTTTTTGGCTCGTTTTTTCTTTTATTTGTGGGCATAGGATTTTGTATAACATCAGCTATTGAATTTTTTATTGGTTTTCATCACTTTGGAAATGCTTTTGTGTGGCAGGCTGTGAGTATTTGTCTTTTTTCGCTCCTCTCACTTGTAGCACTAAGAAAACCCATAAAATCGTGGTTTAGCCACTCACAAGTATATGAAGATAGCTTACTAGAGGGTGGCATAGGCGAAATACAACAAGGAATGGTGTATTTTAAAGGCACTTTGTGGGCGTATGAGCAAGAGAGCAAAGAGAATAGCCAGCAGCCTTCTTATAACTTGCAAGAGGGAGATAAGGTTAAAGTGCTAGAGATTAAGGATAATAAGGCAATTATTCAACCGTAACACTTTTGGCGAGATTACGTGGCATATCTACATCATTTCCTAATCTGATTGCTACTTCAAGTGCAAAAAGTTGAAGCACTACCATCATCGCAAAAAACTCCTCCATATAGCTTTGGCAAGGTGAGATAAGAATCATATCATCAACGCCTTTAATGGGTTGCGCACTTACTGCACAAATAGTTGCATCACGCGCACTTAGCTCTTCTACATTGCTTTTAATTTTATCAAAAAGTAAATGTGTAGGCATAAGAGCAAGGGTAAAAAGCTCAGAATCTGCTAGTGCAATAGGTCCGTGCTTCATTTCTCCGCTTGGGTAGCCTTCAGCGTGAAGATAGCTAATCTCTTTGAGCTTAAGCGCACCCTCAAGTGCGAGAGGATAAAACACATCTCGCCCGATAAAGAAAAATCCGTGTCCGTGTAAATATCGCTTTGATAGACGTTTAATGTGTTCGTGCATATCGGATTCTATATAAGTTTTTTTTGCCGAAGCTACCATTTGTGCGATATGAGTTTCTAGCTCTTTTTGTGCGATATGTCCGCGTATTTTGCCTATATACACGCTTAGAATCCACAGCAACATCATTTGCGTTGCAAATGCTTTTGTGCTTGCCACGCCTTTTTCAATTCCTGCACGAGTGAGGAGCGAGACATCGGCTTCACGCACAATAGAGCTATTATCTACATTGCAAATAGCGAGGCTTTTTAAGCCATTTTTTTTTGCAAGCTTGAGGGCTTCAAGTGTATCGGCAGTTTCACCACTTTGGGAGATGACAATAAAAAGCTCATTTTTATTCATCACAGGTTGAGAATAGCGAAATTCGCTTGCAATGAGCACATTTGTTTTTATTTTTGCCAAACGTTCAAAGAGGTATTTTGCGCTTAATCCCGCGTGATAGCTTGTCCCACACGCACAAATGCTAATACTTTGTATATCATTAAAAAAGTGAGATTCTATTTCATTGAGGATAATATCTCCCTCACTCACGCGTCCCATCATAGTTTCAAGGAGAACTTTGTGTTGCTCATAGATTTCTTTCTCCATAAAGTAGCGATACCCTTCTTTTTGTGCGTAGCCTTTGGTGCTATTTAGTTTTTTTGCACCTTTGAGCGTGTCAAATGCGCCAAGTTTCATCACGCCTATATCGCCATCTTGCAAATATACTACACTCTCTACAAGTCCTATGAGTGGCGCATCAGAGCTTGCAAAATAAATTTCATCTTGCTTTGTCGCGCTTTTGCCAATGATAAGCGGTGAGCCATTTTTGGCATAAAAGATACAATCGGGTGCTTTTTTGGTAATAAGCAAAATGGCAAAAGCACCTTTGAGCTCAGCAATAGTCGCTTTAAAGGCTTGGAGAGAATCTGTAAAAGTTTGTGTATATTCCTCAAATAAATGCACAATCACTTCGGTATCAGTTTGCGAGAGAAAAGTATGTCCTTTTTGTTCCAAAGCGTGTTTAATTTCTTGATAATTTTCAATAATGCCATTATGCACAACATTGCTAAAAGCGGCGATATGAGGGTGGGCATTTGCTTCGGTAGGTTTGCCGTGCGTAGCCCAACGCGTATGCCCGATACTCACGCCAAAATCTGTGGAGCTAAAATTTTTGCATTTAGATTCTAAATTGCTTAATTTTCCAACAGAGCGAAAAGTTTGCAATTCATTTTCGCTTAATACCGCAATTCCTGCACTATCGTAACCACGATATTCTAGCTCCTTTAAGCCATTTAAAAGAATCTCTTTTTTTTCATCTCGACCAATATAGCCTACAATACCGCACATTGCCTCTCCTTTTAGAATTAATGTAATTTTTGGGTATTTTACTATAAAATTATTCACGCTTTATCACACGATTTAGAGAATCTATCCATATTTAGAGGAGGGAAATAATTATGAATAAATGGTGTATGCTATATTTATCTGTGGGATTAAGCAGTGCATTTGCAGATTCATTGCCCAATAATCTTATAACTCACTCACAAGAAAAAGAAAATAAAAAACCTTATCTTTTGCTCTACCCACACAATGCAGTATATATTTTGCCTTTTTATCATAGCTTGAGTGAGCCTACTCCTAGCCAAAGTGCATACAAAAATAAAGATACAGAAATCAAATTTCAATTTAGTTTTAAACTTGCTGTGTTTAATGAGCTTTTCTCGCCCTATGGATATTTTTACTTTGCTTATACACAAACAGCGTGGTTTCAAAGTTATAATCAAGCAGATTCTCGTCCTTTTAGAGATGTGGATTATCAACCTGAATTATTTTATAGCTATGAGCGTCCTATAAGCTTTTTGGGCGGTTCTTTTAAGAATATTTCTCTTGGATACAATCATATTTCAAATGGTGAGAGAGCATTGCGCTCACGCACACAGAATCGTATTTTGCTCAATATGCGATGGGAGTATGACATAGCACCACAAAGTGTATTTGGTATTAAGCTAGGTGCGTGGGTGTATATAGGCAAACATCTTGATGGTTTTATGGCAGATAATCCTGATTTAGCCCTTTATCGTGGGTATAATGATATAGGATTGTATTATAAGAGTAATCGTAATTTGCTTGAATTATATATGCGTCCGCCTATCGCGCGGAGGTATTATCCTTATTTTGAGTTGGGCTATACACTGCGTGCGAGTGATAATATAGGGATTTATATTCAATATATAAATGGATATGGGGATAATATGTTTGAGTATAAAATGCGCAGCGAACGCATAGGTGTAGGATTTCGCTTGTGGGATAAGTGATAGGTAAAATATAGAATTTCATTCATTTTTCAACAAAAAAATAAAATTACATATTGTATTTGTTACTTTTTGTATCTTTTGTAAAATGCTTATATCAAGGGCTTTGAGCAGTTTTGGCGCACTAGATTCTCTAAAAATCTCAACAAAAAAATAAAATTACATATTGTATTTATAAATTTTATGCGAAAATATGGAAATTTATTTCAAAGGAGATATTATGAGCAGCATTTTAGGGTTTCCACGTATTGGGAAAAATAGAGAGTTAAAAAAAGCACTAGAGAGCTTTTGGAGTGGAAAGTGTAGTAGTCAAGAATTAGAATCTGTAGCAAAAAGTTTAAGAGCAAAGCATTGGGAAATACAAAAAGGACTTGATTATGTATGTGTCAATGATTTTAGTCTCTATGATAATGTATTAGATTTAGCTTATGCACTCAATGCCAAACCATATAGATTTAAGGATTTGGAGGGATTAGAGGGCTATTTTGCAATGGCGAGAGGACATCAAAAGGGTGTGGCTTGTGAAATGACAAAATGGTTTAATACTAACTATCATTATGTAGTGCCAGAATTAAGCGATGATGATGATTACAAAGCAAATATAGAAAATATTAAAGCACAATATAATGAGGCTTTAGCTTTAGGTTATCAGCCTAAAATTTCACTTATTGGACTTTTTACCTTTTTTGGTTTGAGTAAGATTGTTAAAGGTGATGCAGCGGCGATATTTAATAAGTTAAAAAACGCATATATGGATTTAATAGATGAGATTTCAGCGCTTGGCAGTGATGTAGTGGTAGAATTTAGTGAGCCTATTTTTGCACTTGGATTTAAGGATAATAAAGAGCTTTTTGAATCTTTGCATTGCGTTTATGATAGGTCTGTGCTAGAGTGTGTTTATAATGAAATAAGCAAAAAAGGTATCAAAGCCATTGTAAGCACATTTTTTGAGCATAGCAATGAGCTAAGTGAGATTTTACTCCAAACAGATATTTATGGCATTGGATTAGATTTTATTTATGGAGAAAAAAATAAGCAATCTTTAGAACTTATTGGTAAAAGCAATAAGGTGCTCTACGCTGGGGTAATAGATGGACGCAATATTTGGGTGGCAGATATAGAATCCAAACTTGCTCTTTTAGAGCATATAGCGACATTTATCCCCAAAGATCGCATCGTGGTAAGCAGCTCTTGCTCACTTTTGCACGTGCCTTTTAGTAAAGAGGGTGAAGAAAAAATAGATTCTCAAATTCTCTCTTGGTTTAGTTTTGCGCAGGAAAAAATTCAAGAAATCAGTGTGTTGGAGAGCGTATTTAAAGGGCGTGTGGATAATCAAATTCAAGGTTTTTTACAAGAAAATAAAAATATAAATGCTACGCGTAAAAATTCAGATAAAACAAATAACAAGGCTGTGAGAGAGCGTGTCCAAAATCACACACAAAATCAAAGAAGTGTGCCATTTGCGCAGCGCATTAAGCTTCAAAAAGAGCAGTTTAATTTTCCTATCCTACCGACAACTACAATTGGTTCTTTTCCCCAAACGCCTGAACTTAGAGCATTGCGTCTTAATTACAAAAAAGGCGAGATAAATAAGGCGCAATATGAAGAGGGTATAAAAACTTATATTAGAGATTGTGTGAAGTTCCAAGAAGAAATTGGCATTGATGTGCTTGTGCACGGAGAGCCGGAGCGAAATGATATGGTGGAGTATTTTGGCGAGCAATTAGAAGGATTTGTGTTTAGTCAAAATGCGTGGGTGCAAAGCTATGGCAGTCGCTGTGTAAAACCACCGATTATTTTTGGTGATGTGGCTCGTCCAAAGCCTATGACATTAGAGTGGAGTAAATTTGCGCAAAGCCTTACACAAAAGGTGATGAAAGGAATGCTCACAGGTCCTGTTACAATTTTAAATTGGAGTTTTGTGCGAGATGACTTAGAGAGAAGTGCGGTGTGTAGGCAAATATCTCTAGCTATTGCTGATGAAATTGATGATTTGCAAAAGGGTGGAATTAAAATCATTCAAGTTGATGAAGCTGCTTTCAAAGAGGGGTATCCATTGCGTAGCGAAAATATCAAAGCGTATGAGACTTGGGCATTAGAGTGCTTTAAGATTTCTACCGCAGTAGCACTTCCTCAAACCCAGATTCATACCCATATGTGTTATAGTGAGTTTAATGATATTATTAAAACCATTGAAGCCCTTGATGCTGATGTGATAAGCATTGAAACAGCAAGAAGTGGCAATGAGCTATTAAAAGTCTTTAAACAAGTGGGTTATACACACGAAGTAGGACCGGGTGTATATGATATACATAGTCCTAGAATCCCAAGTGTGGAGGAACTTAATGTGCAAATTAAGGCTTTGCTTGAAGTATTGCCTAAAGAGCAGCTATGGATTAATCCAGATTGTGGGCTTAAAACGCGCAAATGGGAAGAAGTAAAGCCAAGTTTGAAAAACATTGTAGAAGCTGTTAAGAGTGTGCGAGCAGCTTTATAAGTGTGAAATAGATTCTATGATAATGGTAAATAGATATGTATGACATAGAATCCCTCATAGAGCAACTTCACTCTACAGAGCCTTTTTTGAGTGTAGAGATTGCTCCAAGTATAAGTGGTAGGTTTGATGAGAATTTACTAGAAGATTTAAAAACACTTAAACTTGCTCATGCTTTTGTTTGCACAGATTCGCCTTTAGCTCGTTTTAAACCTTCATCAATCTTAAGTTCTCTTAAGTTTCAAAATGCACTCCAAAAGCCTGTTATTTGCACAATTTCAATGAGAGATAGGAACTCTATCGCTTTATGTGGCGATATTTTAAGTGTTAATGAGTTAGGATTGCGCACTTTTTTGACACTCACAGGCGATAGCATTAAAAATGGAGATTGCTTACAATCAAAGGGTGTGTTTGAGGATAATTCTCTTAAACTCGGACATATCATTGATGAGTTAAATTGTGGCAGAGCACTCAATGGCAAGTCTCTTAAAGAAAACATTAAAAGAATCTATAATTTTCAAGTGATAAATGCGTATGCGAATAATCCTTTATCGCTAAAAAATAAAATGCGTAAAAAATTAAGCAGTTGCGAGATTCACGCTCTTTTTACACAGCCTGTTTATTCTCTTAATGCAGCGGAATTTTTACTTCAAAGCCTTGAAGAGATTAAGAGTGAATGTAATATCAAAAGCGCACTTGTGCTTGGATTTTTTCCTGTTTTAAGCTACAAAACGGCACTTTTTTTGCGCGATAAGCTTCCGGGTGTATATATACCAAATGAATGGGTGCAAAAACTAGAAAAAGCTCATAATAAAGGCAAAGATGAGGAAAATAAGGTAGGGCTAGAGATTTCTCATTCTTTGTTTATGGAACTTAAAAGTGTGCATAATAAATTTCACTTTATGAGTGCAAATAAGCCAAGCTTGGTAAAGGAATTTGCATAAACCTTTGATTCCTTATTGATTTATGATATTTTCAAAGATTTCACTTATAATGGCATTTTAGAAAACTCTAAAGGAGATTTATGCGAAGCGACATTGTGAAAAAGGGCTATCAAAGAGCCCCTCATAGAAGTTTATTGCGTGCCACAGGGCTAAAAGATGAAGATTTTAATAAACCCTTTATCGGCATTGCAAATAGTTATATTGACATTATTCCCGGGCATTTTTTCTTAAACCGCTATGCGCAGATTATCAAAGAGGAGATTCGCGCTGCTGGGGGCGTGCCTTTTGAATTTAATACCATTGGCGTAGATGATGGCATCGCAATGGGGCATAGCGGTATGCTCTACTCTTTGCCTAGTCGTGAGCTGATTGCAGATTCTATTGAAACAATGATGAACGCGCACTCGCTAGATGCGATGATTTGTATCCCAAATTGCGATAAAATCGTGCCCGGAATGCTTATGGGTGCGTTGCGCGTGAATGTGCCAACTATCTTTGTGAGTGGTGGTCCAATGAAAGCCGGGAAGCTAGAGGACGGCACAATTTTGGATTTAAATTCTGCTTTTGAAGCGGTGGGAGCATTCGCAGAGGGCAAGATTAGCGAAAAAAGGCTACACGAGATAGAATGCAATGCGTGTCCGGGCGGTGGGAGCTGTAGTGGAATGTTTACTGCAAACTCTATGAATACGCTTTGTGAGGCAATGGGGGTTGCGCTGCCGGGAAATGGCACGATTTTAGCCTTAAGCAAGGAGCGTGAGGAGCTTTTACGCAAAGCTGCGCGTAGAATTGTAGAAATTGCCCTAGATGAGCGTAAAACCGAGCAGTTTAGATTCCGCAATATCCTCAATAAAAAGGCTGTGCATAATGCCTTTGTCGTGGATATGGCAATGGGTGGTAGCACAAACACAATCTTGCATATGTTAGCTATTGCTAAAGAGGCGGAGGTGGATTTCAACTTAGATTCTATCAATGCCATTGCCTCTCAAGTAGCGCATATCGCTAAAATTGCTCCAGCATTAAGCACAATCCATATGGAAGACATCAATCGCGCAGGGGGCGTGTCGGCAGTAATGAATGAAGTTGCAAAAAGAAATGCGTCTTTGGGCAGTCATTCCGCAGATTCTATTCTCTATTTAGACGCACTCACAATTACAGGCGAGACTTTGGGAGAACGCATTGCAAACGCACAGATTGTAGATTCTAGCGTTATCCGACACAATGAAAACGCGTATTCGCCGGTAGGTGGGCTAAAGATTCTTTATGGTAATTTAGCGCGTGAAGGAGCGGTGCTCAAGGTCGCCGCAGTGGCAGAATCTATGAAAGAATTTGAGGGAAGTGCGGTGTGCTTTAATTCGCAAGAGGAAGCGATTAAAGGCATTGCGGGAGGCAAGGTAAAAGCGGGGAATGTTGTAGTAATCCGCTATGAGGGACCCAAAGGGGGACCGGGAATGCAAGAAATGCTCACTCCCACAAGCCTCATTATGGGAATGGGACTTGGTGAATCTGTCGCACTCATTACCGATGGGCGCTTTAGTGGTGCGACAAGGGGAGGCTGTATCGGGCATATTAGCCCAGAAGCAGCAGAAGGAGGATTAATCGCGCTCATTGAGGACGGAGACAAAATCGCAATTTCAGTTTCAAAAGGCACATTGGAATTGCTTGTGGATTCTAAGATTATAGAATCTCGCCGCACGCAATGGAAGCCTATAAAAAAAGAGATAAAAAGCAAATGGCTTAAAAGATACTCTTTGCTTGTGAGCAACGCCGCAAATGGCGCGGTTTTAAAGACGGAGATATGAGAGTGAGAATGCGGTTTTCAAACTCTTGTTACTTTGCTTGTATCAAGGAAGCATTGCCAAAGTCTCATTATCCACCGCTTTTAGTAGCATTCAAGGTTTAAAGCGTATTAAATAAATCCGTTGAAAGGTATCGCTCTGCTGTGTCATTAAGCATAGTAAGCACTTTTTTATTTGGATTGTTTTTGGCAATTTCAAGTGCAGCTGCGACATTTGCGCCACTAGAAATTCCAACCATTACGCCGATTTTGCCTAAATTTTGAGCCATTTTAATAGCGACTTCATTTTCTACAACTTCAATAGAATCTATCACATCGCGATTAAGGATTTTAGGGATAAAGTTCGCGCCAATGCCTTGAATCTTATGTGGTCCCGCTTGTCCTTTGCTAAGCAGTGGTGAAGCAGCAGGCTCTACACCAATAATTTTAATAGATGGAATCTTCTCTTTAAGCACTTCGCCTACACCGCTAATTGTCCCACCTGTGCCAAATCCTGCCACAAAATAATCCAAACTTCCCTCAAAGCTTTTATAAATCTCTAGTGCAGTAGTGCGTTTGTGCATTTCTTTGTTAGCGAGATTATCAAATTGACTTGGCATAAATGAGTTTGGTGTGGAATCTAAAATTTCTTGAGCCTTATTGAGCGCACCTTGCATACCCTCACTTGCAGGAGTAAGCACAAGATTCGCACCAAACAAAGCTATCATCTTGCGTCTTTCTATGCTCATAGATTCTGGCATAGTGATGATGATTTTTAATCCAAGAGAAGCACAAATCATAGCGAGAGATATGCCCATATTGCCGCTTGTGCATTCTACAATAGTTGTATCTTTTGTGATTTTGCCTGTCTTTAGAGCCTCATCTATCATTGCATATGCGGGGCGGTCTTTAACAGAATGGCTTGGGTTTAAAAACTCGCATTTGCCATAAAGATTTGGAGCAAATTGCTGAAGTTGTAAAATCGGAGTGTTGCCAATGAGTTCGGTAATATTTTGAGCTATCATTGAAAATCCTTTGTGCGCATTTAAGCGTGAATTTGGTATTTAAAGCTTAGAATCTAGCAATTTTTTATAAAAAAATCAAGGAAAATAATGCAAATTTTCTTCTCTTATTTTTTTGTTATTTATGTGATATATCAATTCTTTACTCCGCTTCAAGCAGCAGATTCTAAAAATCAAGATATTGAAGTGCAAAAAATGAATATCTAAAAAGATTAAATGATGAATTTAACACTTTGAGCTAATACAATTTATTATGATTGAATATACAATCTTGCATTTACAAAAAAAAAAAAAA
>Ga0209064_1000356_pt1 | contig 105217 bp, 43 predicted proteins | sample Inofromicrocosms_FD_187498 | JGI IMG/M metagenome (GOLD analysis project Ga0209064, IMG submission 187498) | Mouse cecum microbial communities from Vienna, Austria - Inoculum for glucosamine and mucus D2O microcosms (SPAdes) (version 2) | ecosystem: Host-associated > Mammals > Digestive system...
AAAGTTATAGCTTTCTTGACGAAGAATCTCGTTCTTTGCCCTTTTATTCAGGGAATTAAGGGCGAGATTCTTCGCCTGCGGCTCAGAATGACAGCGAGGGAGCCCGCCCCTCTTTAACGACTAACAACGAACAGCTAACGACTAGTTCGCTAAACTATAATTTGTTGCTTTCTTATGGTAAGCTCAGAGGCTATCCTTTTTGTCATTGCTGAACAAAAAGCTATAGCTTTTTTGTGAGGAATCTCGTTCTTTGGTCCTTTTCCGGAATCAAGGTCGAGATCCTCTGCCTGGAAAGCGGAGTTTACTTCACTTTTTGCTCAGCAATGGCAAAGAGGGCAGTCAGTACACCACAAATTGGAATTTAGCAGCCCTTTGCCCCCCTTATTTATAGAGGGGAAACAGACTGCTTCGCAGTCTGCGGGGACCGCCGAACGGTGAGCGCGTCCCGGTGGGGGGAAGGTCTCCAGTGGAGAACTCAGCTGTCGCTTCAGACATTGCTGAACGTGCCCCACTGGGGCACAGCAACCGCTCTGACCCGTTCTCGTTTGTCAACTCGGTCGTTGCTGGACGTGTGCCACCGGCACACAGCAACCGAGCCGACAGGCGAGAACGGTGGAAGGGATAGTCACACGCAGAAAGTAGGATAGAACCGCCAGTTTCAATCCCCTCAGTCACGGCTTCGCCGTGACAGCTCCCCTTATAAATAAGTGGAGCCTAAGGGCGCTAAACTATAAATTTGGTTGATTTCTTATGGTAAGCTCAGAGGCTATCCTTTTTGTCATTCTGAACGAAGTGAAGAATCTCGTCCTTTGATCTTTTTCCGGAATCAAGGTCGAGATTCTTTGCTCCGCTCAGGATGACAAAAGAGGGAAGTTTGTTCTTCTCTAATGACTAACAACTAACAGCTAACGACTGGTTCATTAAACTATAATTTATCAGCTTACCTCTGCAGTCAGGTCAGAAATTATCCTCCCGCGCCAAGCAGGGGCACGAGCGCGGCGGCTCACCGCGTTACTCCGCGCTCAATTTCAAAAACAGCGCGTTGAACACCAAAAAACCCCGGGGAGTAAAAGAGATTTTGCCTTCGTCCGCCCGCAGGAGCTGGGGCGGGCATTTTTTTGCGTTTTGCAGCAGCCTCGCAAAGCCCCTTTCCCCTTCAGCGCCAAAGCGTGCCCGGCAGCTTTCCCGGCACAGGCCTTCTGTGAGCCGCAGGTTCAGCATGGCGTATTCCTCAAAATCGCCGCCCTCGCCATCCGGGCAGGGGGACTTCCCTTCCAAAAAATCTGAAAGGCTGCGGGGATAGTAAAACCGCTTTCCCGCAAAAAAGGAGTGGGCGCCGGGGCCGAAGCCCAAGTATTCCTCATCGTGCCAATAAACAAGGTTGTGCCTGCTTTCCCGCCCCGGCTTCGCGAAATTGCTGATCTCGTACTGCTGGTAACCGTATTTTTCCAGCTCCTGCACACAGAAGAGATACTGGTCGGCAATTTCATCGTCCTCCGGCAGAACAAGCTGTCGGCTTGCAAAGGGGGTTCCCGGCTCCACCTTCAGAATATAAGAGGAAAGGTGCTCCGGCTCCAGACCAGCAGCAAAGGCAATGGACCTTCCCAGCCTTTCCGGGCCTTCCTCCGGCGCGCTTTTCGGCAGGCCCAGCATCAGATCCAGAGAAAGGTTGAAAAATCCCGCCAGCCGGGCCGCTTCCACCGCTTCCTTTACGTCCTCGGGACTGTGCCTTCTGCCTAAAAGCGCCAGCTCCTCCGGGTCGGCGGACTGCATGCCCATGGAAAGCCGGTTGAACCCCGCCCGGCGTACCTCTTCAAAAAACGCCCGGTCTACGGAAACAGGGTTTGCCTCCAGCGTGACCTCCGCCCCGCTGTCGAGGAAGAAGCTTTGATCCACCGCGGAAAGCAGCCGGGAAAGGCGGCCCGCCCCCAGTAAGCTGGGAGTGCCGCCTCCGAAATACACTGTTTTAACCGATCCTTTTCCGCGCTCCGCCGCCCACTGCTGTAAGGCCCGCTCCACCGCGGAAGCATATTGCTCCATCAGCTCTTCCCCGGCGCGGAGAGAGTAGAAATCACAATACGGGCATTTCCCATCGCAAAAGGGCACGTGAATGTAAATTCCCGGCATATCAGCTTCTCCTCTTATGGCATACCGCTTAAGGCGTTGACCGTACACGGTGCGGCGCTGCCTTAAAGCTCGATCAGCGCCGTGTGGGGGCGGTGGTCGGAAGCCTCCACCGGCGGGATATCCGCCTCCAGCGCCTGAGCGTTCTTTACAAAAATATAGTCGATCTTCTGCTCCGGCTCATCGGAGGGCCAGCTTTTCAAGGGGCAGGGAAACAGCGCCGCCGTATCGGTCAATTCTTCAAACAGAGGGGCAAGGATCGGGCTGTCCGGCTCCAGGTTGAAATCTCCCATCAGCACCACGGGGCCCTTTTCCTCCCGCAGCAGGGAAAGCACGGTTTCCACAGCGTTTCTGGCTTCGGCCTTCGCCAGGCCGAAATGGCTGATGAGCACGGTAAAGCCTTCCGCAAAGCGCGCCCGCAGCACACAGCGGGTCTCATAATAGGCGTCCTCGTCCCGCACCGGGGGATCGGGGATTCCTATGGTTTTTGCCTCCAATATGGGAAACCGGGACAAAATGGCGTTTCCGTAGGGGTTCCCCCCAAGCCGCAGGGCGCTGGCAAAATAGCAATGGCAGCCCAGTATGGCGGCAAGCTGCTCCGCCTGGCCGGTATATTCCGGGGAGGGGCCGCCGCCGAAAATTTCATTCAACCCTACGATATCGGCCTTTTGGCGGCGGATCTCTTCCGCCATCAGCGCAAGGTCTACAGGCTCCTGCCAGATTCCGCCCCGGCGCTCCAGCTCCTTTTGCCGGTGATAATTGATCCCGTGCTGAATATTGTAGGTCATAAACCGAAGCTTCATTGCCGCTCTCCCCCTTACTCGTCCAGCTTCAAAACCGCCATAAAGGCTTCCTGGGGCACCTCTACTGTGCCCAGCTGGCGCATGCGCTTTTTGCCTTCCTTCTGCTTTTCCAGCAGCTTCTTTTTCCGGGTGATGTCGCCGCCGTAGCACTTGGCAAGCACGTCCTTACGCATGGCCTTCACGGTTTCCCGGGCAATGATCTTTCCGCCTACGCAGGCCTGGATCGGCACCTCAAACAGCTGCCGGGGGATCTTGTCCTTCAGCTTTTCCGTCATTTTTCTGGCCCTGGGATAGGCCTTTTCGGCGTGGAGGATAAAGGAAAGGGCGTCTACCACCTCGCCGTTCAGCATAATATCCAGCTTTACCAGCTCGCTCTTCTGGTAGCCCATCAGCTCATAATCGAAGGAGGCATACCCTCTGGTACGGGACTTCAGCGCGTCGAAGAAATCGTAAATGATCTCGTTTAAGGGCAGCTCATAGTGGATATCCACCCGGTCGGTATCGATATATTTCATATCCTTAAACACGCCCCGGCGCTCCTGGCACAGTTCCATGATATTGCCTACGTACTCGGAAGGGGAATAAATATGGGCATTGGCAATGGGTTCTTCGGCGCTTTGAATGGTGGAGGGATCCGGATAGTTGGTGGGGTTATCGATGGAAAGCTCTTCTCCATCGGTCTTTTTGATCTTATAAACCACGCTGGGGGCGGTGGTGATCAGGTCTAAATTGTATTCCCGCTCCAGGCGCTCCTGAATGATCTCCATGTGCAAAAGCCCCAAAAAGCCGCAGCGGAAGCCGAAGCCCAGGGCGGCGGAGGTTTCCGGCTCGAAGGACAGGGAGGCGTCGTTTAAGCGCAGCTTTTCCAAGGCGTCCCGCAGGTCGGTGTAATGGGTGCCGTCCGCCGGGTACACGCCGCAAAATACCATGGGCTGTACGGAACGGTAGCCCTCCAGCGGCTCCGCCGCCGGGCGGGAGGCCAGAGTGACAGTATCGCCTACCTGGGCCTGGCGCACTTCCTTGATAGAGGCGGCGATATAACCCACCTCCCCGGCGCACAGGGCATCGGCGGGCTCCAGAGTGGTAGCCCGCATAAAGCCGCACTCCACCACGGTAAATTCCCCGCCGGTGGCCATCATGCGAATGGTGTCACCGGGCCTTACCGTGCCCTCCTTCACCCGCACGTAAACAATGACCCCGCGGTAAGAATCGTAATAGGAATCGAAGATCAGGGCTTGCAGGGGGGCGCTTTCATCTCCCTGGGGGGCGGGAATGTCTGTGACGATCCGCTCCAGCACCTCCTCTACATTCTGGCCGGTTTTGGCGGAAATGCGGGGCGCGTCCATGGCGGGGATCCCAATGATATTCTCAATTTCCTGGCAGACCCGATCCGGGTCCGCGCTGACAAGATCGATTTTATTCACCACAGGCAGCAGTTCCAGCCCGGCATCTACAGCAAGGTAGGTATTCGCCAGGGTCTGAGCCTCGATGCCCTGGGAAGCGTCTACCACCAGAATAGCCCCCTCGCAGGCGGCCAGAGAGCGGGAGACCTCGTAGTTAAAGTCCACGTGGCCGGGAGTGTCGATCAGGTTAAAAATGTAGTCCTCGCCGTTTTTGGCGGTGTACACCAGGGTCACAGCGTGGGCCTTGATGGTGATGCCCCGCTCCCGCTCCAGATCCATATTATCGAGAAGCTGGTTTTCCATTTCCCGCAGGGGAACCGCCTTGGTCAATTCCAAAATGCGATCTGCCAGAGTGCTTTTCCCGTGGTCAATGTGGGCCACAATGCTGAAATTTCTGATTTTGCTTTTATCCATACTATTTCGTTTCCTCCCGGAAAAGATCGATCAAAATTCAGGAAATCTCTAAACTCCCTCCCGCATGACCGGGGTTAGTCTCTCCCCCGGCTGTGCAAAAGAAATTTTAGAGGTTTTCTTAAGTATACATGATTTTGATCAAAAAGGGAATGGTGTTTTTTCTTTCCAATCGGCATTTCAAAGGCTTCGGTGTTTTCCTTTTGTCGTTTTCTACCTTCTGGCTTGTCATTCTGAACTCTCTCCTTGTCATTCTGAACTTTCTCTCTGTCATTCTGAACCTTTTCCCTGTCATTCTGAACGAAGTGAAGAATCTCGTCCTTTGGTCTTTTTGAAGGACTTTAAGGACGAGATCCTTCGGGCGCTGCCCTCAGGATGACAGTGAAGAGATTCTGCGTTTTCTTTGCGTCATTCGAACCTTTTCCTTGTTATTCTGAACTTTCTCCCTGTCATTCTGAACCTTTTCCCTGTCATTCTGAACGAAGTGAAGAATCTCGTCCTTTGGTCTTTTTGAAGGACTTTAAGGACGAGATCCTTCGGGCACTGCCCTCAGGATGACAGGTGGGGAGATTCTGCGTTTTCTTTGCGTCATTCGAACCTTTTCCTTGTTATTCTGAACTTTCTTCCTGTCATTCTGAACTTTCTCCCTGTCATTCTGAACGAAGTGAAGAATCTCGCCCTTTGGTCTTTTTGGAGTGTTTTAAGGACGAGATCCTTCGGGCGCTGCCCTCAGGATGACAGGTGGGGAGATTCTGCGTTTTCTTTGCGTCATTCGAACCTTTTCCTTGTTATTCTGAACTTTCTTCCTGTCATTCTGAACTTTCTCCCTGTCATTCTGAACGAAGTGAAGAATCTCGCCCTTTGGTCTTTTTGGAGTGTTTTAAGGACGAGATCCTTCGGGCGCTGCCCTCAGGATGACAGGTGGGGAGATTCTGCGTTTTCTTTGCGTCATTCGAACCTTTTCCTTGTTATTCTGAACTTTCTTCCTGTCATTCTGAACTTTCTCCCTGTCATTCTGAACGAAGTGAAGAATCTCGTCCTTTGATCTTTTTGGAGGGCTTTAAGAACGAGATCCTTCGGGCGCTGCCCTCAGGATGACAGTGAAGAGATTCTGCGTTTTCTTTGCGTCATTCGAACCTTTTCCCTGTTATGCTGAACTTTCTCCCTGTCATTCTGAACGAAGTGAAGAATCTCGTCCTTTGGTCTTTTTGAAGGACTTTAAGGACGAGATCCTTCGGGCACTGCCCTCAGGATGACAGTGAAGAGATTCTGCGTTTTCTTTGCGTCATTCGAACCTTTTCCTTGTTATTCTGAACTTTCTCCCTGTCATTCTGAACGAAGTGAAGAATCTCGTCCTTTGATCTTTTTGGAGTGCTTTAAGGACGAGATCCTTCGGGCGCTGCCCTCAGGATGACAGGTGGGGAGATTCTGCGTTTTCTTTGCGTCATTCGAACCTTTTCCCTGTTATGCTGAACTTTCTCTCTGTCATTCTGAACTTTCTCTCTGTCATTCTGAACTTTCTCCCTGTCATTCTGAACGAAGTGAAGAATCTCGCCCTTTGGTTTTTTTGAAGGACTTTAAGGACGAGATCCTTCGGGCGCTGCCTCTAGAATGACAGGGAAAAAGGACTTCTCCAGGTAACTGGGAAAATCTTTCAGCATGAGAATCCCATTTCTTCTGCCAAATCTCGCCATTCAGGGTTGCCTTTTTCAATCAGCGCTATCTTTTTTGCTTTCGTCCACCCCTTGATTTCTTTTTCTCTCGCAATGGCAGAACGAATATCTGATGTGGAATCAAAATACACCAGCTTATGGACTCTGTATTTTTTTGTAAAGCCCTCCACCAGTCTGTTTTTGTGTTCGTAGATTCGTCTTTCCAGATTATTTGTAACCCCGGTGTATAGCACGGTATTGTTCTTGTTGGTAAGGATATAGACAAAATACATTTTCTTTTCCTTTCCGAAATTTAAGATTGCGAGTTTTTCTACTGATTCTTCTGAACCCTTTTTCTCTTTCCTTTCAACCTTCTGCCCTGTCATTCTGAACGAAGTGAAGAATCTCGTCCTTTGATCTTTTTGGAGTGCTTTAAGGACGAGATCCTTCGGGCGCTGCCCTCAGGATGACAGGTGGGGAGATTCTGCATTTTCCTTTCGGTGTTCAAAAGTTTTCTCCGGCCATTTTCAGCCTTCTGCCCTGTCATTCTGGACGAAGTGAAGAATCTCGTCCTTTGGTCTTTTTGAAGGACTTTAAGGACGAGATCCTTCGGGCACTGCCCTCAGGATGACAGGTGGGGAGATTCTGCATTTTCCTTTCGGTGTTCAAAAGTTTTCTCCGGCCATTTTCAGCCTTCTGCCCTGTCATTCTGAACGAAGTGAAGAATCTCGCCCTTTGGTCTTTTTGGAGTGTTTTAAGGACGAGATCCTTCGGGCACTGCCCTCAGGATAACAGGTGGGGAGATTCTGCATTTTCCTTTCGGTGTTCAAAAGTTTTCTCCGGCCATTTTCAGCTTTCTGCCCTGTCATTCTGAACGAAGTGAAGAATCTCGTCCTTTGGTCTTTTTGGAGTGCTTTAAGGACGAGATCCTTCGGGCGCTGCCCTCAGGATGACAGGTGGGGGGATTCTCAAAGATAATGGAGAACATCCTTTAAAATGGCGGGAAGAAGGAATCCAAAAAACGACAAGGATGATTTATTCCTTAGTATAACAGAATTTTTTGCACAAAGAAAGACCCATGCTTTCGCATGGGTCTTTCTTTTATTCGGGATTAACCGAAATTCGCCATTGGGCGATCAAGTTCTTACTTCGCCTCGGGCATGGTGATCTCGGTTCCGTAGTAGGAAGCGGGAACACTCAGGGAGGCAAACATCAGGTCGGCATAAGCCCACTTGGTGTCGTCGGTATTGATATCGGTGAAGGGGTTCGTGATATCGGTGCTGGTCTTGATGGCTTCCTTCTCCGCATCGGTGAGGCCGATGTAGTGGTTGGTCATCGTGGCAGACTCCATACGCTTGATGTTGGAACCAGCGCGGAAGGTGCCATCGGTGTAGCCGGAGATGGTGCCGTTGTTGCACAGGGCAGCAACGTAATCCTTAGCCCAGCTGGAAACCTTATCGAAGTCCTTTACCTTATCGGTGGTGCCGCCTTCCTTTACCTCAACCTTGAAGGTCTTGGCGATCAGGATGGAGGCCTCTTCACGGGTGATCTTATCGTTGGGACGGAACTTGCCGTTGCCGTCGCCCAGAGCGATCCCAGCCTGCTGAGCGCAAGCAATGTAGGAAGTATACCATGCATTGCCAACGTCAGTGAAGTCGGGCTTGCCGTAATCCTTGGTGGAGTCATAGATACCGGCCGCAACAACCAGCATCTTGGCCAACTCTGCACGGGTCACGTTGGCGGCGGGACGAACCTTGCCGTTGCCATCGCCAACCATGTAGCCACGGAACGCGGCATAGAAGGTCTGGCCGTCCTCGGGCTTGTAGGTCTTGATATCAACGATCTTCGCTACAGTGCCGTCTTCGGACCAGCCTACGAACTCAGCGCCCTTGACAACATCGGTAACTGTGGGCAGCTCGGCGATCAGGCCATCGGCGCCAACATCGGCGGTATCGAAGGAAGCCTTGCCGTAGCCCTTGGTATCAAAGCTGATGCCGGAGGTAACAGCCTGGCCCTTGGCATTGATGTTAGCGGTAACAGCCAGGGTCTTGCCCGCTACATCTTCAAAGTTCTTGCCCAGAGCGGTAGCGCCATCAGCGGTAGCCATGGTCAGGTTCAGAGAAATGCTCTGGCCAGCCTTGGAGCTGAAGTCCCACTTCTCTTCGCCGCCTGCGGAAACAGGAGTAGCGGTAAACGCGCTGACATTGATCGTGGTCTCGGCTCCGCCGTCGGGAGTGAACTTGATTTCGCAAGCTTCCACGTTTTCTCCAACAGTCACGGTTACGATACCGTTCTCATCTACGGTGAAGGTGAGGCCCTTCTGGGTACCGGTAGTGGCATCAACAGCAACGCCATCGATCGTTACGGTGGTACCCTCAGCGAAGGTGTAGGTATCGCCTACAACACCCTCGGTGATCTCAGTCAGAGCTTCCGTAGCCGTCGCGTCATGGGCAGTAGCCTCTACAGCCTCACCGCCTGCCGTATAGATGGGCTCGCCCAGAGCCTTCAGAGCGTTGATGATATCTTCCTTCGTGAAGTAATCGCCAACCTTACCCTGAGAAACATCGATACCCTCTACCTTAATGGTACCGTTCAAAATCGCTTCCGCTACGGTGTCTCCGTCAGCAGTGGCAGGAATTTTGCCGGTAGGAATCTCTGTGGTGATCGTTGTGGCAGTGGCCTTGGCGATATCGCCGGTCAGAGCCGCGGGGAACTTATAGGTTGCATCGCCAATCACTTTTTCCATACCCAGAGCGCTGGCGGGAGTAACATTGATGGTTACGCCGTTTGCCGCGTCGGCGGAAGCATACTCGATAGCGGTGATGCCGAAGTCCTCCAGCGTTACACCAGCGGTGCTAACTTCACCCTTGAACTCGGTAGTGCCATCGTAAGTCTTGTTCAGGCTATCGAAGGCCACGGTGGTGATACCCTTACCGATGGTCAGGGCCACAGTGACAGTCACCACATCGGTGGTGGCAGGCAGTGTGAACTCGAAGGTAGCATCGTTGCCGTCAGAGCCATCGTTTGTAACCTGAGCGCTTACACCGTTTACACCAGTGATGGCTACGCTGCTCAGAACACCGCCGTCCAGAGTAGCAGCGGAAACAGTACCTGTTACCTTACCGCCCTGGTTGGAAACGGTAGTACCGGTAACATGGTCACCAGTATAGGTGGCGGAACCGCCGGTGGTGTTCAAGGTGTACTTGGATTCGCTTACTTCGCCCTTGACACCCGTTACAGTAGCGCCAGCGAAGGTGTAAGCATCCTTCTGAGCGCCAGCCAGGGCAGTACCCAGCGCAACGCTTACATTATTGACAGTGCCCTTAGTAGCAGAGCTCTGATAGGTAGCAACGTAGGTTACGGTGACCGTATCGGTACCAACCAGACCGTTGCTGGTCTTGAAGGTATAGGTGCCGTTAGCAGTCAGAGTAGTAGCGCCCTGCTTGATCGCGGGAACGTTAGTAATATCGGCTGCCACAGGAGCGGTCAGAGTCTTCTTCGCTACAGCGGAAGTAGCGGTGCTGACTACACTGCCATACTTGCCGTTTGTGCCCTTATCTGTAACGGTGCAGGTGATGGTCTTGCCAACATCGGCAGCTACAGGAGTATAAGTGTTAGAATCGGTACCCTTATTGGTGCCGCCTACCTTCCACTGATACTTGGCGCTGACAGCATTGCCGCCGCTATAAGTAGCAGTGATGGTATCGCCGTATACCGGGCTGGTGGCATGGCTGTTGTTCGCTGCCAGAGCAACCGTACCGATGAGAGCTTCCTTTACAGTGAAGGTCTCAGTAGTGGCAATATCCGAAGTGGGATCGCCGGAGGTAGCGGTATGGCTGGCTGCCTTGGCCTGAATGGTATAGTTCTTAGCGCTGCTCAGAATAGAACCCTTGATGGTCAGCTCAACCACTGTATCGCTCTTGCGGGTAACAGCAGTTACTGCACCGGCTACGGCTGTGCCGCTATCCTGAACCTCGAAGTTCGCAGCGGTCAGAGAAGTGGCCCACTTGCCGTTCTTCAGCGTTACCGCAACCTTAGCGGTATCCACAGGATCCAGCTTCTGGTTCGCGGTGATGCTGATAGCGGGATCGCTGGATTCCACTTTAACGTAAATGGGAGTGGACTCAATATCAGTGCTGTTTGTCAAAAATTTACTAGCACCAGATGCGTCCCCAGCGTTACGAGCAGACTTAAAGTTCATTTTACCTAAACTCATACCCGCATTTGCTACATTTTCAATCTGCACTGTGCTGTCGTACTTTTCAACCTCAATTTTATGAGTGCCTGCCGTAGCGGCTTTAAACTGCAGATAACAGTCCCACTGGGTATTTTTAGGAAGAAAACCAGTACCATTAGTTGCATTGACCAGAACAGAGCCGGTACCCGGTGAGGTTGTTTGAATATTAGCTGTATTAACACCTGTGAAAGTATAGGCTGTATTACCAGGGAAATAGTCCACTACTGCGTCTGCAGTTGTATCTGTCCAACCGCATACACTGGGATTGTTCATATAAGAAGTGTGAATTTTCTCATATGTAAATGCCCCGCCGGAATAATCTATACGAATACTGCTGTTATTATACAGACCATATTCATATGTGTCACCGTTCTTCTCCGTTTGCAGATCCAAATCCACTGCTACGAAAAAAGTAGCACCCTTCTGTACTACATATGGATCCGCTTGCGTTCCGCTGCCGGAAAGGGCCTGCGGCATGTTGTTTACCTTTTGGGCATACTCAGGAAGCTTTGTTACGTCTTCATTTTGGTCTGAGCCGGTTATACCTAAAGCCGTCCGCAACAAAGTCTCTCTTTGTGTCGCATTTGTCTTGCCGAGGGCGGTCAAAACTGCATCACTAAACGTAACAGCCTTCAAGGTGACATTTACCTTTGTCGGTGCCGCAGCTGACGCGCTCATAGGAATTGCCGCCAGGATCAGCATAAGTGCCAATACGCAGGCTACCATTCTTTTGAACCTTGTCTTCATAAATGCTTTTCCTCCATATTTTTGTTTTGCCAACTGAACTGTTTCCTTTTTCGTTATATCGCTCTCCTTTCCATTACTTCCAACTCTACTTTTTGTTAGAATCTCATGGGCGGTATCGTGTACAAATCATTCGCCTTGTCTACAATCAGCGCCGCATCACCTGTGTTAGCATTACCATCCATGTCCACGTCCATCAATTGCAGAACCAAGGTCAGAATTTCCACTCCACTTTCATCTACGAACGGAAGCGTCACATTATTTGCCTTATCTACAATCAATGCCGCGTCACCTGTATTGATATTGTCGTCCAGGTCCACGTCGCCGGTCTCGTATCTCAGCTTTACGTCACGATATGCCGTATATAGTTCTCCATCTACCTTGATGGTGTAGATGATCCGATAATACTCCTCTCCGCGTACTGTACTGCTGGTGGCTTTCGTGTTGTCATAGTAATTCGATGCTTCCGCTCCTGTATTGGGCTGGATATGCGCTTTCGCATCTTCCCCTTCGCCCACTGTGTACAGCTGGGCGCGGCTGCTTCCGTATCCATCGTCTCCTATGACAACTTCCTGAACCTTAATCTCAGCGTCCGGATTTGCCGCCAACCAGTCTGCTATTGCAGTTCCGTCTACGGTTGCTATCATTCCGCTGTAATCCGCTTCCTGTGCGTTGCCTTCTGAATCCACAGACGCATCTACATACTTGGCTACATAGTCGGGATTCGTACTGTTGGTTTGATAGTACCCTTCTGTTTTGTAATAGAACACCAACTCGTCTCTGTAAGAGTTCACGGTCCTTGCTTCCGCTCCCTCTCCCAAAGAGGCATTCACAGAATCCAGATACTGCTGTGCAGCTGCCTTCGCGGCGTCATCTGCCGTGCTGTCTGCCTTCAGGCTCTTCCACACATCGCTGTTGCCTTCTGTCAGCTGCAACGGGTTCGCGTTATCAGGATTATCGGGGTCGTAATTAGTATACAGCTTAATCTTGACAAATGCAACCTTTTTTTCGGGATCTGCATTGGTAATATTTTGCTCTGTCAAAGCGGTTTCGTCAAAATCAGCCACCAGAGCAAATCCATTGTTTCCGTCAGGTACATTGGCAAGTGCCTCGCTGTAGTTATCTGCTACGGTTCCGGTCCAATCGCCGGTACCGGTCCAGTTAACACTTTCTGTCTCTGTGCCTTCATTCACAAAGGTAACCTTCTTCAGCGTCCAGTCCACATTTGCGCCAGTGCCGGAGGTCTTCAGAGCAATGGGCAAAGATTCCGTATTGTTGCTGAGGGTTGCTGTAGCGGAAGTATAGCTCTTCACCAGATCCAGCAGACTCTGGTTGTTCAGAATCATACCGGCAGTCACATTCAAAGTCGCAATTCTGGTATCCTTCGCAATCGTCAGCGCGCCGGAGGCCTTTTCATAAGTGGCGTCCTGACGGTCAGACTTGACCTTGTCCGCTTCCTTGAAGTAGATCTCCACTGTACCGTTCACGGTGGGATCCAAGCCCTGGAAGCTTTCAAAGGTGAGGCCTGCCAAGCTGGGATCGTTGCCGATCTTCGCCGCCAGATCATCTCCTGTTACCGTGGCGCTGTCCTTATTGATCACAGCGGGAGTGATCTTGCCTTCCTCGCCTTCCACAGCGGTAAACGGAGTGGGCAGCAGGAAGTAATGATAATTTCCATCAGGGCCGGGATACTTGACGATCACGTCCATTTTGGTGATATCAAAATCATCCTTGTTTGTGGCGCCGGAAATATCAATATTGATGGTGTAGTTTTCGGGATGGTCGGGATCCGTGCTGGGATCGATCTTCACAGCGGCGGGATCGGGCTTCACCGTTTTCGCCACAGTAGTAGTATCATCTGTGAGGGTCAGGGTGACCTCATTGGTGATATCATACCCAGCGGCAGGGGTAACCTCGGGAGAGGTTGTGCCCACGGCGTCGATACGAGAGATGATTTTTGCTGTCTTGTCATCGCTCAGACCCTCAGGAACATTGATTTCATTCTTCGGCGCATCGGGATCATCGCCGGGAGTAGTGACGCTTGCCGCATCATACTGAGCCTTCAACTGATAGTCGGCGGTGGCGTCCGGCGCGGGATCAGAGAAGGTCGCATTGGTCACAGGATCGCCTGCGGCGGTGAGCCACTGCTTCACTGTGGGATAGACAGTGACTTGCTCGCTGTTCCGAATTTCATACTTGCCGTTCTCGTCCTGAGTAAGATGCACCGCAACAGCTTTCGCGGTATTGGGCAGTCTGGTCTTGATATTATTCTCAAAATCGACTGCGCCGGTCTCGCTGTACCTCATCTGGAGGGTTTCAGGGGTAATGGAGGGCAACCCTGTGCCGGTCCAGAGAATGTAATCTTCCACATTGTAAGCCTTCGCAATGGGATCGGAGGGAGCCATACCGGGCACGCCGGCCGCGGCTTCTTTTCTCACCGTATACCAGAGCTTACCGCCCATGGAATTCAGCACGGTGGCGGGAGCAATACCGGAATCGAACACTGCGGGGAGAGAAACGGTGGTATCATCAGTTCCCAGCTTGGCAGAAGCAATATGCCCGCTGAGCTTGTCGTTCTCCGCGTCATAAGCGGTATAGATATCCACTACCAGATTGGCATAGCCATCAGCAGCGGGGCCGTTGTGCACCCTGATCTCATCGTTCTGAGGATAGGGATTGTTATTAGCAACGGTATCAGAGCTGTTCGTAATGATATCGCTGGGCTTCGGAGTTTCTTCCTCATCATACTTCTTCGCTACCACTTCCACCTTCTGGGTGATGACGGGAGCTGTCCAGGTTGCGCTGGGCTTGTTGATGGGCAGGGTAGTCTCAGCAGTATCCGCAGTATTCTTATTTGCCGCGGACAGGGCCGTCCAGTCTACTACGCCGTCGTTCAACGTGATGGTAACAGGAGCGGTCTCAAAATCGGTTCCGCCTGCCGTCCAGTTGGCTGCCGCATAGATATTTCCAGTTACAGGTACTACCGCCATAGACCAAGTGGCGGAAGGATCCTGTACCGGAGCGGTATTGCCGCTGTTTTCCTCATCGGACATATAATAGCCATAGGTCAGCTTGGGCCCGGTAACACCGGATACATCAGCGATCTTGTTAATGACATCGTCCGCGGTATAGGTGTCGGTTTCGGGATCGGCTACCAGATCGGACTTGACGATCTGTACTGTTTCAGGAGTAGGCTGATCCACACTGAAAAGCGCGTACTCTTCCTGCTTCGCAACAAGGAACGGAACTTCATTGCCCTCGCTATCTTTCATTGTCTGTTCTTTGCTTTCTCCACCTGTAATTCCGGTAAACAGCCTGAGCCTTGTATTATACTCTCTGGCGGTCTGCGTGAACTGCACAGTGTAGTTGTAGCCGCCCTCGACCGGTTCCACCGTGATGTCTTTCACACCGTCCAAATTGCCAAAGGCCACACCTACGGTTTTGGTTCCGTCTTCGCTTACCAAGGTGAGCTGAACCTTCCCAGCATCCGCTTCAAGGGCTTCCGCCAGCTGACCGGCTTCATCTCCGGTAATCCGTACCGTATCCTTGGTACCCAGGGGCTTATTCTCTGTTACCTCAAATTTAAGGTTTGCTCCGTATAGTCTGATTGACCTTGATACTTTAGCAGTGATCTTTACGGAACGCATTCCCGGATCGGTGTTTGAATACGTTCTCACAGTGCTTCCGGTAAGTGCATTGTATTCAGCAGTTCCTTCCTCGTTCCCGGGAATGGGGAAGGAAACTTCATACCGATCATCCAGAACTTTCTCTCCATTCAAGGTTGCCAGGTCAGAATCAGTTGTTGTATTGTCCTCGGCCACTTTTTTCACAGAAAGCCTAGCGGAGTTCACGGCATCGTAAGTATCCTCTCCCGCGTCATTTGCGCTGCCGACCCATTTCTTCATTTGGGCGGCCGTGAGGGTAAATTCATCAGATTTTACCTCCCCGCCTTTCTCAACAGGGCCTACCACCACGAATTTAACAGGATCTACATAATTCAACAAATCATTCAGCTTTTCCTTGGGCCCGAAGGTTTCCTCTACCTCGGTATCCTGCAGCACAATAGCAGTATCGCCATCGGCCACGCGGATCTGAATCTTATCGCTCTGAGTATAGGTTACACCGTCTACCGGAGTATTCTGATAGCTCAGCCACATAATATCTCCTACAGCAGGAGTATTCTTCAAGGTTTCAGGAGTGATGCCGGTTTTGGTAAGATCGGCAGCGTCAATGGTAAACAGGGCTTCCCATGATATTCCGGTTTTTGTTTCATCGTCCCACAAGAAGATCTGATCACTTTCGATCATGAAATCCTTTGTGTCTCCCAGAACCGTCAGGGAAGTACCTTCATCATTTACCGCCAGATAATAATCCGCCGGGTTGGGCAGCACATTGACATAGATTACAGAGGCATAGCCGCCTTCGGGAATGGCGCTGGGAGTCTTGTAGTAATCTGTGGGCTGTTTATAAGTAACGCCGTCAATTTCCTTTTCCTTGTAGGGATTCCGAATGGTGAACAGGCCGTGCTTGTTATAAACACCATCGGTATTCATGCCCTTTTGGGTCAATCCGGCAGTACCGTTGTACAAGGAAGCCTGCATCCAGGAGTTCACATAGGTCTGCGCCGTATTCTGAGTACGCACACCGCTTTCCACCGGAGCGTTCACACTGGTGGAAAGTATCACATTCTCCGCGTCTAAGGCATCAAGTACATCCTCCATGGTGTCTCCAAGCTTGATCTTCAGGGGATTATCCTTGGAGCCGGGAACGCCAGCGGGCACCACATCGGTATCCTTACTGTAATAGAAGATGTTTTCTTCCGGGTTGATCGCTACCTTCGGGCTGCTTGCCGCAGAACTGGGATCCTTCGCTTCCTCGCTATCGGCAACCTTTTCCCTACGGGCGATATAAATCTCTTTCTCGTCCTTCAGGAAGCTGTAATCAGCAGATACAGGCTTATTCGCCTCGGTGCTGCCCTTCAGGTCATCCACCAGCTTCAGGGCCAGGCCTTCCGTGGTGTTTACCGCATTGCCGTCATTCAGAGAAGGAGCGGCAGTTACTGTGCCGTCAGCGTTTAACACCACCAGGTTATCAGCTGTGATGGTGGTTTCACCGATCAGCTCTCCGTACTCGTTTTCGTTTTCGGTGGTCTTATAGAACATAACAGTATCGCCCACCTTGAACTTCGTCTCGTCAGAGGGGAACTTCAGGTAGTCGGTACGGGCATTCTCATCGGCTGCCGCTGCGGCAGACATGTAAGGCAGGTTCTTCTTGTTGATGATCGCGCCTTCATAGTTACCATCGGGAGCTTCAGAGGGGTTTGTAACGGTAACATAGATAGGTTCTGAAACAATCACCGATGAGTTTGTCATATTTGTGCTCGCGCCCGGCGCATTTGCCTCGGTATTACGAGAAGACTTATAGTTCATTTTACCCAAGCTCATGGAGCTGTTAGCCACATTCTCAATTTGAGTTGTACTATCGTACTTTTCAACTTCAATTTTATGTGTACCAACCTTTGCCGCCTTCAGCTGCAAATAGCAGTCCCATGTAGCATTCTTGGGAAGATAGCCAGTACCATTCGTAGCATTAACCAGAATAGAACCTGTACCCGGTGAGGTTGTTTGAATATTAGCTGTATTAGTAGCTGTAAAAGTATAGGGTGTAGTACCAGGGTAATAGTCCCACAGAATATCCGTATCAGCGCCCAAATAGCCTGCAATACCGGGGTTGTTGATATAAGAATTGTGAACTTTCTCATACGTAAACGCACCGCCGGAATAATCCACACGAATACTACTGTTACTACCCAGACCATATTCGTATTTTCCATCAGTACCCTTATCCGTTTGCAGATCCAAATCCACTGCTACAAAAAAGGTGTCCCTTTTTCTACCACGTAAGGATCCTCTTCCGTTCCGCTGCCGGAAAGGGTTTGCGGCATGTTGTTTACCTTTTGGGCATACTCAGGAAGCTTTGACGCATCCTCATTTGTCTCTGCGCCAACCATATCCAAAGCCTGCCGTAACAGATTCTCTCTTTGTGACGCATTTGTCTTGCTGAGGGCGTTCAAAACTGCATCACTAAACGTAACCGCCTTCAAGGTGATATTTACCTTTGTCGGCGCCGCAGCTGACGCGCTCATCGGAATTGCCGCCACGATCAGCATAAGTGCCAATACGCAGGCTACCATTCTTTTGAACCTTGTCTTCATAAATGCTTTTCCTCCATTTTTATATCTTTTTGACCTAAAGCCTTACTCTCTCTTCCTTATCACATCCCTTTGTTTTTCTTTGTTTGGGAAAATTTAACATGTTAGAATCTCATGGGCGGTATCGTGTACACATCATTTGCCTTGTCTACGATCAACGCCGCATCACCTGTGTTGGCATTACCATCCATGTCCACGTCCATCAACTGTAGAACCAAGGCTAAAATTTCTGCTCCGTTCTCATCCACAAACGGAAGCGTCACATCATTTGCCTTGTCTACAATCAATGCCGCGTCACCTGTATTGATATTGTCGTCCAGGTCTACGTCGCCGGTCTCGTATCTCAGCTTTACGTCACGATATGCCGTATATAGTTCTCCATCTACCTTGATGGTGTAGATGATCCGATAATACTCTTCCCCGCGCACTGTACTGCTGGTAGTCTTCGTGCTGTCATAGTAATTCGATGCTTCCGCTCCCGTGTTGGGCTGGATATGCGCTTTCGCATCTTCCCCTTCGCCCACTGTGTACAGCTGGGCACGGCTGCTTCCGTATCCATCATCTCCTATGACAACTTCCTGAACCTTAATTTCAGCGTCCGGATTTGCCGCCAACCAGTCTGCTATCGCGGTTCCATCTACGGTTGCTATCATTCCACTGTAGTCTGCTTCCTGTGCGTTACCCTCCGAATCTACCGTAGCATCTACATACTTTGCCACATAGTCCGGGTTATTCGGATTAGTCTGATAATACCCCTCGGTCTTATAGTAGAACACCAGCTCATTTCTGAACGACGCGACATCTCTTTGAGCATTCTCTTCCAACTCGGCATTCAGATTATCCAGATACTTCTGTGCCGCTGTCTTCGCGGCGTCATCTGCCGTGCTGTCTGCCTTCAGGCTCTTCCACACGTCGCTGTTGCCTTCTGTCAGCTGCAACGGGTTCTGGTTCTCCGGATTATCCGGATCGTAGCCCACATACAGGTTGATGGGAACCGCGATGTAGGGATAGTTCTCCGCATCTACCGTGTAACCGGGAGAGGCGTAGTCCGGGCAGGCCAGCAGGGCGAGCTTGCCGGAATTCTCACGGTTTGCCAGAGCTTCGGCAATGAGCGCGTCACGACCGGCCTGCTCCAGGGTGGTATCCTGCAGCGCCGCCATGGGCTGCCACTTGCCTTCCGCGCCCTGTTCGCCCAACACCCAGCCAACGAAATCCTGATCGGCGGGGGCTTCCGGCAGAGAGGTCATTCTCTGGAGGGTATCCTCCTCGGGCGTTTCAGACTCGCCCAGATAATAGGCGTAGCCTGCCTCGTCCAGATCGGCCACCAGATCCAGAAGCGTCTGCTCGGTGGAGACCATGCCTGCCGTGAGGTTCAGAGTACGAGGCTCCTCCATACGGGTCACTACTGTGCCGGTGGCGGTCTTATCGCCTTCTCTGATATAGAAGTAGGCAGTATAGGCCTTCCCGGTGGGCTGACTGATCACATCCTGCTTTCCGCTGTTTACCACATCGGGCAGGGTGATCGACATCTTGTGGCTTGTACGCCACTGACCACTATTATAGCTCTCAATCCAGCGCGAGTCAATAAAAGATTTGTCGATTCTTGTCATTTCCTCGCCAGCGCCGATCACATAATAATCGGAGTCAACTGTGCCCAATGTCAGCGTGTTTCCGGTGGAGCTTACCACCGTGATGAGGCTGGGGAAATATCCCTGTACATCGGCTAAGGTCGCGCCGGGCGCTACCGTGATGGGGTTCGTGGGAGAGGATCCCTCGCCCTCGGTGATTTGCAGATAATCCGCGACATAAGTCTGAGTTTCCGCATTGAAGGGAGCGTCCATGGTAACGGGATAGGGCTCGCTTTCCATACCGTCGCCCTGGCGGGTGATATAGGCCACGCCGCCTTCCACCGGCAGGTAGCTTTGCAGCAGTTCCTTCAGCTGAGCGGTGGGGTTTGCGGGCACCGTATAGGTGAACTCGCCGACCTTCTTAAAGCTGTTCTCCGAATCGCCTCTGGCATACACGCGGATCACATCGCCATCGTCCAAAGCATTTTCCACCTCAGGGTGGGCCTGGCTGTAGGTGATAGAATCCTTCTCCGTACCGTTGGCATTGAACACCGTGAAGGTGAGCCCGGCCTCCGGAGAAATGCTTTCGGAGGGATACCCGATGGAGCCGTTTGCGGTATAAACCGTGCCGTCCACCGTAATGGAGGCCTGTACCACAGCGGACTTCGCGGTACCCATGCCCACCGTGACGGACCGGTGATCCGTACTTGCGGCAAGCGTTACGCTGCTGAGGGTCTCGCCGGGCCTGGAGCTGATCTTTGTCCAGGTATCCTCCCCGCCGGTAAAGACGGGAGCGGCAGTCTCATCGCCATACTGATCCAGGAACTTCATCTTGAGCTCGCCCGAGGTATCGGAGGCCTTCAACACCACGTCCTCCACCTTCAGGAAGGTAAAGGTCAGGTCATCGCCGGTGATCTCCCGCTTCACTTCCAGCGTGTAACTGCCGGAAACATTATTGGGAGCGGTGGCAAGGATCAGATACCTGCCGGAAACGGCTTCACTGGTCAGCGTGAGCACACCGTTCTGGTCGATGGAAACTCCCTTCGGCCTGCTCTGAACGCTCCACACAATGGCGCTGCCGTCCATGGGCTGGTCGTACTGGTCATAGGGTGTTGCCTGGAACTTCGCGGTGGTCTTACCGGGAGTATCGGCGTCTTCCATGACGGGCACCGCCATGGTGCGATCTTCATTTACACCCTCCAGAGCGTCCACGCGGATCCAGGTTATTTCGGAAGGTGTTCCAACCTCTTCCACATTGATAACAGTCTCACCGTCATAGAAGGTACCGTTCTTCTCGGCAGAGCCGGTAACCTTTACGGAAGTTGCTCCGTTCAAGGTCAGCGTATCGGTATCGTTATCTATGGTGGGAGTCGCGTCAGCAGGCGCCAGCGCCTCGGGGGCGTCATAACCTACCGTTTCAGAAGCGTCTCCCATGTAGCTGCCGTAAGAATCCACAAAGGCGGAATGCAGCTCTACGGTCTCTTTATCCTCCTGTACCGCGGAAGGCGTGATCTGCAGCCCCGCGATAGCGGAATATTCCTGACCGGTGATCGAAAGGGTCACGCTGTTCTTCAGTCCGGCGGCGGAAACGGTAAGGTTGGCGCTGCCGGTTTCGGCCGTGTTGTAAACAGTCACGTTGCCGTTTCTGTCTACGTCTACACCGGTCACATACGGGTCGATGGACCAGACCATATTTGTCACATTCACCCTGCCGCCGAACTGATCTTTGACCTCGGCGCTGTACTGGGCCGTGCCGGGAGCCGTAATGGCATTGCTTCCCTTCACATCCAGACGGGTGATAACGATCTCGGTGGGTACAGGCTCCTCATCGGAAACCTGGATCTCCTTGGTATCGGAGCTTTTGCCGGAGGCAGCCATGACGGTGAATTTCTCCACACCGCCGGCGATGACCGCCACGCCGCTTTCCGCTACGGTAACGCCTTCTGTAGGCGTGGGCAGCGTCCACTTCACCTGGGCGCCGGTGATCTTCTCACCGTACTGATCCAGGACCTCGGCTTCCAGGTGAGGCGCTTTTCTGCTCACTGTCTCTGTCAGGATCTTCACAGACTGTGCCTGGGGTTCCGCATGGCCGGCGTACACCTCTACAGAGCCTTCCACCTTTTCCGTGCCGCGGGTGGCGGCAGCGGAGACCTGATAGGTCTTGGCAGGGCTCTTCGCGGGCACGGTCAGCTTGCCGTTCGCGGCTCCTGTCCAGGTGAGAGTTATATCGGTCCGGTCTGTCATATCCGTACCGAACTCACCTACGAGCTTGTGGTATACCGGTACCTCCAGGTCGGCGTCGGTCAGAACCGTTACGGGGCTCTGGGCCGTAAGCTTTACAGTCTTCAGGCTTTCCTCACTGAGCGTCTTGCCGCTGACGGTGATCTCCGCCTCGTCCTTTACGGAATCTGACAAGGCGGCCCGCACGGTAAAGGGCTGATCGTGACCGTTCAGGGTCAACTTGCCGCCGGCGGTCAGCACAACATCTGTAAGGCCCTCTGTGACCATGGACCAGATGGGCGCCGTATTCACAGGCTGCGCCATCTCGTTTCCATACTGATCCAGATATTTTACCTTCAGCTGGAAGTTCTCGCTGTCTCTGGGAACAACGGTAGGATCGATCTTGATTCCAACGCAGGCGCTGTCTTCCTTTGCGATGTCTGTCGTGGCATATCCGGAAACTCCGGTGGCGCGGTCTGTAGCGCTGATCCGGATCCCCTTGGCCTCAGGCGCCGTGGAAGCCACCGTCAGCATACCGTTCTGGACAGAGCCGGAAGCGGTCACGCCTGCGGGAGCGTTTTCAACGCCCCATACGATATTGGGATTCGTGGTAATGGGCCTGCTGTACTGATCCAGGATCTCCGCGGTATACGCCACGTTATTGCTGCCGCTCACGGGGATATTCACCGCACCGCTGCCAGTGTTTCTGGTAACGGTAATGCTGGAGACCACAGGCGCTTCCTCAGAGATGGCGAGGGTCTTCGTCACAGACTTTCCGTCCGCCGTGTAGGTCACGGTAAAGCCGGTCAGGGACTCATCGGTGATCTTCAGACGGCCCTTCTCGATTTCAACACCGCTGGCGGGAGCATCGATCTTCCACTCGTCGCCCAGGGGCACATAGCCCGGGATCTCTTCGCCGAACTGGTCAAAGTACTGAGGTGTCAGGGTGGTATCGGAGCCGCGCCTTACGGCGGATTCCTTGATCCCCACAGCGGAGAGCAGAACTCCCTCGCTGTAATCCCGCACCAAGTCAAACTTCGCCGAGCCGCTTACGCCGGAAGCGTGATCGCGTACCCGGAGGGTAACGCCGGAGGCTTCCTTCGCCCCGGCGGGGATCTGTACCGTTCCAGTGCCGTCGGCAGCTTCTACCGTTACGCCGCTGGGTTCGCCGAACAGTCCCCACACTGCCGCCGCGGGCAGGTCGATCTCCTGACCATACTGATCATACGCCTTGGCAAGGAAGGGCGTCAGGCTGACTTGCTCCGCAGCCTTGATCGTTCCGCGGGCCGGGCCTGTCACCTTGATCTCGGCAAGTCTTGCCTCCTCACCTCTGGTGATGGTCACTGTTTTCTTGAATTCCTTCTTGCCGCCGTCCGTACAGGTCACGGTGGCGGGGAAGGTGATGGATTGTACCTCAGAGGGGAATTCGCCCAAAGTTCTGGTGCCTTCGTTGTAGGACAGATTCTCCTTCTGCTCCTCTGTCAGTTCGGGCTCAGTAGTCAGCTTCGTGAGATCTACCGCAATGGTATAATCCGCCGGAAGCTCCATTTCCTCGCCATACTGATCCAACCCAATAGCGCTGAGCGTCACGGAAGTAGCTCCAGGTGCCATCTGGACCGGCCTTACCGCCACATCTGTCAGCTTGCTTTCCTGCCGCAGAATTGTGAAGGTGGTCTTGCCGCTTACCTTGGTGCCGTTCTCCAGCGCGGTGATCGTAACCGTTTGAGCCGCCTTGGCGGTCTTGGGTACCGTTACGGTGACCTTCTTCGTTGTACTGTCCGCCGTGCAGGTCACGTCGCCGGAAGCGCCGTCCAGGCTCCACAGGAAGCTGGGGGCGTCGATATTTTTGCTTTCGGCCTGGAAGGTCAGTGTAACAGGTGTATTTCCTGTAGGCACGGTGACCGGGCCGTCCGCCTCACCCTCCTTCAGCACTCTGGTCACGGTGACAACAGGCGTGCGGTCAGGCAGGGCCGTGCTTCTGTCAAAGGTATCGGAGGCCTCGAAACGGCCATCGCTGGTCACAGCCTTCACATTGACCAACAGGGCGTCGTGGAAGGTCAGCAGACCGCCGCTGGAAACGGTGGGTTCCACCGCGGTCTCGGAGGCGTCGTCCATCTCTTTTCCGGTGATCTGGAACAGAGGAATAATGCCGTCGGGCTTATCCATCTTCGCGCCATACTGGTCGATATAGTTTACAACCAGCTGGATCACGCCGTCCTCGGTATCTCCTGCTTCCAGGGTAATGCCCTTGAGCTCAGAGGCCGTGCGAACCAGATTTACTTCCGTATCACCGGAGAGTTCGCCGTAAAGGGCGGTGATCTTCACACCGTTTTTGGGAACGGCGTTGTTGGATACTGTGAAAATACCGGTAGAAACATCTTCGGTCGAGGCCGCCATGCCGGTGCCGTTGATGGTAGGCATGGTCCGCCAGGTAATGGCGCCCTCCGCGATAGGAGTTACCACACTCCCGTGATCGTCCAGTACCGTAGCTCCAAAACCGTAACGGTCCTGACCAGAAACGGGAATATAGATGGCTCCGCTGCCCTTCAGACGGGTCACCAGGATCTCCTTCGCCGTCTGGGGATCTACACTGTAGCTGTTATCACGGGCTAGTGTTGCGGTGGCTTCCTTGCCGCCGGCGGTCACCTTGACCTGCATATTGTCCACGTCCGTGGGCAGCCAGAGCACGCCGTTGTGAGCGTCCGCTTCCGTCCGGAATTCGGCTTCACGGGTCTCCGTGGCTCCTTCCGCCGCCGTGCCTCTCTGGGTAACGATGCTCCATACGGCATCCGCCGGAGTGGGCATCAGCTGCCCGTACTGATCCAGGTATTTGACTCCCAGAGTCAGGGAAACATCACCGTCCGCCTTGGTGGGCAAAGCGTTTGAGGTGATCACGATGGAGCTGAGCACCTGGCTTTCCTGACGCAAAGCGGTTTGCTTTTTCCCGGTGATCGGGTCGCTGTCCGGGCCGGTGGCCAGTGTGACCTGAACCACATCCTCCTGCGCGGAGGTACCGGCGGCATAAGTTACCTGTACATCATCACTGCCGTTGAGCACGATGGTACCGGCGTTTGTTTTCCAGCTGTAGGTGCCGGCGGTAAAGGCCATCTTTCCGCCGTACTGATCCCGCAGAATGCTGGTGAAGTTTGCATACACGTCCTGCTTGCTGCTGAGCTGCACCTCGTCCGGACCTGTCACAGACAGGTAAGAGGCCTTGGCGGGCTCATCACCTACCAGAAGCGTCTTCGCGGCGGAATAGGAGCTGCCGTTCAGCAGTGCCGTTACACTTACCTTGATCTTCGCCGCATCGCCGGAAGACAGAGTGCTGTCGTTATTTCCGCTGTTGGCAAAGCTGGGCGTTATCGCGTCTTCCGCTGTGGAGCGCATCTCATAATCTGTCACTTCCCACTGGGAAACCACGGTGCTGCTGCTCAGATCCATTTCCATGCCGAACTGGTCTTTCCACGTGAGCTCCAAGGGAGTGGAGGTCTGGGGCGCGACCATATCGTTTTTGATCTCCACGGTGGTGACTGTGGAAGCGGCCTTCTGCAGCGTCAGAGACGCGGTGCCGAATTTCGCGCTCACAGGCTCCGTGGCCATCACCGTGATCGTTCCGGCGGCGGCGCTGCTTTGCACCGTTACCGTGCTTTGAGTCTTCTGGGTCTTCTGGATCTCCACACCTGCGGGCATATTTTCGATTTGCCAATCGCAGGCGCGATCCAAAATCACGTTGTTATTCTCGTCCAGGATCCTGGCGCCATAGATCAGCGTGGGAGGCGTTTCCTTCAGCGTAGGCACCGCCACAGTGGAGGAACCGTAGATCTGATACACCTCTACCCGGTCTACCTTCTGCTCCAGGTCGTCTACCACGGGGATCTCCTTTTCAGGAGAATCCACGCCGTCCGCCGTTACCATTACCTTGACGGCAGAGGCCGTACCGGGATACAGAATACCATCGGCGGTCAGATAAGCGCCGGATCCCTCGGGCGTTTGCCCGGTCAGCGTCCAACGGACCTCCGCCGGATCCGCGGCGGCATTGCCGAACTGATCCAGGTACCGGGCAGTCAGCTGCACAGCCTTTCTCGGCACCTTGGTGCTGAGCACTTCCACAGAAGCCAGCCTGGGCTCTTCCTGAACAAAATCCACACTGCCGGAGCCGGGCTTTGTAACGCCCGCGATGCGGACAGAATTGCTGATCCCTACCGCGTTCTTGGCTTGCGCGCCTTCCGCCGCGACGATTTCACCGACAGCGGCGTCGGGCACGGTATAACCGGTGGTGGGCGCCGTGATCTTCCAGGTCACGGTATCGTTCTCCTCCGTGGGAAGCATCACGTTGCCATACTGGTCAGCCGCCACATAACCAAACTTGGCGGTGGTCTCGCCTTCACTGTTCAACGTAACTGTGCCGTCTCCCAGGTGACAGACTGTCACTGTGGTCAGCACATTGTTGTAATTGGGTTCACCGCTGTGGATCACCTGCAGGGTCTTTTTAGCCTGGCAGGCAAGGCCGCAGCTCACTTGTACTTCAATAGAAGCGGGGACGTAGCCGGCAGTCAGATCCAACCGGCCATCGCTGGAAAGCACCGCGTTTTCCGGTGTTCCCACCAAGGACCATACCGCCGTTGCGGGGGCCGCCACAGGTTTTCCATACTGATCCAGATACTTGGCGGTAAGCTGAGTCACATCCTGATCCTTCACTTTTTCGGAAGTGATCTCCACACTGACTACATAGCTCTGGCTGTGAACCAGGTTCAGCACGGCATAGCCGTATTTCCCGGTAGAGATATCCATGGCGATCACGTGGATACCGTCAGTAGGCTTACTATTTGCGCCCACTGTTACAATGCCGGTATTCCTGTCTACGGAAACGCCCTCGGGCGCGCCGGACAGGCTCCAGGTCAGGGTGGGCCTGATCTCCTCGCCAAACTGATCCAGCACGGTGGCCTTGTAGGCCACTGTTACAGAAGCGTTGGGCAGGATCTCCACATTTCCGCTTCCGGAAACCCTTGTTACCTGAATAGTTTCACTGCGTCTGTTCTCTTCCGTTTCATTGGTGATGCGGGCAGCCGCTTCCAGCATTTCTCCGGCCAGTACCGCCTGTACCTTGACATCGGCATATTCGCTGCCGTTCATGGTCAGATCCGCGTCTTCGCCTGCCGGTGTGATGCTGGCGGTACCCTGCTCGTCGACATCACCCAAGGACCAGGTAACGGAGGTCACTTCCGCAGGCTTTGCCATTTCTTTCCCATACTGATCATAATAGACCGCACGCAGCCGGCCCTGACCGTTCTTTACGGCCTTAGGCTCAATACCGATGGTGGTCAGCACCGAAGGCGCTGCCTCGATCTCTATCTTTGCGCTGCCGTTGATATAGGTTTCCGCCTGGGTCAGCGTTACCGTGACCTCAGAGGCAGGCTCCGCGTTGGACTCCACGGACAGGATCGCCGTTCCAGCCTGTGTAGAACTTTCTGTCAATGTAATTCCCTGACCGCCGCCGGAAAGGCTCCAATAGGTATTGCGGTAAGGCGCTGTCATCAACTCGCCGTACTGATCCCGTACAGTGGGCGTAAGGACAGCGGTCTCCGCAGCCTGGCCCTTGGCGGGGATCGTGATCTTATCGGGATCCGCGCTCAGGGAAATCTCCGCGATATGGGGCAGCTCTCCCTTGGTCAGCTTCTTTCGGACCGTGGTGCCGCCGATGACGACCTCCACGGTAACACTGACTGTTTCTTCCCGGTTATAGTGCAGCACATCGCCTTCGATGGACGCCGTGCCGCCCTCATAAGCCCACACGCTGTAGATCGGCGTTCCCAGACCCAGCATGGGCCGGTTGTACTGATCTACCGCCACAGCGGACAGCGTAATGGAATCCTTGGTAGGATTCAGCGCCGAGGGCGACAGGATAATATCCTTCAGCTTCGGCATATCGTAGATGAGCATCAGATCAGCCTTGCCGGACTTCATGGTTTCCCGGTCGGCGGCGACCACCTGGTAGGTGCCCTCGGAAGCGGCGGCTCCTACCGTGACAACACCATTCTGATTGATCGATGTGTCACTGGGGCTGCCTTCCAGGCTCCATACCTCTTCCATAGGATACCGGCTGCCGTACTGATCGTATCCCTCTGCCGTGTAGGTGACAACAGCGGGGCCGATCACCGCGGCGGCGCCGCCCACCTGCTTGACCTGAACGGTCTCCAGGGCAGGCTCTCCGGCCTCCTCGATCGTAAGCTCTCCCGTGCCGGTAGCGCTTTCCGCCGTAATGCTTACCCGGATCAGGGCTTCCTTCCCCTCCAACTCTTCCGGAGAGATCGGGCCCACGGTAAGCAAACCGGTCTTTTCGTCCAGAGAGACCAGCTCGCCCAGAACCACTGGCGCGCCGTCCTTTGTCACCATGGTATTACTGGTATAGATGTTCTTCCATGTGGGGCTTCCCAGATAAACCATTTCCTGGCCGTACTGGTCATAATACAGGGCGGTCAGCTGAGTAGTGGTGCCCGGACGTACCTTCTTTTGCAGCAGCCCGGTAGAGGTCAGCACGCTTTCCTCCTTGCTGGTAGCAAAGGAGGCCTCGCCAAACACCGTGCCGATCGCCGCCCGCACTCTGATCACATTCTGCACCGGAGCGTGAGGCTTGATGGTGACAATTCCGTTTTCTACCTCAACGCCGGGATCGCCTGTTTCCCCTGCCATCACATCCTGAATAGACCAGGCAAAGGTCTCCCCGCTCATTACCTGACCATACTGGTCATAAGCGGTGGCCTGGAATGTCACGGTGGCAGTTTTCTGCTCCAGAGTGGGAATGGACATTACCGCGCTGCCGGAGATCCGCTTTACAGAGATCTCGGAAGGCGCGGGCGTACCCAGATCCTTCACAAACAGGGTCTTGGAAACCGACAGACCGGAGGCCTGATCTTCTACCGTGACCTCTACCTGCTTGAGATTCTTATCATATGTGAGCATATTTTCGCTCAGGGTGGCATGGCCGCCCGCGGCGGTTTCTGCATCAATGGACCACAGGAAGGTCCTGCCCTCCATTTCAGTGCCGTACTGATCCTGAGCAATAGCCAGCAGCGCTACGCTGTTGGTACTATCGGTAACAGGCAGCGCGGAGTTCTTGATGGCGATGGAGGTGATCTTCCTCGCCTCTCTGCGCACGGTAAGCACATCGTAAGAGGAAACGCCGTTTTCTCTGGCGGTAGCGGTCACCTTGATACCGGTGGCAGTCTCCGCGCCGGGTTCCACTGTTACAACTGCGCGTCCCTGTCCGCTCTCGCTCTGATCCGGTGCCACAGACACACCGGCACCGGCGCCGTTCAGAGTCCAGACGACCTCATCGCCCGCGGGCGTCCAGCTGTTGTTATATTGGTCATAGAAGGTCGCGGAGAACACGGCTTCCTTGCCGATGGCCATCGTTCCTACCGCGGGCACGGTGATATCCTCTGTGCCGTCGATCCTCTTTACCTCTATCTTGGCAACATGGGGCGCCTGGCCTACAGGCAGGGTCTTCTCCGGCGAGATCTTGCCGGAACCCGCGTCGCTGACCTGCACCGTCACAGAAGTGGTAGCGGCGGAAAGGCTGAGCTGGCCGGTCATCTCATTGATGGAAGCGCCCTTCGGCACGGAGGAGATCAGCGTCCATCTGGGAGAGGCCGCCTCATAGTTCATTTCCGCGCCGTACTGATCCAGATACTTGGCAGTCAGCGTGGGCTCCAGATCCCCTGCGGGAATGGCGTCCTCGCGGACCTCCAGCTTGTCAAATACGGATTCCTGGCGCTCGGTCACAAATTCCGCTGTACCGAACGCGCCGGACTTGGTCTCGGTGGCTGTTACACGGATCGTACTATTGTCCGCCGCAGTGCTGGTCACAGTGACAACGCCGGTATTTTCCTCTATGGTAACGCCGGTGTAGCTACCGTTTATCTTCCAAAGGATCTCGGGAGTTCCCTCTACGGGATAATCGTTGCCATACTGATCCAGATAGCGCTTTACCACGTAGCTGAACTGGTTGTCGGCCTTGCCGGGCTCCGGCACAGCTACGGACTTATCGGCGGGCTGTTTCTCTATCACCAGAGAGGCAAGATATCTCTCTGTGGTATCGCCGAAGGTCATGGTGGCGTTGGGGGAGATCTCCGTACCGTCTGTCACGCTGACGGTCATGGACTTCGCGCCCTTGTAGGTCAGCTTTGCCGTATTATCAGCATTTGCCACCAGCTCCACCGTATCCTTGGGATTGGCGGAAACCACGGTCCAAACGCAGCCAGCCGGAGTCTCCTTTTCAAAGAGATCCCCATACTGGTCACGGTATACGGCAGTCAGCGCGCCGTCCTGAGGCGGCAGGACCGTACCGTCCTCCTTCACAGTCAGATACCACTTCTGGGGCTCGGAACGATAGGTATCAAAGGATACCGTGCCCTTGGTATTCCCCTCCGCGGTGACCTCGATCTCGATCCCCGCTTCCTGAGGAGCCCCGGAGGTCACTGTGACGATCCCGCGGCTGTCATCGGCTTCATTGGCCTTGACTGTGACACCGTCTACCGGTGTTTTGACCTGCCAGGTATAGGAGCCGGTATAAGCGGTATACTCGTTGCCGTACTGATCCACAGGAGTGACCGTCAGGTTCAGCTCTTCCTTGCCGTCCTTGATCTCCATGGTGCTGCTGGAATTATCCTTCACCTTGGCGGGTACATTCACATATTTTTTATCTGCCGTTACCTCCAAGGCCGCCAGTCTGGGAGCAGAGCCCACTGTCAGCCTGGTAACGTCGGAGGCCTTGATCGCGTCTCCGGTATCCCGGTCCTTCACCGTTACCTGAACGTCCACTGTCTTCAAATAGTCGATATGAGGCGTCAGCAGACCATCGGTGGAAAGGCTTACCGTGGTAAGCTCCGCCGTGCTCTGGGGGTCGGAGTCGATCTTTTCCCAATACAGCGTGCCGGGCGCTTCCATGACGGTATCGTACTGGTCATAGCAAATAGCCTTCAGCTGCGTGGTAACCTCCGCGCCGGGGGCGAACTCGAACTGTACCGGCGCGATCTGGATCCTGGTCAGCACCGATTCGCCGCGCACCGTGTTGAAGGTGGTCCAACCGGCGGCACCGTTCTGATGCATGGCCATGACCCGAATGCCGTTCTTCGCGGGAGCTTCCTTGGTAATGAGCACAGTTCCCACCGCCGGGTCAATGGTGATGCCGGCATAATTGTCGGGCAGCAGCCACTTCACCGTCTCGCCTGTCATAATGGTACCGAACTGATCCAGCACCTTTGCCGAGAAGGATGCTCCGGACTTGCCGCTTCCGGCAGGCACGGTAATGTTTCCTTCTCCATCAGTACGGCGCACCTCAATGGAGGTGGCCTTTGCCGCTTCCTCGGTGACCTTTACCTTCTTGGTATCGGAAATACCTGCGGTACCGCTTTCCAGGGTGACGGAGGCAGCGCCGGTCAGGGTGAGCAGACCGGACTTGCTATGAATGCTGGCCGTGGAGCCCTCCTCCGGAGTCACGGACCACACCGCGTTCTTGGGGGCGGCCATTTCCTTGCCGTACTGGTCGTAATATTTGGCGTTTAAGGTCACGCCGGTGGTAGCCGCCTCCTTGGGCAGCAGATAATATTCTCCTTCCTGCTGAGAAAGCAGGATCTCTACAGAGGTCAGAACGCTTTCTTCCCGCAGGGCCTGGAAGGAAGCCTTTCCGGGAGTGACAGCGCCTTCCTTGCTGGCCGCCTTCACCGTCACGGTCCCGGCGGCAGTCAAAGAGCCCATTGTCACCTGGCCGCTTTCCTGGCCGACCGTTACGCCGTCTACAGGCGGATCGATGGTGTAGACCAGTTCTTCCTCTTCGTTCCAGTTCCGGCCATACTGATCCAGAGGCTGAGCCACCGCCTGGATGGCGGCATCGGCTTCGCCCTTCTTGGGCACAGCCAGCTCGGTCACTTCCTGGCCCGCAGCGTTCTGCAGGGTCAGGGCGATCTTACTGAACCTTGCTTCATCGCCCACCGTCAAAACGGCGGTATCGATAAAGACCCGGGCATCGCCGTTGTCGTCCTTCTGGCTGGGATCTGTCACCGTAGCGGTCACCGTAATGGAGGTGGCCCCGTTGCGGGTCAGCAGACCGCTGGTCTCGTCAATGGCAGGGTGTGCCGTGGCGGGTTCTGTTTTGGTCTCGTCGATCGTCCAGCTCACGGTAGCGTCCTTGGGCTTTTCGATCTCCTTGTCCTCCAGGTTCAGATAGGCAAGCTGCATGGTCATGGAGCTGTCATCAGGCGGCATCTGCCGGCTGGTGATCTTCACATGATCCAGCAGGGTGTCAATATCGGCAGCCTGCTTTTTATCCAGCTTCAACAGGAACGTATCGGACAAGCCGGTATTCCTGCCGATGGCCTTTACCCGCACCTGCCCGGCCTTGGCCTGGGCAGTTACGGCCACAACGCCGCTGTCGTAGTTCACGCTTACGGTGTTATCGGAGATATCCTCCAGGCTCCAATAATACTGCTCTGTACCAAATACGGGGTCGGTATACGGCCTGTTGTACTGGTCGTACAACTGGGCGCTCATTGCCTCGTAGAAGGGGTTCACCGGCGGGATCTGAATAGCGCTCACCTTGCCGTTCAAACGGGTCACCTTGATGTGGTCCGCCCTGGCGGCGTCATCGGCGGTAATGGTGGCGGTATCCGTCAATGTAACTTCCCCGGCACCGCCTGTCGGATCGGAGTATTTCACGGTTGCCGTAACATCGACAGGCTTGTTGTCCGCGTCAAAATGGAACAGACCCGTATGCTCGCCCACATTGCTGGTGGGCCCCCAGGTGATCTTCGCGCCGTCGGGCTGGGCGATCACCTGACCGTACTGATCGTAATAGGTCAGTGTCAACTGCCCGTCAGTGGTTCCGGCGGGGAAGCCGGTCTCGTTGATTTCCACCTTGGTCGCGATGGACTTTTCATACACGGTTTCCGCCACCAGGGTTCCGGTAACGGTCCGCTTTACGTCCTCACCGTTTTCGTCCTTCTCCAGCAGCGTGGTGGCCGCCGTGATGGTGACAAACGTACCTTCCACCGCGTCCTTGGGAACGGTCAGGATCGCATGGTCCTTTTCCGTTTCATTTCTTTCGATCTTCAGATTTTTGATATAGTTGCTGCGGGCTTCCCAGGCCGGCTCACCCACATTGTTCCAGGGGCGGCCGTACTGATCAAAGCCGTGGCAGATGTACTCTTTTTCCGTATCGTTCTGAGAACCGACCAAAATCCCCAGGTCACCCCAGACTTCGATCTGCTCAGCGCCTGTGATGGTCATGGTTTCCAGCCTGGCCTTTGCCCCCAGGGTAATGACCTGCTCCGGCGAGGTCTCGCCGTCTACCTCTACCTGAACCGTCACTTCCTCGGAGCTGTTCATGGAGAGCTTGCCGTCGCTGGTAAGCTCAGCGTCCACGCCCTTGTCGACCAGGGTCCAGACAGGAGGATTCTTGGGCTGATAGTCAAATACGGTATTGTACTGGTCCAGCACCTCGTAGCTCAGCTGGAAGTTCTTCTCCGGCGGGGCAACCTTATCCTTTACTCTGACGCTCTTGAGCACAGAGGGCTTCCGGATCAGATGGACGATATCGGTCTTCGCCAGACCGGATTCCTTCTCGATCACCGTGATCTCCACAGTCTGGTTGCCCGGGGCCTTGCTGGTGATGACCAGAGCGGCGGAATCGCCCGCTGTATTCAGTGTAACGCCCTCCAGCTGCGCCGGCCGCATCTGCCACACTACATTGCTGGTATCCAGTTCTTCGTTGAACTGGTTCACCACTGTGGCAGAATAGGCCACCAGTGTGGTCTGATCCTGTCCGTTGGCGGGCTCCGGCACCAGTACCGGATCTCCGCCGGTGCGCTCCAGCATAATGGCATAGGGCTTTTCATCATCACCAAAGGTGATCTTATGCTTTTGCTTGGAAATATGGACCCCGTCCGCATCATCGTCATAGGCTACGTCGATATAGACTTCCTCTTCCACGCCGTTCAGCGTCAGAACGCCCTTGCTGGGATCGGAGATCACAACAGAACCGGCGGGGCTGACCATCTCTTCTCCGCTGCTATTCTCGGAAACGTTCCAATGATACTGCCCAACACCCGGAGCGGGAGAGGGCATCTGGTCTTCATACTGGTCGTAGAAGATGGGAGTCAGCTCCAAACCGGGATGAACGATCTGGCGCAGATAGCTTTCCCGCACAGAGATCTTTGTCAGAACACTGTCTCTATGGCGAACAGCCAGCTCCACCGAAGTGCCCGGCACATTGTCCACACCGTCCGCGTACAGCCGCACGGCCACATTGATATGGTCCTTCTTGGGCGCGCCGGCCTTTACCTGTACCGTGGCGGACCGCTGGTCATCTCCGGCCGCAGCAGCCATGGATACCGTCTGCTTATTGTTGTCGCTGCAGGTCCAGACAAAGTTTGCCTTATACTGCTCCGCCCAGGGGATGCCCGCACTCTCGCTGCGTCCGTACTGGTCGTAAGCAACCACAGTCATTCTGGCCTGCTTATCGGGCGTGCCGGCCACTTTTTCCGATACGGTCACGGAGATCCCGTTTTCTGTTACCACCACATCGGGATCACTGCCGGTCTCCGGTACGATCTCAAGGCGGCTCACTCTTGCTTCTCCGCCCAAACGGATCGTAGCGGGCTTGGAATACAGGAACATCTCGTCCCCGGTTCCCGCCGGCTTGGCTTTTACTCTCACCAGGATCGTATCGCCCGGCTGCATGGAGAGAGTTTCTCCCTCCGGTGTTTCGGCAGTCCAGGAAAGCTCGCCGCTGGTATCTACCAAGCGGGGCGAAACGCCCTCTATGGAGGAGGTGTAATCCAGCAGATCCCACAGGAACTCATAGCCGCTGCTCTGGGTAGAAACGCCGAGCACCTGCCCGTGTTCGTCCAATGCGGAAGCCTGTAAGCGGAATCTGCCGTCCGCGGCGGGAACAGCCTGGGTATCTACCCGTGCCCCCGCGAAGGCGGTATCGCTTTCATAAGTGGTGGTGAACCACGCGGTACCGGACACAATGCCCGTATTGCTGCTGGCCTTCACCGTCACTGTTTTATTTTTGGGAGCGGAGCTGGAGATCGTCACTCTGCCGCCCTGGTTCACAGAAACACCGGAAACGGCGGGGTCGATCTCCCAAATGAAGGGAGCGCTGAGCTCCATCTCAAAGCCGTACTGGTCGTAGGCCTTCGCCACAAACTGCCTGACCTCATACTGCTCCTTCCCATCCAGATGGGAGGGGACCTCCACCGTAAAGCCGTCTTTTCTTCCGGTGGCTTCCTCCACCTTGATGCTGGAAAGGCTTTGGGCCTGGCCTACTTGGAAGGTCTTCAGGGGAGACCCGATCACTTTCTTATTGGAAACCGTCGTTACCCGCACGGTAAACTGAACGGTAGTGTCCTTCACCGTTACCTTGCCGTCGGAGGTTAGCTTCACTCCCGCGGGCTGAGAATCCTCCAGGATCCACTGGCATTGGCCGTTGTAGGCCATTTCCTGATCGTACTGATCGTAGAACTTTGCCGTCAGCTGCAGATCCTTCGCGTCGGAGGCGATCTTCGAGATCTCCTCGCCCTCGGGCTGGACCTGAATGCTCTTGAGCACCGCCAACTCTCTCGTAATGGTCACCTTTTTGGTGCTGGTGAGCGTGGCCGCTCTGGCGGCGGGCGTATGAGAGGCCGTGATCTCCACCTGCAGAGGCAGACTTGCGAGAGCGCTGGCGCTGTCTGTTACAGTAAGCTCACCGGTGGCCGGATCAAAGGTAATCCCGCAATCCGCGGGCAGGCCTGTGATCGTATAGGCCGCTGTGATATCATTCTTCTCAGCGCCGGAAGCCGTATATGCTTTTACCGGGTACTCCGCTGTTTCGTCCGCCTCTCCAGGCAGGGGCGCGCGCAGAGTCTCCGGGCCGCTCAGGGCAATGGAGACAATGGCGTCACTGTTCTCGTCGCCCACTGTGATCTTAGCGGAGGGAGAAGTCACTCCCTTGGCCGTTACAAAGACGATGGCATAGCCGTCCGGATCATGGATATACAGCTGATCTCCGGTCAGGGTAGTCTGATCGCTGGAGCTTTCCAGCATGGTCCAGATAGAAGCTCCTCTGTACTCAATGGCCTCGCCGTACTGATCCTTATACTCCGCCAGCAGTGTCCCGGTTCTGGTATCTGTGGGCACAGTGGTGGTAAGGACATTGACAAAGGTCAGCTTTCTGTCCGCCTTGCGCAGGGTCAGATAGGCAACACCGGAAACGCCGCTGATGGAATCCACCGCCACGATCTCAATGGTGCCCTCCTGGGCATTGCTGTTTACCGTGACCACGCCGCCGCTGCTGATAGATACGCCTGCGGGGGTGCCGCTGATCGTCCAGAAGAAGCTGCCCTCCATTTCCTGATGATACTGGTCAAACACTCTGGCCTGGAACACCGCGAAGGCGCTGTCACCCAAGCCGGGAATGGTCACATCTCCGTCAGAGCCCTTCCGGCTGACCTCCACAGAGGACGCCCTGCGCTCGCCGCCGCCTACCGGCAGCACGACCACAGCGGGCTCAATGCTTTCGTTGACCGCCGTGACCCGCACGGTCATTTCGGTCACGTCGTCTCTCAAAAGGGTAAATACGCCGAATTCGTCCACCTCGACACTGGTTTCGGGATGGCTTCCCAGCACCTCCCAGAACACAGGGCCGGAATACTCCATTTCCCTGCCGTACTGGTCATAGAACACAGGCGTCAGAGTAAAGCTGTGCTTTCCTCCCGGCACGCTGGTCTCCTGTACGCCAATGGCAGACAGCACGCTGTCCGCATAGGTCAGATCTACCGTGATACTGCCGGAGATCCCCGCGGCCTCAGAGGTGGCCACTACCTTCACATTCCGGGTGGCGGGCACATTGCTGCGCACCGTTACCCGGCCGGTGGTGTCGTTTACCGCCATACCCTCCGGCGCGCCTTCCAGCTTCCAGGTAAACACTGCGGCAAACTCGTTGCCGTACTGGTCGTAGCCTACAGCATTGTAACGTACCGGCTGCGGCTCCACATTGGGCGTAAGCGGGATCTCGGTGTTTCCCGTTACCTCAATGCGGTCAAGCACTCTTCTGCCGCCTACCGTCAAGGTCTTTGTGGTGCTCTTATCGCCCAGCACCAATGTTACGGTAACAGACTTCGCGCCGGTCTTAGGCGTAATTCTGCCGGAAGCGTCGATCACGGTGCCGCCATCGTTTTCACAGCTCCAGACAGGACGCTCCGTAAAGCTCATGGGCTCGCCGAACTGATCCAGCATCTGGGCGGTCAGCTGGGTGGTCACCCCACCTTCGATCAGATCTTCCTTAATATTGGCCCGGCTCACCTGAGGAACGCCGTGCACCAAGTCAATGATGTATTCGCCCTCCACACCGGAGAGCAGGTCTACCGCCACTACCCGCACCTGTGTCTGTTCCGGCGCGGCGCTGGTCACAGTAAACAGGCCCTTCTGGGTAATGGAAACACCCTCAGGAGCGTTATCCAAATACCAGCCGAACTTGCCCACTGTCTCAGAGCCGTACTGGTCATAGGAGGTTGCGGTAAACTGATAGGTATTTTTCTTTGCGGCTTCTCCGTCATAGGTGGGTACGGAAACCATTCTGCCATCGGGATCCTTCACGATCTTTACCGTCGTCGTATGAGGATCGCCGCTGATCACGATACGCTTTGTTCTGGACATGGTGCCGGAAGCGGATACGCGCACATACACCGCCTGCACGTCCTCTGTCAGGGTCAGCATGCCGCCGTGAGGCGTAATGGAGACCTTGCTCAGCTGCGACTCCGGCTCAGTCTGGGACACATACCAGTCGCTGACGCCCTTATAGTCGATAGCCGTTCCATACTGGTCATAGTAATCCGCATGGAGCTGGGCCACCTCTGTGCCAAAGGGCAGAGAGTTCTCCCGCACCTCTATGGTTTTGAGTATGCTGGGGCTGCGGTCCAGGATCTGAATAGTCCTGCCGCTTATCTTGTTCTGCTTTTGATCGTTGATTTCAGTAGCAACTATCTGAATATTTCCGGGAGCGGTATTGGCCGCTACAGAAAGCTGGTTTGTCACCGCACCGTCCGCGTCGGGGAAGGTAACTCCCTCCGGCGCGCCCCGCAGCTCCCAGGTGACCTTCAGGTCGTTCATGGGTTGCAAATACTGGTCAATGCCGGAAGCGGTATACTCCGCGTGAGCGGAAGTTTGATTGCCATAGGGGATATACAGGATCCCGTAACCATCGGTACGGGTCACCTTGATCTCCCGCAGCTCAGGCGCATCGTCACTGAGAGGGATCACCTTGTTTGCCACAGCAGGCGTTTTGTCCCCTACGGTAACAGTGGCCTGTACTTTTACAGACTCCAGACTTGTGTCAAAGTAAAGCACGCCGGATTCGGGAGAGGCAAAGTAGGTATTCGCGTTGGCGCCGTCGGGCAGCACCCATTCTACCTTGTCATACCCCGCCATTTCCTCACCGTACTGATCCAAAGCCACAGCGGTGAGGGTAAAGGGCATCTGCGCTCTGGGGATATAATCGTTCTTAATGGCGGCGGAGGTGAATTCCGGAGAAGCCCGCTTGATCACCAGAGTAGCCGTGCCGGACTTGCCGGACTCAGACTCTCTGGCAATGACGCGCACTTCTTCGCTGTAAGCGGAAGAGCTTACGCTCACCACGCCGTTCTGATCAATGGACACGCCGCCGGTGGAGCTTTCCACTTCCCAGGTCACTTCGCGGCCTTCCATTTCATCGCCGTACTGATTGTACACATGGGCCTGATAGGTGGCGGTCTCCTTGGAAGAGCTTGCCTTGGCCGGTACGATCACCGCGCCGGTTTTGCCAGTGCGGGTGATCTCCACCTTATCCACATACTCGTCGCCGGTCCTTTGCAGCAGCACTTCTCCTGTGGAAACGCCGCGGCAGCTCGCTTCCACCACGACCCATGTGGTGGTGGGATCCAGCGGGTTCAAGCTGGCGGTATAGCCATCGGAATTTTCCACCAGACTGGTGAGATAGCCGTCATTCTTTACCAGCTTCCAGGATACGGAGCCCTGACGGGACATTTCCTTTTTATACTGATCCAGCCATACCGGCTCTAAAACCATGACCTGCTTATCGCTGGGCAAAGCCTTCTGCTTGACCTCCAGATAAGTGAATTCCGAAGGCTCCCGGATAATATCCACTTCACAGGTACCGTAAACACCGGTATCGCTGTCGGTGGCATACACGGTCATCTTCATATTGGGGGCGCTGCTGGTCACTGTCAGAACACCGGTCTGAGAAATGTTCACAGTAGCCTCTTTATCGCTGAGGCTCCAGATCAGATGGGTATCCATTTCCACGCCGTACTGGTCATAGCCCTGCGCGGTAAACGCCTTGGTGGAGGGGGCATCGGTGCTTGCCATGTCGGGCACCCGCACGCCGCCTGCCGGGTGAGACGTTACTACGATCTTAGACAGGTATCTTCCTGTTCCCAGGGTAATATCCGCCTCGTCCGTAAGGCTCTTTGTGGAACCCGCATCGGGCAGCACGCTTACCTTCACATGGGCGGAGGTATTGCTGCCGAAGGTGATATCGGCGTTCTGATCTTCCTCCCGCTTTGTCACAGTCACACCGGAAGTAGTGGTGCTCCAGGTGGCATTCGCCGTGGAAGGACGGTTCATCTCATCGCCAAACTGATCCAGATACCGCAGGGTCAGTGTTCCGGTCTCTGTTCCGGCAGGGAAGCCGCTTTCCACGATCTCCACACTGCTCAGCCTGGGAGATTCCCGCACTACCGCAAATTCCTTATAACCGGAGGCTTCCGTCTGCTCAGCGGTATCCATATCGTCACCGATCCAGCAGGTAGCGGTCACACGAACGTCCGGGATTTCTTCCGCTTTCGCCGGAATGGTAACTGTACCGGTGTTCGCGTCGATCGTCGTTCCTACCGGAGCGTTTTGCACACTCCACTGAATCTTTACCTTGCCGCTTTCCAGATCCTCTATGGTGTACGCTTCCGCATACTGGTCATATACCGTGGCGGTAAAAGAGACAGTACGCGCTGTTGTGCCGTTGATACGAACCGGCAGGAAGCTGCCCTTTGCCAACTCTACCTCCACAGAAGTGGGCATCTTGGGATCGGCAGAAACGGGAATGGTCACTTCGCCGGAATTGATCCTGGCTGCTTCTACTGTTACAGTAAGGCTTGTGGTATCTCCTGAGCCGCCAAAGGTCACATAGCCGCCCTGAGATACGTCTACCTGAGTCTCCTCCGGAAGCGCACGGATCTTATCCCATTCCTCATAGCCCCGCGGGAAGGTCTCTCTGCCGTACTGGTCGTAATAGATGGCTTCCAGCTGTACATTCTGGCGGGGCAAAAGCTTCTTCTGCCGAACACCGATGGAGGAGAAAACAGACTCCTCCTTGGTCAGCATCAGCTCTACCGTGCCGAAAATACCGGTAGCCTCGTCCACTGCGGTGATCACAGCCTTGCCCTCTTCGGCAGAGCTGCTCACGGTGAGCACACCGTATTCATTGATGGAAAGCCCCTTGGAGGAAGCGCCGGAAACCAGCCATTTCACATTGGTCAAGGGCGTTCCATCGTGAATATCCAGATCATACTGATCGATACCATATGCCTCGTAACTTACAGAAACCTGACGATCCGTGCCGTCTACCTGAGCAGGGATCGCCACTGGGCCATCACCTAACGCCCGCCGCACAATAACCTGCTTCAGTATAGAGGGGTCTCCTCCTACTTCCAGGTAATCATGCTTTGGAGCAAGATCTCTCAGGCCCAGGTCCTCAGGATCGCTGCCTGTATAGGAAACGGTAACGCCAACCGAAGTCTCATTTTTCACAAATCTAATCCAAGAGGCGCCATCTGTTTTCCGTGTAATTGACGCACCTATCCCATTATCCTTTACCCAGGTGAAGTCTCCCGGCTCTGTAGGAATTTCTACATTAAACTGGTCATATACAATAGCTTCCAGCTGATATTCTCCCGTGCCTGCGGGGAATTTTTTATTGTAGATCTCCAGCCGGTCCGCCCGGAAAGCGCTGCCTGTTCTGGTGATCTCAACAAAGGTTTTTCCCAAAATACCGGTGGTATAATCCTTGGCCAGAACGGCAACATCCTGCTTCTTCTCCGCATAAATATCAGCGGTAAGATTACCATTCTGGTCAATAGTCACACCTTCCGGCGCCCCTACCAAGCTCCACACCACACCGTCCAGAACACTCTGTCTCATGGTCTGACCATACTGATCATAGGGTGTGGCACGGAATCGCACGGAGCCGGAACCGGCATTGATCACATCGGTCTCACCCTGTACCTTGATCGTAGTGAGTCTGCGCTCTCCCGCTTGATACAGATAGATAGGACCATAAGCCTTTCCGTCCACCGTGATTTGGATCGATACATCCCACGCGGTTCTGGAATAGATCAGGCGGTTTGGCCTGCCGGATTCAGAATGGTCAAAATTGGCTCTGGCCTGCTCCTCTTCAGGCTCAGCACTCAGCACCTCCCAGAGAATTTCTTCCGGTGTATACTCCATTTCCCTGCCATATTGATCCAGAAATACCGGAGTCAGATCCAGATATGTGGTATCACTGTAGGAAACGGGCAGGAAGCGTTCGCGAGTTGTCACATTGGTCAGAATACTGTCCTCCTGCTCAGCTAAAATGCTGAAAGAGGTAAACCCGCTGACGCCGCTGCTGCGGTCCACCGCGGTCAAGGTCAATCCCTGTTCAGAAGTGGAAGCAGCCTTGCTGGAAATGCTCACCGTTCCACGGTTGACCGTTTTTCCGTCAATGGTCACAGTATCCCCCACCACGGTCACGCCGTCAACGGTCTTTTCAAAATTCCAGTTAAACAGCCGTCCCTCGATCTCTTTATCGTACTGATCGTAAACCCGGGCAATGTACTCCACCTTGGCGTCACTGCTGCCAGACCGGGGCACATGCACAGGGATCTCACCGTTGTATTTCACGATCTCGACCCGGGTGGCCTTAGGCGCCTCCCGGCCAATGGTAATGGTCTCCTGGATCGGGGCCACATCTTTTACCGCATCACCCACCGGGGTGATGGTAACAGTAATACTTTCCGTAGTGTCGCCCATCACCAGAACACCATCTGCCGAAACGGTAGCGGCTCCCGCCGTAGGATCCCCTTCCACGGAAGAAACCAGCTTCCAGGAGGCAGAAGCACCGTCTACCACAATGGCGTCATAGTATTGATCGAAAAATTCATATTCCAGCTGTATCGGGCGAGCGGCAGCCGCCAGAGAGCGAGGCGTCTTCATGCGAATGCCAATCAAATTGGGCTCTTCCCGCTCTACTTTGGCCACGCCGGTGGCCACCACCACCGGTTGGCCGTCCGCCGCGCTTTCTGTAGCGGCCTTCACCGTTACATTGCCTGCCGGGGTAGTGCTGAACACGCGCAGAGTAGCACTGGGGTCCTGAGCGGGATCGGTTTTACCAGTAATGGTGATCGCCTGGTCAGGAGTATCCACAATGCTCCAGTGCAGTTTATTTGCACCTGTAAAATCTCTGAATTCCTCTCCGTACTGGTCTCTGGCATAAGGACGCACCTCAAAGCTCTCAGACTGAGGTGTTCCGTCCGCCAGGAAGGGCTTTACCAATCTGGAAGAAGGATCCACCGTCAAGGTCAGCTTGTCCACATAAGGCTTTTCGCTGCTGACACTGATCCGGTGATTCCTGCATTCTACGGAACCTACCGCCACATTGACGTAGAACCACTCAGAATACTGAGTGTAAGTGGCAAGTCCGGCATCCGTCAGAGTGACCGTACCGCCGCCAAACCAGCCGGAACCGGCTCCGTCGCCCGGTTCCCATACAGGAGTACCTGTGGGCTGCATAGGCAGTCCATACTGGTTCAGATATTCTGCCTTCAAATAGGTAGAACCGCCGTTTTCCGGATCCTTATACACCTGCTTCTGCTTGACACGCAGAGAGGTGAGCTCATCCGGCTCATAGCCTACGGAGAAGGTGGCGGAACCGTGGAACCATGTATCCCCTTCCCCGGGAGCTGTCGCGGTGATCGTGGTAGCTTCGCTGGGGTTCGTAACAGAATTGATATGTACCACACCGCGCTGCGTATAGGTAAGCCCGGTAGGTTCATTCTGCATGGACCACGTCACGCCGGCGGGAGTTCCCATGGAATCGCCGAACTGGTCGTACCCAATGGCGCGGTACACCGAAAGCCTTTCGGCATTGAGTCCGTCTCTTCCCACGGGAGGAATATACATATGAAGGCCGCCCAGAACATTCCTTACTTCCAGGTCGGTCAGCACAGATTCCTCCGCGCTGATCGCAAGCTCCTTTTCCACTGTTTTGGAAGAACCGCCATATTCCGCGGTCAAGCTTACCGTGACACTGCCTTCCGTCACACTTTCCGGCACCAGGATCTGGTTTCCGTTGTTTATTTCAACGCCTTCCGGCGGAGAAACCAGGGTCCAGGTCAGCTTTGCGGCGTCAAGGTCGATCAGTTCCTCTCCAAAGCTGTCATACAGTCTGGCAGTCAGCGGTGTCGTCGTGCCGGGCCGCAACCTGCCGTTTGTGATCTCCGCACGGCCCAGGGCATTCTTTCCCTCAGCCGAGTGAACCACTTTAACATCCTTAAAGCCTACCAGATCTGTAATATTTCCTCTTCGATCATAATAGGTCACTGTAAGACGGATCGTTCCCTCCGGCACCTGCTGATTCAAGGTCAGGTTACCGTACTGATTCTGCTTGGTCGTGCTGGTGGAACCGTCCCGTGTGGTCAATTCAACACCGCTCATACCGGGTGCGGAGAATTCCCACTTGATCTTCTGAACATAGTTTCTCAGGCTTAAGTTAGCTCCAAATTGATCCCGCAAATAAACCTGATAGTCCCCTGTGGTGACCGGGTACGTTTCCTGACCCGGCTGCAACGTAATGGTATCAGGACCGCTGATTTCAAGATAGCTTGGTGTTCCGTTACCCTCACCAATAGCATAGATCTTTTTGATAACCTCAGCCGTATGTCCTGTTAACCTGGACTCTACCACTAACCTGATCAAGGTATAGGTATCCGGCGCGGTGGCCTGCACAGAATAAGTATCTGTAACAACATTATTCGTATAACGCCATTCCGTACTGCCGCTGTCCTTCAGCTGTGAATAGTTCTTTTCCAGCGTCTCGCCTGCCCGCAAAGTATAAGGATTTCCATACTGATCATAGTACAAGGGTGTAAGAGGAACATACCTCTCTGCCAATATAATGGATTCCTTGATGTCTACCCTTGCCAGATAAGGCTCACTTTCATGCACGGTAAAAAGCTTTGCCGTTCCAAAGATACCGGAGTTCCTTTCGATCGCCACCACCGTATAAGTTCCTACAGCGGCTGTGCTGTCCACAGTCACACGTCCATCCTTACTGATGGAAACGCCATTGTGCTCTCCTAAAATATCCCATACAACGGTATCGCTGCCAATATCCAACCCACTGCTGTCCATAACTTTTGCTTTAAACTGCAGATTGCTGACATAATTGGGTGTACCATCTGCCTTGGCCTCAGGGATCGCTACCGTAGTATTATCATCGGTAGTCACCGTAACCGAAGCCGCTTCACCGGCATCCAACACCTGCAAAGCTGTGAGCTCACTGGATACCGTTTCGTCCGGAGTATTCAGCAAAGACGCCTCAAACTGCACCCGAACCAGCTCCGCGCCCTTATAAGTGGTAACGCTGCCAACATTTGCGTCAAACTTTGCATACTGGTAGCCATCAATCCGGTTGGGCGGAACGGTATCAAAGACGTCTTTTAACCAATTAATTTTCAGCCTGGCGGCAGGAATCTGTGCACCATACTGGTCATAACATTTAGTTTCCAGAACGGTGGTTCCCATGCTCTTTACAGCTTCGTTTACCACTTCCGCTCTATCGACTTTGCTATCGTTCTTTGTCAATTCTACCGTGCGGCTCCCTGTTACATTAGCAGTCTCCGCAGTCAGATCTATTTTCCCTTTTGCCGCTTCAGAGGTAACAGTAAACGTAAGTTTTTGCTCCGTTTTCTCCCCATTCAGGGCACCGGTTTCCAATACAACGCCATCATATTGGCCTCTCTCAGGCTTGTATACTACGGTTTCCCCGTCCTTCAGGCTCCAGGGTTCCTCATACTGGTCAAAGAACTTCGCCGTTACAGGAACAGATAAAACACCATTTTCCCCTGTTTCCGAAACCTCCGGAACAGCATAGGTAGTTTTATCTATTGCCAACTCAATAGAATCCAGAGCCCGGATACCACCCCATACCAATGTACCAGTATCAGAGGCTTCCGTTTTGCCATTATAGGTAGGCGTAACCTTTACATGCACTTCGGGATGTTGATTCCCGTACACAGTTAAAAGGCCATCCTCTGTCACCTGATAGGGAACGGGATCATTATGTTCCTTGCTGGTATCGATTTCCCATTTCAGCTGCAGCTTAGCCAGATCTTCTTCCGTCATGATATAGTCCGCGCCGTACTGATCCACCGTGGCAATCTTCAGCTGGAAGGGCTTTTCCTCCGTGCCATCAGGATAAATAGTACTCTTCACCCGCACATGGCCAAACTGAGAAGAGCCACGAGTAATGGTCAGCACCGCAGTATCAGAATCCTTCGCGCCGCCCTCAATTGCGACGGACACTTTGAGCCTGATCTCTTTTTCCGCATAGCTGCTGGTAATAGATAAGCAGTTCCGGTAAGGAGTACTTCCTTGCTCTTGAGAATCCCATATCTCGACATTCTCATCCTGAACAACGTCTCCCTTTTCATCTACAATAGACCACTGGTATGCCTTCGGATCTGTCACAGCCGGCATTTCCTGGTGATACTGATCGTATAGCTTGGCCACGTAATAGGTTCGGCGTGGAATCTTGATACCATTTATGGTAGCAGGCAGCGCAAGCTCTGTGGAAGGTTCCACATTCGCAAAAGACGCATCGGTATAGCGCACTAATTCCACAGATGAAAAGCGGGATTCTTCCTTTTGCAGGGCAGCCGTATAAAAACCCTGCTTATCCTGAGAAGTATCTCCGATCCCGGCGGGGTGGAAGGTCGCCTGTATTTTCATGTCTCCCGCCTGTGCATCCGCCGCGGTTTTATCTTCTCCAAAGCTGAATTTCACCTTGATTGGAGTCGTCCCGTTCCAGGCAATCAGGCCGTCCTCGTCCTCTGTCGCTCCGTCCTGAGGAGTCAGAATAAAAGCATCCGATTTTTCTCCACTCAGGGAAAGGAATAGGGTTCCTGCCCCGATGGAGTATCCATATTGATCTTTTACATCTACTGTAAGATCCAGGCCCTTTTCCTGGAAGCTGCCAGGCTCTACAGAAGAAATATCAATCTGTCCGGTACTGTTGCCTTTCTCGTCCTGTACCGCTACAGAAGTAGGCACAGAGGTCTCTTTCGTCAAAGCAACGCTCAAAACAGAATAGGCACGAAAACCGATTCTATCGTCCACAGCAGGAACATGCTCCTCCATGTAAACCAGGTTTCTGGAGGCTCTGAAATACACGGTCAGATCCTCGCCCTCGTTTTGAGAAGCTTCCGGCGTAATTTTTAGCTGGCCTGTGTAAGCCTCTACCTGTACGCCGTCCTTTTCCACCATTTCTGTCTCAAAGCTCACACCCTTGGGCATGTCCTCTTCGTTTGTAATGGGATTTCCCTCCGCATCGCAGAATTCCCAGTACAAATCGGTAGGCGCAAAAGAGCGCACCCGATCCTTCACATCGATACCCTTGATCTTACCGGTATAATCGATGCTGGTGGTTTTGGTCTGCCCGGCCTTGGGAACCTCTTCCGTGATGCTCTGCGCGCCCACGTACAGATGGGTAATGGCCGGAACATCCCAGCCGGTATAATAAATACCAATGTTCCAACGCTCGGGATCATTGGAAATATCCTGGCCGGTAGTCACATCTATGTTGCGGATCTGGCGGGGCACATTATAGTTGACACCGATATTGGCATCGACCGCGGGAAGTACATCGTAATAATAGCCTACCTCGTTCCGCTTTGTGCTGCCGCCGCTTACAGTAGTGCTGATGTATTCGATAGCCGCGATGGTATAGGCCGCTGTGCTGGACACAATGGCCTTTTCCTCGTCATAGCTTCTGGTCTCCTCTACATAGCCAATATCATCTGCCGTACCCAGCCGGAAGCTGTTGTCCGTCAGATTTCCGATATCGTTATTTTTCACTTTGAAGTAGAGAACGCCCGCTTCCACTTCCACGCCGCTGTCCGCACTGGTATTCAGCGTGAATTCATAGCTCAGATAAGTACGGGGGGATTCTCCGCTTTCTCCTTCTTCCGGAGAAACCACCACATATTTACTCTGGGACTCGTCCACCCGTATTTTGGAAGTAGGCTGTGTAACACTTCCTCCTACCGCATCGGAAAAACTGCCGATGGGGCTTTCTCCCTTTAAGCCGTAGCCTCCGGTCTTTCCCTTGTCGGAAGACACCTGCAAAGGCTCCTTGCCGCTGGCCAAATAGGGAGTCAACACCTTCGGATCCACAGAAAACAGAATGCGGCCCGAATGGATCCCGTAATTGCCCACACCTGTGGCCAATACCTTCATTTCCAGAATACCGTTTCCGGAGTCAAATTTCGATTGCTCCAACCGGATACCCGCCTGGGCATTCTGTGTGTCCGGACTGATTCTGGCGGATGCCAATGGTGCGCTGCTAAGCAGCAGCGTCACTGCCAAAAGGAAGGACAACACCCGTTTCATTTTCTTTTTCATGTGATCCACTCTCCTTATTTTTTCATAAGCAGAACTGTAATATTTGAAGTCTTTCTTGCTCAGAGCATTGGGGCTGCCCTGAGCAGGGAGAAAAGCAAAGCTTTTCCCTCTGCTCAAGGCGGTCCCGTTTGGGATCGTCTTAAGTCCCCGGTAAATGGGGAGGTTATTTCTTACGCGTCCGGCTGGATCGGGGAGAAGCTGCGGTACGGATAATGTTCATCCGTATTGCCCAGGTTTCCGATCAGGAAGCCGCGGTCCAGCGCATTGACTACGCCGTCCTGGTTAAAGTCGCAGCGCTTAATGATCGCCTCTTCCTCGGGAGAGGTACCCGGCTGACCTGTATACCGGTTGTAGTGCTCGATCAGGATATTCAGGTCGGTATCGTTGACCTTCTGGTCACCGTTCACATCGCCGCCGATCAGACGAAGGTCAAAGGTATAGGTCTTACTGGTGGTTCCCAGCTCCAGAGAATAGGCTGTGGGCCTGGGCCGGTATTTCCGCCCGTTATAGGTAAGGAAGCCGTCCCTTTCTACAACGATGTAATACTTACCACCGCTGTAGGCGCCCTTATTCAGAATATTCTGAATCTCAAACTCGCCGCCGTATTCCTTGCTCTCCGTGGTATAAACCGGAGGCACGTTGAAGCTGCCGTCTTCCTGCAGGGTTGCGTTTTCCGCGTCATACAGGGAGATCTTCGCCACGCCGGTACGTTCGTTCAAGGCAGGCATTTCAGGTGTGATGTAGATGCGGCCCTTCAGGGTGCTCTGTCCCACTACCTGACGGATCTTTATCTTGACCGGTTCTTCCACATGGTCGGCGCTCAGGAATACCCAGCCCTCATATACACCGTCCTCCAGGCCGGACACGGGGTGGATCTCCACTGTGCCGATGCCGCCCAAAGACTGCTTCAGGTTGGTCTCGCTGGGCCTCTCCGCTTCAAAGTAACTGCTGGGAGTAGCGCCCTCACGGTCGTCGTACACTGCCGCCGTAATATTTTCCAGATCGCCCGTTCCACGATTTTCATAGGACAGTACAAGACTGGTAAGCTGGCTGTAATCCACCTGCAAGCCGGAGAACTGGTATTCATAACGATCTATCGCCCCGGTAGAGGTATTCAGCACCTCTTTCATGAAGGGCTGGCCGTTCTCGTCCTTGTTGATGACGCCCAGAATATAGCTTGTGACCGGGCTTTCATCGTCCTGAATGAAGACGTCGGTATAGGCGCCGCCGTTACTTACATAGCAATAGCCTTCATCAGAATTCTCAATGGAAAGTACCAGCCTTACAACCATGTGCCCCTGCATCTTATCCGTATCCTGCAAGGTCAAATACACATCTTTACTGGTGGAAGCGCCAAATGTAATGGTATCATACTCTCTGCCGCCGGCAAATCCAAAGGTCTCCTTTGCCGCTATCAACGCTTCGCCGGTCAGTTCGATGGGGTTGCCGCCCTCCAGAATCAGATTGCCGAATTCGTCCGCCTCATAATAGTGCGGAGTGACTCGCACAGTAGCACTGGCATCGGCGCTCCCCAGCTTATTGATGTTGAACGCCAAAGGCCGGCCCTCCGGATAATCTGCTTCCTTATAGGAGTACTTGCTTCTTGTAAAGCCATACTGCGCCATCTGGAAGCTGTCTTCCGTAGTCAGCACTACATGACCTGCGCTATATACCCTGGGCTTATCCGGCAGCTTGTAGTAAGACCACAGATAATAAGTGGCTCCTTCACTTAAGCCGCTGACACCAAACTTCAGGTTTCCGCCTACCGTAACCGGCGTATGATTGTAGTTTACATACACAGGAGAATCGATATATCCTATTGGGAATTCTGCTCCTGTGTTGGGATTATAGCTGCGGTCTGTTACCAGCAGCACGCCTACCTCATCAAACTGCGGGTGGACGCCCAAATTGGTTTTTACTTCACCGGAAATGTAGTCGTTACCCACGTTTCCTTCCGAATCCACCAGCTTGTAGACCAGGTAAACGGTCTTGCCGTTTTCCACCCTGGTGGTATAGGCCTTATCTGTGTCGGGCAGAGGATCTTCAAAGGTGATGTTACTGGGATCGTAGCACTCATTGTACTTGTCTATGATGTTCTGTACCGTGTACTCTTCCGTAACATAGTAATCGTACTCTGCCTTGGAGGTATCTCTCCAAATAAAGCTCTTCTTGGAGCGAATCTCAGTATAAGGCGCTGCCTTGATTACGAAGTCCACTGTTTGAGAAGAACTGTTCCCGCCGAACTTGGCGACCAGCTTCATCATATAGGTGTTTTCCCTGTCGGTAGCCTTCAGCTCCACATCGGGAATTACCGTATCGCCTTCGCCGGTTTTCAGCCAGGAGCAGATATTCTCCGCCAAGGCATATTCCAGTTCGGCCCAGTAGGTGGTCTTGCTGCCAACGTCCTTCAGGAGCTTATCACCAGCCGTGGCCAAGCGCGCATTGTACTGCTCTTCTGTAATGGTCACATATTTGGTCACAGGCGGCGCTACTCTGGCAATGGCCAAATTCATTCCATCCACTGTCAGTTTTCCGCCCACTACAAACCTGGGGCTGGAAGCATCCGCACCCAGGAGCGCCGTTGCCTTTGCCACCACAGCGGCGTCTCCAGTCACACACAGCTGCTGATACAGCGTGTTGTAATCACTGGAGCCCAAAGCCGCCTGATATTCGGCGGGCATTACCAGCAACGCTACCTTGCTCAGGTTGGTGGAAGCCGCGCTGTCTCTTGCGGCGGCCGCCTTTACCTGTACCAGATCGCTCTTCTGATAAACAGCTTGATTTTCCAGCTGTCTGGAGGTGCCTCCTACCACAGAGGACTGAGGTGTATTGCGGTTTATGACCAGCCGGAGTTCATCAGTGGTCTTCTTTGTCTCCGTGTCGCTGTCAGATGCCCGTATTTCCATGGAGGTGTATACTCCGGTGGGCAATCCGCTGGCGTCAAAGGTAACAGGATACAGATTCTCTCTCTGGGTTGCCGCTTCCTGGCTCTTGGGCATTGCCTCGGTGAGTTCAGGCGCCGCGCCCGGTACTGTGGCGATCGTGCCATTGACAGCAGGCTTAACGGTGCTTTCCGCACGGGAGCCGTCCGGATCCCAGGCAGCCACATTCACATGGAAGGTTTTATCCGCCATGCTCTGGTCTACCAGGAGATAGGGCTTTCCATCGCCGGCGGTCTGAACCTTTCCGGCATCGTTATCGTAATAACGATCCTCTTCCTTCGCCAGCTCCACGGAGGGGCTCTTATTGAAGGTGATATACTGCTCGTTTACCGGGGTGTCCCAGCCCTCTTCCGCATATCTGGTATAGGCTGCCAGCTCCGCTTCGGTCCAGGTGCCGCTGGCCGTGCTCAGATGAGGCGTGGAGGAATCCTTGGTATACTCAAAATAGTATCCATCCCGGTTCACCACAAACTGCTTGCCCAGTGAGTATTCTACACCCTGGGTCTGACCGCCCAGGTTCTCAGAGGTGGTCGCGCCGTTGGAGCGGATCTCTTTCACATAGATCTTGTACTCATAGGCCGTGCTCAGGTTTTCCCAGGTAGCCCTGGCCGCGGTCTCGCCGGATACCTGAGTGACCTTTGTCTCCTTGGCCTTCTGGGTAACGCCGTCCGCTTCGCGGTTTGCTTTGGTGGGATCCCACTTGGTGATATCCACCTCGTGGTAGATCGGTTTCCCGTCTTCACCCAGCACAGGCTCGCCTTCCGCGTCTGTTTCCTTCTCAAAGGCCTTGAGCGTCAGGAAGTACTTCTGGTAACGGCCGCTTTCGTTGGGATTATAATTCATCTGCACCGTGATCCTGCCGCTGTTTTCCGTACCGGCAGTGCTGGCGGAAACAGGCTCCTTGCAGCCATATTGGAAGCAGGGATAGGTCATGGTCTCGGAGAACAGATATTCATACTCTGTCAGCTCGATCAGATGATCCATCTTTGAGGACTTTTCCGGATCTGCGGTAGAGCTGTACTTGGATCTGTAATACTCTCCGCTGACCGCCATTCTGCTGGAGCCGACACCCGCGGCGTTCACATAGGCATAGCTGTACTTGTAAACAGCGTCCGCCGCAAAGTTTACCCTGGCATCTTCATAGGACAGGGTCTCCGTGTCCAGCTCTACCAGGAACATACCATCGCGGTAGATCTGTACGCCCTTCACTTCTCCGGTAGGCGCATCCCAGTTCAACACAATAGGTGACATGGGAGAAGCCGGCTCCTCAAAGTAGAAGCTGTCGGCGGGCGGAGCCGCAGGGCTCAGCATAATGCTGGTGATATCCTTACTGTTCAAGCTGGTGCTGTACCCATCGTGGTTTCTCGCCACTACCTGCAAATGGTACCACCGGCCGGGGGTCAGGCCCCGAATAATGAACTTATCACCATCGCTTAGGGTTGCCCAGCCGCCGCCGGGCTCCTCCTCGTTAGCGATGAACATATCCGTCATGGAGCTGGAATTGGATACATAGACCATGTATTCCGTTCCCTCTGGGTTCCCGCTGGTATCCACAGTAAGCGCTACGCTCTTCGTAGCGTAGTTACCTGCGTCATCCAGTGCCTCCGCGCCCAGAGTTCCGGGCATGTTGGCCATGGCGTATACGGTAGAAATCTTTTCATCGCTGATATTTCCTACCCGGTCACGGGTGCGGACAGATACATAATACTGCTTATTGGGCTCCAACGGAATTTCCTTCTCCGCACCTTTTGTCAGAATTCCCGTATAGGAAATGGTATTGGATTCGCTCCACTCGCTCCATTCGCTGACATTCCTGTTATGATCGCTTTCCGGGCCATCAGCAATACGGAACTGGTAAGGCTCTTCCGCCAAAGCGTCATCGGCATCCTTTACGTTATTTGCCACTGCCGTGATCATATGCGTAGTTTCGATATGATTGACAGTTCTCTCTGTAAACTCGGCCTCCACGCGAATATTGGAATGAATGTTCTTCAGTACGTAAGAGCTTACCGCGCCCACGGAATAGCTTGTTGTAGCGGTAACACCATTCATTTCAAAGATCGTGAGAGACTTGACCCGGTAACCGGCCTTTGGCAGAGGCAGGATCAATACGTCCTTGCCCTCAGGAACAGCGGTAACAGCCAGGTTTCCGCCATCCGCCGCTTTCAAGCCGATCGCGCCGCCCACACCGGGTTGGGTACTGATCTTATAGGTCTGCCGGTCAAAAATGACCTCCAGCGTACCGTTACTGCCGGGATCTCTCAAGGTATATTGATACTTCCTGACATCTCCGGGCAATAATTTCAAGTCGCTGCTTCCGACCATGTCCTCAGTATCCATATCTCCATCGACCTGATGGCTCAAGTAGAGATGGGAAATCTTATAGCCGGGCTCAGGTGTGATCATAAAGGTTCTGGCTCCGCCAATCGGAAGATTGATGGCGTCTCCGGCGGAAACAATGGTACCGTGAGTCAGGCCGTCTTCGGCGGACACTCCCACACTTACCTTATAGACACGCCGCGCTGTACTGAGCACATCAAATTCTACCTTTACATCGATACCGGGATCTTCGCCCTCGCCTGTGTAGGCCGGCACATAGTACTCGTAAACAGCCGCGCCCGGAAGGAAGCCATCAGGCTGAGCGCCATTGATGAGCAGAGATTTTGTACTGTAGCCGTCATCGGAGTCCATCTGGATATAGATCTCTTCTTCCTCAGGAACACGATATTCGCCGTCACCACTGTTCAACACGTTTTCTTCGCTGTCAAAGATCGTTACACTGCCGCAATCAGAGGTAGACAGGCGCAGTACACGGGTGGGAACTTTTTCAAATCCTGCCCAGACAATGGTGTTGTCTTGATCAACGGTAAGCTCATAGGTACGCACATTGCTGTGCTCAACCTTTGTGAGCGTGCTCACATCGATGACCTCGGAATTCACCATGAACGTGGCTACCCGATACCCGGCGTTGGGACGCAGTGTCACCAGCACCTTTCCTCCGGGGAGCACCTGATTCTGAGACAGGGAAACAAATCCATGGCTATCCAGCTCATGAGCCTCCACATTGTACATCACCGTGGGATCTACAGGATCGGGCTCTGCGGGCTCTGTAGGCTCTGTAGGCTCTGTAGGCTCTTCGGAACCCTCTCCCCCTTCTTCTCCGGGATCTGCCAAAGGCGTGATATTCGCTTTCGGTTCTTCATCGGACACGGTTCTTGCCGCCGCAAACTGTACAGCCGCCATACTGCGGGTAAGGCTCCGGTACACCGGGGCCTCCAGCTCCGTTTTCGGGAAGGTGGCGGAAAGGGTCGCGTCCTCTCTTACATTTTCGATCTCCAGATAGTCAGCGTCTCTCTCGGCGCTGTGCTGTATCTTTCCGGTCACATCCTGGCCCGCGTAGGTCACGGTGCCCAAAATATGCCCTTCAGCGGGATGGAACTCAAAGTATATGCTTTCTCCCGCAGGTACAGCTACTTCCCGATCCAGTTCGTTGACCTCATCGTTCCGAATCGAATAAATATTGCCGGTCGTATCGTCAAAGCTCAGGCTGATCACGTATTCGTCCAGGATGTCCTTCATCGTGGAGGTAGCGGTCAGCGTCGGTCCCTTGGTTTCCGGCGGGGTGGTATCGATACATACCAACACCGTGCGGGGATAAACCGCTTCGTTGCCGGCCTTATCTATCGCCCTGACCAGAACGGTATATTTTCCGCTCTTTTCAAATTCTACCTCAGCAGAACCCTGTGTCAGGCCGCCCAGGGTGATCCAGGTTTTGCCGCCATCGGTGGAATACTGATATTCAGCGGATTCCGCGTTGATATCGGTAGCGCCGGACGCCACGATCCGCACATTTTTTGTCCACACGTTGGAAACGTACTCGCTGCCGTCCTCATTGAGGAACTGAACGTCCAGTCCGCTGGGGGCTGTCTTATCTATGGTGAATCTTACGGTTCTGGTGTCACTGACGATGCCGGAGCCGTTTACCACGGAAGCGGTCACCTCGTACACACCGTCGTCAGACAAGGTCAGCGTCTGCGCGGAGGGGATCACAACATTTACCGGCAGCTTATTCATACCTGCCGCCAGCATCTGGTCATCGGTCCACCATTCCTGGGCTTCTCTGGCCTTATACTTTATAGAATACCGGATATTCGCCACGCCGGTCATATCCGCCGCGCCGTAATAATCCTGATAATATTCCTGCCCGCCCGCATTCAATACCAGATCGCCGGAGCTGTTGGGAGCATACTTTGCTTTTCTGGGATCGAAGCGCACCGTAACATTGGTGGAGGAGAAGTCGAACAGATCGGTCGTCTGCGTGTCTGTCTTTCCGGCGGCTATATTGGCCTGAGAACCGTTTTCGTTGCTGATGTACGCCACATTCTGGTTCATCATGTTTGTGACGGAGATCTCAGGCGGCATGGGCTTGGAAATGGTCAGCTTAATGTCGGTGATCCTTGTTTTTGCGGTCTGGTTGCCTCCGGTCTCGTTAGCCATTCCGGTCTGGTTATCATAGGCAAATACCGCCACGTTCAAAGAATCTACCGGCGTTTTCCGCATGGCGGCCCTGCCGATCTTGATAGAACCGCCGGTCTTCGGCAGCTGCTGCAGGGCCGTCTTCGCATTGGAAACCTGGGTCAAAGTGCCGTCGGCATTCATTTTGTACCACTTGGTCTCCGTGCCAGAGGCGTTCTTATCGTAGAAGTAATAGCCGTAGCCTCTGAGGACGCCTTCCTGGTCTTCAGAGCCGCCCACATTGATCATAACAAACTTATCGTTGCTTGTTACATCCAGATAGCTGTTGGCCGCATAGGGCTGCTGCTCGGAAGAACCGGCCACCAGCATGCCGGTGGTAACCACCTGCGCGGTGGGAGCCTGGGTATCCTTTTCATACAGGATAGAACGAGCAGACTGGTCGGGAATATAATCCTTTTCCGTTTTGCCCAGCGCCGCCGATGCGGCGGAAAGGCCATAGGTCCTCTCAGTAAGCTGGATCTTGATATGCTTGCCGATCTGACCGCGGGCACTGATAAAGGAGTAAGGAACCTCCCACACGCCGCCGGTACTGCCGATTTCTCCGTTGCCGATATTTCCGGTGGCAGTAGGCGCCGTAACGCACTTCAGCACCAGCTGGCTGCCGTAATAGTAATCGTTTCCACTCTTTGTCAGCTGGGTATACCCGCTCTCCTTATTCGCACCCTCTATGCCGACCTCTGTCAGGTTGATGGCAAAGGACGGAGTAAAGTAGTTTTTCTGGGGGTGAGAGCTGAGACGTTCTACCTTGATAGACCGGTGGGAAGAACCTGCGTCACTGGCGGTATCATACATAATGGTGGGGGTCATGCTCATGACGCTCTGGGGCGCATAGGTGACCGTAACACCTTCTGTGGCGTTGACCTGGCACACATCGCTGACGGCGCCGTTGATGGCTTCGTAGCGATAGCCCGTGACCTGACCGCTGGCATTTTTCACCGCCACTCTGCGGGTCGCGGTATCGGTAACGCGCTCGTAAATGGTCAGTACCGTGCCGGAGGGCATATCATTGTAGCCGGTCAGGCTGTTGAGGGTACGGCCGTTCAGGCTGCTGGTTGACCAGCCGCTTTCTCTCGACACTACCAGCTTATCTCCACTCTTTGTCAGGAACTGATACTTCCATTCCCGCTTGACAATACCGCTGAGCTGAACGCCGCCCTCGCTGATGGGGCCGCTGGGGCAGTCCGGGTCATAGGAAACATCCGTGACCTGCAAAACCTTCGTGCTGCCCTGGTTGGCAATGGTGGCGGCAAATTGCGCCACAGGCCTCTGGTTCACCACAAAATCAAACACGGCAGTGGCGGGATCCAGGGTATTGTTCTTCACATCCTCCTCAGAGGGGGCAAAGTAATAGGTATACCGCCCGGGCAGGGTGATGCCGGTTTCCAGCGCGTCGGAATACTGCCCGCTGCGCACGTCCACCTCATCTCCCATGCCCTTGGGATCGTGCACCATATACCAGCGGCCCGCGGGGAAGTCCGGGTTCGCCGAGGATTCACCCCGCTCCGGCGGATTGACCGCCAGGTGCAGGTTGGAAATGTTATCCAGGGTATAGGCGACGCCCTTCTGAAGGCCCCCGCTGGGAGATACCTGATCCTTGATGGGCCCGTTGTCGGTATTGAAGCCCAACTCAATATAGTACTGCTGCGTAATATAAGTGGCTATATCTGTATATTCTTGAGCAGTACCTTGCGGTCCAGAGCCAAGTCGGCTTTCATACATACCGTACAGAGCCCGGTCTGCATCAGTCGCGCCCTGGCCCGCCATACGATTTAAGAAATCGATAGTGCCCTGACGCTGGCTGGCCTTGCCCCAGCCTACATATCTTGCCTTATCGTTATTCAAACGCCACTGAATCTGTGCTGTCAGAATAGGATCGCTGAAATCCCCCTGCGGGTCATCGGAAAGGTTCATAATAAATCTTGCCTTTCCTTCGCCCCAGGAAGGCTCTGTAACCACTTCAGACAAGGTACGGCCTACGTTATAGAAAATAGCGATGTTGCTGAATTCTACGCGAGTTTCAATTTGGCAGCTATGGCTGTCATAACCAATAACCGGGCCGAAACCGTAGCAGTCTGTATCACGGTAGGGGTTGGAAGCATCGTCCACATCGCCAATGGTGTGTCCGTCTACTGTAGGACGAGGTGTGGAAACATTGTTCAGGATCTTGTTGCCATTTGCCCGGAAATACTTCACGTTCAGATTGCTGTCTGCCATGGTATTTTCGATTTTATAAATTGAGCAAGTCGAACCGGTCAGATCGATCATGAAATTTTGGATCGTTGCGCCGCTGCCGCTGAGGTTTGCGGTAGCAATAACGGTACCCGTATTTGTTCCACCGCTATCTGCCAGCGTTTCTACAGGCTGATCCGTAAACTTCTGCACCTGAATACCGCAGGCACTGGTTTGACCTCGTTTGTCTGTCAGGCTCCACGAACCACCGCCCTGCACGATCATCACACGGTAACCGGAGACGACCCAGGTTCCCGCCTGGTTTTTGCGGATCGTAGTATTAAACCAGAAACCAGACTGTCTGTAAGTATGGAAGTCGCACTTTGCCGTATCCATAGTAAAGATAATGGACTTATTGGTGTTCTGAGAGAAATGATAGAACAGCCAGTCGCTGTTTGCTTCCTCACTGACACCGGCAAACAGAATTTTGGACCAGTCACTATTCCCGCCGATATCCATAATATGGCGCTTACGCATCATACAGGCATTGGTGTCTTCACCATTATCACCGTTCCCTACGGCATGCCGGTCTGTATACGCACGTACACGGCCATTCTCGTTGATTGCTACACTTGAACCGGTACGAGTATCGTGGTCATATTGCGCCCATTCTGTAATCTTTTTGCTGGCATCTCCGCTCATCAAACCGGAAATATTGATCCACTCCGGCTTATAAATGGAATAGCCCTTTGCCTCCACAATATTATAGGGGCAGCTGGCGCCCTGAGTACATGCGCCTGTGCCGCTGTCTGTGGTGTAGGTACAGGTATGGCTCTGCGTATACAGATAGGGGTTGAAGTCAGCGGCGTTGATATTGCTGCTGCCGGAAGTACCGTAGTACTTCTCATTGATCATCTTTGCCGCGCGCATTTTCAACGGAACAATGTTGCGTTCCATTTCCAGCTCGGTATTACCCAAAGCCATAGCCACCTCAATGGGGTCATGGGAAAGGGTGGCCACCGTGGTCACATTGCTGGAGGTACGCATCGCAACTTCATTGGATACCATAGACTCATTGCCTAGCATATCCACAGCCTTGAACAGCAGGGGAACATAATCGCTATAGCCCAGGCCGGTAAGGTCAATGCCTACCTGATATACAAAATTCTGAGAGCTTGTATAGTTGTTCCCTGTATACACCGGCACGGTATCGCTGGTGTTGGTAAGCTTTACCAGCTTTTTATCAGAAGCGATGGTGCTGATATCCGTCCAGGTAAGGCCGCCGTTTGTAGAGAACTTAAAGGTTTTCAGCGCTTTGCCGGTCTGAGGCTCGGAGTAAGCGAACGCCCAGACATTGCTTTCGGTATAAGTACGGTTATCATAGGGCTTAAAGCTTCCGCTCTCTTTCTTCGCAAGCCGGGCCTGAGGGGCCTTGGGAGACGTCAGATCCACACGGAAGTAGCCTTCTACCACTTCTGAAATGAAGCCGGCCTCGTCCTCCGCCCGCGCCACTACACGGTAGTAACCATCCTTGGAAACCACCAGCTCGGTCATATTGCTTACAGGGTTTCCAGAGGAATCCAGCTTATCGGACAAGGAGGCCCAATCCTTATAATCACACCCGGTATCATATGTAGTGGGCGTATAGGTGCTGAGCCTCTGCAATACAGCGGCTGTGGTGGAAAGCCCGCCGGGAACGCTGTCTGTGGGCAGGTAGTACATGCTGTAGCTGTACTGCTTGATACCGGAGCCGCCATTATCCTGGGAATCTCCGATATTGATGCTCACCTGAGCTGCTCCGTCTTCTCCTGTGCCGCCTACTACCACTGCCTTATCCAGGGACAGATCCTTATTTTCTCCGCCGCTGACCGCCCGCATAACAGGCTTTGTAGGCGCGCCGGAGTCAATGGTAAAGGGGTCGGAATAGCTTACGGCCGTATAGCCGGTATACAGGTCTGTCACCACCAGCTTAAAGGCGCAGGTAGTGCTGTTGATGGGCGCTGTATTCCCCGCCACACCCAAATCCTGAAGACAGCTGGGAACATGGAAGTTCAGCCAGGTTTTCGCAAAAGTGGCCGATACTGTTCCGTTGCTGTCCGTCATTTCCTTTGTAGTGCTGTAGGACGGGATCTGATACCAAGCGGAATGATCTTCGCCGTAAACTTCGTTTCCATCCTCATCTGTAGTCGTTGTAAAATCGCGGTTTGCGGTGAAGTAAATATCCGCCTTCAAAGCCGGGCCGCTATAAGTCCTGCCGTCCGCTCCCACATAGTTTTCCACGCCAACCGCGTTGGAATCGTTGAAGGTAGTGAGCATGGAAAGGTTCATCAGGCCCTTACCACCCTGATAAATGGTGGTAACACCGCCGATGCTGAAAGAGTTGATATTCGGTTTCCGGTAATTGAAGCTCAGCTCCGAGGTATACTTCGGCGTATTGGTTTTGCCGTCTGTAGCGATCATACCCCGGATATCATAAGTCTTTCCCGCTTCCAGGCCTTCTACAGAGATATGGATCGGCTCATCGAGATTCCAAGCAGAAAGATCGTCGATTTCCCTTACATACTTCTGGGTAACTGACGTAGTCCAGGCCTCTGTGCTTTTCTTGATCTGATAACCCACAGAAGCTTTCAGGCCGCGGCCTTTTTCGGTAAGGTACAGGTCAAACTCCGCCTTACCGCCTGCCGCGTCGGGGGATTCTACCAAAACACCCGTATTTACCTGCCCGTCGGGAACATCGCTGGAATAAGAGCTGTCATAGCTTGCCGCATAATCGCTCTTATAATCCATTTTCTTGCTGTCGCTGTTCGCTTCGCCCTGAGCATAGTTATAGAACCTGAAGCTGCAGGTATACTCACTGTAGGGCCTGTTTGTGATCTGGTTCCAGTCTGATACAGAGCCGTTCCTGTATGCTTTAATGGAAACAGACCCTTCGCCGTATTTCTCCTGGCTGCTACTGTTAAAGCTAATGCTCAGCTGAGACATCAGGGTATCAAAGCTGCCCTTTGTCAAAGCTTCCCGAGACTTATACGTATAGTACAGTCTGTCGTTTTTATCCCTTTCTTCAGTCCATTTGTTTTTTCCGCTGCTGTTGCTGACTTGCAGCTGCAGCGGGGTGTTTTCGTCAATGTTTGTCAGCGTAATTCGCAGGGAATACACCTTGTTCATGCCGCTGGTGCCAACAAACACCTTATCCGACTGAAAGTTCAGCGTTTCTGTAAGGGAGGCGGTAAGTACGCCATCCTGCTTCACAGTGCTGCTGCCAGCTACCAGAATACTGAACTCGGCATTCCAGGCAAGCGCGGCTGTGCTTCCTACTACTGCCATCAGCATAGCCAGCAGCAAGGCTACTACGATCAGCCTTCTTCCGAAATTTCCTTTTCTGAAACTAGCTTTCATCTTACTCATGAAAACCGTACCTCCTTTTCGTTCCCGCAACGGTTAGGCGATACCCGCCGCACGTAGGACATATGCATAAGCCCAATGCCTCTTATCGATATCAATAAATGGACAATAGGCGTACTTCTGAATGTTGGTGCGCTCCAGGTCGTTCAAAGCGTTCTTCGTGATCATCACGATCAGCTTCACGGCCTCCGCCCTGGTGATGTGCTTTTCCGGACGGTAGGTGCCGTCCTCATAGCCGTCTGCTACCTTGGCTTCCGCCAGAGCTTCAATATACTTTTCATACCAGGCACCGGGCCTTACGTCCTGGAAGGTGCCCGATTTTCCTGAAGTGAGCTTCGCGGCGTCCGCTAAAATTCTGGCGGCCTCGCCTCTGGTGATATAGGAGTTTGGACGGAAGGTCCCATCGCTATAGCCGTCTATGATCTTCAGCTGCTTCGCGTAGGCAATGGAATTGGAATACCATCTTCCCTGCGCTACGTCCTGGAAGGCTTTTCCGTAATTTTTCTCGGAATCAAAGCCGCCCAGGGCCCTTACCACCATGGAAACGAACTCCGCTCTGGTGATCTTATTTTCCGGGCGGACAGTCTTATCGCCATAACCCTCCAGGAACCTGGTGGTGGTCACATCTTTATAGACCGCTACGTAGGTGATATCGGTAAACACGGCTATCTGCGTGGCGTCTACCACCATCTCACCGTCTGAGGTCCAGCCCACAAAGCCGTAGCCCTCCACTGTTTTCACACCCGGCGGGTTCTGGGGCGCTTCGCCGGAAGTGATGGCAATTTGGCTTTCGCCTACCAGCTTTCCGTACTCTCCGGCATCAAAGGTAACGGTCACTCCGGTGTTGTTGTAGGGCCGGTGAACACTGATCTGGGAATACTCGTATACCCAGCGGGATTGATCCATCATATACCGGGTATCGATCACCAGGCACTGCAGCAGGATCAGCTTATTGGTATAGAAGCTTTCCGGCTGTACCGTCAAGGTAGTGGTGCTGTCGGGCGCGTCGTTTTTCAGTACCAGGAACTGGCTGGGCGGCCTTTCGTTGCCCTTTTCGTCCAGCTCCACATTATAGGGCAGGTAATTTCCGCCCTCGTCCTTCTCCGGCAGCATCAGGCTCCACTGAATGGAAACGTTCCCGGTGTAAATTCTGCCGTACTGGTCATAGATCGTTGTATAAACATAGTCCTGAATGGGATCTTTACTGCCCGCCATTACGAAATCTTTGCAAGTGCGGTTGATCTTCACTGTATAGGGGCGAAGCTCTTCCTGAATAATGGGAACTGTCAGTTTCTTAAAGCCAGCCTCGCCCAAGGGCTCATAATTGGCTGTGAAAGCCAGCTTCTCAAGACAATCGCACTCGGTATAAACGGTAAGCTCTCCGGTAAGCCGGTCAAATTCCGCGATCAGGGTTTTTGTTCCGGTCTCGTCCTCCGGGCCGCTGTACTCCACTCGGTATATCTTGTATTCGATGGGCAGATTGCCGTTTTCGGCGCTTTCGCCCCGTTTGTAGATCTCCTCTACCAGAATATTGTCCAGGCCCTCCAGCACGGACCGATCCAGATCCATTGCGATCTCAGCATCTTCCACAGGAGCACCGTACTGATCATACACCACCGGATCAAACTGATAGACCACAGACTTATCCTTCGCATAGGGTCTTTGCAGGGGCGTATCCACGCCGTTTTCATCGGCCCCGGTGATATACAGATAGGTGCTTTCCGGCTCCTCGCGGTTCAGCCGCAGGGTAACTGTTTTGGTAAAGTACCGGTCCTCGGCCTGATTGCTGGTATGCAGCCGCAGGGTCACAGTGTGGCTCAGCTGCCCGGCAGGCACCGCCCGGTTCGTAATGTTAAAGGTAACGTCCTCGCCTTCCGCGATCCCGTCTCCGTCAGTATCGCCAGTGGCAAATTCCACGCCGGTATGGTCGCCCACAAACTCCCACAGGGGGTGATACAGGGCGGAATCAGACCGCATCCAGGCGCCGTACTGGTCTACCACCTCGGCGCGCAGGGTAAGCTGATCGGCAAAATCCGGATCCGGTTTATTCGCCATCTGCTTATTGTTCCAATAGGGGATATCAAACCGGTACTGGTTGGTTTCCGCCAGATACAATTCATAAGCATAGGCGGTACCCTTGCTCAAAACCACCAGCAGGGAGCTTTCGTCCCGAACGTTTTCCGGTTTTCCATGAGGCGTGGCCTGCAAGGTCACCAAAAGGCCCGTTACGGTGGAATTCACGTACAACGTTCCCCGGCTGGTACCGGCCGCCTGCGTCAGCCGCAGCCCCGGCGCTGTTGTAACAAGCTTGATATCCGCTGTTTCTTCCGGCATTTTTCTGCCGTACTGGTCGTAGACCTCGGCATCTATAATGATCTCCTTGGCGGCGGCGCCCTTCGGCGGCACCACCGGCTTTACCACGCCGTTTTCTATTACAGAGCCCTCGCCCGCATCGGTCATTACAGGTACCGCATAAGCAGGTGCGGCATCATCCAGATCCAGATGAATTTTCAGGTCCTCATACACAGTGGTGTCATCTTTCGCGGCACCCCGCAGGGTAAAGCCCACGTCTGTGCCGTTTCGCAGATCCTGCAAAGCCTGAGCTGTATAATACAACCGCACCATTCCGGCATATTCATCATAGATCTGCGCCTGTACTCCGGGGCTGGCATTTTCTACCGTCCACTTTACCATTTTGGAAATGGGGTTCGTAAACTGGTCCCGAACGACCCATACAGCCGTATAAGTCTCATAGCCCTGCCCGGTCTGCGCGGGAAGGGGAAGGGTAACTTCATTCCCCGCCGGAATAGGCTGCACCGTTCCGGAAGAATTTTTGATTCCGGTAAATTCTACCGCTCTGGGCTCCAGCGCCTCGTCCTGACGGAGGGAAAGGTAGAGCGTGCTCCGCAGAGAGCCACAGGCCGCTACAATAGGCACAGAACCCGGAGAAGCGGTGTGATCGATGGTAACGGTTTTCGCCGTGGTGTTTACGGTAACACCCTTGGGCAGCGGAGCGGTGTAGCTCCAGCTGACCGGCGCGTTTTCCAGAACAACACCATACTGATCTCTCACATAAACTACCAGCGGCACCGTTACTGTTTTCCCGTTTTCCGGGATTTGCACGCCGTTGTTATAAACCTCCATATCCTGCGGGAAATACAGGCGGTCCGGCACAGAGGCGTCTCTCGTGATCTTAATAGTCTTGGTATTCCGCACACTGTTGGCGCCGACCACCGTCACAGTGATCTCCTGCGGAATATTGTTGGCCAAGGTAGTGCTGGAGAACCGCAGCCCTCCCCCGGCCGTGAAGGTCACCACGCCCCGGGCGCTGTAAGAATTGCTGCTGAGGTCGTGGGGGATATCTCCCGTCTCCATATCGATCATTTCACTGGGGTTATCCGGGTTTGGCACCTGCGTGGTCCGATACAGGGTGGCATCGGGGAATTTCACCGCATCCAGCCGCCAGGCCAAATCTCCCTGCTGGAACACCTGATCATCGCCATACTGTGTGGTACCGGAAGCGGTCAGATATTGCAATACAGCTCCTCCATCTGTACTGAACACATAGGGAACTTCCGTTTCCTTGATCTCCACAGAATCCGGGCGGGCAGGTTCGCGCCGTACCTCTACCGTAATGCTTCGGGAACGGCTGCTTCCGTTCTGCACGAAAACGCCGGTAATGGTCACATCGCAGTCCGCTGCGCATTTCTTCACGGTCAGCGCCCCGGTGCCGCTGTCAACGCTGATATCTCCCGCGGCGGAGGCAGGGGAAACTGTGTATCTCCATCTGGCGCTGTAATCCGCCATCAAGTCTTCGTACTGGTCGTACACCTGCACCGAAGGAGTATAAGTTTCGTCCCTTCCATTTTTTGTGGAAGGCGTGATCTCATTTGTGCCGTTATAGATCAAATTTTGCACAGTAGTGGGCTTGCTGGGCTCCCGTACAATGTTCACCGCTACCGTATTGGAGCGGCAGGAGCCAAACTGGGCGTAGATCTTAAATTCAGAGGTTCTTGCCGTGGTGTCTACCGTAACATGAGTATTGTTAGCGCCCGTCAGGGAAACTCCATCGGGCAGCTCCCCTTCTACATAGACGCTCCAGGGATCGTAATGGACCCCTTCCTGGTTCAACCTGCCACCGGGCGCATACGCTTCCTCCACCGCGCCCCAATCCCACTGGCTGCCGTACTGGTCAACAGGAACTACGTCCAATAACCGGTCAGCAGTGCCCTCTGCCTTCAAGGGCACCATAATGGTGTACCCGGTCTGATGGGCAGGGGGATAAATTGCGATCTGCTGAAGGCTTCTGGGCTTTCTCGTAAATTGGAACTGATATTCCACAAACCGGGTTTCCCCTTCAAAGGCAGCGGTGATGCGCAGGTTGAAGCGAGCCCCCTCCAGCGTGTTGCTGTTATAGGTAAATTTCCCCTGTGTGTTCATTTCCTGTAAATAAACACCCTGAGGAGCTCCGCCGTCCGGGTAAGAAAGCTCATAAGAAATGGTAAAACCTTTTTGTCTGGCCTTTGCCACATCGATAGCCCCATTGGCGTCCTGGCGAAGCCCGGAAACCAAGTCATGCCTCAAAAGCTCTTCGGGCATCACGTCCTTATCCCGCCACTGATTTGCCAACTCCATAATGCGGACATATTCGGTATTGGTGGCAACCTTGTTGTCGATATTGCGGGCGGGCACCTCATAGCTCAACTGATAAACGGTGCCTTTTATGCCGTTTTCCTCTACCTCTTTCATACCCAGCATTTGGTAACTATTGGTCAGAGAGGTGCGCATATAGGAAAGCCGATCCTTTGGCTTGCTGACATAAACTGTTTTTTCCTCCGTGATCTTCGTTCCGCCCGGCTCTGTATAAGTAGCCCGAAGGATATGCTCTCCTTCTACCACATCATTTACACTTGTATCGTCCCTATATATAATAGTATACGAATTTCCTATTCCCCGAGTGATCTCAAAGGGACAGCTTTTTCCAAACGCAGTATAGATTTTCTGTGTATTCGAAGTGGGAACCAGCTCCAAGGCAGGCCATTTATCCTGATAAGCAGCCTGGTACTGATCGTACAGGAAACCATAAAGGCTGGTTCCCTGAGAAATTACATCCTTGATCGTTTCCTGGCCGGAGCCGTCCAGCGCCGTATTGCCCACACAGAAGCCCTCCACCGGTTCTCCGGCAGAGTTTGTCACGCTGCTCACCAAATTCTCCGTCTGCGTGCCTACCGCAGACGGAACTACAGTACCCTTATACAGGCCGATATCGATCATATCTCCATGGATCGCTTTTCCATCCATTTCAAAAATCGCCCGAATGGCAAACCTGGCTTTTTGCCCGGTGATAACCGGACCAGCAGCTTCGGTGTGCCAAAGAAGATTATCCAGATTGGCAGCCTCATGAGTCACATGAAGCTGAGGCGCGGCCACATCTGTACGAACGATTTCCTGCTCAGGTCCTTCCAGGAATTCATCCGCATAGGTGATCTCCGACGGCACCATATCCAGCGTAACGCCTACCGGTGCTTTCATAAAGTATTCGTCCAGGTTGGGATCTTCAGGATCTAATACCTTATATACTACCCACAGCTTTTTCCCCACCAGCTTCGAGCCTTCCAGCTTGGGGTCTGTCAGGGTAGCTTCCTTTACACGGTAATATTCCCCGTTGACGGTGGGAACCAGCTTTCCTTCTCCGCTTTCCTCCGTGACCTCACAGCTTTCCAGGGAAATATCATCGTTCAAAATAAATTCCCATTTGAGCCCTGTAAAGAAACCCTCAAAATCGTCATGCTCCGGAGAAGTCGTGCCCGAAGTCTCCGTGCCCGCGTAATACTTCAAAGCAGGTCTTTTGCCGTTCCCCTGATGGCCCTCCGGAATCCAGTTGCCCTCTGTATCGTTCTGCTGAGACTGCTCATAGGTGGGAATATCATATCGGGGATACCGGCCGCTTTCGATCACCACGCCGGAAGAATTGGTCGGTCTTTGGAAATCGGGATCCGGAATTTCAATGCCCTGGCCGGGATGCTCCGGGTCTTCTATGGTGTCGCCGCTGACAGTATTGTTATTGCCTACAGAGAGGCTTCTTACTAAATATTTAACATTGACATTATCATACCAAACACCGGGAGCCTCTTCTCCCGCAATGCTCTGCGCGGGATTCCGGCTCCATGTAGTGCGGGAAGCGCTGCCATTCTTTCTCCAGGTGGAAAGCTGCGGCTCATCGTAATAATAATAGGCCTCGCCCTCCTGAGCTGAATAATATTCATCTCTGTACTTCTGAATAAAGCCCGCGCCGCCCATGGCCAGGGAAACCTTTTCTCCGGCGGAGTTCTCATAATAGAACTGATCTACGATCTCCTGAGCTTCCTTGGCTGTCTCGGGAACGTGAATAGAGCCGGAAAACAGCATCTCTGTACTCTCAGCAGGGTTCATGTTGTCATAGCATTGAAAATCCAAATCAATTACTGTGACATAGCCCTCTTCATCGGGCTCCGGAAATTCACCTTCGTTAAAGTAGAACTGGAAATAGCAGTCCAGCATGCTGGTATTCCCCTGATCCTTCCGGGCGCCGGATACCAAATAGCCTGTATAGCGGGAATACAGGTTCTGAGAGCTCATGGCCATTTCAAAATCTCCCGTATCGGAGATGATCTTTGCCTTTTCCGTGGCCAGGAATTCCTGTACGGCCTGGGGCATGGTGCTGCGGTTGGAAAGTACCGCCGCGATCTTTCCATTATAAGCCCGGATCGCTCTGCGCTCTTCTGTCAGAAAGGGCGGCTGCGGATCCGCACGGGGACGGGTAATGGGAACTACCCGGTTTCCATCCGTCTGAAACACGAACACGCCTTCCCGCACGGTTTCATTCCGTGCGCCGGGCTCCGGCTTGATCTGTAAACTCATAGTGAGAATACCGGTAGTCGCGTCAAAGCCGGTCTGCACAAAGCGCATCCGGGTATCCGGAACCGCGGCGGTTTCTTCCGTTTCCAAATCAGAAAAAGGAGTCTCCTCTTCCGCTGTTACTTTTAACGCCTGCACAGCAGGAACCACCGGCAACCCGTAGACCGCCAGGAGCAATGTTAATATGAGTGCGACCACCCTTTTCCACTGTTTCATTGAATTCCTGCCTCCTCAAAACACTTTGTTCTTCGGGAGCAGCTTTCCTGCCGCTCTCCGAAAAATCAACATTCTGTAAATTTCGTTCCCTATCCCGCAAGGTCTTGCGGTTTCTTTTTGCCAAATGGGCACAGTACCCCTATCATTTATTACATATACTAACATTATATCCAAAATGGAAAAAACGTCAATATTTTTCCGCAAATTTTCTTGCTTTTTCTTTGTGAAAAATTCAGGAAAGCAACTGCTTTCTTCTGAGAAACCACGAAAATTTCTGTGGGAATTTTCAAAATTATACAAAATGTAGAGGTGTTAGGATTTCCTGACTCTAGAAGCGGTAAAGCTGCGATACAAAAAATTTTAGAATCGCGCTATACGCTCCGTAATTTTTTCAAAAAAACTTGGTTTTTTCGGAGAATTCTCCATTGACAACGGAAATTTTATCCCCTATAATAACGTCGAGTAATTCTATAACTATGGCCTTTTTCCGTTTTTTAGCTTTATGAGGTCTTGCATACACTAATAAAGTACAAAAGCGGATCTGCTGGATACTAACAATAAGGAGGGAACCTGATTTGAAACAAAATTCTCATCATCCATCTGGCGGAAAGCTTCGCGGCCTGTTTTGTCTGGGCCTTGCCGCTGTATTGGCCGCTGGGATTGCCTTAAACAGCACCGCTGCCGGTACCGCGCCCACGCAGTACGACATTTCCGTATGGAGCTCTCCCACCCACACCGCCGCTCTTTCCGGCGACACGCTGTACTTCTGGGGAACCAATGAGCGCGGTCAGTTCCCCGGTTCAGAACTGGTTTATTCCCCTGAACCGACTCTTGTGCAACGCGGAGTAAAAGATGCTTCCGTATCCGTTAATCGCACTTTGACAGTATCCTCTGACGGGCAGCTCCGTTCTTATGGAATTGAGCCCGCTACTGATATTGCCGCTCCCAAGGACGGCCTTGTGTTGGCAAGAAATGTCGCTCAGGTAGAGGCTGAGGATCTTTTTGCCGCCTATATCGATAAAAAGGGCGCCCTTTACACGTGGGGACAGAATGGGTCCTTTCAGCTGGGTACCGGCTCAGTGGAGTCCTCTGCTGAACCTATCCGAATTTTGGACAGCGGCGTAAAAAAGGTCAGCCTGGGTAATTCCTTTGGCTTGGCCTTACTGGACGATGGCTCTGTGTATGGCTGGGGTAACATTTCCTCTCTTCTTCCGGATTCCGATGAAAATTCCTCAGAAGGGGCTATAGATCATCCCGTGAAAATAGCGGAGAATACACAGGATATCAGCACTGGAAAAATGCATGCATGTCTGTTGAAAAAGGATGGATCTCTGTGGGCCGGCGGCGACAACACCTTCAGCCAGATCGGCATAGAAGATTATTCCTCCAACGGTCTCACGCAGGTCATGGCTGGAATTCGCTGCGTCAGCGCAGGTTCTTATCACAATTTCGCCGTATCCAATGACGGTGCTGTCTACGCTTGGGGCTACGGTATGTTTGGTCAGTTGGGCAGCGGCAATACTGAACGCTACAGCACCCCCACGGAAACTTCCTTTGATTTCGTGCAGCTGTTTGCCTGCAGCGACAACACCTTCGGTGTATCCACCGATGGCTCGCTGTATTCCTTCGGAAACAACACCAACTACCGCCTGGGCAAATCCAACGGCTCCGATTCTCTGCTGCCCGTGCGCATTCTGGACCAGAAAATGAATTGGGTCTATACCGATGAGCCCGAGTCCAATGAGCCCTCTCACGGCGCGGACAACAGCGGCGATCTTCCCGATCACTCCGATAACGAGCCCTCTCAGCTGCCTGACGACAGTGTCAAAGAGCCTGAGATCGTCAGTGTTCCCTTTGTCAGCGGCTACGAAGACGGCACCTTTAAACCCGATAAAAACGTGACCAGGGCCGAATTCCTCCGTATGTTGGTTTCCGCCCTCTGTGAGGATTTCGATCCTGATCACAATTACGGCACCTGCTCCTTCTCCGATATTCCTCTGGGCAAATGGTATGAGAACTACATCGCCTTTGCGGAACAGAAGGGCCTGGTGGCAGGCTATGAGGACGGCACCTTCCATCCGGAGGCCTCTATCACCCGCGCTGAGGCCAGCAGCCTGGCTGCGGCGATTTTGAAGCTGGACATCGCTTCCGCTCCTTCCGCTAGCTTTACCGATGTAGGCGTGAAAAACTGGGCGGCTCCGGCCATCAACGCTCTGGTAGAGAAGGGGATCCTGCATGGCGATGGAAACGGCAAGTTCCGCCCCGGCAGCCCGATCACCCGTGCGGAAGCGGTCATTGTGGCAGCCTCCGCCGCCGGCTTCCAGCCCGATTCCGATACCGTGGAGCAGCTGACAAAGAGATTCCCCGAAAGTCCCTTTAAAGACGTTCCCACTTCCAAGGGCTATTATGTGTATCTGCTTCGTGCGGTAGGCTACGCGCAATAGTTTTCCCCTTTCAACGGATTATTTCTATTCCCTATATTTCCCTTATTCGGCAGACTGGCATTGTCCAAATGGACAATGCCAGTCTGTTTTTTCGTCCGCCCATTGCGGTCTTCGATTTTTCATTGCATTCGCCGGGGAAAAATGCTATACTGAAAAAACACCGAGCTTCATTTCCGGCACCAGAAAGCTTAAGGCGCCACCGCACAATTCCCGGTTAGCGCCTTAAAATTTCAGCGGCTTTCTCGTTCGGTTTTTTAGCGAAGATCCCACAGGGCGCTTCCGGAAAACGGTAAGCGGCCCTTTTGAAAAAAGGAGCGGGTAACATATGAATCAAACGGAAAAAACCATGGAAAAAATTGTGAACCTCTGTAAAACCAGGGGCTTCATTTTCCCCGGCAGCGATATTTACGGCGGCCTTGCCAACACCTGGGACTACGGCCCCCTCGGGGCAAGGCTCAAAAACAATGTAAAGGACACTTGGCGAAAGCGCTTCATTCAGGAACGGAAAAACAGCTATGAGGTGGACGCCGATATTCTGATGCACCCCCGGGTATGGGAGGCCAGTGGCCATGTTGCCTCTTTCTCCGACCCTCTTTTGGACTGCAAGGAATGCAAAATGCGCCACCGGGCCGATAATCTCATCGACGATTTCGACCCTGAGGCCCACGCCGACGGCATGACAAAGGAAGAGATGTTCCAATATATCAAGGATCATCACATTCCCTGCCCCAACTGCGGCAAACACAATTTTACGGATATCCGGGAATTCAACCTGATGTTCCAAACCTATCGCGGCGTCACCAACGACAGCAAAAGCGTCATTTATCTGCGCCCGGAAAACGCCCAGGGGGAATACGTCAATTTCCTGAATGTTCAGCGCACCATGCGGGCAAAGCTGCCCTTCTCCATCGGGCAGATCGGCAAGGCCTTCCGCAACGAGATCACCCCCGGGAACTTCACCTTCCGTACCATCGAATTTGAGCAGATGGAATTCCAGACCTTCTGCAAGGAGGGCTCCGACGAGGAGCTGTACACCTATTTTAAGGAGTACGGCAAGCAATATTTTGAGGATCTGGGTCTTCCCGCGGAGCACCTGCGCTTCCACGACCACGAAAAGCTGGCCCATTATGCCAAGGCGGCCTGCGATATCGAGTTCCTGTTCCCCTTCGGCTGGGGCGAAATCAACGGCACCCACAACCGCACCGATTTCGATCTCACCCGCCACCAGGAATACAGCGGCCAGAAGCAGGAGTATCTGGACCCGGAAACCAACGAGAAATTCATTCCCTATATCATCGAATCCACTTATGGGCTGGACAGAACAGTGCTGGCCCTGCTGTGTGAGGCCTACGACGAGGAGCTTTTGGACGCGGAAAAGAATGACAGCCGTGTGGTTCTGCATCTGAACCCTGTTGTGGCCCCCTATAAGGCCGCCGTGCTGCCCCTTTCCAAGAAGCTGGGGCCCAAGGCGCTGGAAATTCGCGACCTGCTCTCCAAGCACTTTATGACCGATTACGACGAGACCGGCTCCATCGGCAAGCGCTACCGTCGGGAGGACGAGATCGGTACGCCTTTCTGCGTCACAGTGGACTTCCAGACTGTTGGCGACGAGAATTCTCCTGCCGACAACTGCGTTACCGTTCGCGACCGGGATTCCATGGAGCAGGCGCGCATGCCCATCGAGGCGCTTGTTTCCTATCTGGAAGAGCGGATCCATTTCTAAAAATCACCAGCGCGGCGGCGGTTGCGCCGCGGGCACTCGTGTCCCTACTTGGTGCGAAAGGATAGTTTCTGACCCGGCCAGAAGATTAAGATGGCAAATTGTAGTTTGCGGCGAGACGCCGCGGCCACTCGTGCCCCCACTTGGTACGGAAGTTTGGCTTCTGACCCGACCGGAAGGTTAAGATGGCAAATTGTAGTTTGCGGCGAGACGCCGCGGCCACTCGTGCCCCCACTTGGTACGGAAGTTTGGCTTCTGACCCGACCGGAAGGTTAAGATGGCAAATTGTAGTTTAACGAACCAATCGTTAGCTGTTAGTTGTTAGTCGTTAGAAAAGGGAACGCTCTCTCTTTTGTCATTCTGAGGAACGCAGAAAGCTATAGCTTTCTTGACGAAGAATCTCGACCTTGATTCCGGAAAAAGGGCAAAGGACGAGATTCTTCACTTCGTTCAGAATGACAGGTGGAGAGCGAGCGGGTAACCGCTAAATTATAGGTAACCTCTAAAAACTCATTGTTCCGATGAAACGATTTAGAAAAATCGGCCTTTTACAGGCTTTACAAGTGCATTTTTCTGAGTTTTTAGAGACTCCCTATAGTTTATCGATAAGGAAAGGCAACATGCTGTAGGGACAGCCCTCCGGGCTGTCCGGGGAATTTGTACGTAATTTGCGGACAGCCCAGAGGGCTGTCCCTACATTTAAAGCCTGATAAATTCATATTTATCAGGCGTTGGTGATAACCCTTATACTGCCAGCAATGCTTATGCCCTTGACCTTGCTAATTGCTAATTACTAATTCCCCCCCGTCCGGCATCTGGTAGAAGGATTTTACGCTTATGAAAATTGACAGACTTTTAGGTATTCTGGCGGCGCTGCTGCGCCGGGATAAGGTCACCGCACCTTTTCTGGCGGAAAAATTTGAGGTGTCCCGGCGCACCATCAGCCGGGACATTGAAACCCTTTGCATGGCGGGCATTCCCATTGTCACCGAGCAGGGCCGAAACGGCGGCATCTCCATTGCCCCGGGCTACACCTTTTCCAGGCAGCTTTTTACAGAGGAGGAACTGCACGCCATTCTTTCCGGCATTCGGGGGATCGACAGCGTCTCTCCCGCCCCCCACCGGGCAGTGCTGGAGGAAAAGCTTTCCCCCTCGGAAAGGGGCTCTTCGCCCTTGCTGATCGACCTCTCCTCCCATTATCACGACAGCCTGACGGAAAAAATTTCCCTGTTTCGCCGGGCCATCGACAGTTCCTTGCTTGTCACCTTCCGCTATTACTCGGAAAAAGGAGAGTCGGCCCGCACGGTAGAGCCCTATTATGTGGTTTTTCAGTGGGGGGGACTGGTATCTGCTGGCCTGGTGTACGGAAAGGACGGATTTCCGGCTTTTTAAGCTTTCCCGGCTGTGGGAACCGCGGCTGACCTCCACCGGCTTTTCTCACAGAAGGGTGCCGGAGGAAAAGCTGGATTTTGAGCAGACCTGGCAGGAAAACTACCGGCTGGAAGCCGTTTTTGACCCAGAAGTAAAATACCGGCTGATCGAGGAATACGGCCCCGGCTGCTTTTCCGCGGAGCCGGACGGCCGCCTGCGGTTTTCCGTGGACTTCACCTTTTACAGCTCCATGCTTTCTTGGGTACTTTCCTTTGGAAGCAGCGTTCAGGTGCTCTCCCCGCCGAAGCTGCGGGAGGGCCTGAAAAAACAGGGGGAATTTTTTCTTTCCCACTATGCAAAACAGGACAGTTAGCTGTCCTGTTTTTTCTGTTATATTAAATGACAACATATCCTGCCGTCATACTTTGAAGCAGGCGGGAGAAGGCCCATATTTTTTCAAAAAGGAATGGTGTGAAATGAGTAAGCTTCAGGATTTGAAACAGGAGATCACCACATACTGCGGACTGGACTGTGTCGGCTGCGAATTTGTGGAAAGCTGCCACTGCGGCGGCTGTATCGCCACAAAGGGGCGGCCCTTCCACGTCTCCGCGGATCAGGAAGCCTGCGAGGTGGCAAAATGCGCCATGGAAAGGGGCGTCACCTTCTGCGGGGAATGTGAAAGCTTCCCCTGCGAGCTTTTGCAAAGCTTTTCCAACGACCCCGAGCACGGCGACAAGCCTCAGGGGGCCAGGATCCGCCGCTGCCGGGAGCTGATGGCGGCGCTGGAGCGGGAAATGGGCGGCGCCCTGTGAAACGCGAGTTCTTTTCCTATCCGGAAAGGATCGAGCAAAGCTCCCTGTACGGCTTTTCCTGGATGGAATATGTGACGGCGATCCCGTCTCCTCTGGTGGCCGTATCGAGCTATAAAAGCAACGGCAAGCCCAATGTGGCAATGCAGTCCTGGTGTACCTTTTCAGGTGGTTCGGACGGATTTTACACGATCTTTGCCAATGTCCACAAGCGGCAGCACATGTACGTCTCCGTGCGAGAAACCGGCTGTCTGGTGGTAAATTTCCCCTCCCAGAAATACTTTGCCGCCTGTATGCGCTCCATTCATCAAAATGATTTTGACACAGATGAGATCGCCGCTTCCGGCCTTTCCGCAGAGCCCGCCGTAAAAGTAAACGCTCCCAGAATTCAAGAATGCTTTTTGAATTTGGAATGCGAGCTTGCCTGGGAAAGAGAGCTTTTTCCCGGCAGCGACAGCATGGTATTGTGCGCAAGGGTGGTGGGCTTTGCCATGGACGAAACACGCTATCGCACTGAAAAACCGGGGCGCTATAGCAAAACAGGCTATCTTTATAACCTTCGCTCCACCCTGAACCCGGAGACCGGAGCCAGAGACAGGGCCGCCCTGGGCATTCTCCAGGCTCTTCCTCCTTATGACATTTTGTAAAATGACGCTCTTTTTCTTTTCAATTTGTCAAGTAAACCAAAACAGCCGCCGCAAAATTTGAACTTTTGCGGCGGCGACTTTTTAGGCGCTGGATACCCTGGAAGCTGGACAGATGCGATAAATTATGTTGAGCGAACTAGGGCTTGTTTGAAAATAGAGAAAATGGCGGATTTTTGTACAAGGCGAGATGGTTTCAAGGCGGAAACCGCAGGACAGGCTGACGCCTGTCGAGGATTTCCAACGCGGAAATCCGTCCGCATTGTGCAAAAAGACGGCGTTTGCGATTTTTTAAACAAGCCCTGGTTGTTAGCTGTTAGCCGTTAGAGAAAGGCAAGTTGTTCTCTTTTTTATCATTCTGCGGAACGAAGAATCTCGCCCTTACTTCTGAAGCAAAGAGCAAAAGGACGAGATCTTTCGCCACCTTCGGTGACTCAGGATGACAATTTGGAGAAGCCTTTTCCTTTTCTAACAACCAACTACTAAGGACTAACACGCCAAATCCCAATTTATCGAATTCTGTCCTTACCCTTAATTGCTAATTGCTCATTTTCCCTTTGACAACTTGCAATCATCAAGCAAAACGCTTCTATAAAATCCCATATTTGGGGCTTCATTTCCAAAAACCAAGAAAAAACCCCTAAATTTTGTGAATTCAGGCAGAAAAAAGATTGAATCGTATCGGTTTCTGTGATAGAATGAAATAGTATAAGTAGGCGTATGCTCTTTTGGCAGGAGGGATCTTCATGGCCCCCAAACGGCGCCGCTTTGCAGTGCTGCTTGGCTCGCTGCTGTTTGCGGCTTCTATCCTGAGCGTTCCCGCCCTCGCCACAGAGGAGGGCGGGCTTGTTCCCTATACGGAAAATGGAGATAATGGGGCCATTGTATTTCCTACCAATCCCGCGCCGCCCACCCCAACGCCGGAACCGACTCCCACACCTACGCCGGTTCCTACCCCCACGCCCACACCTGTGCCCACCCCTGAACCTACACCGGTGGTCGATCCCACTCCTTCCGAGGATCCGGACGATCCGCCTTATGTTCCCGATGATCCCACTCCATCGCCCTCCAGAAGGCCAAACGGGGGTGGCACGGCGGTTACGCCCGCCCCCACGCCTCACCCCTCTAACCGGCCCGTTCCCTCGGAACAGCCTGTGGTGCAGCGACCCAGCATTACCCCGAAGCCAGATGGGCCTCTGGTTTCTTCTCCGGAAGCCCCGGACGACGGTACCAATTATGTGACCTTCGCGCAGCTCAACACAAAAAATAATTCTTTGGCGATCGCTCTGTTTTACGGCGGCCTTGCCTGCGCGGTGCTGGGCGTAACCGGTCTGATCATTTTATTGGCGCGTTTTCTGCGAAAACGCCGGCGGGACGAGAAAGAAGCTATTTTCCGTGAAATTGAGGCTGCGGAAAACCGTCACCATTCTGCTGAAAGAATTCCCAGTAGAATGCCGGAGCTTGTGACCTCTCCAAATCATGCTCCTTCCACGCCGCATTCTGGGGAGGGCTCTCCTCGTCCAAAAGAACCTGTTTACCGCTCACAGGAGCATTCTCTCAGGCAGCCTTCTTCCTCTCAGGGGGCCTCTCAGCATCTTCCTCTCCCCATTTCTTCGGAAGAAGAGCCTCTTCCTTCTTCTGTTCACCGGAACTCTCCCCGGGTTTCTTCCGCTCCGCTTGCTTACCCTGTCTCCGCCACCCACCCCAAAACCGGCCCGAATGCCCCCATTGTTCCCGTGCAGGCCTCTATGTACACGGAGGAATTTTCTCTGCCGGAGGATGCGCCCGCCCCTGCCCCGAAGCCGCAAATGGCCTCCAGGCTCCGGCAGTCTGCCCAGCGTCCGGCGGAAAAGCAGACCTCTTCAGAAAAAAGCAGCGGTTCTTCTGTTTCCGAGCCCCAGGTGAAGCCCCGGAAACCGGAGACCTCCGAACCGCCTTCTCCCCCGAAAGAAGCTCCTAAGCCCGTAAAGCCAGAGCCGCCCGTTCAGGAAAAAGCGGAGCCCCCAAAGCAGGAGCACAAACCTGAAAAGCCCCTAAAGGCCGCCGCTTCCTCCTCCAAGGCGGAAGCAAAGCCGGAAAAAGCCGCCGAGCCCTCAGACGCGCAGATCCCCGGCCAGATGAGCCTGCTGGATTGAGCCTTTTCGGGGAAGCAAAAAAGTTTTCCAAAAGATTCCCTCCATGCCTGCATAGGAAAAACTTACTTTGAAGAATAGTTCCTTCTAAAAAAAGCAAGGGCAAGACAAACCGCAACGGTTTGTCTTGCCCTTGCTTTTTCCTAATGGTTCCTTTATACCTGCGCCACCGTCCAGCATCTATAATCAGAAAAAGCATTTTACAGCAACCGCAAAAAACTGAGATCCGGTCACCGTTCATTTTCATCATAGAAACTCACGAAATCCGCAAACAGCTTTTCGTCCAATGAGCCGCACCATTTTTCCCTGTCCAAATTTCTGTGGATATAATCCGCTTTATCCGCCGCAAACCGTTCCCTGTTTTCGGGAGCTTGAGGATCATATGCCAGGGTCTTGAGCCATTTGTCAAATTCTGCGTTAAACTCATTTTTGTATGCTTTGTCATTGAAGTACTCATGGCCCTGATCCTCGAAACGAACAAAGGTAAATCTGGGATCATTTTGGTACTTTTTATAGTAAATGTCGTAGCCGTATTCGATCGGAACGATCTCGTCGTCGGCGCTGTGCAGGATCATAACAGCCGCGTCACTGCTTGCAAAGCCGTCCATGGCCGTGTTGGAAGCGTAGCTGCCGAACTTCATCTGCTCATACAGCCTGACAAAAGGCATCATCAAATAAATACCTGCCCCCGCCTGCCTTTTTCCTTCCGCCTCAAACATCTCCGCTGAAGAGTTCACCCCCGAACAGGCGATCACCGCCTTTACCTCGGGGTGATAGGTCAGCACGCTGCAAACGCTGTACCCGCCCCAGCTGTGTCCGAATAAAAAAATTGGCAGATCGGGGAAATTCCCGCTTTTTTCCACAAAGGTGATCGCATGGTCCAAGTCGATCACGCCCTGGGGGAAGCCCCCCACGCCCTTTCCTTCGCTTTCATCATTTCCCGTGGCGTCATAGGCGAAAACACAGTATCCGTGCCGGGCAAAATAATTCGCGCAGTCCATGTAGGAATTGTGCCCGCCGCCTCCAAAGCCATGCGCCATGACAATGATGCCGTGCTGCTCTCCTTCCGAACGATACAGATATCCCGTTAAATTTTGTCCCTTGTCGGAAGTAAATTCGTATTTCTCGCGCCGCAGCCCGTCAAAATCATCGACGTACAGCATAAACGGCTCATAGCTTTCAAACCGCTGGTCGAAATTTTCTCCGTATATCATGACAGATAATGCCCAACCACCGGCAACGATCAGTACAACCACGATGGATAATGCAATTAAGAGGAGCTTTCTTTTCTTGGGTTTCGGTTTCATCTTTTTCTCTCCTTTGCCCTCTTGTTTCCTTGGGAAATTCCCTTTTTAAGCGAACCAATTATAACAAAACACCCACTGAAAAGCAACTGCTTCTCAGCGGGTGTTCACTTTCTTATAGCTTCTTTATTTTTGTGTTTCGCCTTTATCCTCCAACAGGGTGACCGTTACCTTCAGCTCAGTGCCGTTTTGCCGGTACAGCGTGATCTCCGCCGTATCGCCGGGAGCGTACTTCAAAAGCAGGTTGGAAATATCCGAAAGGCTTGTGACGGTCTCGCCGTCAATGGCGGTGATGATATCGCCCTCTCTGGCCTCTGTGCCGGTAAAGGCGCTTTCCTCCCCGATCTCAGAGATCATAAAGCCCTGGGGCATTTGGTAAAGGGCCACCATGGCGTCTGAGACCTCCATACCGGTGATCCCCAAGCGGGTGCGTCCCTTTACATAGCCGCCGGAAAGCAGCTCGTTGATAATGGACTGGGCCTTGCTGACAGGAATGGCAAAGCCCATTCCCTCATAGCCGTCGGTAATGATCTTGGAGGAATTGATCCCGATGACCTGGCCGTACATATTCACCAGCGGGCCGCCGGAATTGCCAGGGTTGATGGCCGCGTCCGTCTGGATATAGGTCATGCCGTTTTCACTGTAGCGGCCTACTTCCCGATCCAGGCCGGACACATAGCCGCCGGTCATGGAGCCGGAGAACTTTTCGCCGCCGGGGTTGCCGATAGCCACTACGGAATCGCCGATCTCCAATTCCCCCGCATCCCCGAATTCCGCCGGAGTAAAGTTGTGGTCGTTGGTTTTCAGGATCGCCAGGTCGGTGGTACGGTCCACGCCCACCACCACGGCCTCGTATTCCTCGCCGCCAGAGGTGATGATCTTCACCACGCTGCTCTTGGTGTTGAGCACCACATGGGAATTGGTGATGATATAGCCGTCGGAGGTGGCGATGATGCCGGTGCCGGTGCTGTTCTGCTCCTGGCCGTTTCGCGTCAGAGTAACGGCCACCGTCACTGTGGATTTTACCACCTTTTTATAGACCTCCTGGCTGGTCAGCTCCTGCCCCTGGGGCTTTTTGTGAATGGTGATCCCCTCGGTGTTGGGAGTGATATCCACATCCGGCTCGCCGGGGCTTTCCTCTTTGCTGTCCGGCGGGATCACGCCGTCGTCAAAATCGGGAATATCGTCCTCTTCGCCATCGCCAGGCTGCTGGGGCAGCGGCATTTGGAAGCCGGGGGTATTTCCGTAGGGGAAGCTTTTTTCCGCCGTTGCCGCATGCCAGGCCAAGTATCCAAAAAGCCCCAGAATCGCTGCGGCAGCTAAAATAGAGGCGATCCAGATGAAAACCTTCAGCCCTGTGGAAAGCTTCTTCTTCGGCGGGCGGGGCGGCTCTGCTCCATAAGGAGAATAAACCGGCTGCTGGGCATAGCCGTAATACGCAGGCTGTACTTGTACAGCCTGCTGCTGAGGCTGGAAGCCCGGCGCATAGGGCTGGGGGGTACCGCCATAAGGGGCCGCGCCCGGATAGGCGGCCGGAGGCTGAGGAGCATACCCATAGGGAGCCTGGGGAGGCTGCTGATAAGGCGGCGCATAGCCATACACACCAGGCTGCGGAAGATAGGGTGCCGCGCCCTCCATGGGCCGCGCCCCCTGGGGCGGGACCGCCGTTTCAGGCTGGACAACAGACGTGGACGGAGGTGTTTCTTCCCTGGCCGCTCCCACAGACGCGTTTTCGCCTGACAGGGAAGCAGCCCCGCTTTCTGCCGGATCGTACTGAGGCTCCCGCGGCGGAAGTCCTCTTTCTTCCACCGGCTGTTCCACGCTGGGAACAGGGGCCTCCGCCGCCTCCCGCACCGGCTCTGCCGGGCCTACGCTGAAGCCGTCTTCCCGTACAGCCTCCACGGAAACAGGAGCCTGCTCCCGCGGTGCGGGAGTACTTTCCACGGCAGCCGCGTTTTCGGCAGCGGGATTTTCTATGGCCGCATTTTCCTGTCCGGAAACCGGCTCTTCGGCCGGCGGTTCTCCCTCTGTGGGGAGCTTATGGATCTGCTCGTCTATCATCTTTCTCTTCCCTTTCTTAATTTAAGGTTTTACTTTCTATAGCAAACAACAAGGCCTTATTTCCCTGTTTTCCCGTGCTCCTTTTGTTCCTTCTGCCGCCCCTCTTTTCCCTTCGTCTCCCGGGGCTTTAGCTCCTTCAGCTTCAGGGGAAGCCCCTCCTTCAACTTAGGCGGCTCCGGGGGCTTGGGAAGGTAAAATTCAAAGCGGCAATTCTGCCCCGCCACAGAGCTTACGCCGATATCTCCGCTGTGCAGCTTCAGGATCGTCTTCACGATATAGAGTCCCAAGCCCATGCCGTTTTTATCCTGGCTTCGGGAACGGTCCGTCTTGTAAAACCGCTCGAAGATCCGGGGCAGCTCCTCAGCGGCAATCCCCTGTCCGCTGTTTTCTATCACCACGCTGGTGCGGTCGATCCCATCTGTGATCTGCACGGCGATATAGCCGCCCTGCTCCGTAAATTTTACCGCGTTTTCGATCAGATTATAGACCACCTGGTGGATCAGGTCCTGGTCGCCGTACACCGTTTGGGCCCTGGCGTTTTCCAGCCCCCGCACCTCGATCTGCTTCTCGTCGATGCGCTGCTCAAAGGTCAGCAGCGTATCCACAAGGATCCGGGTGATATTGAAGCTGACAGGCTTCAGCTTCATTTCCCCGTTGTCGATGCGGGAAAGGTCCAGCATGGATCTCACCAACCGGGAAAGCCTTTTTACCTCGCTTGACACCACCTGCAAATACTTTTCCTGTTCCTCCCGGGAGATCGTGCCGTCTAAAATGCCGTCGATAAACCCGGCAATGGTGGTCATAGGCGTTTTCAGCTCGTGAGATACGTTGGCAATAAAGCTGCGGCGGGTCCCCTCGGAAATGGAAAGGGAATTGGCCATATTGTTGAAGGAAACCGCCAGCTGGCCCAGCTCGTCCTCGCTGGTGACCGGCACCCGCACGGAAAAATCTCCCGCACCGAAGCTTCTGGCCGCCGCCGACATCTGCCGCAAGGGCTTTACCAGCCGGTAAGCGAACATTCCGATCACACAGAAGGCCACCGCCAGAGCCACTGCCGCCGCCACCAGGAAAATGCGGAACCACTCGTCCCGAAAGCTGTTTACCGTGACCACACTGGTGGCGGCAAACACCGCGCCAACACAGGTATTATCCGTCCTGGCGTACATGGGTACGCCGATGATATAATAGCTGCTTTTATAAAAGCCGTCTAAATTGTTTTTCCCCTCGTACATTCCCTTCGCCGCCAGCGCCACTGCCTGCTCCGGCACCTGTACAGGGCTTTGCAGTTTGCTGTTGGGATAGTTTCCCGCCAGGATATTTCCCTTTAGATCCGTGATAAAAATATCGGCGTCGATACTGGTGGAGAAGCTGGAAATAAAGCCCTGCAGCACTTCCGCTGGCAGCCGGTACTGGTTTTTTTCCTCCTGCACCAGGTATCCTTCCGCCAGACCCGCAATGGACGACGCGTTTTGGGTGAGAAGCTCCTTCTTTTCATTTCTCCAGTATTGGGAAAAAAATAGCATCATCATGCTTCCCAGCATGGTAAAGCTGAGGATCACAATGATCATAGTAATGCTGAGATATCGCTTAAAAATGCTTTTCTGCATTTTGCCGAAGATCCTTTCCCGGAAACCTGCCTCGCAGAAAGCAGCTTATTCCTTTACTTCAAATTTGTAGCCCACGCCCCACACGGTTTTCAGCGCCCACTGGTCGGAAACGCCCTCCAGCTTTTCCCGCAGGCGCTTTACGTGCACGTCTACGGTGCGGCTGTCCCCGTAGTAATCAAAGCCCCACACCTCGTCTAGCAGCTGGTCTCTGGTAAATACCCGGTTGGGATTGGAGGCCAGGTGGTAGATCAGCTCCATCTCCTTGGGCGGCGTATCTATCTGTACGCCCTTTACCTTCAATTCATAGTTTGTCAAATTGATGGATAAATTTTCGTAGGAAACCGCCTTATTTCCGCTTTGCTTGTCTCCGTTCTGGGTACTGCGGCGCAGCACCGCCTTGATCCGGGCGATCACTTCCTTGGTTTCAAAGGGCTTTACCACATAGTCGTCCGCGCCCAGATCCAATCCCAGCACCCGGTCGAACACCTCGCCCTTGGCGGTGAGCATAATGATCGGACAGGCGGATTTTTTGCGGATCTCCCTGCATACCTGCCAGCCGTCCAGGCCGGGCAGCATAATATCCAGCAGCACCAGGTCCGGCTCCGCCGCGTCAAACATTTTCAGCGCCGCTTCCCCATCGTTGGCAAGAAACGCCGTAAAACCCTCTTTTTCAATATACAGCCGAAGCAGCTCGCAGATATTGGTATCATCATCCACGATCAATATTTTTTCGGAAGCCATTTTTCCGCCCCTTTTCTTTTTCCTTATTTTTGGAAGAAAATTCATCCCTGCGGGACCCTTATGAAAGAGCTTATTCGCAGAGTTCCAGCATTATTTTCATTTTACCCGCTCTCTATGGCAAAATCAAGAAAAAGAGATGAACATTCTGTGAAAAAAGCGCTCGAGTCTGGACGGAAAAAGGAAGCCCGGCACTTTTGCCGAGCTTCCTTTTTCTGCGGGTTCCTGACGCACGGCCGGAAAGGCGCTTCTGACCCGATTGCAGGTAAGCTGATAAATTGGAATTTAGTGACGAGAAAAGCCTCCCCTTGCTTGCAAGGGGAGGGGGACCACCGTTAGGTGGTGGAGGGGATAGTCACACACAGAAAGTGGGATAAAACCGCCAGTTTTAATCCCCTCAGTCGCGGCTTCGCCGTGACAGCTCCCCTTATAAATAAGTGGAGCCTAAGGACGTTAAACTACAATTTGCCGATTTACTTCTGGTCGGGTCGGAAACCAAACTCCCGCACCAAGCAGGGACACGAGCGGCCGCGGCGCCTCGCCGCTGAACTATACTTTATCGTATTTCACTTTATTATTTACTCTTATCCTAAATTTCTCTTTGTACCCGCCGCTCTGACTCTTAATAGTACATTTGCAGCGCCTGGGGCAGAACCGCGGCCTCTACCTGCTCTCCGCCGGAGGCGTATTCTCCGTCCAGAGACCAGGGCATGGGCTCGGCACAAGTGAATTTCGCACCCGCCGTATGCACAAAGGTGATCATTTCCTCATCGTACTTTCCGCTCATCAGGGAGAAGATCACCCGGTTCAGTTCCAAAAGGTTCCGGGGCATTTTTACCAGCGTCAGCTCCAGCTTTCCGTCCGACAGGTCCACCTTGCCGGAATCCAGCTTTACAATACCGCCAAAGGAGGTGGAATTGCTGAGAGCGCCGAAAACGTAATCTCCCTCATACACCTCGCCCTCCGCCGTTTCCACCTTGACCTGATAGGATTTCAGGGTAGGCAGCTCCTTGATCCCTTCCAGAATATAGGCCAGATGCCCCAGGGAATTTTTCAGGCTCTGGGTGGTAGAGTAGGAAGACTGGGTAAATGCGCCGAAGGACGCCACGTAGATAAAATATCTTTCCCCAAAGCGCCCGGCGTCCAGGGGCTTCGGACAGCCCTCCACAATCTGCCGGGCCGCCTTTCCCGGCTCCTTGGAAAGCCCCAGGGAACTGGCAAAATCATTGGTGGAGCCCGCCGGAATATAGCCGATGGGAACAGAAGCGCCAGCTTTTAAGACCTCCGCCACCATTTCGCTCAGGGTACCGTCTCCCCCGCAGCAGATCAGGGTTTCCGGCTTCTCCTCCAAAGAAGACCGGATCACCGCCTCGGCCTGCCGGGCGCTTTCCGTTTTAACGGTGAAAACCTCCCTGCCGCTTTCCTTCAGGATCTTCCGCACTTCCTCGATCTCCCGCAGAATATTTTGACGCCCCGCGTGGGGATTTACCACAACTACGGTTTTCATGCTTTTCTCATCTCCCTTTTCCCACAATGACCGGAGTATCGTCCCTTTCAGATTATCCTTCCCCCTTTTTGGCAGAAAATTCCTCTGCCTCCGGGGGTTCCGTATTTTTTCCCAAGAGGCCCCAAACCTGCCGGCGCGGCTCTTTTCCCCGCGCTGACAGCGCAAGGAACGCGGCGATCCACAGAGCGGACAGCACCAGCAGCACCACATACTGTACGAAGGCCATTCTGTCTCCGGCGCGCCGGGCGGCGGCCGCAAGACCTTCCCCCTCCGCGCCCACAAAAATCAAACAGATAAGATTCATCAAAAGCATCAGGGCAGGCATTGACAGAGAAGCTCCGACCCGGAGAAGCGGCAAAGCTTTCTTTTCACCTTCTCCTGCAGCTTCGCCATTTTCCGGGCATTTCCGAAGCAGCCGGGAAAATACTCTTTCACTCACCTGTTTTCCTTTTTCTTTTGCTTGTTGCAGCACCAAGAACCGGGGCAGCGCCGCTTTCAGCAGCGCCCATACAAGCACGGCAAGCACGGCGGCAAAGCCCGCAACGATCCCCCACCGCACGGCGGTCCCCCATTTCACGGCAAGGATCAGCGCCCCCGCAAAGGTGGGAAGGGCGCAGCCCGCGGCGGGGAGGCCCAGGGCGGAAAGCGCCCAGCTTTTCCGCCCGCCGGCGGTCTGATCCGCCGCCCGGAAGGACAAGAGACCGGCCAAAACCGCCAGGGCTGTTTCCAAAAGGAAGAGCCCCAGCAAAAGAAGTCCCCGGCCCCAAAGATAACCGGAGCGAATGGCCTCCGTATCCATGCGGAGCTCCTGATACAGCAAACTCTTGAAAGAAACTCCCACCCGCTCCTTCAAAGCCCGCGGCGCTTCCTCCGCGGCGGAAATGACCGTTTCCATACTCTCCCTGGGGGCCCGGTCCAGCAGCGGCAAAAGCGCGTAAAGCTGCTCGATATCCAGTTTGGAAAAGCCTACTTCGGAAAAAACAAAGCTCTGCTTTTCTGCATTCTCTTTCCCGGAGCCAGCCTTTTCGCCGTTATTTGCGTTTTCCTCGCCGAAGGCCTTTTCCTGAGAGCCCAGCATGGTTTCCGCCTCCGCTTCAGAGGAGCTTTCCGCTTCCGCAAAAGAGCTTTCCTCCGGAAGCTGAAACAGCGCGCCCTCCGGCATGCTGGTAAGCACGCCGTTCGGCAGAGAGCCTTCCTTTCCTTCCAGATCTCTCAGGTTATCGCCGAATTTCCCGATCTCCTTTTTTTCCTCCCGGGCCGCGGCAAGGCCCTGAGAAATGGTGTTCAGCTCGCCGGTCTGCTCTGTCTGCCGCAAATACAGCAGCAGGGCATAGACCGCCTTTTCATAAAGCTCGCCTGCTTCCTGAACCCGGGCTTCCTCCAGCCCCTCCCGCAGCACGCTGATGGTTCCCTCCTGAGCGTAGGGATATTTCTCCGACAGGCGCTGGGCCTCGCTGCTTTCCGACTCAACGGTAAGGTAGAGCTCCTCCAGCAGCCGCTGCTGCTCCTCTGTCAAAAAGCTTTGCAAAAGCGTTTTTCCCTGTAAGCTCATGGCCTCTGGCGCGCCCGGCTCAAGGCCTCCCTGCTGAACGCCCCGGTTCACCAGTTCGCCCATCAGGGCGGGAAGGGCCAAACCGCACAGGGCCTGCGCAAAAAACAGGACAAGGCAGAAAAACGCCAATGCCGCACAGGGCTTTAGAGCCTTTATCATCTGTTTCATACTGCCTTTCCTCCTTCTATACCGTTTCTGGCATCTTCTTTTCCCGATAGAACCGACCCGCAAGAGGCCGCTGCCTCTTATTTTAATCGGCTTTTTCCCGCCGTCAACCTGCTTCTACGAAAAATTTACAGGCTGTTCACAAAAAGAAAGGCCTTGCTTAGGGCTTGTTTGAAAAAAACCTGGCTTTACAAAAAGCAGCTGCTGCAAAAGAATAAATTTTGCAGCAGCTGTTTTATTGCAGATACGTGATTCTGGAGGTGACGGCACCGACCATAGACAATGAAAAATGAGCAAGGAAGGGCAGGGGCAAAACAATAAACAGTAAGGCGGTAAATTATAGTTTAGCGGCGAGGCGCCGCGGCCGCTCGTGTCCCTGCTTGGTGCGGGAGTTTGGTTTCCGACCCGACCGGAAGTAAATCGGCAAATTGTAGTTTAGCGAACTAGTCGTTAGCTATTAGTTGTTAGTCGTTAGAGAGGGGCGAGTTCTCACTTTTGTCATTCTGAGGAACGAAGAATCTCGTCCTTCATTTCCTGAATAGAAGGGAAAAGGGCGAGATTCTTCACTTCGTTCAGAATGACAGGAGGAAAATAAGCGAATCACTATTGGTCGGGTCAGAAACCGATTTCCCGCACCAAACAGCTTCACGAGTGGGTGCAGCGGTACGCTGCAAATTCCAATTTAGCTGCTCCTGCCCTCCATTGCTCATTATACTTGGGCGCGCCGCCCTTCCTGCTATCGAGCAGTTTCTGTGGCATTCTGTAGCGCGCTCTCTGCTATTTTACCCTCGGACTCCACGGTTTCTTTCCCGTTTCCATCGCTCAGCGGAATTTTTCCTTCACCCGCTCAAACAGCACGGGGGTGATCCCTGGGTAGGTCAGGTCCTCCGGCAGGGACTCGAAAAGGTTTACTTCCTTCATTTCGCTTTCCGGCAGCGCGGCAAGTTCTGTGATCTCCGCGAAAAACACCGCGCCGGCGGCGCCGGAAACTTCGTCCTCGGCATAATAGCCGCAAACCGGCTCCAGGGTAAATTCCGACGCGCCAGATTCCTCCCACAGCTCTCTGCGGGCCGCCTGCTCCGGCGTTTCCCCCGGCTCGATATGGCCTCCCTGGGTCTCCCAGGTAACACGGTTTTTATGGCGGCTCAAAAGAAGCTTTCCCCGGCAGCGGGAAAAGATCACCACATACCGGTACGCCGCCGTTTCCTCCATGGGAAAAACCCTTTTGCATACAGAACCTTTTTTCCCGCTCATTCCTTTTCTCCTTTCTCCATGCCGCAGACCCTGCGCACCGCCAGGTCGTAACCGGGATCTGCTTTTTTCAGAGACACCGGCCGCCCGGCGGCGCTCAAAAAGCAGTGAGAGGTTTTTCCCCGGCACCGCAGCGCCCCGGTCTCTTTGTCCCGCACGGTATAGAAAAAGGCGATCCGGGTACCTGTATAGCTTTCTATCCCCGTTTCCACCCGCACCGTTTCTCCAAAGCGGGTCATGGACTTGTACTCCGCCTCCGCGTGCAGTACCGGGCTGACGATCCCTTTCGCTTCCAAGCCCTCCAGGCTCATGCCGCAGACCCGCATCAGGTGAACGCGGGCCTCCTCAAACCAGCGGATATAGTTGGAATGATGCACACAGTCCATTCGGTCTGTTTCGTAATAGTACACCGGCCGCTCATACTCTACTGTTTTCACAGCAAGCGCTCCTTTCCGTCAAAGGCCTGCTTTTTTCGCTATCCACTATAACACAGTCTCCCGCCGAAAAGCAATCTTCTTCCCCCCTCTTTTCTAACATCGAAAGGCTTCCTTTTGCATAAGCTTTTTAGGACAAATTTCCCGAAGCGCCATTTATTGTTATGGGCGGACAGGTTGATTTTCCCGTCAAAAAATGCTATGATTCTCTATGTTCCGAAAAATTCAGGCAGTAAGCAAAAATTTTTTCTTTTTCTTATTTTGTTTTTTTGAACCGGCGCCGCTTTGTAAAAGGACGCGCCGCCGAAGCTCTCTTACCGTTAAAGAAGGCAGTGATGCAAAACCATGAAAATCGGTATGGACGTAGGCTCTACCACATTAAAATGCGTTGTGTTCGATGAAGCCGGCACGCCGGTATTCCGGGAATACGAGCGCCATTTTTCCCAGATTGCGGAAAAGGCTTCGGGTATGCTTTCCCGAATCCGGGAGCAGTTTCCGGAGGCCTCTTCCGCCAGGCTGTGCGTTTCCGGCTCCGCCGGTATGGGGCTGGCGGAGGATCTGGACATTCCCTTCGTGCAGGAGGTTTACGCCACCCGCACCGCCGTAAAGGCCTATTTGCCGGAGGCGGACGTGGTGATCGAGCTGGGAGGCGAGGACGCGAAGATCCTGTTCCTTTCCGGCTCTATGGAGGTGCGCATGAACGGCTCCTGCGCCGGCGGCACCGGGGCCTTCATCGACCAGATGGCCACCCTTTTGAACATTGCCCCGGACGAGCTCAATGAGATCGCGAAAACCAGCGAGCGCACCTACAGCATCGCTTCCCGCTGCGGCGTGTTCGCGAAATCCGACATTCAGGCCCTGCTGAATCAGGGGGCCCAGAAAAATGACATCGCCCTGAGCATTCTGAACGCCGTGGTCAACCAGACGGTGGCCGGCCTTGCCCAAGGTAGGGAAATCAAGGGAAAAGTGGTCTATCTCGGCGGCCCGCTGACCTTTCTTTCGGAGCTTCGCGCGGCCTTTGACCGCATTCTGGGCGTAAGCGGCGTCTGCCCGGAAAATTCCCTGTACTATGTGGCGGCGGGCGCCGCCATGAGCGAGACCAGTCGGGAATTTTCCCTTCCGGAGCTTACGGGACGGATCAAAAACTACAGCTCCAGCCACCACTACCAAAGCAGCGAGGCCCTGTTCCGGAATGAAGCGGAGTACGAGGAATTTACCGCCCGTCACCAACGGGACACCATTCCCACCGACGCCCCCCTGCTTCCCGGAAATATCGCCTATGTGGGCATCGATGCTGGCTCCACCACCTTAAAGGCCACCGCCATCAACGAAAATGAGGAGATCATTTTCTCCCGGTACCTGCCGAATTCCGGAAACCCCGTGCCGCTGGTGAAGGAATTTCTTCTGGCCCTGTACCAGAAATTCCCGGGCATTGTGATCCGCTGCGCGGCCTCCACCGGCTACGGCGAGGAGATCATCAAAAACGCCTTTCGGCTGGATCTGGGCGTGGTGGAAACCATCGCCCACTTTACCGCCGCCCGGAAATTCGAGCCGGAGGTGGATTTCATCATCGATATCGGCGGTCAGGATATCAAGTGCTTCAAGATCAAAAACGGGGCCATCGACAACATTTTCTTAAACGAGGCCTGTTCCTCCGGCTGCGGATCCTTTTTGCAGACCTTTGCCGGGGCCCTGGGCTATGAAATGAGCGATTTCGCAAAGTGCGGCCTGTTTGCCGACAGCCCGGTAGACCTGGGCTCCCGCTGCACGGTGTTTATGAATTCCTCCGTAAAGCAGGCTCAGAAGGACGGGGCCTCTATTGAGAACATTTCCGCTGGCCTTTCCATGAGCGTGGTGAAAAACGCCCTGTATAAGGTCATTCGTGTCACAGACGCCAAAAGCCTGGGCGACCACATTGTGGTGCAGGGCGGCACCTTCTTAAACGACGCGGTGCTGCGGGCCTTTGAAAAGGAGATCGGCAAAAACGTGACCCGTCCCTCCGTGTCCGGTCTGATGGGGGCCTACGGCGCTGCTTTATACGCGAAGCAGCATGAAACAGGAGAAAGAAGCGGGATTTTAGACGAGCGGGGTCTTGCCGCCTTTACCCACGAGGTAAGGGCCGTTACCTGCAACGGCTGCCAGAACCACTGCCGCCTGACGGTGAATACCTTCGGCGCGGGGGAAGGCGGCTCCGCCCGGTACATTGCCGGAAACCGCTGCGACAAGCCCCTGCAGAAGCACGGCGAGACCACACAATATAACCTGTATGATTATAAGCGGCAGCTTCTGAACTCTTACGCTCCCTGTGAGGGAAAGCGGGGGACCATCGGGATCCCCATGGGGCTCAACATGTTTGAGCTGTACCCCTTCTGGTACACTTTCTTTACGAAGCTGGGCTTCGGGGTGTTCCATTCCCCGGATTCCGACCGGGAGCTGTATTTCCGGGGCCAGCATACCATTCCCTCCGATACGGTATGCTACCCGGCAAAGCTGATCCATGGCCACATCGAGGCCCTGCTGGAGCGAAAGGCGGACGCCATTTTTTACCCCTGCATGAGCTATAATCTCGATGAGCACAAGGGCGATAACCACTATAACTGCCCTGTGGTGGCCTATTATCCCGAGGTATTGGACGCCAATATCGAGGCCCTGAGCGAAACGAAATTTATTTACGACTATGTGGGCCTGCACCGACGGAAAGATTTCCCCGGAAAAATGCAGAAGATCCTGGCAAAATATTTCCCTGCCATTCCGGAGCAGGAGGTCAAAGTGGCTTCCGATGCGGCCTATGGGGAATACGAGGCATACATGGAGCGGATCCGCCAAAAGGGCCGGGAGTTTTTGGCCCTTGCCGAGGAAAAGAACCTTCCCGTGATCATTCTTTCCGGGCGGCCCTATCACCTGGACGGGGAAATCAACCACGGCATCGACAAGCTGATCTGCGAATGCGGGGCCGTGGTGGTCACGGAGGATTCCGTCAGCGACCGGGTGGAGAAATTCCCCACCACCGTGCTGAACCAGTGGACCTACCACGCCCGGCTGTACTGCGCCGCCAAATACGTGGCGGAAAGCAAGGAAAAACGAATTAACCTGGTGCAGCTGGTCTCCTTCGGCTGCGGCGTAGACGCCATCACCGGAGACGAGGTGCGCTCTATCCTGGAAGAGGGCGGGCGCATCTACACCCAGATCAAGATCGACGAAATCACAAACCTGGGTGCGGTGCGCATTCGCCTGCGCAGCCTGTTCGCCGCGCTGGGGCTCTAGTTGTTAGAGATTAGTCGTTAGTTGTTAGACAGGGCAGGGCCTTTTCTCTACAACTAATAACTCAATTCGAGATTAGCTTCCAGACAGAGCAAAGCCCTTTTTCTAACAACTAACAACTTACAGCTAACAACTAAACTAAGTAGGTGATACCCATGGCCGATGAAAAGAACAGAGTGGAGTTTACGAAGGAGATGAAGAAGGATTACACCATCATCACTCCCAACATGGCTCCGCTTCATTTTGAGCTCATAAAAAACGTGCTGCAAAGTTTTGGCTACCACGTGGATCTGCTGCGCACCACAGGCCGGGAGATCGTGGACGAGGGCTTAAAATACGTGCACAACGATACCTGCTACCCCGCCCTGCTCTCTATTGGACAGATGATGCACGCCCTGCACAGCGGGAAATACGACCTGCACAAGGTGGCCCTGATCATGACCCAAACAGGCGGCGGCTGCCGGGCCTCCAACTACATTCATCTTCTTCGCAAGGCGCTGAAGAAGGACGGGCTGGACTACATTCCTGTGATCTCCCTGAACCTTTCCGGGCTGGAAAGCAATTCCGGGTTCCAGATCACCCTTCCCCTGCTGCGCAGGGCCATTGCCGCCCTGACCTACGGCGACCTGCTGATGCTCTTAAAAAACCAGACCAAGCCCTATGAGGTGACGGAAGGCGCAAGCGATGCCCTGGTGGAGCACTGGATCTCCACCCTGACCAGCCTCTTTGAGCAGGGAAAGGCCTTTACCCAGCGGGAGGTGCGCCAGTATTTCGATACCATCGCCCAGTCCTTTGCGGATCTTCCTTTGCGGGACGTAAAGAAGACGAAAGTCGGCGTGGTGGGCGAGATCTATGTAAAATATTCCCCCTTAGCCAATAACAGCCTGGAGGAATTCCTGTTTGAGCAGGGCTGTGAAACCATGGTGCCGGGCATTTTGTCCTTTATGATCTTCAAGGTGGATAACCGCCTGGAGGACATTGCCCTTTACGGCGGAAACCCTGCGAAAAAGCAGCTTTGCACCATGCTGAAATGGTATTTCACAAAATTTGAAACAGACCTGATCGCCGCGGTGAAGAAGTTCCCCCAATTCACGCCTCCCGCCCCTTACCGCCATTTGAAGGAGCTTGCCGGAAATGTCATCGGCTATGGCTGCAAAATGGGCGAGGGCTGGCTTCTTACGGCGGAGGTGATGGAGCTTATTGAAAGCGGCTACGGCAACGTGGTGTGCACCCAGCCCTTCGGCTGCCTGCCCAACCACATTGTAGGCAAGGGCATGATCCGCAAGGTAAAGGGCATTTACCCCAAAGCCAATATCGTTCCCATCGATTACGACCCCAGCGCTACCAGAGTCAACCAGGAAAACCGCATCAAGCTGATGCTGGCTGTGGCAAGAGAGCAGGAGGAGGAGGCCTCTCCAAAAGCGCCCCTTTCTCCCGCCGCTTCTGAAGCCTGAGCGCTTTCTGCGCGGCGTAATCCGCCGGGAAAGGAACTCCCCTTTATGAGCTTGCTTCGTTTTGGAAAATATACGGGAAAGTATGCCGGCCAGCGGCTGCCCAGGCGGATCATCGCCATGCTGCTGGCTGTTATCGTTATGGGCTTGGGGGTCAGCCTGTTTCTTATTGGCTCTATGGGCGCGGACCCCTTTTCCACCATCAACCTGGGAATTTCTTCCCGGCTTGGCCTTTCCTTTGGTCTGTGGCAAGCGATATTCAACGGAATTTTGCTGGTACTGGTGCTGTTTTTTGACCGCTCCATGCTGGGGCTCGGCACCCTGGGAAATATGTTTCTCGTAGGCTTCTCCGCCGACTTTTTTACCCCGATCCTGGAGAAGCTTTTCACTGCCGGTGAGCTTTCCCTGTGGGCACGGCTGCTGTTTACCTTAGGCGGCGTGGCGCTGCAGATCATCGGCTGCTCCTTTTACGTTACCTCCAACCTGGGCATGGCGCCCTATGACTGTATTTCCTTTCTTGTACCCAATAAAACGAAGCTCTCCTTCCGCTGGTGGCGCATTCTCAGCGATGTATTCTGCGTGGCGGTGGGATTTTTGTGCGGCGCGAAGGTCGGGCTTGGCACCCTGATCATGGCCTTCGGCACCGGCCCGCTGCTGCCCCTTTGCAATAAATACCTTGCCGCCCCGGCGCTGAAGATCACGGAGATTCCGAAGGAGGGATCCTGATGGAACAAAAAAAGGGAAAGCCTTCCAAGCTTTCCCTGGAGCTTTTGAGCGAAAAGAACCTGGCCGCCGCGCGAAAGCTTCAGCGGGAGGATATCAGCGAGGATTTTGTAGACACCGTCGATACCATCTGGGAGCTGACCCAATACGGGCTTTCCCATCACTGTATCGGACATACCTATGCCGTAAACTATGAGGGCCGCTGTATCGGTCTGATCCTGCTGGGCGAAGCCCTGCCCTGGGAAACAGATCCGGCGGAAATGCGGGAAACTCCCTTTTACCGCCTGATGGGCTTTGTCCTGGACCGGTCTTTCCGCGGCCAGGGCATCGGCGGCGCGGTGTTGGAGGAAGCCATCTCCCTCATTTACCGGGAATTCGGCGTGCGCCCCATCGCCTGCGGCGTCCACCGGGAAAACCACCGGGCCGCCCGCTTCTATGAAAAGCACGGCTTTCATAGAACAGACGCCATGGAGGGAAACGATTTTTATTTTCTTCGTTACCCGGGCACGAAATAAAGCGGCGAGCCGCCGCAGGCACTCGTGAAGCGGCTTGGTACGGGAAACCGGTTTCTGAGCCGACCACAGCCAGGGAGATAAATTAGAATTTGCAGGGCTAACGAACAGCAGAAACTTCTTGCCTTTCTCGCCTATCGGCTCGGTCGGTTCGCACCAGCGTCCCACCGGGACGCGCTCACCCCTGAAAGGAGAGGTGGCGCGGCGAAGCCGTGACGGAGGGGTTATAGGGCACTGATGGACCGCATGAAACCTATATTTTCTACCTCACCACCACGGAACCCCTCAGTCAGCCTTCGGCTGACAGCTTTCTCCGCTTCGCTTCGGTTGCTGTGCCCCGTTCTCGTTTGTCAACTCGGTCGTTGCTGGACGTGTGCCACCGGCACACAGCAACCGAGCCGACAGGCGAGAACGGTGGAAGGGATAGTCACACGTAGAAAGTGGGATAAAACCGCCAGTTTTAATCCCCTCAGTCACGGCAGAGCCGTGACAGCTTTCTCCGCTTCGGGTGCAAAGCGCAGAAAGCCATGGCTTTCTTGGCGCATTGTTCTGCACCGACCGAACCGACAGGTGAGACCGTTGCTGGGCGTGCCCCACCGGGGCACAGCAACCGAGCCGACAGGCGAGAAAGCCAAGGGTGTGTGATAATTTCCAATTTGGCAAACTCTGTCCTTGTCCTCAATAATTGCTCATTATCTCCACGCCATCGTCCAGTACCCAAAAAGGCGGCTGCTGCAAACTTGATGTTTTGCAGCAGCCGCCTTTTTTCTAAAAACTAAAAACGCCCTTGCTAACAACTAACTATTAACAACTAAATTCCCAGCAAACCGGGAACAGCGTCCCTCATTTTGGCAATGACCGCTTCGCTTTCCTGCCGGGTCTTTCCCTTGCCGGAAAGGTAGATCTTGATCTTGGGCTCGGTGCCGGAGGGGCGCACGATCAGCTTGCAGCCTGTTTCCAGCCTGTACTCCAGCACATTGGACTTGGGCAGGTCGATCTTTCCCTCCCTGTCGCCGAAGGATACGGATTCCTGATAATCGCTGCGGCCTATGACCTTTGCCCCGGCGATCTCGGCGGGGGGATTCTTCCGCAGGGTGTCCATGATGCCGTTCATGGTCTTCATGCCGTCCTCGCCCTCAAAGGCGAAATTGCACAGGTCGTTTTTATAATAGCCGTATTTCTCATACAGCTCGTTCATTACGTCTACCAGGGTCTTTCCCTTGCGCTTATAATAGGAGGCCATTTCACAGATGAGCATACTGCCGTCCACGGCGTCCTTATCCCGGACATAGCCGCCGGAAAGGTACCCGTAGCTTTCCTCAAAGCCCAGAAGATAACGGTCCGCTTCTCCCGCCGCTTCCAGTTCGGCAATGATATCGCCGATATACTTAAAGCCGGTCAGGCAGCGGCGCAGCTCCACACCGTACTCTTTGGCAATGGGATCCACCATATCGGTGCTCACAATGGTGGTGACCGCCACAGGACGGGCGGGGAGCTTTCCCTGCTCCTTCTTCACCCTGGCGATGAAATCCAGCAGCAGAATGCCTACCTCGTTGCCGCTCATCAGCACATACTCGCCGTTTTGGTTCACGGCGATACCCACCCGGTCACAGTCCGGGTCGGTGGCCAGCAGCAGATCGGGCTTTACCTTTTCACAAAGCTCCAGACCCTTCTGCAGGGCCTCCCGGATCTCCGGGTTCGGATAGGGGCAGGTGGGGAAATTTCCGTCCGGCTCGCTCTGCTCCGGCACCACGGTGATATCCTTTACGCCGATACGGTCCAAAATTCGGGTAACGCACATTTTTCCGCTGCCGTTTAGGGGCGTGTACACCAGCTTCAGGTTGCCGGCGTCGCCGATGAGGCTCTCCCTGTACACATCGTCCAAAAAGGCGCTGACGGTCTCTTCGCCGATATATTCAATCAGCCCCTGCTTTATGCCCTCTTCAAACTCCATCTTTTTCACGCCGGAGAAAATATCCAGGGAATTGATTTCCCGCATAATGCCGTCCGCCATATCCGCCGTTACCTGGCAGCCATCGCTGCCATAAGCCTTATAGCCGTTGTACTTGGCGGGGTTATGGCTGGCGGTCACACAGATCCCCGCGTCGCACCGCAAATGCCGCACCGCGTAGGAAAGAGACGGCGTGGGCATCAGCTGCGGATAGAGATAGGCCTTAATGCCGTTGGCGGCCAGCACCGCCGCGGACTGCTGAGAAAACAGCACGCCCTTATTCCGGCTGTCGTGGGCAATGGCAACCGACTGGGGCTTTCCGTCCGCGTGCTTCAATAAATAATTGGCAAGGCCCTGGGTGGCCTTCCGCACGGTATACACATTCATGCGGTTGGTGCCCGCGCCGATCACACCCCGCAGGCCGCCGGTGCCGAACTCCAGATCCCGGTAAAACCGGTCGTTGATTTCCTCCGGCTGATCCTTTACCGCCAGAAGTTCCTCCTTTAGATCCTTATCGTCCAGATCCTGCTGCAGCCATCTTTCATACTCGGTCATGTGGATGCATCCCTTTCCTGTTTACTTGCCTGCCGCCAGGCAGTTATATTAGTCTAAGATTACCATTTTTTGGCGGTACTGTCAACTCGAAACAGGGCGAAAGGACAATAGAAAAACTTCTCAAAGCTTGATGATATTCGTCACGATCCCCTGGGGGGTGATATCCAGCGTTCCGTAGGTTGCGGGTTCTCCCAGAGAGCCGCAGTTGGCGGAGCCGGGGTTCATCAAATACAGGCCGTCCTCATAATCGGTAAGGGCCTTATGCGTATGGCCGAACAGCAGCACCCGGGCCTTCTGCTCCCTGGCGGCGCACACCGCCTGGTACAGCCCGCTTTTCACACTGTACAGGTGCCCGTGGGTGTAGAAGATCTTTACGCCCTCCGCTTCATAAACGCCCCGGTCCGGCAAAGTGGAGCCCCAGTCACAGTTTCCCCGCACCTGCAAAAACATTTTTTCCGGAAAGCTGTGCCGCAGCAGCTGCACGTCCTCCTCCACATCTCCCAGGTGGATCACAATTTCCGCCGTGGGCTGCTGAAGCAAGGCCTCCCGCAGATTTCGTACATTCCGGTGAGTGTCGGAAACGACCAGAATACGCATCGAACAATTCTCCCTTCCGAGGATCTTTTCATCTTTCCCGCCCTTTTCGCATAGTATGGAATACGCCATAGAAGGGATGGGATCTTATGGATCAAAAACAGCCAAATTTGAACGAAAATCAACTGGAAGCTCTTTTGAAGCTGACCTCCCAGCGCCTGGGCACCACCCCGGAGGCACTGAAGCAGGCGGCGCAGAACGGCACGCTTTCCAACATGCTGGGGCAGAATGAGTCCGCCGCCATGCAAAAGGTGTTGAACGACCCGGAGGCGGCGAAAAAGCTGCTTTCCTCTCCTCAGGCTCAAAAATTGCTTCAAATGTTCCAAAAGGGAAACAAGTAGCGGTAAAACAGGCCTTCGGAAAGGAGGGACGGTATGGATGACCTGAGCCAGCAGCTGAATCAAATTTTATCAGACCCTCAAAGCATGCAGCAGATCCAGGGAATGATGAGCGCCCTGGGCCTGGGCGGCAATTCCGGCAACCAAACAGCTCCTGCGCCGCAGCCAGCTCCGGCGGAAGTACAGCCCGCCGCCCCGCAATCCGGGGGCTTTGACCCTTCTATGCTGGCCGGTATGCTGGGTTCTTTGGGGAAGGCTTCTCCCCCGCCGGAGCCGGCGGGCGGAGCCACCCCAGAGCTGCTGCAAACTGTGACCCGCCTGGCCCCGCTTTTGAGCCAGGTCAACCGGGAGGACGATTCCACCCGGCTGCTTCGGGCCCTGCGCCCTTTGCTCAGCGCCCAGCGGCAGAAAAAGCTGGACGAGGCCATCAAAATTTTGCAGATGATGCGGCTTTTGCCCCTCTTAAAAGACAGCGGCCTGTTTTCCGGGCTGCTGTCGGGGCTGCTGTAAGACCTGCCGGAGGTTTGGAAAATTCCTGTGGAATAAGGAGGGATCTTCATGCCGGGCGAATACGATATGGATCAAATGCGGGAGGAAGCCGTGCGCAGGGCCAGGGAAATGCAAGCCCGCGCCCATCTTCCGCCCCGCCAGACCCGGCAGGGAAGAAACACGCCCCAGCACCGGGAGCAGCCTCCCGCGCCGGAGCCGGAGAAGGCCCCCCAGCCGGAGCCTGTACAGGAGCCTCTTCTATCCTCCCCTGCGGAGGAGTTATCCCCTTCCTCCGCAGGCCTGCTGGAAAATCTGTTTCAGGACAAGGAGCGCACCATCATTTTAGCCCTCCTGATCCTGCTCAGCGGAGAAGAAAGCAACCACGAGCTCATGTTCGCCCTGATGTTTTTACTCATTTAGTTGTTAGTCGTGAGTAGTTAGTTGTTAGAGAAGGGCGAAAGGGCAATTAGTAATTAGTAGTTAGTAATTAAGGGCTAGTTCGATAAATTGGAATATATATGGCACCCTTGGCTTTCTCGCCTGCCGGCTCGGTTGCTGTGCCCCGGTGGGGCACAGCAACCGAAGCGAAGCGTAGAAAGCTGTCAGCCGTAGGCTGACTGAGGGGTTCCATGGTGATGTGGCAGAAAAGTCAAGTTTTATGCGGGTCGCCAGCAAGCTGGAACCTGTCCACCATGCAAAGCATGGTCCCCCTCCCCTTTCAGGGGAGGCAAGGGTTGCTGCTGGTCATTAGTCCGCCCAATTTTAATTTATCAAACTAATCGCCCTTGACCTTCTAATTGCTAATTACTAACTTCTAACTGCTAATTACTCATTATCCCACAATCCTCCCCCCGCCCACCACGGTGTCGCCGTCGTACAGGACCACGGCCTGGCCCTTTGTGACGGCCCGCTGGGGCTGGTCGAAAGTGATTTTCAGTTGATCCGGCCCGGTCTGCACTACGGTGGCTGGCTGCTCTGCCTGGCGGTAGCGGACTTTAGCCTTGACCTTCATGGGTTCTGAAATTTCAGCGTGGGAAATCAAATTGATCTCCTCAGCAATCAGTTCTGTAGAGAAAAGCCGCTCATGCTCCCCCAGCAGCACTTCGTTTGCCGCCGGGTCTATTTCGCATACATACATGGGCTGGGGAAAGGACAGGCCCAGGCCCTTCCGCTGGCCTATAGTGTAATGAATGATCCCTCTGTGCTGCCCGTAAACCTGCCCCTCGGCTCCCACAAAGCTGCCGGGGGCAAAACTTTTCCCGGTATGCCGCTCAATAAAGGCAGCGTAGTCTCCGTCCGGCACAAAGCAGATGTCCTGGCTGTCCCGCTTTTTCGCGTTGACAAAGCCGTTTTCCTCCGCAAGCTGCCGCACCTGCTCCTTGGTAAGCTCCCCCAGAGGAAGCAGAAGCTGGGAAAGCTGCTCCTGAGTCAGGGAATACAGCACATAGCTTTGGTCCTTTGAAGCGTCCAGGCCCTTTTTCAGCAGCCAGCGGCCGGCGCTTTCGTCCCGGGCTACCCTGGCGTAATGCCCGGTAGCCACAGTATCACAGCCGATCTCCTTTGCCCTGCTCATCAGCTTTTCAAATTTGATATACCGGTTGCAGTCGATACAGGGGTTGGGGGTTTCCCCCCTTTCATAGGCCTCGGTAAACCGGTCCATGACCTCCCGGCGAAAGCTTTCCTTGAAGTTAAAGACGTAAAAGGGAATCTGAAGCCGGGCACAAACCGCCCTGGCATCGTTTACATCGTCCAGGGAGCAGCAGGTTTTTTCCCGGGAAAGCCCCGCGTCCTCGTTATCGTACAGCCGAAGGGTAACGCCCATGGCCTCATACCCCGCCCGGCGCACCAAAAGCGCCGCCACGCTGGAATCCACCCCGCCGCTCATGGCGATCAGCGCTTTCCTTTCCACAAAGATCCCCCCTTTTTTTTCAGGCTGACCAAAAACGAACCTTACGAAACATCTTTTTTCTCTTCCCGTACCATCACGGAAATGCCGTTGGGGATCACCACCAGGTGAGCGTCCGCCCCTTTCAGCCTTCGGGCCAGAGCCAGGGCGGTATCCACATCGGGGGCCCAGTCCATTTTCATCTCCCGAAGCTTTTTTTCCTGCTCCGGGGCGGAAACAAAGATCACCCTGTGCTTTGTCAGGACCCGGGCCATGATCTGGTACTGCCACTGATCCGGCTTGGTCTTCTCCTGGGGAGTAGCCCTGACTTCGTCCAGCAAAGCCTGGGCCGAAGCACAGTTTTTCAGGGCCTCATAGAAATCGACGCCGCCATGGCCGTCTCCGCATTCGCTTACCATAATGAGCACCGCCCCTTCGGCGGCAGCGGCCTCAGCCGCCGTGATCCCCTTCACGCTTTGATAGATGTTCTGATCCAATGGATAGCCCCCATTGGAGGAGATGACAATATCCCCCGGCCTTTCCGGTTGAACCTGGCAGTAGTCCAGCAGCAATTCACAGCCCCTTCGGTGGGCGGCTATGGGGTCCCCCGCAAAGGCGGCCGCTATCCGTTTATCCTCATCAATGATCACGTTGACAATATAAGCCAGCCCGGCCATTTTTACCGCGGCCAGCATATCGGCATGAATGGGGTTATTCTCCAGCACGCCTGTTCGGGCATAGGGAGAATCAATAAATTTTGCGCAGTGGTTGCCCAGCACGGTGACCTTGTCGCACACTCCGGGCAGAACACTCTTGCGCCCTCCTGAAAAGCCGGCAAAGAAATGAGGCTCAATAAAGCCCTCCGCCACCAGCAGCTCTGTTTCCGCCGCCAGCCGGTCTATGACCAGATCAGCCCCGGAAGGGAGCACCCCCACCTTTACATTGCCGGAAGGATCCTGGCTGTCGTGGATCACAATTTTTTCCTTCGCCATGATCTTCGGCCCCAGCTTAGCCGCCAGCTCTTCTGCGGAGGAAGCCCGGTGACAGCCGGTGGCCACCAGCAAAGTAATCTCAATAGCCGGATTTCCCTGCCGCAGCTCCTCCAGAAGGAAGGGCAGAATATGGCGGCTGGGCACCGGCCGGGTATGATCGCTGATGATCACCGTGCAGGTTTTCTTCCCCGCCGCCAGCTCCCGCAGACGGGGGCTGGCAATGGGCTCAGCCATTGCCGCCTGCACCAGCTCGTCCTCCGACTGAGCGACCCGCAGCCTGTCGATATTCGATTCCAAAACCTCCGCACGGGTCAGCTCTTCATGAAGCACCATGCCCACTGTGCCAAAGGGAATTGTGATCGCCATAAAACGGTCCCTTCCATGCTGTGAAATCTATTTCGCCATTTTGGGATAGTATAACACACTTTTCCGGAAAAGGGAAACAAAAAAGGAAACCGCAAAAGGCTTGGCGATTTTCTTTTTGTCCTATTCTGTTTCCAGCTCTTTCAAAGCCGCCCGCACCGCCGCGATCACGAAGGCGGAAAAGGTGCAGTCCTTTCCCTGAATGGCGCCCTCCACCTGCTCGATTACATCGTTCGGAAAGCGAATGATCTTATTGGTGGTGGGCGGAATAGAGGGGATTTTGAAGCTCTTTTTTCTTCCCCCCTTTTAAGGCTTTCTTCCCACCGCCAGAAAATGGGGGCTGACGCCCAGCAGGGAGGGCTCCTGCTCTGTCATGCGGACAAGCCTGAGCAGCCGCTCCCGGCTTTCGGGGCGTTCCCATTTTTCCTGCAGGGTGGGGCAGAACCAGATACAGCCCTCCACCGCATACAGTCCTTCCGGGGAAAGGCCTCCCTCCGCAAGCTCCTCCCGCAGTCCCTCCGGTGTGTGGAAATAGGCGCGGGACAGGAAATTGGGATATTCCCTAGGCCGAATATGCCGGTTTTCCAAAATTTCCCCCTCCAGCATGCCGAAGTAGACCTCATCGTCTAGAAAATCATTTTTTTCGCCGTACACGGACACCGCCCAGGTGGCGGAGCTGAATTTGGAGATCCCGGCGGCAATCAGCAGTCCGCCAGGCTTCAGCATGCGGTGCGCCTCCCGCAGGGCCAAAAGCCGTTCCTCCCGCTCCAGAAGGTGGTACAGCGGGCCCATCAGCAGCGCCGCGTCCATGCTTCCGCATTCCAGCAGGGAAAGATCTCTGGCGTCACCCGTTTCCGCCCGATAGGGGGCGGTCTGGTGGGCCCGGGCATATTCCACCGCCGAGGGGGCAAGCTCCACCAGGGTCACCTCGTGGCCAAGTCCCGCCAGCCAATCGGCATAATACCCTATTCCGCCGCCGATATCACAGAGCCGCAGCCTTCCTTCGGGCAGCAGGCGGGAAAGCAGCTCCTTTGTTCTTGCCGCCTCCACCTTTCCCAGCCCCCGCTCCAGCCTGCCGATCTCCGCGCCGTTTTCGTAAAACTCCTAGGTTTCCCGATCGCTTTCGCGCATGATGACCGCCTTCCTTTTGCGTTTTTCCACAATACGCCTTCTATTTCTCCAAAAAATCTTCAGCCGGAAGATGCTGCCGCAAGGTCAGATACCAGCGCACCCCAAAGCGGTCCCTGACTCCGGCGGCCCAGGGGCTCCAGGGCAGCTCACAGGGCTCCAGCTCCACGGCTCCGCCCTCCTTCAAAACGGCAAACGCCCTTTCCAGCGCTTCCCTCGTTTCAAAGGTGAGCCCCAGCTCTACCGGGTTTTCCCATTCCGGCTTTGCTTCCACCACGGAAAGCACCTCCTGCTCCCTCTGAGTCAACTCTGAGTGAAAATAGGTGCCGTCCTCGTTTTTCACATGATAACCCAGCTCCAGCCCAAAGGCCTTCCGGTACAGCTCCACTGCCCGGGGGCTGTTTTTTACATAGAGTCCCACGCCCACATAGCTTCCCGCCTCTGCCTGCACCAAATCCCCGCTTTTTTGATACAGGGAAGCCTCCGTATTTTCAAACAGATCATAGCCTGTAATGGAGCGGCAATCCTGGCCGGAAAATTCGAATTTTACTACCCAAGGCATCAAATCAATGATTTGCGCAAACTGCTCGAAGCCGAATTTGGGCTGATAAAAATTGACGATGCTGGAAAGGGCCGTGCCATGGGTGCCCACGGCAATGGTTTTTCCCTGATACCGCTTCAGCACCTCTCCCAGCGCCGCAAGGTTCCGGGCCTGCACCTGCCGCAGGCTTTCTCCGCCGGGCTCCCGGTAGTCTCTATTTTCCCAATGGCGTTTGACAAAGGCCATAAAATCCTCTACCCAGCGGTCACCCACGGCCCTTTCCCGGAAATCCTCCACGGCTTCGATGGAAAAACCGCGCGTATCGGCAAAATCCCGCACCGTATCCATTGCCCGGCGGTAGGGGCTGGAAAGCACCGCCTCAATGGGCTTGTCCCTGAGAAATTCCGTGACGCGCCTGCTGTCCTCCAAGCCCTTGGGGGTCAGGGGCCTGATTCTGTCGTCGTGGACCGAATGGTCCGATTGGCAGTGGCGCACAAAATAAACGGTGGTCATTGTTTGCTCCCTTCCGCCCTGCGCTGCTGTGCCAGGGCCTTCCCTTCTTTTCCTGTCATATGCTCAACGGTCAGCCGGATCACAGCGGTGTAACCCTGCGTGCCGGTGGATTTTTCCTCCCGGTGTGCGGGCGTATCCGCCGGGCAGTATTTCTCCGCCAGCAGCAGCAAAGCGTCGTGCTGCTCCCGCGGGTCGCTGACAAGCTCCGCCTGCCCGAAGGTGATCACGCTGCGGTAATAGGTGGTGTATTCCTCCGGCACCAGCTTATCCTGGTCGATCACGCAGAAGGACGCTTTCCGACTGCGCTGTATCGCGTCCAGCTTATGCCCCTCTTTGGCACAGTGAAAATAAAGCAGCCCCTTGTAATACACAAAGCTCAGAGGCACCGCATAGGGATATTCCCCATCGCCCAGCACCGCCAGCACGCCCGCCGTGCTCCGTTGTAGTATTTCCTCACATTCCTTTTGGGAAATATCCTGATTCGTTCTGCGCGTCTTCCGAAATTCCATGGAATTTTGCTCCTTTTGCTTTTAACAGCCGCAGACCTCCAGAAGCCAGGCCCGGCACCTGTTCTCCAGCTCTTCGGTTTTCAGCCACTCCCGCAGGGTGGCAAGGCCCATTTCGTTTTTCGGACAGGGGAGCCATAAATGAAGGTAACCGCCCTCTCCGTATTTCTCCCGGACATGCTCTACTGTGCGGCGGATCTGCTCTTCGTCTGATAAGCCCGGGCATTTTTCTACTCCGTATTCCATGCAGCGCCGCACAATGCGTTCTGGCTCCAGATCTCTGTCCGCTTCGCTGACGATCCGCCCGTAAAGATTCCGAGGCGGCTCCTGCCGGGAAGCCCGGTGATCCTCCACGGCCTCCCGCATGGTTTGCCGCTGTTCCTCCGTAAACCAGCACTTCAGGGCCTCGTCCTCCATCAGCCATTTTCCGGAAGCGGCCTCGTGATTTTTCCTGCCATACCGGATCCCCACATCGTGGTACACCGCCACAGTGTAGACCATGTCAAGGTCCACGCCACGGCATTCCGGCAGCTGCTCCGCCAGCTCCAGGCTGTTTTGGATCACCGTATGGACATGCTCCGGCCCGTGGGCCTTATCGTGGGCCAAATACAGGGGCAGGATCTGCCCTTCACAGTATTCCAGCAGTGCCTTCGTCATTTTTTCCATAGCGTTTCTCCATATTAAAGGGATCAGGTATCCAGCTTGCAATAGTACAGGGTTTGGGTCGCCGTATCATAAAGGCCCAAGGTAAGGTTGAAGGAGCTTCTGTGCAACATATCCGCCCCCGTGGCTTTCCCGGGCTCCGCCTGCCGATCGATCAAAAGATAGTAGCCCTCCCGGATCTCCGGTACCAGGGAATTGCCTTCCTCATCTGTCAAAAACGGCCCGATCCGGCTTGTTCCCTCTTCTATTCCATATACCAAAGCCTGCACGGTTTCCTCCAGGGGAAACTTCCTCCACTGACCGCTTTTTTCAATTTGCTCCAGCGCCCTTGCATCGGAAAATTGCAGGGCAGCACAGGCCACTCCATCTCCATGAAACCCGCCGTGGCTGTCAAAATCGATGGCCACAGTGCCTTGAGATACATCGATCCCAAGCTCTTTAGAAATAGTTTTTTGCGGTTCTTGCGGGCCGCAGGCGGTAAGAAGAAGGGCAAGACCGAAAAGCAGGCCGGCCGCCGCAATCATTTGCTTCATTCACGAAAGCCTCCTTCCCGTCGGTACGCCTATCGTATCACACTTTTTAGAGAAGTTCAACGGAAAGTCTTCGACAAGCTTCCTGACAGCTCCCTGTTCCCTTTGCCAACAGCCGCGCCTGATCAGGGAAAATCCGGGTTTTATGGGCGGCGGACATATCCGGTCAGCGCTTGGAGGCTCTGGCCGCATTGCCCTTGTCAAGCAAGGCTGAATTCTTGTATACTATGATTTAGGAGCTAATACACGACTTTTGGCTATTTCAGCATTACGGGGGATAGAGCTTATGGCATCAAAAAAAGAGCAGCCCGTCCTTACCCTGATGGTAGGCCTGCCCTGCTCGGGGAAAACCACTCTGGCAAAGAAGCTGGAACGCGAAACAAACGCAGTGCGCTTTACGCCGGACGAATGGCATATTTTCCTGTTCGGCAACGATTTTCATGTGGACGACGGGCACGACCAGCGCCATGACCAGATCGAAGCGCTGATGTGGAAGTTGGGCCGTGAGCTGCTGACAAAAGGGATCAGCGTGATCCTGGATTTTGGCTTTTGGGCCAAGGAGCAGAGGGACGAAAAGCGCGCAGAGGCAAAAGCTCTGGGCGCAAAGGTCCAAATTTGCTATTTAGACACACCCCTGTCAGAGCTTCTGCTCCGTCTGGAACAGCGAAACCAAACGGGAACTGAGGTTTTTACCACCATCACTCCGGAGGATATAAAGGAATGGAGCAGCATATTTCAGCCTCCTGAAAAAGAGGAGCTGTAAACGGCGGCGGCGAGTTGCACTGGCACTCGATGGCTGAACCACAGGCAGTCAGGAATCCACTTGGCGCAAAATGGCAACTTCTGACCCGATGATAAAGATTGTTAAATTATAGTTTACGGCGAGGCGCCGCACCCACTCGTGCCCTGCTTGGTGCGGGCGTTTGGGTTCCGACCCGACCGGAAGTAAATCGGAAAATTTTAGTTTAGTGCCCTTAGGCTCCCCTTGCGCGAGTAAGGGGTGCTGGTCTCCAGTGGAGACCAGCACCGGTCTCACCTGTCGGTTCGGTCGGTGCAGAACAATGCGCCAAGAAAGCCATGGCTTTCTGCGCTTTGCACCCGGAGCGAAGCGGAGAAAGCTGTCACGGCTTTGCCGTGACTGAGGGGATTCTAACTAGCGATTCTATGCCACTTTCTGCGTGTGACTATCCCTTCCACCG
>Ga0209064_1000359_pt1 | contig 104864 bp, 87 predicted proteins | sample Inofromicrocosms_FD_187498 | JGI IMG/M metagenome (GOLD analysis project Ga0209064, IMG submission 187498) | Mouse cecum microbial communities from Vienna, Austria - Inoculum for glucosamine and mucus D2O microcosms (SPAdes) (version 2) | ecosystem: Host-associated > Mammals > Digestive system...
CAGACATTGCTGAACGTGCCCCACCGGGGCACAGCAACCGCTCTGACCCGTTCTCGTTTGTCAACTCGGTCGTTGCTGGACGTGTGCCACCGGCACACAGCAACCGAGCCGACAGGCGAGACCGCTGATGCGAACCGTTCTCAGCTGTCGCTTCGGTCGTTGCTGGGCGTGCCCCACCGGGGCACAGCAACCGAGCCGACAGGCGAGAAAGCCAAGGGTGTGTGCTAAACTATAATTTAGAGGAGAGCCGCTTACTCTCCTCCTGTCATTCCTGAACAGAAAGCAAGGCAACCTTGCTTTCTCGGTGAAGAATCTCGCCCTTCGGGTCTTTTGAAGGGCGAGATTCTTCGTCGCTATGCTCCTCAGAATGACAAAAGAGGGGACTTATCCTTTTCTAACGACTAACTACTAACAGCTAACGACTAGTTTGCTAAACTAAATTTATCGACAAGCCGTTCACTTTTCCCTCCTGTCATTTCTGAACAAAAAGCAGGGCTTGCCTTGCTTCTTGGTGAAGAATCTTGCCCTTTGGCTCTTTTCCCAGAAAATAAGGTCGAGATCCTTTGCCGGGAAAGCGGAGTTTACTTCGCTTTTTGCTCAGCAATGACAAAGAGGGTAGTTAATGTGATGAATTGAAATTTAACGGTTACTCACTCGCTTCCCGCCTTGTCATTACTGAATAGAAAGCAAGGAGACCTTGCTTTCTCAGGGAAGAATCTCGTTCTTTGCCCTTTTCCCGGAATTAAGGACGAGATTCTTCGTCACTTCGTTCCTCAGAATGACAGTAGGAAACTGTGTGTAAAACTATAATTTATCGCTTAACTACCGGTCGGCGCAGGAACTTCTCTCCTGCACCAAGCAGGGGCACGAGTGGCCGCGGCGCCTCGCCGCTGCTGTTCCACATTCAAAATCAGCCATCTAAAAAGGGCAGCCGGTTTTCCGGCTGCCCTTTTTCTGAGAGGGTGAAAATGATTTTGTTAAACGGCTTACTGGCAATTCTTCTTGAGGGTCTCCAGCTCGGCACGGAGCGCGGCGGGGAGCTTCTCGCCAAACTGCTTGTAGAATTCCTCTACACCGGCTGCTTCCTTGGCCCACTTTGCCTTATCGACCTCCAGAATGCCCTTCAGGGTATCGATGGAGAAGTCGCTGAGGCCTTCCAGATTGATGTCTTCAGCATGGGGCACGAAGCCAATGGGGGTCTCTACCGCGTCCACAGTGCCTTCACAGCGCTTGAGGATCCACTCCAGCACCCGGAGGTTATCGCCAAAGCCGGGCCAAATGAAGTGGCCTTCCTCATCTACACGGAACCAGTTAACGTTGAAGATCTTGGGAGCCTTGTCGCCCAGTTTTTCGCCCATTTCGATCCAGTGCTGGAAGTAGTCTCCCATATGGTAGCCGCAGAAGGGCAGCATGGCCATGGGATCGCGGCGCACCACGCCTACAGCGCCAGCGGCGGCGGCGGTGGTTTCAGAGCCGGTGATGGAGCCGATGAACACGCCATTGTTCCAGCTGCGGGACTGATAGACCAGCGGTACGGTATCGGGGCGGCGGCCGCCGAAGATGATGGCGGAAACCGGAACGCCCTTGGGATTCTCAAACTCGCTGGAAAGGCAGGGGCAGTTTGCGGTGGGGGCGGTAAAGCGGCTGTTGGGATGCGCCAGCTTATTGCCGTCCGCAATATAAGCGGGGCCGTTTACATGCTCGCCCTTCCACTCTTCGGCGTTGACCGGGGGATTCTTATCCAGGCTCTCCCACCACACGGTGTTGTCGTCCAGGTTCCGGGCCACATTGGTAAAGATAGTGCCCTTTTGGGTGGAGATCAAGGCGTTGGGGTTGGACTTCATATTGGTGCCGGGGGCCACGCCGAAGAAGCCGTTCTCGGGGTTGATGGCATAGAGCCTGCCATCTTCGCCGGGACGCATCCAGGCAATATCGTCGCCTACCGTCCACACCTTGTAGCCCTTCTTCTTGTAGCCTTCGGGCGGGATCATCATGGCCAGGTTGGTCTTGCCGCAGGCGGAGGGGAACGCGGCGCATACATATTTTACCTCGCCCTGGGGATTCTCAATGCCCAGGATCAGCATATGCTCGGCCATCCAGCCCTCGTTCTTGGCCTGGTAGGAGGCGATGCGCAGGGCAAAGCACTTCTTGCCCAGCAGCACGTTGCCGCCATAGGCAGAATTTACGGAAATAATGGTGTTATCCTCGGGGAACTGGCAGATCCAGCGCTTCTCGGGGTCAACATCGCACTTGGCGTGAAGGCCCTTTACCCAGTCCTCACTGTCGCCCAGCACGTCCAGCACCTTCTGGCCCACGCGGGTCATGATGGACATGTTCAAAACAACGTAAATAGAATCAGTCAGCTCCACGCCGATCTTGGCGAGAGGAGAACCTACGGGGCCCATGGAGTAAGGGATCACATACATGGTACGGCCCTTGTAGGTGCCCCGGGCAATATCATAGAGCATCTTATAGGCTTCCTGGGGATCCTTCCAGTGGTTGGTGGGGCCGGCGTCCTCTTCTCTGCGGGAGCAGATCAGGGTACGGTCCTCCACACGGGCCACATCGTTGGGAGCGGTTCTGTGATAGTAGCAGCCGGGCAGCTTTTCCTCGTTCAGCTTGATCATTTCGCCGGTCTGGCAAGCCTCCTTGCGCAGGGCCTCCAGCTGTTCTTCACTGCCGTCGATCCACACGATCTGATCGGGAGTGACCAGCGCCTTCATTTCCTCGATCCAGCTGAGGACGGACTTATTGTTGGTCATGTTTATTTCTCCTTTCGCCCAATGGCAAATCAATGCGTTATTTTGGGTCCTCGTAACCCAGTTTTATTTTATCACAGGAGCGTTCGGGAATCAATGAAAAATTTGTTAAATATAGGAAAGCGGTTCAGGCAGGCTCCGTGGAAAAATTTTTTCGCTGACGGGCTTTTCTTTTATAGAAAAGGCAATGGGGAATTAGCAATTAGTAATTAGTAATTAGCGATGAAAGGAAGAGCATGGCTGCAAATTGAGATTTAGCAATTTCCCGATTCCTTTTTGTTTGTCATTCTGAGCAAAAGCAAAGCTTGTTTTGCTGCCGCGAAGAATCTCGTCCTTTTCCCTTTTTCCGGAATTAAGGGCGAGATTCTTCGTCACTTTGTTCCTCAGAATGACAGTTGGGAGCTGTATGTTTCAGTACAACTTAGTAACCTGCTCCCAGTCAGGTCGGAAATGATCTTTCCGCACCAAGCAGGAACACGAGCGCGGCCGTCAATTTTCTCCCCTTTTTGCCGCCATGCAGGGAAGTTCTCTCGTTTTCAAGAAGATCTCAGAAAATAATCTAAGAAAATTTTTTAAAAAATTTGCCGGTTTTTCTTTTCAAATCGCCATATGTAGTGGTTGTTCGGGATAAGGGCACCAATTTCAAATTAAATTTACAGGTTAATTCTGTAAAGGAAAAATAATCTTTGTGAAATGGAGTAGAATCTACAGGATAAAAGGACGAATTATGTAAATCAGAGCTTCATTCTTTATGGAACGACAAGGAGGAAAAGCTTTTATGAAACAGAAGCTATGGAAGCGCCTGGCGGCGGGGGCACTGGCTATCTGCCTGTTTACGGCGGTTCCCGGAAACGCTATTGCCCGTACCTTGGGCGAGGTCGAGGCGGAGCAAAATAAGCTGGAGGAAGAGAAGAAGGCGCTGGAGGAAAAGCTGGAAGGCCTGCGGAACAACGAAGAGGAAAAACGGGCCTATCAGGAAGCCCTGCAGCAGAAGATCGATGTGGTGCAGACCCAGATCGATTCCGCGCGGAAGGATATTGACGAACTGAACCTACATATTACCGAGCTGACTTTGAAGCTGGAGAAATCCCAGCAGGAAATGCAGGATACCATTGACCGGTTCAAGCAGAGGCTGGTTGCTCTGTACAAGGCCGGAAATGTGAGCACGCTGGAAATTTTGCTGGATTCCAACAGCTTCAGTGATTTTGCTATGCGCAGCGAGCTGGTGAAAACCATGTCCGCCCACGATCAAAAGATGATGGACGCCATTGAAGACTATATGGAAAGCACCCAGGACGAGCGGGAGGAATGCGAGGCCAGCAAAAAGAAGGTAGCCGACCTGAAGAAAAAGCTGGAGAGCCAGCAGGAAGAGCTGGACGGGCTGTACCAGGAAAACGCCGCCGCTCTTGCCTCTTTACAGGAGGCGGAAAACGCCACTCAGGACGCCTTGGATAAAAACACGGCGGAGCGGGAAGCCAACGATAAGGAAATGGAAGAGCTGATCGCCAAGCAGAAGGAATGGGAAGAACAGCAGCGCCAGCAGGCGGCTGCCGGAGGCGGCGAATATATGGGCTCCGATGTCAACTATCCCACCGGAGGCGGCGGGGTAGAGGGCTTTAACCCCATCTGGCCCCTGCCGGGCGTCAGCTATGTATCCTGCTATTACGGCGGCTATGCGGGCCACCGGGGCATGGATATTGCCGGGTCCTACGGCACGCCGGTGGTAGCGGCGGAATCCGGCACGGTGATCGCCGCCAACGATTACGACTCCTGGGGAGATTCCTGGGGGTACTATGTACTGATCTATCACAACGGCACCTTTACCACCCGGTATGCCCATCTCAGCGCTCTGGCAGTTTCCAATGGGCAGTGGGTGGAAAAAGGCACCATCGTAGGCTATGAGGGCGCCACCGGCAATGTGACCGGCCCCCACCTGCATTTTGAAGTGTACCAGAACGGCAGCCGGGTAGACCCCATGAACTTCCTGTAAGCCCGGAAAAATAAGAATACAGAAGGCAAAGGCCGCTGCAAAATGATCCATTTTGCAGCGGCCTTTTTTAGATGCTGGATTCTAGATGCTGGATGCTGGACGGTGGTGACACCGTTATGCTCAATGAGCAATGAAAGGCAAGGATATAAGCGTTGTAAACAACGCTGTAAATGATAGTTTTACACACAGTTCCCTACTGTCATTCTGAGGAACGAAGTGACGAAGAATCTCGTCCTTAATTCCAGGGCAAAAGGGCAAAGGACGAGATCCTTCACTTCGTCCAGGATGACAGAAAAGGGGCCGTTTTCTTTCTAACCACTAACTACTCACGACTAATAACTGACATGCTAAGTCCCAATTTAGCGTATTCTGCCCTTTCCCTTAATTGCTCATTTTCCCTTCTCATGGCGTGTTACATTTTTGCCCTTTGCCGCATCTAAATGTATAGAAAACAGACGCGGAGGTGGAAGTTATGCGGGCGGAAAGAGAAATGCGGAGGCAAAAGAGGAGAAAAAGGCGCATTCGGGCCGTGGCGGTTCTTGTAGCTTTGGCGTTGTGCCTTCTCATGACCATTCGCACTTTTGGAATGTGGAAAAACGCCGCTGAGCTGGGCGGCCCGGAAGGGTTCCCTTCCGGGATCTCTGCCATTGGCAGAGATCAAAAGCTTCCGCTGAACGTTCCGTTTCTCGACCAGCGGGGGGACTGGCCCACCGGGTGTGAGAGCGTTTCAGCCGTAATGGTCCTTCAATATTTCGATGTGACCGTTACAGTAGAAGAATTTGTAGATGGATACCTTCCGTTGGGAACGGCGCCCCATGAAAACGGGGAAGGGCGCATCGTAGGGTGCGACCCCCGCCTGGCCTTTCCGGGCGATCCCCGCACGGAAGGGGGCTGGGGCTGCTATGCGCCGGTGATCGAAAGCTCTCTGAAACGGTTTTTGGAGGAACGGCCCGATATGCGGCGGCTTTCCGTGGAAGCCCCAAAGGGGAATTCCCTTCCGGAGTTGTGTGAGGAATATGTCAGGCAGGGCATTCCGGTGCTGGTGTGGGCAACCATCAATATGGAACCGCCTCAAATGGAGGATTCCTTTTTTCTGGAGGAAACCGGAGAAGAATTTCAGTGGATCTACCCCATGCACTGCCTGGTGCTCACCGGCTGGGACGATACAGGCTATACCTTTAACGACCCAATGGCGGGAAAGGAGACCCATTATCTCAAAAAAGAAACAGAAGAAGCCTACGAAGCCCTGGGCAGGCAGGCGGTTGCTCTGGTACCGATGGACTAGAACCTTTGAATCATAAAGGCGAAAATGCGGGCCCTTTACAAAATGTGGTCACAGCGTGCAGTGGACACAATGAGCAATTAGCAATGGAAGGTCAAGAGCAGAGTTCACTAAATTGGGATTTAACGGCTACTCACTCGCTCTCTGCCTTGTCATTACTGAACAGAAAGCAAGGTGGCCTTGCTTTCTCGGTGAAGAATCTCGTTCTTTGCCCTTTTCCCGGAATTAAGGACGAGATTCTTCGTCACTTCGTTCCTCAGAATGACAGTTGGGAACTGTGTGTAAAACTATCATTTATCACCCGTCCTTGCTTTCCATTTCTAATTGCACCGAAGGTGCCACCACAGTCCAGCGTCTAACATCTAATATCTAGCATCTAAAACAGGCGCATCGCAGAAAAAACTGCAACGCGCCTGCTATTCTTTTAGAATTCCTTTATCCGCGGTTCTTCCTTTTTCTGTCTGTGTCGAAAGCCCCTCGCGCTGTTTTCCAGCTTGGCGTCCCGATAATTTTTTGCAATGACCACCGCGGAAAGCAGGGCAGCCCCCAAAGCAAAGGACCATCTGCCGGTGCGAAAGGCCGCAAGGGCGGAAAGTATGGAAAACAGGCCGAAGGTCACCACTGTGCGGCGCTCGTGGGGGCGGACCACCAGGATCAGGGAAAAGAAAAGGTACAGCGCCGCCAGCAGAAATACCAGAAAGCTGACGGGAAGTAAGCCCAAAAGCGCCCCAAAAGCGGCGGCAATGGCCTTTCCGCCCCGGTGATGATACAGCGGCGCCATGGCATGTCCCAGCGCCGGAGCGCAAAGGATCAGGGCGAACCACAGCCGGGAGGGGTCTACCAGGCGCATGGCGAAAAACACCGGCAGAAAGCCCTTTCCCAGATCGCAGAGAAGGCACAGAACCCCCACCGGAACGCCGGCGCTCTGAAAGGCGTTTACCGTGCCGGGATTGTGGTCGGCGCTGGCTTCATACACGTCGATCCCCTTCAAAAGCTTGGGAAGGTGATAGGAAAACAGAACGCCGCCCAGGCCAAAGCCCAGAAGGGCGCACAGAAAATAGCGAAACAGCTCTCTGAAATAGGCAAGGTTTTCCATAAGGGACGCTCCTTTCCTGATAACTTAGCTCAGATCCCGCTCCAGCAGGAAAGAAACCACAGCGCCCGCCGCATTTCTCGGGATCATCTCCTGCTGCCGGGCCCGCATTTTCTCCCGCAGGGCCTCATCGGCGGCAAGCCGGGCCGCGGCCTTTGCCGCTTCTTTCGGCTCTTCCGCAAACAGGGAAAGCCCCCGGGAGGAAAAGAACCGGGCGTTTTTTGTTTCACAGCCCGGTATGGGCCGGGTGTGGACCAGCGGAATATTTTTTACGGCAGCCTCGGTGCTGGTGAGGCCGCCGGGCTTGGAAAGCAGTACATCGCAGGCGTCCATATACAGCGCTACCTCCTTGGTAAAGGGAACGGTGCGCACCCGGCGCTCCCTGGTGAAATCCTTATCGATCTTCGCTTTCAGGGGCTCGTTATTCCCAGTGAGGATCACAATGCTTGCCTCTCTGGGGCAGGTCAGCAGCAGGTCTAATGTGAAGGAAGAAATATCTCCAAAGCCCATACTGCCCGTCATCACCAGAAAAACGGGAGCTTCCTCCGGCAGGCCCAGCTTTTTCCGGGCTGCCTTTTTTTCCATGCGCGCAAGGTACCGCCCGGAGACCGGCAGCCCGGTAGGGATCAGCCTGTCTCTGGAAAGCCCCTTTTCCGCAAATTCGGGGATCAGATCCTTGTGGGGAAGAAAATACCCGTCCAGCTCGGTCTCCTCCCAAAAGGGAATGCAGGTGTAGTCCGTTGCCACGGCATAGCAGGGAACGGAAAGGTCGCCCCGCCGTTTCAGATAGGTCAGGGTCTCGGCAGGGAATAAGTGAGGCGTTACCACGGCGGTAAAGCCCTGTTCCTCAAGATAGGCCTTCAAAGGGCCGGCATAGCGGGTATTGGCATAGTAAACAGGAGATTTCCTTTTTCGGGAGCTGATGGCCCCGCCCAGCCGGTACAGGCCGCCAAACAGGGAAGGGGCTTTGGTGGCCATGCTGATATACGCGCCGCTGATGGTACGGGAGGCATGGCCCTTTGCAAAGGAAAGAGCGTCCTTCATTTCGCAGGGGATCTCCCGGCGTTCCAGCTCTTCCTTGACCGCCAGCCCGGCGGAATTGTGCCCCTGCCCGGTATTGCAGGAGAGGATCAAAACCTTCATATGCGCATTCCTCGCTTCCCATGCCAGGGAAGCGTCAAAAAACGGAGGCGATTCCCTGTTGTTCTTCCAGTCTACCACAAAAAAGCCCGGAAAGAAAGCCTTTCCGAGCTTTTTTATGGAAATCTGTGAGTGCCATTTAGTCCAGATAAAAGGTGCAGGAGAATTCGCCGCCGTTCAAAAATACCTCGCGGGTGCGGGAATCCCGCAGAATGGCAATATTCTGTACGGATTTCTCCGGCAGCTCCAGAAAAGTGCGGCTGCCGTTTTTGACCAGAAGCTTTTCCCCTGTTCGCAGAAGGCAGAGATCTTCCTTCACGAGAAGATCTTGAGCCTCCGCAATGGGAGCCATATGAAGGATCCCGTTTTTCAGAGAAAGCTCCCTGGGAAGAGACAGGGCTCCCGCCCGCACGGCGTTTTCCGGAACGGTGCGATCCCAGTTAAACAGCCAGCCGATCACGATCCGGCGTCCGCTGTTGTCCAAAAAGGTCTGGGGCGCGTAAAAATCGCTTCCCCGTTCCGGCTGCTGAAAGCTTTCCGGAGTAAAATGCTCCCCGTCAAACTCTCCTGTGACAAACTGGGCGGAATGGGTGTCGTCCATTCGGGAGAACATCAGCACCCATTTATCGCCTAAGGGAAACAGATCGGGGCATTCCGGCACCGGGCCATGTTCCCGGCTTTGAAAGAGGGGGCCTATGTACTCCCAGTGCAGCAGATCCGGGGAGCGGAACAGCAGTACGGAAGCTAGACCGTCCTTTCCCGCCCCACAAACCATGCGGTATTCGTCTTGATAAACGAATAGCTTGGGATCCCGGAAATCCCTGTTTTCCGGGTCGAGAGGGCTTTCCGAAATTACCGGGTTTTCCACTAGCTTCGTGAAGTGAGCTCCGTCTTCACTGATTGCCATAGACTGGGTTTGCCCTCTCTCTTTGGAAACGGAGGTGTACATGAGGTACAGCCTGCCGTCCTTTTCCAGGGCGGAGCCGGAAAAACAGCCGCCGCCGTTTTCATAGGGCATATCGGGATACAAAGCGATGGGAAGCTCCTTCCAGTGGAGCAGATCATCGCTTACCGCATGGCCCCAGTGCATGGGCCCCCACTTGGGGGCGTGGGGATAATGCTGGAAAAAGGCATGGTATTTTCCCTTGAAAAAGCAAAGGCCGTTGGGATCGTTCATCCACCCGTTTTCCGGTTCAAAATGATATCGCATGCGGGGAATTTCCGTTGTCATAGAAAAACTCCTTTTTACAGAACAGTGATGGGGGAACTCTTTGATTTAGGGCCATACCGCATAATTCTAAAGAGGTATATTACGGCAGAAATTTTTTTGACAAAGCGCAGAAAGGACGCACGGGCGGGCTGATGCCCGTTTGAGTACTTTCACGAAAAGTAGACCGTGAAATACTTTGAGACGGCAGTTATAAATGGTGTGGTATTGCCTTAAGATTTTTTGGGTGTTTCCCTGGGTAGATACTCAAGCAAATCAGAAACGGAACAATGAAGAACCTCACAAATTTTGTCAATTTGGTCAATTTCGATCCTTTTTGTTTCTTCGTAATACATTTTTGAAATAGTGGCCGGCCTTATACCGGTCAGTGTCGCCAACGCTTTTTGTGTCATCTTATGTTTTCCAAGCAATTCTGATATTTTGATTCTGATCATTGCTATTCCCCCTTTCGTGCCTTTTTGAAGAATAGCAAAATTCCTGTGAGAAATCCATTCAAAAGAAATAAAATTACCTTTATAGTAATTTTATATTGCATAAAAGTGATTTTGTGATATTATTTTGCCAGAGGTGATTTTATGAAAAAAAGAGAAGTACCCTCCTTGTCGGAACCTTGCTGCGGTTCCTGTGCTCATTTTATCCGGCACCATGTGTTTCAGTGGAAAAATCGGAAAGCCCGGTATCTTCCCTGTGGATGCGGGCACTGTCTGTACAGAAATTTGCGGCGGAGTCTGACGCCATATACCGCTTCCTGCGAGAAGTACAAGCCTCAGCCACAGCCTATTCGTTTCCGCTTGAAGCGGCGGGTTTCATGGAAAAGCCCGAAATAGCCCAAAAACAGGAAAAATGAAATATGCTGTCGAATGCGGAGCTTTCCCGGAGGTGTTTTTTGTGAAAAAATGGAAAAGGCTGTCGAAAAAAAGTGGACGCTGCGGGGGCCGAAGGACAATCAATTCATAGCTTGCAGCTGCGGTCATTGCGTGTACCGTCCCGAAGAGATCTGCTATACGGAGAGAATAGCCCCCTGTAACAAATATGAGACCGGCTGTGAGCCGATCACTCTCCACCTGAAGCGCCATGTATTTCAGAAATAGAAGCTGCTTTGCGGGTAGGGGGCGGTTGTGTCGGTGTGCCAGTTATTTAGAAAAAAGGCCGGGGCAAAAGCGTTACAAGCAACGCCTGATAAATTGTGATGCGGTAAATTTATAGTTTAGTACTCCAAGGCACCCCTTGCACGGTAAGGGGTGCTGGTCTCCGGTGGAGACCGTCCAGCACTGACCGAAGCGAAGCGGAGAAAGCTGTCAGCCGAAGGCTGACTGAGGGGATTGAAACTAACGACTCTATGGTACTTCCTGCGTGTGACCGATTCCTTCCACCGTCTATGCGGCAGTCCCCGCAGACTGCAAAGCAGTCTGTTTTCCCTCTATCAATAAGAGGAGGCAAAGAAAAATCACTTTTGCTTTGGGCTGTTTGCTATAGCAATAAAAGCTCTCCTCCGAAAAAGGCCGCTTCCCGCTCCTCGTGGGTGACAAGGAGCACGGTCTTTCCGGCGGTTTGCGCTTTGAAATATTCCATGGTCAGGCACCTGGTGGCCTCATCCAGGCCCTGAAAGGGCTCATCGGCCAGCAAAACGTCGTATTCTGCCGAAATCGCCCGAAGAATGGCGACCCGGCGCTTCATGCCGCCGGAAAATTCCCGCAGGGGCTGATGAAGGCTGTCCCCCAGCCCCAGCCGGGACAAAAGCGCTTCCGCTTCCCGGCGGGAAAGGGCGGGGGAAACCATACGCAGGTTGGAAACGGCGCTGACGCCCTCGCAGAGCCGGTCCTCCTGAAACACGGCGCTTTTCCGCCGCTCCGCCATGCCGGAGATCTGACCGGAATCCGGAACCTCCAGCCCTAAAAGCAGCCGGAGCAGGGTGGTTTTCCCGCAGCCGGAGGGGCCCATGATACAGGTGGTCTTTCCCTCGGAAAACCGACAGGAGAAATTTCGCAAAACAGTTTTTTCACCGAAGGATTTCTCGATATTTTTCAGCTCGATATCCATGAAACGCCTCCCTCCTTAGCTCCTGTCCCGAAATAAGACGTGCGCAGATTGCGCCGTCAGATTTTCAGCCAGATAAGGCGATTTTTCGCGGGCGAGCTGTCGCCCGTCAAGGAAAACCAACGATGTATGGTTGAAAATATGCAAGCAAGATGTGTGTGGTTTATTTTGGGATAGGCTCTTAAGCTTTTTCCAGCCGGCAAAGCGCCCGGTCCAATAAAAGCAGAAACAGCTTTTCAAACAGCAGGCTGATAAGAATGATGATGAGCGTCCAGGCAAAAAGCCGGGGCGTTTCCAAATAGATCTTTGCCTCGTACAGCCGCTCTCCGATAGAGCCGTCCGGCAGGCCGATGACCTCTGCCGCCACGCCCGCCTTCCAGCAGAGCCCTAGCCCGGCGGCACAGGCGGAGCGGAAAAAGGGCATGAGCTGCGGCAGATATAAATACCGCAGGCGACGGGAAAAGGGAACGCGAAACACCGCCGCCATTTCCGAAAGCTCCCGATCCATACTCTGCGCGCCTGTCAGGACATTGGCGTATAAAACAGGCATGCCCATCAGGAAGGAGATCACAACGGAAAGGTTTCGGGAGGGTACCCACAGCAGCACCAGAATGATAAAGGAGGCCACCGGCACAGCGCGCACCGCGCTCATCAGGGGAGCGGTAAGCTCCCGCAGCAGGGAAAACCGGGCCGCCAGCGCAGCCAGCAGTGTTCCCGCAAGGCAGGCCAGCAGAAAGCCCAGGGTGATGCGGGAAAAGGAAAACAGCACGGCACGCCAGAAATCTCCGGTGGGGAGAAGCTCAAACAGACAGCGCAAAACAGAAACTGGGGAAGCGAGCAGAAGCTCCTGGCCCAGCCCCATGGCGGCAAGCTGCCAGAGAAGCAGCCAAAAACCCGCCACCAGCAGTTTTTTTCCAAGGCGGGGAAGTCCGGCTTTCTCGTTTTGCTTATCCCCCATAGTAGAAGTCATCACCGGGCAGCTTGCCTCCGATCGCCTTGGGATTTTGATCAAAGAGAACTTGAAGGTAGCCGGAAAGCTTTTCCTTCAGCTCTGCTCCGGCCACGAAGGTGATGTTGCACTCCGGCAGGGCTTTTTTCGCCACGGCCTCCGGCACGATATCATAGCTTCCCACCAGGGCGGCGGCCCCCTCGGTATCGGAATTCACATAGTCTACCGAGGCTTCATATTCCTTCAGGAACTGCTGCACCAGCGCCGGGTGTTCCTCGGTAAATTCTTTTCTTGCCACCACCACGCCGGTGATCAGCGTTGCTTTTTGATCTCCCTCAGAGGAAAGCTTTTCCCATTCCTCATTGAGATCCAGGGCTACCCGGATCCCTTCATTTTTTGCCTGGGCGGTGGTCACAAAGGGCTGGGGCAGCATGGCAATGGCGTTTTCCTCCGCCGCCAGGGCCGCCACACACTCGGAATGCTCCGATTTCCACTGAATGGAAACGTCCTGCTCCGGATCAATGCCGTTTTGGGAAAGCAGGTAGGAAAGGGCATACTCCGGCGTGGAGCCCTTGCCGCTGGAATAGATGGTTTTCCCCCGCAGATCCTCCACAGAGTGAACCGTATCCCCGCTTTCCACAAGGTACAACACCCCCAGGGTGTTGATGGCAAGCACCTGAAGCTTTCCCTCGGTGTTGTTGTAAAGCACGCTTGCCAAATTAGCGGGAACGGCGGCAATATCCAGTTCACCCTGAATCAGCTTGGGAGTGATCTCATCGGCAGAGGCGGCAATGGTAAAGGTAAAATGGGGTTCGGCGGCCGCCTCCTGGTCCGCCATCAGCTTGACCATACCCATGGCGGTAGGGCCCTTCAGCGCCGCCACATTGGCGGAGCCCGGATCGCCCGCGGAGGAGGCGGGAGAACCGGAAGCAGGCGCGGAGCTTTCCGGCGTCAGGGAAGCGGGCCCGGAGGAGGACAAAGCCCCGGAGGAAGCCGGACCCTCCGAGCAGCCGAACAGCGTGAGACAAAGCAGCAGGGCAAGTGCAAGAGACAAAAGCTTTTTCATAGATCATCGACCTTTCGTTTGTTTAGATTCTAGATGCTAGATTCTAGACGCTAGAGGAAGGTGGCACCTTCGGTGCAATGAAGCAAGGGCAGGACAATGAGGAATGAGCAATTAGCAATGAAGGACAAGGATGGTAGAGCGATAAATTGTAGTTTAGCGAACTAGCTGTTAGTTGTTAGAAAAGGGCAAATCCTTTCTTTTGTCATTCTGAGGAGCGCAGAAAGCTATAGCTTTCTTGACGAAGAATCTTGCCCTTAATTCCAGGGCAAAAGGGCAAAGGACGAGATTCTTCACTTCGTTCAGAATGACAGATAGAAAGCAAGCGGTTCGCCGCCAAATTCCAATTTATCGAACTATGCCCTTAAAATTGCTCATTTCTTATTACTCATTGCTCGTTCTGTATTGCCCTCTGAATTTGGTGCGGCAGCCCATGTCTACCGTTTTCAGTGTAGCAGCCGAAAGAAGCTTTTCCGGTACTCGATAAGTCCCTCCGCCTTCATGCGGGAAAGCTCCCGGGAAAGGGCGGCGCGATCTACATTCAGGTAGCCTGCCATGGCCTCCCGATCCAGGGGGATCGTAAATTCCGGGTTGCCCCGCTTCTTTGCCATGTGCAAAAGGTAGACCTGTACCTTTTCCCGGACACCCCGGCGCACCAGGCAGTCGATGCGGTCATTGAGCGTCAGGGATTTTTCCGCCACGGCGGCAAGGAAATTCCGGGTCAGCTGGGTGTGCTCCGGGCAGGCGCTTTCACAGGGGGAGGAAAGCTGCCGGGCCGGAAAAAAGATCACGGAAAGGGGCGTTTCCGCCCTGACAAAAACCGGGCTTTTCTTTTCCCGGCTGGCGGCCACCAGAACCCCCAGAAAGCTGCCCTGTTCCAGCAGCGTAAGGATCAACTCCTCGCCATGCCTGCCCAGTTTCAGGGAGGCGGCGTGGCCGGAGAGCACCAGGCCTACATTCTCCGCAAGCTCGCCTTCCCGCAAAACAAGCTCTCCGGCGGCAAATTCCCGCCGGAAGGCCTGAAGGCAGGAAAGCATGGAGAAAAGCTTTTCCCGGGAAATGCCCTGAAAAAGCCCTGAGCCCTCCAAAACCGCCTGTTCCTCCTGTGTCAGCTCCATGAATTCCTCCTGAATTTCGTTGCTATAGCAACATTTTTGAGCAAGGCTATTGTAGCATGACAGGGGAAAAAACGCAAGATAAATTTATAACAGGGAGCAATTAGAAATGAGCAATGATAGAAGCAAGGGCACAAACGCTGTAACAGACACAAGCATTGCAAGCAACACTTGATAAATGATAGTTCAGCGGACTAGTCGTTAGAAAAGGGAAAGACCTCTTTTTTGTCATTCTGAGGAACGCAGAAAGCTATAGCTTTCTTGACGAAGAATCTCGCCCTTAATTCCTTGAAAAAGGTCAAGGACGAGATCCTTCACCGAGAAAGCAAGGTTTTCCTTGCTTTCTGTTCAGTGATGACAGGTGGGTGGTGTGTGGATAACCGCTCAATTCCAATTTATCTGCTTGCTTGCGGTTGAGTCAGGAACTGCGCTTCTGTATTTGTCAGCTTCACGAGCGGCTGCGGCGTTTTGCCGCCAAATTCCAATTTATCGAGCGTTAGCTATAACTCCTGTGTTGCTTGCAGCGATTGTACCCGTGATCTTCCTGACTGCGCATTGCACTGCCCCTTCTAATACAAATAGCTGATGGCTAAAGCAGCTGATCGCCAACAAAACAAAGGCTGCTGCAAAATTTGGCCTTTTGCAGCAGCCCATTTTCACGTATTTTGTTATTTTTCCAGCCGTTCAGAAGGGCGCGAAGCCTTTTCTTCAAGGCTCTTTCGGAAAGTCCGGTACCGCCTGCCACACCATGGCGTTTTCCCGAATTTCGGCGGTGAGCCTGCCGAGGCTTTTCAGCCAGGTGAGGTAAGAGCGAAGAGTGCTGCCGATCATGGCATGCTGCTCGAAGGTCATGGTGAGGCCGTAAAGGGTGAAAAGCTCCTTTAACAGCTCCTCGGCGGTGCGGGGGACTTCGCACAGGGAAACGATACGGTCTCCCACCTCAAGGATCTTTTCCCGGTTCCGGTGGACAAGCTCCGAGATGTCCGTTGTGGGTTCGGCGTGAGAGGGAACAAACAGAGAGGCCTCCAGCTGCTCCAAAGCGTCCAGAGTATGCAGAGCCGTTCCCACATCATAGAGATAGGAAACGCCGTATTTTTCCAGGGTGGCCGGGCTTACCACGGCGTCCCCCAGGAACACCACGTTGTCCGGAGTGCGAAAGCCCGTCATGTGCAGGGAATGGCCCGGCAGGGGGATGCTCTCCAGTTCCCTGGGAAAATCCGGGTGAGAAAATTCCAGCGCGTCGCTTTCCTGGGCCATCAGGAATTTGTGCCGCAGCTCCTCCGGCGGGCAGCCGCCGTACAGAAAGGAGGGCTCCAGAACAGGGTACCGGGTAAAGGCGTTTTCCACACCCCTGGCAAAGACCTGACAGCCTGTCTGCTCCTGCAAATAGCGGTTGCCGCCAATGTGGTCGGCATGGGAGTGGGTGTTCAGGATCCCCTGAAGCCGCCAGCCCTTCTGCTCCAAAATCTGCCACAGCTTTTTTCCCGCGTCCTTCTTATTGCCGCTGTCAATGAGGTACACCCGGTTTTCCCCCGCCAAAAACACCCCGATCTTCGTGGGGCAGTCGATATAATAAGTCCGCCCGGAAACAGGAATCAATTCATACATGAGAAAGAACCACCTTTTCAAAAAGTAGTTTGTTTGACGGTAAAAGACGATAAATTGTAGTTTAGCGCTCTTAGGCTCCACTTGAGGCAAGGGGAGCTGTCACGGCAAGGCCGTGACTGAGGGGATTGAAACTGGCGGTTTTATCTCACTTTCTGCGTGTGACTATCCCATCCATCGCCATACGGCGGTCCCCCTTCCCTTATAAATAAGGGAAGGCTTTTTCTCGCCGCCAATTCCAGTTTATCGCCCTATGCCCTCATAATTGCTCATTCCTCATTGCTAATTTCTAATTTTTCATTAGAAGTACCAAGTCGGGAACAACCGCAGGGCGTTGATGTAGGCCCTGTCGGCCGGCATGCCGGAGATCACCGGGAAATAGACGCAGAACAGAATCAGGCAGCCGGCCGTGAGGCACCAGGGAAACAGAGCGGCAAGGGACAGGGAGCGCCCCCGCATCTTCAAGGAAAGTCGGCCCAGCTGGGTTTCGGGGAGCTTCGCGAAAACCCCTGTCAGGGCGATGATCAAAAACGGCACCGCTGTAAAATAGTGGTAGATAAAGGTAAGCCGGGGCACCAGCGCCCAGGGAAGATACACGGAAAGGAAACCGCAGAGCACCACGGCGGCATAGACCTTCCGTTCTCTGACCCACTGCACCCCCGCAGCCAGCAGCGCCGGGATCCCCGCCCACCACAGAAGGGGATTTCCAAGAGCGGAAATGGTGCTGTAGTGGCCCTGGGCGTCTGCCGGGTTGCCGGAGAAATACCAGATGGGCCGCACCACGAAGGGCCATTCGTACCACGGGGAGGCAAAATAGTGCTCCGCCACCAGCTGGGAATGGTAATTGAACATGGTGGTCTGGTACCGCCAGAAGCACTCCCACAGGCTTGCGCGGTTGTGGGACAGGGTAGTCAGGGGAAGATAGGCCGCAAAATACAGGCCGAAGGGGATCGCAAGGAAGAACAGACAGCACCAGAGGCAGAGCTTTAAGGAGACCCGCTTCAGTGGGAGAAGCTCTTCCCTGTTTCGCACCGCGTCCCGGAAGGAAAGGATCAGCTTACCGAAGAACAGGGCGGCAAGACCCAAGGCGCCATAGGCCGCCGTCCATTTGGAGGCGATGCCGAGACCTGTGAAAATGCCGCAGAACAACAGGGGGAGAAGGAGGCGCTTCATGCTGTCCTTCAGAAGATCCCGGCGGAGGAACACCACCATGGAATCGTACATCAGCAGCAGGAAAAAGACGGCATAGGTGTCAATGGTGGCAATGCGGGTCTGGGTAAAGCGCATGAAATCCAGGGCAAACAGCAAAGTCCCCGCGCAGCAGAGAGAGGTTTTGCCGAAAAGCTGCTTGAGAAGGTGGTACAGCACCGGCAGCATCAGCACACCGAACAGGGTCCCCATAAACCGCCAGCCGAAGGGATTCATGCCAAAAATGCGGATCCCCAGGGAAATGATGTATTTCCCCAAAGGCGGGTGAGTGTTTTCATAGGGCTCCAGGCCCAGAATATGCTCATAGGCCGTGCGGGCATGGTAGATTTCATCGAAATAGGTGGAATTTTCATAGCTGGTGTAGAAGGGTATCGTATTTTGCTCGTCGATGAGCGCCGCGCCGCCGGTCCCCAGCTCCGTCAGAGAGGCAAGCTCTGTTCTTCCCTGAAGTTTCAGGCCGATCTCGTTCAGCACGGAGCTGCCGTCCAGGGAAGTCAGGCGCAAGTAACTGCCCGGCTCTTCCAAAAAGAAATGGGACCAGGCAAACACATAGGTGCTCTCCTCGTTCAAATTGCCGCAGTTTTGCCAGGTGTTCCCGTCCCGGCTGGTTTCAATTTGAATGTTTCCCCCGGTTCTGGCGGCCCGGTGCTCCCCGTCGGGAGCGAGGCCGGGAAGGTAGTAAAGCGCGTCGCAGTCAGCTTCCGCCCGGAACACCACGGACTCCCCCTGGGCCGGGGTCCAGGAGGTAAGGGCCATTTCTCTGTTCCCCAAATGCCAGAAGGAAACGATACAGCAGAGGCCTGTAATGGCGGCGGCCAACAACAGGTCAACGGGCGTCAGCCCGGTGTTTTTCAAGCTCTCCCGGGGCCAGGGCCTGCTTTCCCGAAGAGGCCGGGGCCTTTCCCGCGCCGGAAGGCAGGCGATCCCCAGGGCGTACAGGGTATACAGGATAGCGGCGGCTTGCAGCCCGGAGATACACCGGGCGTACAGGGCGTTGGGATCGTAATTCCCCCCCAGATCCTGGAACAGGTACATCACGTGGGCAACATTGAGATACCCCGGCGCGGAAAGAGCAGCAAAGGCCCGCAGCAGGCGCTTGTCCGGAATACAGAGAAAGCTCAGCAGCAGAAAAAGAAAGGCCGGGTACAGGTACCGCTCGTGCATTTTTACGCCGAAGAGAAACATCACCGCCATCAAAAGCACGGGACAGGCAAACAGCGTTTCCTTTCTTTTGGAAAAGAAGAGCAGCCCGCCGCACAACAGGGTGGCGGCAACAGGCGCGGCATAGGTCAAAAGCTGGAAAAGCGCTCCCTCCGGCAGGGTTTTCCAGTTCCAACCCATAAGAGCCCAGAAATTATAGGCGTTGATGCTGTAAAAATTGTAGTAGTCCAGAGTGTTTTGGTATTTTTCCGGCAGCCAATGGAAATCAAAGTTTGTGGTAAAGGGCAGGGCCAGCACCAGGATCGCGCCTAAGGCACAGAGAACACCTAAGGGCAGGCGGCTCCACTTTTTTTGCTTGATGGTGAAAAACAGGTAAACCGGGGCAAAAATCAGCATTTGCGGCTTGCAGGCAATACTGACCCCGTAAAGCAGGGCCGAGGGAAGATACCATTCCCGGTAGAGCAGCAGCACAGAGCAGAAGAGGATCGCGGTGCAGAAGGAATCCACCTGTCCCCACAGGGCGGAATTGATGAGGATCACCGGGCAAAAGAGATAGGCGGCGCAAACCAGCAGAGCCGTTTTTTCCCCCAGCTTCCGTTTGCCCACCCAAAGCAGGCCCCCGGCGCAAAGAAGATCCGCCAAGAGGGAGGGGAGCTTCAAAAGCAGGGTGTAAAGCGGTGCGTCAAAGGGAATGTTCAGGGCCATGCGCAGCTTTTCCGTCAGCAGCAGGATATAAAGATAGCCGGGAGGATAATCCAGATACAGATCGCCGCGATGATAGATCTCCGGAAGTCCGGTACGCTCCAGGGCGTAGGCCCAGGCCTTGAAGGTGTCCAGATCGGACTGAAAGCTTTCCCCATAATAGCCCAGAGAAAGCCGAAGAGTGAGAGCGGCGAGAAAAAGTCCCCCTGCCAGCACCGCGAAGGAAGAGGACTTCAAGCCTTCCTTTTGCGGGCGTTTTCCGAGAAAGGCCAGAACGCCTCCGGAAAAGGCCGCCGCCAGTAAAATTTCCGTACCCAAGGGCTGTTCCTCCTCTCCTGGAAATTTTTTGAAAAACCGATTGACTATTTCCCCGTTTCAGAGTAAGCTAAAAGTGATTAGTGGAAAAAGGTGTTTTTTTAAGTGTACCTTTTTCCGGGAAAAAAGTCAATTCATCTTAAAGACGGCCCTTGGCCTCGGGAAAGGAAGCAGCGCTATGAAAGAGCATGCCAGGCATTTCCATGAAGACCCCCACGTTCTCCATGTGGGAACCGCCCCAAACAGAAGCTATTACATTCCCTTCGCGGATATTGAAGAAGCGGAGGAGGGCCTGTCCTCCCGGGTGTTTTCCCTGAACGGGACCTGGAGCTTCCACTACTTTGAAAGCTATGAGGACGCGGTGGATCCGGAAGAGGGCGTCTTTTTTGACGAGGAGGAAATGGATACGATCCCCGTGCCCTCCTGCTGGCAGAACCACGGCTATGGCAGGCACCAGTACACCAATGTAAATTACGCCATTCCCTGCGACCCGCCCTATGTGCCGGAGGAAAATCCCTGCGGCCTCTATGTCCGTCATTTTGACTTGGAGGAGGGCAGCCTTTCCGATGGAGAAGGCGGCAGATGGTTTCTGAACTTTGAAGGGGTGGATTCCTGTCTGTATCTCTGGGTCAACGGGGAATTTGCCGGGTACAGCCAGGTTTCCCACAGCACCTCGGAATTTGAGATCACCGAGCTGCTGCGGGAGGGCGATAACACTCTGGCCGTGCTGGTACTCCAGTGGTGTGACGGCACTTACCTGGAGGACCAGGATAAGCTGAGAATGAGCGGCATTTTCCGGGACGTTTCCCTGATCGCCCGGCCCGACAGTTTTTTGCGGGATTTCTTTGTAAAGGAAAGTTTTTCCAAGGACTTTTCCTCCGCTGAGCTTCGGGTAGAGCTGGAAATAGAAGGAGACTGCACGGTTTCCGGCGCTCTGTATGCCTCGGGGGGAGAGCTGGTCGCCGCGGCAGAGCCCGCTTCCGACGTTCTGGTTTTTTCCATTGAGCGGCCGGAGCTGTGGAACGCCGAGCACCCTGTCCAGTACACGTTAATGCTGGATACCGGGGAGGAATGTATTTCCCAGGAAATCGGCCTCAGAAAGATCGAGGTACAGGACGGCGTGGTGCTTCTAAATGGTACGCCCATCAAATTCCGGGGCGTCAACCGCCATGACAGCGACCCCGTAACGGGTTATACTATCAGCAGGGAGCAGGCCCTAAAGGACCTGGCCCTGATGAAGCGGCACAATATCAACGCCATTCGCACCAGCCATTATCCCAACGCCCCCTGGTTTTTGCAGATGTGCTCCGAATTCGGGTTTTATGTCATCGCCGAAGCGGATATCGAAGCCCACGGCAACGCTACGAAGCTGGGGCAGTACAGCATGGAAAACTACCCGGACGCGGCGGACGACCCCCAGTTCAAGGAAGCGATCCTCGACCGGGTGCAGCGCTCTGTCATTCGGGATAAAAACAACGCTGCCGCCGTGATCTGGTCTTTGGGCAACGAAAGCGGCTGGGGAGAGAATTTTGAAAACGCCGGGCGCTGGGTAAAGGAATACGACCCCTCCCGCCTGCTGCACTATGAGAATTTCATGCCCTATCACCATGACCGCAGGCCGGATTTCACCATGCTGGATCTGTTCAGCAGAATGTACGCGCCCCTTTCCTACATTGAAACCTATTTCAGCAGTGATACGCATAAGGACGATTACAGTGATCAGGATATCACAGAGTTCCTGCCGGACCGAAAGCTGCCTTTTATTCAGTGCGAATATATTCACGCCATGGGCAACGGCCCCGGAGACGCGGAGGATTACCAGCAGCTGATCATGAAGCACCCCGGCTTCTGCGGCGGCTTTGTATGGGAGTGGTGCGACCATGCGGTGTATGGCGGCACCACGCCGGACAACCGGCCCATTTACCGCTACGGCGGCGATTTCGGGGAGTTCCCCCACGACGGAAATTTCTGTATGGACGGCCTGGTGTACCCCGACCGCACGCCTCACACGGGCCTTTTGGAGTATAAGAACGTGATCCGTCCCTTGCGGGCGGAGCAGGTTCCCGGAAAGCCCGGCGTGTTCCGGCTTCATAACTATCTGGATTTTACCAACGCCGAGGAGTTCCTCACGGCTTCCTATGAGATCACCCAGGACGGAGAAGCTCTCTATGGCGGGGAACTGGAGCTGCCTCACCTGCCTCCCCACGGAGAGGCGGAGATCACCCTGCCCCAGCTTCCCGAGGGCGGTATCTGCACTCTGGTGCTTTTCTATGCCGCCAGGGAAGACGGAGATTTCTTTGAGGCCGGCTATCCTCTGGGCTTTGACGAGCTGGTGCTCAGCGAAGAGCCCTTCTTCCTGGACGCCCCCGCCGGGGGCCCTGTGGAGATCGAAGAGGGAACACGGTACCTGGTGATCTCCGGAGATCATTTCCGCTATACCTTCGATACCCGTACCGCCACCTTCTCCGAGCTGTGCTTCCACAACCGAAGCTTCCTGACAAAGCCCATGGAGTGGAATATTTACCGGGCTCCCACCGATAACGACCAGTACATCAACGCGGCCTGGGTACAGGCGGGCTATGACCGCCATACTGTGCGGGTCTATGAGGCGAAGGCAGCCGCCGGGGCCTCCGGCGGCGCGGTGATCACCTGCCACCTGGGGATTGCGGCGGTCTCCATCGCCCGGTTCCTGGAGATCGAGGCCGTTTGGAGCATTGACGCCCAAGGCAGGATCGACCTTTCCGCCTCCTGCCACCGGGACACCCGGTTCCCCTTCCTGCCCCGGTTCGGCCTGCGGCTGTTTTTACCGGGAGCCTTTGATTCCGTGGAGTATTTCGGCTACGGCCCCTATGAAAGCTATCTGGATAAGCACCGGGCTTCCCGGCTGGGGGTGTATGCGCAGTCCGTATCGAGCATGTTTGAAAACTACCTGAAGCCCCAGGAAAATTCCTCTCACATGGGCTGCCGGTACGCGGTGGTCACAGACGGGGCCTATTCTCTCACGGCAGCTTCGGAAGTGCCCTTCTCCTGCAATGTTTCCGAATACACCCAGGAGGAGCTGCGGGAGAAAAAGCACCCCTACGAGCTTACCAAGTGCGGCGATACCGTGCTCTGCCTGGATCATAAAATGAGCGGCGTAGGCTCCAACAGCTGCGGCCCCGAGTTGCTGCCCCAATACCGCCTGGAGGAAGGGGAATTCACCTTCCGCCTGACGCTGCTGCCGGAGTAAAGTGGTTAGTAGTTAGATGGGGCGAAACGCAAATGCGCTTTGTATCGTGAGTAGTTAGTAATTAGCAATTAGCAAGGTCAAGAGTAGAGTGCGCTAAATTGAAATTTAGTGTACTAACAAATAGTAGCAATCCTTGCCTCCCCTGAAAGGGGAGGGGGACCATGCGTAAGCATGGTGGAGAGGTTTCAGCTCGCTATAAATTTGAATAAATCCTGCGTTTTCTAACTTTTGGGTGGAACCCCTCAGTCACGGCTTCGCCGTGACAGCTCCCCTTTCAGGGGAGCCAAGGGTTTGTGCTAAGCTATTAATTTACCACCTTTCCCCTTCATTGCGCTGCACAGCAGCGCCGCCGCTATCCAGCATCTAAAAAAGCTTCCGCAAAATGATCCATTTTGCGGAAGCTTTTTTTCTAACAACTAACAACTAACGACTAACTTACGAAGCCTTACAGCAGCACTCCGGCGGTTCTTCGGAGGAGTCCAGCCGGTAGCCGACGCCCCGCACGGTGGCGATCTGCTTTCCCAGCCGGCCCAGGCGGGCCCGCAGATTCTTTACGTGGGTGTCTACCGTGCGGGTCACGCCCGCCGTTTCGTAGCCCCATACCTCCCGGAGCAAAAGCTCTCGGGACAGGGCGATATTGGGGTGGGTCAGGAAAAACCGCAGCAGCTTCCGCTCCATGGAGGAGGTAGAAACCTGCTGTCCGTTTACTGTCAGAAACTGTTCCGTGCAGGAGATCAGAACGCCTTCCAGGTAAAATTTTGCCATTGCCGTGATCACTTCCCAAAAAAGAGTTTAGAAATATCGCGTCCTCAATTTTTCAACCAACCTTCCTTGATTTCTATCCTACAGGTTAAAGCAAGCTTTAAGTCAAGACTTTTTTGGGAAAAAATGAAAAAATTTTGGGCTGCCTATTCCAGTTGGATCCCCAACGGCCCCAGCAGCCGCATGGCCTCCGGCAGGGAGAAGCGCGCGTTTTTTACCTCGTTATTCAACACATCGATGCGGTAGCCCACAGCTTCCCTGAAATCTGCCTTCCGGAGGTCGCATTTGAAAAATTCCGTGTTTTGCAGGCCGCAGCCCTGAAAGCTGCTTTCGGAAAGTTTGCATTCCGCAAAGATGGTCTCCATCAGCTCCGAGCCGGAAAAATCAAACCGGGCCAGGTTCAGGTTAGAGAAGGAATTGTATTTCAGGCGGCAGCGCTCCATGCGGGAAATGGGCTCGGAAAACCGGCCCGCGGGCTGAAGCAGGGACCAGTTTACCCCGGTGAGCACGCATTCCTTGAATTCTCCGAATTTCATCTGCACGGTTTCCGCCTTCAGGGCCGAAACCCGGCAGCGAAGGAAAACACAGCCGGAAAAATCACAGTGCCGCAGGGTGCAGGAATCCAGAGAGCAGTCTGTAAAGGTGCAGTCCACAAACTGCAAGCCCGTGAAGGTCTCCTCCTGAAACCGTAAACCCTGAAAGGACTGTCCCTCATAATAATTGCTGTTCATCGTGTAAGCCCTCCGGTAATTTGGGTAGATAGGAATGGGAGCCTGCGGCAGAAGGAAATTTTTTCCACAGCCGCGCGGCGGGATTTTATCAGTATACTCCGCTTTTCAGGGTGTTGCAAGGCCGATTCTGCTGAAAATTGACTTTGTAAAGGAAAAGGAGTAAAATAGTAAAGCATAACGGCGTTTTTTGCTGTGCAGTTTCTTGTGATGAAAAATAACATGGCGGTATATTTTATGAAGGAAAAATTTTGGAAAAGGCTTCCTCTGGTTCGGCTCCATGCCTTTTGGGGCCTTCTTTTTACACTTCCACTGGCTGTTCTGGAAGCGCTTTTGGCTCTGGCCATTCAGCCGGGATCTTTGGAAACGCTGCTTCTCTATCTGCGGGAGCAGCCTGTGCTGGCGTTTTTGAATTTTCTGCCCTTTTGGCTCATTACCCTGGGCTTCTGGTTTTTGTTTTCCGATCCCTTTTTTGCCGCCGCCGCGGCAGGGGGGCTGGGCGGGGTGCTTTCCCTTGTGAACCGTACCATGGTGGAAAAGCGGGACGAGCCCTTCAGCCCCAAGGATATCGCTCTGATCAAGGAAGCGGGAAACGCCATGCAGAGCTATGATATGAACCTGCACCTGCCCTCTGTGCTGGCTATTGTGGGCTTTGTGCTGGCGATGGTCGTGCTGGGCGTGCTGCTGCGGGGAAAGCGGCCCTTCCGAAAGCGCTGGGGCAACGTGTGCTTTGCCCTGCTGGGGGCGCTGGTCTCCTTCGGCGTGCTGACCGGCTGCATTCAGCAGGTATACAGCTCCCGGGAGCTGTATGAATCCTTCCCGGTGAAAAACCGGTATTACATCGCGGGGGTATACGAGCAGCTGGGGTTCCCCTATTGCTTTTGCTACAATTTCAATACCTACCTGGTGGAAAAGCCGGAGGGCTATTCCACCGGTCAGGCGAAGGCCTATGAACAGGAGCACCCCGCAAAAAAGGGGCAGGGCAAAGCCGTCAATGTGGTGATGGTGATGAACGAGGCCTTTTCCGATGTGACAAACCAGGAAATTCTGGATTACCCGGCGGGCGAAGAGCCCCTGCGGTTCTATAACTCCCTGAAAACCTCGGATCGTGCCGTTACCGGGCATATCGTGGTGCCGAATTACGGCGCGGGAACGGCGAACACGGAATTTGATGTGATCACCGGCATGCAGACCAATTTTATCAGCGAAAGCGGGGCCTCTGCCTTTCGGGTGCTGCACCGGGATATCGACAGCATTTTCCGGGTGTTTTTGGAGGACGGCTATCAGACGGAATTTATCCACCCGGGCCAGGATTGGTTTTATAACCGCCAAAACGTATACCGGTATTTCGGCGCGGAAAAGCTGCTGTTTTCCGAGGCCTTTGAGGATGCGGAGCGGATGGGCGGCTGGGTGATGGATTCCGCCGTGCTGGACGTGATGAAGGAAGAGTTTGAAGCAGCCATGGAGGCGGGAAAGCCCTATTTCAATTATACCGTTACCATTCAGAACCATATGTCCTACAGCCACGATAAATACGGGGAATACAGGGTACAGCTGGTTCCCCTGAAGCGGGAAATCGACGCGGGGGCCAGGACCCGGCTTTCCGTCTATGCCAAGGGGGCGAAGGACGCGGACGATATGCTTCGGGGGCTCACGGAATATTACGAGAGCCGGGAAGAACCGGTCATGCTGGTGTTTTTTGGTGACCATCTGCCCAATTTGGGCGACAGCTACCAATGCTATCATGAGATCGGCATGGAGGTAGGCGAGGGGAAGGACCCGGTCACTACTCTGCGCACTTATGAAACGCCCTATGTGATCTGGGTCAACAGTCCGGCGGCGGAGCTGCTGGATTTCTCCGCCAGAAAGGAGGCGCTGGGCCTGCCGGAAGACGGCATGATCAACGCCAATTTCCTGGGGGCGATGACCCTGGAACTTACCGGCCGCCGGGAAGAAAACAGCTTTTTCTCCTATTTGAACGACCTGCGGCGGGAGCTTCCCGTGCTGCACAACGGCACAGGCCGCACCGGAGAGGGCGAATACTTTGAAGAGCTGCCGGAGGAATATGCTGAGGACATAAAGAAGCTGCGCTTCTGGGAGTATTACCGTTTGAGCAATTAGGGTGTGATCACGCCCTGGAGATACAAAAACAGCCCGCCGGAGAGCAGCATCTTCCCGGTGGGCTTGTGTTTTACAAAGAAATTTACAGGACACAGTACTGATCCATATAGCCTTCCATAGCCTTTAAGAGCTCCGGGTCCGCACCGGAGGCCTTCAGGTATTCGTGGATATCCACCACGGTGACGATGGGGTGCACCTGAATGCCGAATTCCTCCTGCACCTCCATAATGGCAGTTTTTCCGGGCGTGTTTCCCACCTCGCAGCGGTCTACGCTGATAAACATGTGGGGAACCTCCACCTTGGCGCAGGCCTTCAAAATTGGCAGGGTTTCCCGCACGGCGGTGCCCGCGGTGATCACGTCTTCAATAAGGATGATCCTGTCGCCGTCCTGGGGCCGGTAACCCACGATATTGCCGCCCTCGCCGTGATCCTTCGCTTCCTTCCGGTTGAAGAAATAGGGCTTGTCAATGCCAAAATCCCGGTACAGGGCAATAGAGCAGGCGGAGACCAGCGGGATCCCCTTGTAGGCCGGGCCGAACATGGCCTGAAAGTTTTCTCCCGCGGCTTCCTTTACCTGGGCGGCGTAATAGCTGCCAAGCCTTGCAAGCTGCGCGCCGGTCTTATAGTTTCCGGTATTGACAAAGTATTGGGTGTGCCTGCCGCTTTTCGTCACGAAGTTTCCAAAGCGCAGCACATCGGCGGACATCATAAATTCAATAAATTCCTTTTTCTGCTCTGTCAGCATTTTCATTTCCTCTTTTCTGTTTCATTTGCCGCGATGGAGGGCAGGCCGGTTTCAAAGGTGATCCTGCTCCCATCGCTTTTCGCGAGCACCGTATGGTCTTCATCGGTTCGGTAAACCGTGGTTCCCAGCTTTTGAAGCTTTTCCAAAACGCCGTCGTGGGGGTGGCCGTAGGAATTGTCTTTTCCGCAGCTGATCACCGCGTACCGGGGCTCTACCGCCTTCAAAAATTTCGCGGAGGTAGAGGTGCGGGAGCCGTGGTGGCCGCATTTGAGCACATCGGCATGAAGCTCGTACCCGTCCTGCAAAATCAGGGCCTCGCTTTCCTTTTCGGCGTCTCCCGTAAACAGGAAGGAGGTTTCCCCGTAGGTCAGGCGAAGCACCCCGGAATAGTTGTTGAGATCCTCCCATTCCGCCTGGGGCCGGGGGGCGGAGACCTGAAGGCTCGCCTCCGGTGGGCAGGGGATTTCCACGCCCTGCTCCAGGGGAATGGCGGTGATCCCCTTCTTTTCCAAAGCGTTCAGCAGGGCTTCGTAGGCGGAGGTGGTGGGAACCCGGTCATCAGGCAGCCGGGGCATGTAAAAGGAACCGATCTCAAAGCGCTGTACGATCCTCGCCATGCAGCCCATGTGGTCGGTATGGGGGTGGCTACAGATTAGGGCGTCTATTTTTTCCACTCCCAAGGCGCGAAGCCCGTCTGTCAGGCCGTCTGCATAGGCGTATTCCCCGGTATCGATCAAAATATGAAACACGCTGGTTCCGTTTGGGAGGCGAAGAAGCGCGCTGTCGCCCTGGCCCACGTCCAGGAAATAGACCTCCAGCCCCTCCGGCTGTTCCGCCGGGGAAAAGCCTATGACGTCCTGAGTCTGCCGTTGGTCAGCCGGCGGTCCCGCCAGCAGGCCCTGATTTTCCGCCCAAAGCAGCAGCAGGGCAACGGCAAGAACCGCAACAAAGGAGCCTAACGAAAGCTTTTTTCGGGAACGCCTTCCGCTTCTTTTCATACTGTCACCTTCCCTTCAGAAAAAAACGGCGCCGGAGCGCCGCCTTTTTTATTCCTCATCTTCCACGGACTTTTTGTACAGATTAAAGCGAAACAGCTTGGATTCGTCCGTTTCCTTTTCGCACATGATGAAGGCTTCCGCAATTTTACCGCCTTCAATGAGCCTGGTCAGACCCACCAGCTGGCAAAGCTTGCTCTTCAGGTTCAGCCTGTCGCCGTCCCGGGTCATCAAATAGATTTCTCCCTCGCAGCCGTCCAGAACCTTCAAAAACTCCGGTACGTCCACATCGTGAAGCTCAACCATTTTTGGAGACATAAAAGATCACTCCTTCTAGATGCTGGATACTGGACGCTTGCTGCGGGAGAAGGGCGTTCTTCTCCGGCAGCAAGCTCCTGTCCTTAGAACTCCAGTATAGCATATTTTTGAGGAACTGGCAAATTCCCGAAATTTATTTTAACAACTGCCCTTCCCCCAGCGCTCCACCTCGTCCAGTGTCGGCAGGGAGGTCTGGGCTCCTTTTCGGGTCACGGACAGGCTGGAGGCGCTGATAGCGAAACGAACGGCCTCTTCCGCGCTTTCCCCGGCAGCCAGGCGGCAGGCAAAGGCGGCGGTGAAACAGTCTCCGGCGGCGGTGGTGTCTACTACAGGGAGATCCTTGGGTGCGGAGAAATACGTTTTCTTCCCGCTTTTTTCCAAAAGGAAGGCCCCTTCTCCGCCCAGGGTGATCAGTACGTTCTGCGCGCCCTTTTCCAGCAGAGCGGCGGCAGCCGCTTCCGGGTTTCCTTCCGGCACCCCCGCCAACTGGGCGGCCTCCACCTCGTTGGGCTTCAGAAAATCGACGCAGGCGTAAAGCTCGGGGGGAAGATCCTGTCGGGCGGGGGCGGGATCCAAAATCACAAGCTTTCCATGCTCTTTGGCCATTTTGGCGGCAAATACCACGGTTTCCAGCGGGATCTCCAGCTGGAGCACCAGAATATCACAGGTAAGCAGCACCTCCAGGTTTTCCTGAAGATAGGGAAGATCCACCGTCAGGTTTGCTCCCTGAGCCGCAACAATGCTGTTGTTTCCCGTGCTGTCCACACAGATAAAGGCGGAACCGGTAGGTTCCCTGGCGGCCCGCTTGATCCGCCCTGTTTCCACCCCCGCCGCCTTCAGGTTTTCACACAGGGTCTCTCCGGCCCCATCAGCGCCCACCGCGCCCAGCATGGTAACATGCCCGCCCAGCTTTCCGGCGGCATAGGCCTGGTTTGCTCCTTTCCCGCCGGGAACCATTTTCAGATCCCGGGAAAGCAGGGTTTCTCCCACCTTCGGCATGTGGGAGACCTGCAGCACATAGTCCATATTCATACTGCCGACCACCGCGATCTTTTTCATTACCGCACCTCTTTTACCGTTTTATTGTTTCTTAGAATACCATGAAACCCCGCGGAAGGGAAGGGGATTTTTTCGAAGACAAAAACAATTCGGAAGAGCAGAGTTTGATAAATTGGACTTTAGCGGTTACCTGCCCATTTTCTATTCTGTCATTCTGAACGAAGTGAAGAATCTTGTCCTTTGTCCTTTTTCCCTGCAATTAAGGGCGAGATTCTTCGTCACTTCGTTCCTCAGAATGACAACTGGAAACTGTGTGTTAAATTAAATTTATCAGCGAATCGTTCACTTTCCTCCTGTCATTGCTTTCCCCTAAAATCTCGTCCCTTGCCCTTTTTAGGGGCATGAAGGACGAGATTTTTCACCGTTTATTCCTTATTGCTCGTTATATCTGCCGTCCTTGCCCCGTTATCGGTAAAATTTCGCGAAAAGCAGGCCGAAAAGCAGAAGCAGGGCGGAAGCTCCCAGAAGAAGGTCGGTTTCCAGAGAGGAAGAGGCTTCCTCCGACGGGGCGTTTTCCCTCTGTACCCCACGGAGATCATTGTTTCCAAAGGGCATGTTGGGCATGTCTCCGGGCGGGGTGTTTTCTTCCTGTGTATCGGTTTCCGGCTGTGCGGAAGCAGAGCTTTCCGAGCCCGCTTTCTCAGCCAGATCATCGGATTCAGAGGAGGATTCTCCAGAGGTGGAGTTCCCGGAGTTGGCTTCGCCTTCTCCGAAGCCGCCGGGCTTTTCAGGCGGCTCTCCGGAGTTTTCCTGAACGGGAAAGTCGTTTTCCGGCAGCTGGCCCTCCGGCGGCATTCCTTCCGGCATTTCACCGCCTTGCGGGGCGCCCTCCGGAGCTTCCCCCATTCCCTGGGGAGGGGTGTTTCCTGAAGCATTGCTTTGCCGGGTGGTTTCCAGATTTCCCGGAGCCTGCCTTTTCCCGCTCATACCGCCCTGGGAGCCCATATCGGAAACGGAAAGCGCTGAAGCGTCTACCAGCTCGCTTTCTGCTTCCTGTCCCTCGCTGGTGGAGGGGATCTCACTGTTTAACTGTTTTTCTACACTTTCCGCCCGCAGCAGGCAGAATTCCCGCAGGGTCTCCACTCCCTTTTGGAATTCCTCATAGGTGCAGAAGGCGGTGGGGTCCTGTTCCACGCAGGAGGAAATGATAGCAATCGTATTTTCCATCAGCTCAGAGAAAACGCCGCTGGTGAAAAAGCCGGAGATCAGCTCTTCCATGACCTGGTGGTACTGCGCAGTATACTGCTCGTTTTCAAAGATCCAGGCCGCCATAGGCCGTTCGGTGAGGTCACCGGAGCTTACCGGGGAATCGATAGGGGAGTTTACCAAAGTGGTACTGTCTCCTCCGCCCATGCCGCCGAAAGCCAGGTTGTAATCCCATGCCACCATGGAAAGCAGGCCGTTTTCCTCATAGAGATAGTAATTGTGGATCATGGTGCCGGTATAGCTGTCCTCATTGAGAACAAAATTGTGCACGGCAAAATAGCGCAGCACCGCATCGATATTGAGGCAGCTTTCCACCTCGCCCTCGTTCAGCGCTTTGATGGACCGGATCAGCCGTGCCTTATCCTGGTCTGTCACGGTATCAAATACGGCGTTGCCAAAGATATTCGGGTAGCTTTCCGGATCATCGTCGGAATAGCGAAGAAGCACATCGTCGCTGCCGCCCATGCCGCCGGGGCCGCCGAATCCGTCCTTTTCACCAAGTCCGCCCATTGCCCGGAAATGATCAGCCTCTGAATTGGCGGCTTCCGAATCGACAGCTTTTGAGAGTGCGGGTTCTTCGGTTTCAGAGAATACTTTTTCTTTTCGCTCTCCTGCCTCCGCGCCCCGGCCTCCGCCGCCCATGTCCAGGCTGTCCGGCTTATAGAGCTGTCCGTGATCTTTCCCATAGCTGCGCTGGGCGAAAGCGTCTTCAATGGCCTCCACCGCCGTATACAGGCCCCAGTCCTCCCCGTTTACCGTGATCCAGACAAAGCTGGAAAGGGGGGCGTCGGCGCCCAGAAAATTCATCATCTGATAGCAGAGGAAATCCTTCATATAGGTGTTATCCTGAATGGCATTGTTCAGGCAAAGCTTATCCAGGCCATGGTAGGTGGAGCTGCCGTCGTAATGGTCAAATTCCAGCTTGAAGCTGTACCTGTCGCTTTCCGAGCTGGCTACGGTGTTCAGTGAGGAATTCCCCTTGGGGCGAATGCCCACGTTGCTGAATTTCTCGCCATCGATCACTGCCGTACAGGAAATATATTCCTCCGAAAGCGCGTTTTCCAGCATGGATTCCCAGTCGCTTTCCTTTGCCGCCAGATCGATCTGGTGCACTCTGTCTGTAGAAAACAGCTTGCTCACATAGGGCAGCTCCGTGGCGGCCGCCTCCAGAAAGAAAGCCCCGCCGCAGAGATACAGCACGGTAAGCAAAAGCATCACCGCGGCCCCGATCCCGCAAATCAAATTGGTATTTTTATGCTTGCTCATAGAAAAAATCCTTTTTCATAAATAGTGTAAAAAGCAGCAGCGCAAAAAAATGTAAAATCCCTTCTCTAACAACTACTACCCCATGTATTCCCCGTTATAGCTGACCAGCGCCGCGCCGGTCACGCCGGCGATACCGGTCAGGCCGTTTAAGAAGGAGGTGCCGCCGTCCTTCAGGCGAACCTCGTAATTGAGCTCGATCCGGTCGGAGGTGACGGTTTTGCTTTTGATGGTCTGCTTTTCCACAGACGCGGCAAGGAAGCTTGAAACCAGCTCCTCAGCCCGGGGGCTGTCGCAGGTGATCATGGCGATATAGGGCTGAGAACGGGATTTGCGATTGACAAATACCAGCAGCATCACGCCGATCACCACGCTGCCAAACACCGCTAAGGGGATCATGCCCGCCGCCAGCACTATGCCCGCGCCGATGGCCCAGAAGAGATAGGCGATATCCAGCGGCTCCTTAATGGCCGTGCGGAACCGGACGATAGACAGCGCGCCCACCATACCGAGAGAAAGCACCACGTTGCTGGTAACGGCTAAAATCACCAGGGTGGTGATCATGGTCATGGCAATGAGGGACACCCCAAAACCGGGAGAGTACAGCACGCCGCTGTAGGTTTTTTGATAGATAAAAAAGATGAACAACCCAATGAGAAAAGCCAGCACAATGGCAAGCACCATGTCGAGCACTGTTACACTGGTCACGTTCTCCAGAAAATTGGATTTGAAAATATCCTGAAATGTCGTCATAAAAAAGCTCCTTCCGAAAATATCTGAATCACTGGCAACTAATAACTAACTCCCCTTGCCGCCGCGTATTTGGAAAATGCCCCGGCGCCTCGGGAATTCAGCCCCACAATGTCCCGGATCAGTTCCGGCAGGAATTCATCGTATTTCACTTCTAAAATCACGCTGTTTCCCGCCGGAAGCAAAAGCGGAGGGTTTTCTAAAAGATCGGGGAAAAAAGCGGCGCCGCGGATCTCCCTGTCCAGGGTGACCCGAACGTTCCCGGGAGGAAATACAAAGGGCTCCCGCAGATAATCCACCACGGTTCGGGGCCGCAGCCCCTGCAGCTCCATTTTCAGGGCCAGTTCCCGGGCCGTTTCCCTGTCGCTTTCCTTCATCCAGCGGGTATCGCCGTGAAACAGCAGGCAGGCTTCCTCCTTTGTCAGCAGGCACCCGGCTTTTCCGCAAAGCCCGTGGTGCTTGCTTTTCTTTTCCAAAACGAGATAGGAGGTATCCCCGTTATACCAGCGAAGCCGAAATTTTTCCCGGCAGTCTATCCCGGTCAGCTTTTCTCTCAGGGCCTTATCCTCCGTGTTGTCAAAATAAACGCTGCGGATCTGATATTCCCCAGAAGGCCCCGCATGGACGTCGTGGGGCAGGACAGCCCTTAATCGGGCACGCAGCCCGGCGTATTCTCCGAGGCTGAGGCGAATTTTATATTCGTGCCGAAGGGGAGAAGCCAAAAAATCCCATCCTTTCCGCCGGAAGTGCCCGGCTTTACTCACGAGGCGATTGTAAAGAAAAAACCTGAAAAGAACCTGAAAGGGGAGCTTCAGGTTCTTTTCAGGTTTCGGGGGCATTCTTTAGGCAATACTGCACAATTCATGGCTATCGTCTTAAGCGGGTGCTGCCTTTACAAGACGGTGCGTTCCGTGTACAATGAAAAAAACGAACGGGGGGAAAATCCTTGCGGATCCTGGTAGTAGAGGACGAAAAGCGGCTGGCCGATACCCTGTGCGAGCTGTTGACTTACCATAGTTATCTTGTCGATGCGGCCTATAATGGGGAAACCGGGCTGGATAACGCCCTGACCGGAATTTACGACGCGGTCATTCTGGACGTGATGATGCCGAAGAAAAACGGCTTTCAGGTGGTAAAAGAGCTGCGGGAGGCGGGGCTCAATACCCCGGTGCTCCTGCTTACCGCCAAATCAGAAACCTCTGATAAGGTGGAGGGGCTGGACCGGGGCGCGGATTACTACCTTACAAAGCCCTTTGAGGCAGAAGAGCTGTTAGCCTGCTTGCGGGCGCTGCTCCGCCGCCAGGAGGAGGTCATCACGGAAAAGCTTTCCCTGGGGGAGCTAACGCTGAACCTTTCCTCCTGTGAGCTTTCCTGCGGGGCGCGTTCCATTCGGCTGAGCAGCAAGGAATTTGAGATCATGCGCCTGCTGCTTTCCAATGCGGGAAACGTGGTGCCCAAGGAGACCTTACTGCTGAAAGCCTGGGGGTACGATTCTCAGGCGGAGGATAATCATGTGGAGGTCTATATTTCGTTTTTGCGAAAAAAGCTGCTTCATATCCATTGCCCCGTCACCATTGAGTCCGCCCGGCGGCTGGGCTATTATCTGAAGACATAGGAGGGGAGAAAGGGTGCTCAAAAAGCTGCGCAGGAAATTTGTGGCGGTGGTGATGGGGGTGGCGGCAGTGATCTTGCTAGCCGTATTCGCCGTGCTGGTGATTTCCACGGAAACCGGCATGCGCCGCCAAAGTGAGGAAATGCTGGAACGGGAGCTGAATCGCCGCGTGTGGCAGGGAGGCGGCTGGAAGGAAGAGAATAAAAACAGGGACGAGCTTCCTCCGGAAGGAAAGAACCCCAATGAAGTGAAGATCCGTTTTCCCTGTTTTACCGTGCTGGTGGAGAAAAACGGCACGGTGAATTTGGGAAACCGGGCGGAAATTTTACTGAGCGATCTTGACACGGCAGAGCTCAAAGAGCTTGCCCGGGAAGTCGCTTTACGGGAAGAGCCCTCCGGCGCGCTTTCCGCCCGTCGGCTTCGCTATGCCAAAAGAACGGGGGCCAACGGAACGATCATTGCCTTTGCGGACAGCACAGCAGAATACAACAGTCTTGCGGAGCTGCTGAAAAATTCATTTCTGATAGGCGCTTTGACTCTGCTGATCTTTTTCTGCGCCAGCATTCTTTTGGCCCGCTGGGCGGTGCGTCCGGTGGAAAACGCCTGGAATCAGCAAAAGCAGTTTGTAGGGGACGCCTCCCACGAGCTGAAAACTCCCCTTACCGTGATCCTTTCCAACGCGGAGATGATCGTTTCTCACCCGGAAGAGGATCCCGCCCGCTGGGCAAACAATATTCTGGCGGAGGCCCAGCGTATGAAAGGGCTGACCCAGGAGCTGCTCACTCTGGCCCGTTCGGAGGACAGCGCCCATGCCCCTGTTATGGAGCAGGTGGACCTTTCCTATTTGGTAACGGACAGCGTTCTTTCTTTTGAGCCCGCCGCCTTTGAAAGCGGCCATGAGCTTTCCCAGAAAATAGAGCCGGGGCTGCTTTTACCGGGGAACGCCGCCGGGCTTTCTCAGCTGTGCGGGATCCTGTTGGAAAATGCCCTGCAATACGCTTCCCCTAGCGGAAAAATTCAGGTAGAGCTGAGAGCTGTTGGCAAAACCGCCAGGCTGTCCGTTTCCAATGAGGGAACGCCCATTCCTCCGGAGGAGCTTCCCCGAATTTTTGAACGCTTCTACCGGGGAGACCCCTCCCGCCACGGAGAAGGCCACGGCCTGGGCCTCGCCATCGCCCGGCAGCTTGCGGCCCTCCATAAAGGAAAGATCTGGGCGGAAAGCGGGGAAAAGAAAAATACCTTTTTTGTGACCTTGCCCGGCGTGAAGCCGGACAGAGACCGTGGCAGATCAGACAGGAGCACATGATCGCCGCCCGGAAAAAAGCCGGGCCGCCAGCTGCGCTTTCTGCGAGCCTATATGATGCAAAGCCCCACTTTGATCCAGGGCCATATTCCGTTGACTTTTCCAGAAGTGTTGGGTATATTAGTGTTGAAAGGTTGGGCGGTTATAATGGAATTTTTTCCATTATTATCCACAGCATGTAAAGTCTGTGGGGCGTTCAACCTTTCTTGGTGTTCAGCCCTGTAACTACACACAAAATTTCCATTATCCGAGCGGGATTCAGGTAAATCACGCGGCCAGGAAGGCCTCGTCCTCGGAAAAGCCCATAACTTGGTAATGAAACAGCGTTTCCTCCCACTCCGATTTATCCTGGGAGATCATCACATCGGCCAGCACGCTTTTTCACATACCCACTTTATCCAGCAGCTTATCGATACCCACCTTTTCCGTTACCAGCTCCGTGGCTCCCGCTATGGTCTCTTAAAAATAGAAAAGCCAGCAGTACACCTTTTCTGGCATACTGCTGGCTTCACTAATTTAACTATCTTATGGAGTTGTATCTGATTTTACAGACCGCAAACCGCATCGTAAATACAGCCGGGTGTGGGACACTTGACCTCATACGAATTCCCTACCGAACGATAGGTCAGCTCTTTACCACAACGGGGGCACAGTACCTTGCTTTGGGGATTACATGCTTTTTGATTCAAAGTCCACTATTCTTCCAAGCTAATTAAAAACAACTTCTTTTCCGGTGAAATTCCCGTGTCCTATAATGCCAATATGATTGGGAAGATCATAGACTATTGCAGTTTTGTAGGTCTTTCCATCAATAGTAGCCTCCGAACATTTGGTGTTGGGCAAACCTTCACTCAACTGCAACAAGGTATATTCCTTTATTTTAAGTTGATATATAACTTTAATCATGCCATTCGCCTCGTTTCTTTAAATCTTCCATTTGAGCTTTATAACTTGCAAGCTGTCGTTTCGTTACTTCAACCTCGTTTGCTGGAATTTTGTATTTCTCTGTCATACGAAGCAGATATTCTTTCGCATCAATTTCATTAAGAATAGTTCGTTGTTGAAATTCGTACTGGTCATTTAAGCCGCTTATGTTTTGCATAAAATGGTACGTTTCCTCTAAAACATCAGAAAGTGTAGCGTCTGGACGAATAAGAATCATATCGTTCATAGTTAGTGCGCTGGCTCCCATTTTTTGCAAATGTCTCTGCCCCTCTTCATCTGCAATTACAATATCCGCACCATGTTTAACCGCCTTTCTAGTAATTTTATTATAAGTTGGCTTATCAATAATATATTTTCCGTCTGCTGATTTTCTACGATGAGTACCAAGCTTCCTATACATCTCTAGTGTATCATCCTGTGTTGAATTGTCAATACGATTTTGTCCTTGATTCTGACTGAAATTTGACGTTTCATCTCTTTGCGGTTGTCCCCCTTCGCCGTCTCTAAGCAAGCTTGGAAGTTGAGGGGAATCCTTGACAGAATACCCATTGCTCTCCAGCAAGAACCTGGCTTCTGTGGGGCTTAACCCCGAGTTTTTCAGAATGGTTTCCGGTGACATGGAACGATACGACTGCTCCACATTCATGTTATCCAGAGACCGGGCCAGGCCGCCTTGGGTGAGCTGGTTCAGAGCATAATACTGTTTCCCATTCTGCACAGCCTCCCGGTAGTTTCTGTAGTCCTGAATCCCATCGCCGATCTTGCTGCCCGCCAGCCTGCCGCCTGACATGATGGTGCCGGTAATGGCTCCCGCCGCGCCGTCCTTCAGCATTTTCCTGCCCTGCTCCTTCATGGCGGCCAGGAAGGCCTCGTCTTCGGAAAAGCCCATGACTTGGTAATGAAACAGGGTTTCCTGCCACTCCGATTTATCCTGGGAGATCATCACATCGGCCAGCCAGTTTACCGCGTCGCTGGTTATTTCCTCGCTGCCTTCTGCCAGGGCGTTTTTCAGCAGGTACGTCAGCGCGTTTTTTCCCATACCCACCTTATCCAGCAGCTTTTCGATACTCACCTTTTCCGTCACCAGCTCTGTGGCTCCCGCTATGGTTCCCAGCCAGAAGGCGTCTTTGTCTTCCAGTCCCCGGTCCTTCGCGTCCAGCACCGTTTCCGCCGCGGCTTCCGTGCTCATAATAGCCAGAGAGATTCGGGAGGCGGTTTTCGCCACTGCTCCCGTTGAAAGGCCTGCGGCTCCCGCTCCCGCCGCAAGCCCATGAGACAGGGCCAGCGTGTAAACAAAATCCCCCAGTCCCATACCCAGCTGGTACAGAAAGCTTCCCGCTTCTCCCCACTGCTTTTCGATCTTCTTGCTCACCGCGCTTCGGGCCGCCTGGTTCTCATACACAAAGGCGTTGTACGGCGCGTTCTCGTCGATCTCACCGTCCATCAGATAATCGATTCCCTGGCCCAGGTAGCTGAACCCCTCCAGGGGCTTTGTCAGGATACTGTTAACGGACGCCAACGCGCTGTTCCCCCAGCTTTCCTCCGCGAAGTCCGCGATCGCTTTCTCTTTGCTTTCTCTCTGCCTCCGGTACAGCACGGGGGTGATATCCTCTATGTATTTTTGGGCTTTCTCCTCTCCTTGTTTTTGATAGAGATAATTGAAGATATCGATCTCGTCCGGCTTCATTTCCTTCAGGTGGTCTTTGCTGGTATCCCATTTGTCAAAAATCCCCCGTGCTACAGGAACGTTGTTGATTCTGTAATAAGTATCTTTCGTATCGCTTACTATGGAAAAGGCTCCCTGTTCTGCCGGCGCGTAGCTTGCATACTCCTGAAAATCATCGTTATATTTCAGGCCGATGTACTGCTGACGGAAATTCAGCTCGTTGGTTTCATTCTTCCGCGTCTGCTGGCGCTGCTTTTTTTCCGCCTCCAGCCCATCGATCCTTTCCTGGTAGCTGTTCAATTCGGCTTCGATCTCCGGGTAGGACTTCGGGTACTCGCCATGCTCGTCATAATACTCCCGATAATACATCAGCTTCTCATCGTGGATTTTTTGGACATTCTCTATTTCACTGTCGATCTCGAGAAACCTTCCGTCGATCCAGTCGATGGAGCTTTGAAAGTCTTCGTTCTGATCGTTATCATGGCCCTGCAGCGCGGCTTTGGCTTCTTCGGATAAAAGGTCCCAGTTGTTTTCCTGATAGTCGTCCATCATGTAATGGGTGACGCGCCGATCCTTGTCCCATTCGTCCCAGATTTCCTGATAGGTTTTCCACTGCTCCTGACCCTGCTGTCCCAGGGCGTTATAGGAATCCACCGTATCCTGATATGATTTTTCGTACACCTTCAGCTTTTGTTCCTTTTGGCGAACGCTGTCCACCAGCGCGTCATGCTCCTGGGCCAGCTGGGAGCTGGGGTTCCTTTCAAATTCCGCTTTCATTTCTTCCAGCCTTCTGTAGTCCTCCTCCAGCCCCAATTCCGCGTAAAAGTTCAAAAGGCTTTGCTCTGTGGATTCCACCATGTCCCACTTCGCGTCTTTGTACTTTTTGGTGTAGGTAAGGTCCTTCTCCGCCTGCTCCTTTTTCTGGGTCAGGCTGCTGCCTCTGGCCGCCGCCTTGTTCATCTCCTCCGTGGTGGGCCCCGACCCCTCGTGATGGTACATTTCCCCGGCGAACTGGATCGCGTCTACATTTTTCTTTCCTTCCTCCTTTGCCAGCATTTTGTCCTTCCACCTTGGGTCCGCCGTATTCTCTCTATGCTTCCCGTCCGTGCTGATCCGTGCCATCTGATCCCTCCCTTTCTGTTTTTATTTCTGTTTTTTCTTCCTCCCAGCTCCAGGGGCGGTATTTTACCGCCTGGTAGTACAGGTATTTCACCATGCGTTCAGAGTAGCGGCTTCCCATTTTTGCCGCCACGGTGGACCACTTCATGCCCTGAAAGGCCCGGTAGGTCACTACCCTGCGCAGGGAGCTGTTGGGAAGGCTTGCCACGAACGCTTCGATCTCCGCTTTCTTTCTTTGCAGCTCCTCCCGCCGCCGGGAAAGCTCCGGGGGCACGCCCCGCACGCAGGAGGCGTGCTGGGTATAGGGGTATTCCGTTCTGCTTTCCGAAACGGTTGCCGCAATGCCCCAGCGCATCTGCTCCTCCACTTCTTTGATCTCCGCGCAGAGATCGGGATACTGTTCCAGCAGCTCTTTTGTCATGTGCTTTCCTCCTTTTTCGGCCCTGTTCCAGCTTACAGGCCCATACTTCTTCGCCGGGCTTTTTTCAGCAGCAGCTTTCTGGTAATGTGCAGCTGGCTCAGCTCGTCCTCCAGCAGATACAGTCTGGACGCAGCGTTTATTTCTTCCTCGCTCTCCGACCGAAGCACGGCGATCCGCGCCTCGATGGAGGCAATCTCCCGTTCGAGTTCCCTTGCCATGCTTTGATAATCAAAGCTCTCCCAAATTTCATGCTTCATTTTTGCACTGTCCTTTCCGTTACAATAAATTTTGGTTCAGACCGACATACTCCTCCCACTCTCCCGGCAGAGAACGTGTAAAATCCCGCTCCGCGTCCCTTGCCAGCTCCGGGTGGTCCTTTTTCCAAAGGCGGTAGGTATATCCCATTCCCGCCAGCCGGTAGTCCTCGCCGATGAGATCGCCCTGAAGCATCCAGGGTAGAAACTCCGCAAGCCTGCTTTGCAAAAACCCCGGCAAATGCCGCTCCACTGTTTTTTCCTCCCGGCAGAAAACTGAAAAACAGTCCTCGCACAGCGCCTGATACCCGAAGCTTTTCAGCTCCGAAGCCCTTTCTCCGCATACCGGACAGATCACCTGATTCCCACCCTTCCGATGCTTCGTTTTCCGAGGTTCTTCCAAATACGAAGCAAATATCTTAGTAACTAAGATATTTTTAGTATATGCTTATATTTTAAGAATGTCAAGAGGGATTTTCCGTTTTTTCTTATATGTTAAGAGAAACTTATCCATTTTGTGGCAAAAGCGCAAAAAAGGCGCGTTGCAGAAAGAAAACTGCAACGCACCTTTTTAGATACTGGATACTGGACGAAGGGTGGGGATACAATGAGCAATTAGGAATGGGGAATTAGCAATTAAGAAGGGCAAGGCCATGGTTTGTAAGTGGTTAGTCGTGAGTAGTTAGTTGTTAGAAAGGGCAATAGAATCTTCCATTGTTATTCTGAACAAAAAGGGGGGGACTATCTGCTAAATTGAAATTTAGCGATTACCCACTTGCCTCTCTTCTGTCATTCTGAACGAAGTGAAGGATCTCGTTCTTTGACTCTTTGCTCAGCAATGACAAAAGAGGGACTTACCCTTCTCTAACAACTAATACACTAAGCTATAATTTAGCAGCTATCCTGCGGTCAGGTTCAAAATGGTCCTTCTGCAATTAGCAGCTTCACGAGTGGCCGCGGCGCCTCGCCGCCGGCTGTGAGACAGCGTTTTTAACGGGTGGCGTGCCGGGAATGGGAAGAATTGCCCGTCTTTTTCCGCCGGTTCTTTTTGCCCCGGTTTCGGAAGGGATAAAGTGGGCTTTGAGAATTGGCGATCACATGGTCTACCAGGTGGAGCAGCGCCAGCATCAGCACGATAGAAAGGGAGAGCAGGGGGACCAGCGCGATGAGCATGGGCAGGGTGGGGGTGGTCAGGGAGAAAAAGTCCCGGAAGAACAACAGCGCCGCCAGAAAAGCGGAAAGCAGGCCTCCGAAGAGGACGCTGCGCAGGCCGTTAAAGGGCGTGCAGACCTTAAAGAGCATGATAAACCCGGAAAGGGAGGTGACGATCACCGCCAAAGTAGACATTTCCGGGCCGGTGAGCCCCAGCGGGCCGCTTAAGGCGCAAAGAGCCAGAATATTGGCCGTCATGGTCAGGGCTGCGGGCACGCACATTTTGAACACATTGAAAATGAATTTTCCCCGCAGCCTGTCCTTGTTGGGCTCCAGCGCCAGGAGAAAGGAGGGAACGCCAATGGTCAGGGAGCTGATGAGGGTCTGCTGGATCGGCTCGAAGGGGTAAGAATAATTCAAGAAGATAAACAGCACGCCGATGAGCGCGGAAAAAATGGTTTTCACCAGGAACAGAGAGCTGGAGCGCTGCAAATTGTTGATGGAGCGGCGGCCCTCCTGCACCACCAGAGGCATGGAGGCAAAGTTGGAATCCAGAAGCACCAGATTCGATACGGTGCGGGCGGCGTCGCTGCCGGAGGCCATGGCAATGGAGCAATCGGCTTCCTTTAAGGCCAGCACGTCGTTTACGCCGTCTCCCGTCATGGCCACGGTGTGGCCATCCGCCTTCAGGGCCTTCACAAAGGCCAGCTTCTGCTGGGGGGTCACCCGCCCGAATACACAGTAGCGGTTTACCGCGTCCCGAATATCCTCCTCTGTTTCCAGGGTGGTGGCGTCCACAAAACGGTCCGCGTTTTCCAGCCCCGCCTTCCGGGCAATATTCGCCACCGTAACGGCGTTATCGCCGGAAATCACCTTAAGGTCAACGCCCTGGTCGGCAAAATAGCGGAGGGTGCGGGCGGCCTCCCGGCGAATTTTATCACTGATGAGCACCAGGCCCATGGGTTCTATGATCTCCGGCAGCTCCTTGCCGGAAAAGCCCTCCTGGGAATGGGCGAGCAGCAGGACCCGCTGGCCTTTTTGCGAGTATTCCTCTACCTGCTCCTGAATGGCGCTGAAATCCTCGCCCAGAATAAATTCACCCGCGCCCATGACATAGGTTCCCTTGCCGGGGAAAAAGGCGCCGCTCCATTTTCTGGCGGAGGAGAAGGGCACAAGCTCCGTGGCATGCCAGGGGCTTTGCTGAGAAAATCTATCCTTTAAGGCAAGAAAGGTGGGGTTTTCATCGGAAAGGTTACATACCAGGGCGGTCAGGGCGGCGGCCATATCCTCTTCGGAGATTCCCTCAAAGGGAAGCAGGGAATCCACCTGCATGGTGCCCTCGGTAATGGTGCCGGTTTTATCCAGGCACAGGGTGTCTACCCGGGCCAGGGTCTCAATACAGTACATATCCTGCACCAGAGTCTTCCGGGAGGAAAGCTTCAGCACGCTTACGGCAAAGGCCAGGCTGATGAGAAGCACCAGCCCCTCCGGGATCATACCCACCACGGCGGCGGTGGTGCTCACCACCGCGTTTTGCACGGTATCGCCCAGCACAAAATACTGCTTCCAGAACAGCAGAGCGCCAATGGGAACAATGGCAAAGCCGATCATTTTTACAATGATATCAATGGAATCCATGATTTCGGAATTCCGCTTTTTGATGTATTTCGCGTCTCCGGCAATGCGGCTGGCGTAGTTATCCGCGCCCACATGCTCCACCTGGGCGGAACAGCCGCCGCTGACGATGAAGCTGCCGGAAAGCAGGGAATCTCCTGGCTGCTTGAGAACGGGGTCGGATTCTCCGGTGATCAGAGATTCGTTGACCTCGCATTCTCCGCCGGTCACAACGGCGTCGGAGCAGATCTGATTTCCGGCGGAAAGCAGCATGATATCGTCCAGCACCAGCTCCTCCACCTGAATGTTTTTCTGCCTGCCGTCCCGCACAACTCTCGCCTTGGGAGAGGAGATGAGAGAAAGTTTGTCAATGGTGTGCTTGGCGCGGATCCCCTGAAAGGAACCGATGACGATATTGGAGAGGATCACCCCCAGAAACAGGGCGTTCCGGGGCGAGCCCACCAGGATCACGGCGGCGGCCAGGGCAAAGTTCAAAAGGTTAAAAAAGGTAAATACATTTTCCCGAATGATCTGCCCTTCGGTTTTGGTTTTCATGCCGGAATCCCCATTGTGCAGGCCTTCCCGGATCCGCTTTTCCACCTGCTGGGCGGAAAGGCCCTCCTCCGGGTCCGGGTGGAACCGCTCGGCGGTGCGGGTACGGTCTGTGTGCTGCCTGGGGCCGGGCTGATCCCGTTTTCCTGTTTTTCTTTTCGGCAAAACAGTTCCCTCCTCGAAAAGCAGAATTTTTTTGGGAAAGTGATCGTATGATTTCACGGACTGTCGATAAACCCTCTAACCGTAAGAAACGGAAGGGGGAAGAGTGTGAAAAAGCTGCCTTGTAGCTTCTAGGGACCATCAGGGGCGCTGGTCTCCGGTGGAGACCGCCAAGCGCCGTTCTCGTTTGTCAACTCGGTCGGTGCTGGACGTGCCCCACTGGGGCACAGCACCCAAGCCGACAGGCGAGAACCCTCTCTCGCATTTCAATCAGAACCTGTTGGGAAAATCTACGATTTTTCCAACAGGTTTGAGCGGGGCGAAAAGATTTTTCGACACGCTCATTTCAGTGATCCCTTTTAGTATATACCAACCGGGATTGTTTTCCAAGGGGTTTTCCTTTCAGTTTGCTTACACTTTTGAAAAATACCGCTTTTTGCAGGGCGGAAGATAGTTTTCTTGACAGACGCGTCCGGTAGGATTATACTATAAGCTGTTAATAAAGGATTTTCCAGCTTTTGACAATGGAAAGGATGGTCGGACTATGGCAGCGAAAAAGGCAGAAGAATTTATGATCGTCAATCGCAGAAGTAAAAAAGCTTTGCAGGCCACGGGCCTGGATAACGGCCTGGTGGTGGAGCAAGCGGCTCCCACCGGAAGCGATGCGCAGCTTTGGAGCGCGGTGGAGGCAAATGGCACGGTGAAGTTTGTGAACAAAGCAAGCGGCAAGGTACTGGACGTTATGGCGGAAGGCACAGAAAACGGAACCTGGGCGCAGACCTGGGAAGATGTGGGCGGCGAAAGCCAGGTGTGGCAGATCATTTCCGTGACTCCTACCTATAAAAAGCTTCTGAACGTCCGTTCCGGCAAGGTGCTGGATATTGTGGATATGAGCGATGAGAATGGCGCCCCCGCGCAGCTTTGGGAGGACGTAAACGGCGACGGCCAGCAGTGGAAGCTTGCGGCCCCGGAAAAGACCGCCCCCAAAGCCGTGAAAAAAGCCGCTCCGAAGACAGCGGCAAAGAAGCCCGCTGAGAAAAAGGCTCTCGCCGCCGCAGCCCCCGCAAAGGCCGCGCCGAAGAAAGCGGAGCCGAAGGCAGAAAAGAAAGCCGCCCCCGCTGTAAAGACCGTATCAAAGGCGAAAGCGGCCCCCAAAAAGCCCGCCGCAAAGGAAACGGGAAAGAAATAAACCGGCAATAAAACCAGCAGCCCGGCGCATTACTGCGCCGGGCTGTAAATTTGTCGGGCAAAAGCCGCTGAGAAAGGGGCAATGAGCAATTAGCAATGAAGGGCGAGGGCGGGACGTTATAGTTTAGCGCACACTTTTCTATTTGTCATTCTGAGGCACGAAGTGACGAAGAATTTCGTCTTTCATTCCGGAAAAAGGGCAAAGGGCGAGATTCTTCACTTCGTTCAGAATGACAGGCAGAGAGTAAGCGGCTCGCCGCCAATTCCAATTTATCCGCTCACTAATGGTCGGGTCAGAAACTGTTCTTCCGCACTTAGTAGCTTCACGAGTGCCTGCGGCGGCTCGCCGCTCATTCCTAACTTCTCATTGCCCTTACGCCCTTTTTCTGAAGCGCCAGCCATTCCAGCAGCGAGACATCTTTTCCGTCTACTGTTACCGGCTTCCCGTCATAGTCCAGGCGGCAGTCGTTGTTCAGCAGGGGGATCCAGGCGAAATGGCCCATGTATTCAAAGGGGTTTCCTTCCTGATCCCGGAAGCCCTCGTGGATATCCTTAATGGAATCCCAAAAAGTGAAGTGGACATTTTTTGCCCCGGCGGCAAGAAGGCGCCGGTAGGTGGGCACCACCGTTTCCTCCGGCTTTACCACCGGGTCGTTTTTGGCGTGGGTAAACCAGATAGGCAGATCTCGAATCCCCAAAAGCTGTTCCTCCGTGATGGTTTCATCATACAACGCCTCGCAGACAGGGAAGGCCGCCGCAAAGAAATCGGGATAATCCAGGATCATCCGCATGGTCATAAAGCCGCCGTTGGAATCGCCGCCCACGTAGATCCGGCCTCGGTCGATACCGGGGTTCCTTTCCAGAAATTCATCGATCAGCGCCTTCAGCGCCTTCCCGTAAATGCTTTTCCCCGTGCGCCCGTATTCCCCGGTGCCGTCGTTCATCCAGAAGGTTCCGGTTTGGGGAACAAGAAGGTAAGCGCCGCCGAAAAGCTGCTGGATCGCGGGGGAAGCAAGGTTTGTCACCTTGTTCGCCGCATAGGCCACCGTGGGATCGGCGCCGCCTTCTCCCGCGCCGTGCAGCCAGATCAGCAGTGGGCGAGGGCCGGAGGATTTTTCCTGGGGAACGAAATAGCCGTACCTTAAAGGCTCCTGATAAGAGGAAATGCCGTGGCGGAAGCCCTCGGCCTCCGGCATGCGGTTCCCCAGGGAAAAATCATAGCACAGACCGGTAAGAACGCTATGCTTTCCCTGAATGGGCCTGGTTTGGGTAACGCAGTAGCGGGGCTTGATAAAAACATTCATGCCCTCCGGCGCGGAAACCATGGAGGAGAGTGGGGAAAGCGGGCCGTATTCCAGCTCCAGAGCAAGAAAATTCCCGGCTTCCACAGGCTGCCCGGCCTCATCGGCAGGATAAGCGGCAAGAACCGAAACATAGCCGCGGCTGGGCTCCCGATCGTCCAAAGCCATCCAGGTTTTGGGAAGCAGAAGGACTTCCCCCCTTTCGTCCAAACGCTCCACGTAAACGGAAAAGCTTTCCGGAGAAACGGCTTCCGCCGGAACAGGCTCTGGAACAGGCAGGATCAGCTTTGTAACGTAGGGGCCGAAATCTGTGACCCGGGTAAGTGTGTAATAGCCTTGCGACATAACCATGACCTTCCTTTCACTGCGGAGGGACAGAACGAACTGTCCCGCGTATTTTTAAGAAAATCATACTGTCAGAAGGCCGGGTTGTCAAGAGAGCCGGACAGTGACAGTGCTGTGTACGCAAAAAAGCGCCCTCGTATCATGAGAGCGCTTTTTCGTCCGGAAGGATGGATAAATTGGATTTTATCATGCAGATTGTCCGCCGTCTGGCTGGCTGTTGGGAAAGCGCTTTTCTAAACAACTGATGCCTGACAGCCAGCGGCCCGAAAGCCGCACTCATAAAACGGCTTTGCCCATTTTTCAGATTTTCGGCAGGGAAGCAAGGCTTTGAGCCAGCTCTTCATCGGTGGGAATGGTGTCTGTCATTTTGCCGTCGTTAAATTTCTCGTAGGCGGTCATATCGAAGTAGCCGGTGCCGGTGAGGCCGAAGACAATGGTTTTTTCTTCTCCGGTTTCCTTGCATTTCAGAGCCTCATCGATGGCGGCGCGGATGGCGTGGCTGGACTCGGGGGCGGGCAGGGTGCCCTCCACTCTGGCAAAGAGTTTTGCCGCTTCAAACACGGAGGTCTGCTCTACGGAGGTGGCCTCCATCAGGCCATCGTCATAGAGCTGGGACAGCACAGAGCTCATGCCGTGATACCGCAGGCCGCCGGCGTGGTTGGCGGAGGGAATGAAATTCGAGCCCAGGGTATACATCTTCGCCAGGGGGCAAACCATGCCGGTATCGCAGAAATCATAGGCGTATTTTCCTCTGGTGAAGGAGGGACAGGAAGCGGGTTCCACGGCAATAAAACGGTAGTCTGCCTTACCTTGGATCTTTTCTCCCATGAAGGGGGAAATCAAGCCTCCCAAGTTAGAGCCGCCGCCCGCGCAGCCGATAATGACATCGGGTTTAATGCCGTATTTATCCAGTGCGGCCTTGGTTTCCAGACCGATCACGGATTGATGAAGCAGCACCTGGTTCAGCACGGAGCCCAGCACATAGCGATAACCGGGGGTGGAGGTGGCCACCTCTACCGCCTCGGAAATGGCGCAGCCCAGGCTTCCGGTGGTGCCGGGGTGAGCCTCCAGAATTTTTCTGCCTACCTGGGTGGCTTCGGAAGGAGAAGGAGTAACAGAGGCGCCGTAGGTGCGCATTACCTCCCGGCGGAAGGGCTTTTGCTCATAGGAAACCTTTACCATGAATACCTTGCAGTCCAGGTCAAAATAGGAGCAGGCCATGGAAAGGGCGGTGCCCCACTGCCCGGCCCCGGTTTCGGTGGTCACGCCTGTGAGGCCCTGCTTTTTGGCGTAATAGGCCTGGGCAATGGCGGAATTCAGCTTGTGAGAGCCGGAGGTGTTGTTGCCCTCAAATTTGTAATAGATCTTTGCCGGCGTTCCCAGGGCCTTTTCCAGAAAATAGGCTCGCACCAGGGGAGAGGGGCGGTACATTTTGTAAAACTGCCGGATCTCCTCCGGAATTTCAAAGAACCGGGTGTCGTTATCCAGCTCCTGGCGTACCAGGTCGTCACAGAAAACGGGGGTCAGCTCCTCGAAGGTCATGGGCTGATGGGTGCCGGGGTTCAGAAGAGGGGCGGGCTTGTTCTTCATATCCGCCCGCAGGTTGTACCATGCCTTGGGCATCTCGCTTTCGTCCAGATAGATTTTGTAGGGGACCTTTTGCTCTGCCATGTTGATTCTTTCCTTTCAAAAAATTTTCAGAATATCGAAAGCACTTCTCCCGGGTATTTTCAGGACAAGATACAAAAAAGCATTTGTCCTAAACTCTTAGGACAAATGCTGAAAAACATCTGCGGTGCCACCTAAATTCGCCGAAAACAGAATTGCGAAAAGCAATTTGTTTTTTGCGCGCCTCCATTCACGTACAGTAATACGCTAGCTGCTGTAACGGTCAGCCTCCGTCCTTCCTAACGCGGGGAAAAGCTCCCAGCCTCAGTCGGCCCTCACAGGTCCATTCCCATTTCGCCGTATCGCCGTGATCTCACCGAAGACAGCGCCTGCCGCCTTTTCACAACTCTCTTTGGGTACGAACTTGAAATGGTACTACTCCTGCTCACAGGTGTTCTCTCATTCTGATTTGCAGTTACTATAGCACGGAGACTTTTATTTGTCAAGTGGAAAATGAAATTTTACTAGTTGAAACCTGCAAAATTTGTGGAAATGTACAGGATTTTACTTATTTTCCGGTGTTTCGGAAGAATGGTTTTGCAAGTGCTCCTCTACCCGGTACCGGGGCCGGGCCTTGACCTCGCTGTAGATCTTTCCGATATAGCCGCCCACCACTCCCAGGCAGAGCATCTGCAGGCCGCCCAGCAGCCAGATGGAGCAGACGATGGCCGTCCAGCCGGAAACCGCCCAGCCGGCAAAATAGGAGATCAGGGCGTACAGCAGCCCGAACACGCTGAGAATGGAAATGAGAATGCCCAGATTGGAAATGAGCTTCAGAGGCTTTACGCTGAAGCTGGTGATGCCGTCTAAAGCCAGCGCGATCATTTTCTTCAGCGGATATTTGGATTCCCCGGCAAAGCGCTCGTGGCGGTCGTAATACACATAATCGCTGCGGTAGCCGATCAGCGGCACCATGCCCCGGAGAAACAGGTTCACTTCCCTGTATTCCGAAAGGCCCTCCAGGGCCCGTTTACTCATCAGACGGTAATCCGCGTGGTTAAACACCACGTCTACCCCCAGCCCCTTCATCACCTTGTAGAAGCCCTCGGCAGTGGTGCGCTTGAACCAGGTATCGGTTTCCCGCTTGTTTCGCACGCCGTACACCACGTCGCAGCCGTCCAGATACTTCTTTACAAATTCGTCCAGCACCTCGATATCGTCCTGCAGGTCGGCGTCCAGGCTGATGGCGCAGTCGCAGGACTCCATGGCGGTCATCAGGCCGCAGAGCAGAGCGTTTTGGTGCCCCCGGTTATGGGCAAGCTTTACGCCCTCTACCACGGGGTTTTCCTTGTGAAACCGGGAAATCAGCTCCCAGGTTTTATCCTTGCTGCCATCGTCCACCAGCAGCATGCGGCTGTTTTCTCCGGCAAGCCCGGCGCTTTGCATGGCATAGAGCTTGTCCGTCAGCCGCCGCACGGTTTCCGGCAGCACCTCCTCTTCGTTGTAGCAGGGGATCACAAAATACACAGTTGGGAGCATATGCTGATCTTCCTTTCTTTCCATACAAATGGCCATAAGCAATCAATCCTTAAAGTGTTCGGGGAAATTTGTCTGTTCCGAAGCCTCCTCGGCTTCCTCCGGCGGCTTTTCCGAAGAAAGCTCCTCATTGGCAGGCGCTATGGCTTCCCGGGGAAACCGGGGCGTCAGCGCGCCGGGGCGGAGGAAGGAGGCGTTTCTGCTTTTAGCGTATTCGGAAAATCGGCCCGCGTGAAGGGACCCTGCGGGCTGGGGCCTGGGGCCCGGAGCCCTAATGCGGCGGATCAGCACCAGGTAAGCGATTAGCAGCGCCAGGGAAAGCAGCGTCAGCAGAATACCGGAGAGCAGGCCGGGGGTGTGATAGGTGAATTCTATCACTACCTTTTCGCCCTGGGGCACTTTTACCGCCATAAAGCCCACATTAGCCCGGTAGATCTCCGCGTCCTCTCCGTTGACCTGGGCCGTCCAGCCCGGCTCATAGGGAACGCTGAAGAACTGCACCGCTTCCCGGCTGCTGCTGAGTTCGGCGGTGAAGCCTGTTGTGGTGTATTGGAAGGAGGAGCAGGCGGTTTTGGCCCTGTCCTCACAATCTTCCAGATATTTTTCCTCGGTAAAGCGGCGGTTATCAGAGGGAAGCTCCGCAAGCAGAGAGGAAAACTCTCCTCTCACATCGTCCTCCAGCACAATGGCCCGCAGCATGGCCCGTTCCCGATCCGCTTTGCTCAAGGCGTCGTAATCGCTGCGGGTCAGGTAATAGCTGTAGGAAAAGCCCATGGGAATATAATACTCGTTTTCCCAAATATCAAAACCATTGGCATTTCCGTAATAGACCCAGCCGGGCATTTTTGGTTCGGAAGCGTCTTCCCCCGCAAAATAGTCGCCGTCGTGATCATCGTCAAACAGCCAGTGAACAGAGGTCAGGCCCCGCAGGGCGTAATGGGTGGTATCGGGCCGGGAGGCCACGTCCCTGGTCACATCGATGGACTCGTAAAATTCCATCACGGAGCCCGGCACGATACTGTGAAAGGCCTGAATGGAAGGGATCTGCCAGAACATGGCGGAATTATCGGTGGATTCGTAAAAATCAGAGCGGCATTCCTGCAGATCGGGCAGGTCGATCTCTTTTCCTCCGTTTAAGGCATAGGGGATCAGGTGGTCCCAGGTGTAGTCGGACTGGGTTTTCCCCAGGGCGATAAAGTAAATGGAGTAAAGCACCGTAACCACCGCCAGGGCGGTGCTGAGGGCACGGTAAAAGCCCTTGCGGTTTTTGCGATAGAAGATGAAAACATAAATCAAGGCCGCCAGCGAGATCAGGGCGATGGCAGTGTAGGTCCAGAACCGGGTGGGATACTGCTCCAGCCCCATGGACCAGACCTTTTCTCCGTCCACGGTTTCCGCATAGGGCATCAGGCCGATAGCCCCGGAAATGACCAGGGTGATCACGAAAGTCCAGGTAATGGAGCGCTTCCAGTTGGTGCGTTCGTTTTCCAGGGCCATTACGGTGGCCAGGGCCATCATCAGGGTGAGCATATAGAACCACCGGGCATAGTAAGCGCTGTTCAGCATCTGGAAGGAGGAATTCAGGCCCGGCACCAGAGCCATGACGAACAGCACCCAGAGCATTTTTTTCAGCCAGTGCTTTCTGCGCAGTTGCAGCCAGCCGATCACACCGGTCATGCTGAACAGGGGCAGCCAAGCCCCCAGAGAAGCCCACTTGGATTCCGATTCCGGGGTGAAATTGGGCCGGGCCGGAAGATCCGGCGGGAAAAAGAAGCATTCCAAAATATGGAGATACCGCTGATTTTTATTGTAAAGCAGGGCGCTCCAGCCGCTGATCAGATTTTCCGTTCTATTGTTTTGCAGCACAGCCAGCACGGAGGGAACCAGCAGAATGGCGGAAAGGCCCAGTCCCAGCACGGCCTCCAGGGCCAGCAGCAGAAAATCCCGGAAGCTCAGACGCCAGCTGCCGTACAGCAGGCGCAGGAAGAAATAGATCACCGTAAAGGTGACCTGCCCTACAAAGAAGTAGTAATTTGTCAGGCAGCAGAAGGCCACGGCCAGGGCAAAAAGACCCCTGCGGCGGGTGGCCATGTATTCGTCCAAAGCCGCCAGCAGCAGCGGGAACAAAATGATAGCCTCATGGAAATGGTTGAAGAAAATATTGTAGATGGAAAAGCCGGAAAAGGCGTACAGCACCGCGCCGATCAAAGCGCTTTCCCGAGTTTTGGTATAGCGGTGGATATAAATATATCCAGTCAGGGTGGCGCAGGCAAATTTCAGGATAAACAGCGGCCCCATCAAAAATTGCAGCCATTCGGAGGGGAAGGGAATGGTCAGCCAGAAAAAGGGGCTGCCTAAAAGATAGAAGGAATAAGAGCCGATAAAATTGGCACCCAGGTCGGTTTTATAGCTCCAGCCCCATTCCCCGGAACGCACAGCGTCATGGGCCAGGCGGTAAAAGGGGATCTGCTGTACGTTAAAATCCCCATAGAAAAGGAACCGGCCGCCGTCTACAATAAAAAAGGGCAGAAAAATGAGAAAAGAAAGTCCCATTCCCAAGAAAAAGGCTTTAAGAAAATAATTGTTCCGAAAGCCCCTGGTTTCTCTTCGCTGAAGTCCGTTCATACAAAGAAGCGCTCCTTTGTCTTAAATGCTAGATGCTAGATGCTGGATACCAGCTGCCAGACACTAAACAAAAGCCCTTGCCCTTCTCTAATAACTAACAGCTAATATCTAACAACTAGTATATCACAGCCCGTCGGCAGGATAAAGTATTTTTTGGCGGAAGAGGAAAGATTTTCTTTGGAAAAGCAGCGGTGTCCTCCCTCTACCGCAAAATTTTCCGTCCTGATCCAATATCCGAATCTAATCTTGACAATATTCTACTTGTAGAATATAATTAAGCCTTCAAGTAAGATCCGCGGAGGTGTGCGGCATGCTGAAGCATGGTATTTTGGGGCTTTTGAACTATCATCAAATGTCGGGCTATGAAATTATGCTGGTATTTCGGGATTCTCTTCGTTTTTTCTGGAGCGCCCAGACCAGCCAGATCTACCGGGAGCTGCAAACTTTGGAAACAAAGGGATGGGTCAGTAAAACCACGGTTCCCCAAGAGGGGAAGCCGGATAAAAACATCTACACCATTACGGCGGAGGGCCGGGAAGAGCTGCTTTGCTGGCTTTCCAGCGGAGAGCCGGAGTACGGCCCCCGCAGTGCGCTTTTGATGAAAGTGTTTTTCCTGGGAGAGCGCGGGCGGGAGGAAAATATCCGATATTTTAAAAGCTTCGCGGAATATTGCGGAATCGTTCTGCAGGGGCTTGACGAGGCGCAAAAGCATATCGGCGAGTACCGAGCCGTGCTGGACGATCCGGAGAAGGCGCTCTATTGGGAAATGACGGTGGAGCATGGGCGCAGAGCGATGCAGATGGAAATCGACTGGGTACGGGACTGCATTGCCCGGCTGAAGGGAGAGAGGTAAAGGAAGGTTCTTGTTATCAACGGAAGCCCGAAAGGAGAAAAAAGCAACACCTACCGGCTGACAAAAGCGTTTCTGGAGGGAATGCGCGCGGGCTGTGAGGCGGTGGAAACACAGGAGCTTCTTGTGGGCAGCCTGGAGCTTCGCCCCTGTCTGGGCTGCTTTTCCTGCTGGAATAAAACGCCCGGACAATGCTGTATCAGAGACGACATGGGCCAGGTGATCGAAAAGCTGCTGTGGGCAGACGTGATCATCTGGAGCTTTCCCCTGTACTATTTTTCGGTTCCGGGGCCGCTGAAGAATCTTATCGACCGGCAGCTTCCCATGGTTTTGCCCTTTATGGCGGAGGACGGCGGGGAAACCGGCAGCGGCAGCCACCCGGCCCGCTATGACATGAGCGGCAAGCGGACGGTGGTGATCTCCACCTGCGGTTTTTATACGGCCCAGGGAAACTATGATGGAGTGTACAGCCTGTTCGACCATGAATGCGGCAAAGACAGGTATACCGCTCTGTTCTGCGGACAGGGCGAGCTGTTTCGGGTCCCTGAGGTGCGGAAGCGGACAGAGGAATACCTGGGATATGTTCGTCAGGCCGGAACGGAGTACGTGACCAAAGGCATTTCCCCGGAAACGGAAGAAAAGCTTTCCCAGCTGCTTTTCCCCCGGGAGGTATTTGAACGCTGGGCGGACGACAGCTGGGGCGTGGATAAGGAAACCGGGGAAAAGGAATCGGATCCCCTGATTTTCACCCGGCAGATGGCCGCGCTATACAGAAAAGAAAGCTGGTCCGGCCATGATCTGGTGCTGGAGATGGTCTATACCGATGAAAACGAGCGGTATCAGATCGTCTTGAGCAAGGAGGGCAGCCGCGTTCTGACAGAGGCCTTTCTCCCCGCCACCACAACGGTGGAAACCCCTGTTACGGTGTGGCGGGCTATTTCCATGGGAGAGATCAGCGGCAGCGAGGCGCTGATGGAGCATCAGTACCGGGTGGAAGGCGATTTTGATCTGCTGCTGAAATGGGACGACTATTTTTCCGGGATCGGAGCCGGGGCTGCCCATGCACCGGAAACAAAGGGAAAGCCGCTGCCCGCGTCGGGGCTTCACATTCCGCCGAAGCCCACCAGCCTGCATATCCTTTTACTCCCGTGGATCGTATTTTGGGCAGGAGCCTCCATTCACGCCTTTTGGGGCAGTCTCGCAAGCCTGGGGGTGTGCGTGCTGGTCCCGCTGGTCTTTTATCAAAACAAAAAAACGGCCTACGATGTGCTCTCCGGCAGCCTGATAACATGCTTTTCCGCCGCCACCCTGCTGGGCGCGCCGGTCCGGCTGACAGTACCGCTGGCCTACCTGGCCTTCGGCATTATGTGGACGGCCACCTGTTTCTGCAGGCTTCCCCTTACCGCTCACTATTCCATGAATGCTTATGAAGGCGAAAAGGCCTTATCCAACCCCCTCTTTCTCAAAACTAACCGCATTTTGACCTTGCTCTGGGGCGTGCTGTACCTGATCACCCCCCTGTGGACCTATGCGATCCTGGGCACCAACATCGGCGGCTGGATCGGGGCGATCAATTCGATCCTTCCGTTACTGCTGGGCATGTTCACCGCCTGGTTTCAGAAATGGTACCCCGCAAAGGTCGCCAGGGGGAAATAGCATTTTTGAGATGCTGGATACTAGATGGTGGTGGAGCCTTCGGTGCAATGAAGGAAGAGCAGGGCAATGAGCAATGAAGGGCAAGGACAAAAGCGTTGCAAGCAACGCTGATAAATTATAGTTTAGCGGCGAGGCGTCGCGGCCACTCGTGCCCCTGCTTGGTGCGGGAGGATACTTTCTGACCCGACCGGAAGGACACCGGGCTAACCGCCCCAGAAGGAGGTTGCGCCCTGAGGATACTTTCTGACCCGACCGGAAGGACACCGCTAAATTGATTGTTTAACGGACTAGTTGTTAGCTGTTAGTTGTTAGAGAAGAATAAGCCCCCTCCTTTGTCATTACTGAGCAAAAAGCGGAGTAAACTCCGCTTTCCCGGCGAAGAATCTCGTCCTGAAAGCCCATCAAAAAGACCCAAAGAACGAGATCCTTCGCGGCAGCAAAGCTTGCTTTGCCAGAAAAGCGAGGCTGGCCTCGCTTTTTGCTCAGGATGACAGACAGAGAATGAGTACCTCGCCGTTGGTCGGGCCGGAAACCAGTCTCCCGCGCCAAGCGGCTTCACGAGTGCCCGCGGTGGCTCGCCGCTAAATTCTAATTTAATGACCCATAATTTTCGGCCCTGCTAAATTCTCATTCCTCATTGCTCATTGTACATTGCGCCCTTGCTTTTTCTTTTTCGTGCCGGAAAACAGCTCCCGGAAGCCGATGAACAGCAGGAAAACGCCGAACAGCCTGCGCAGCAGGGTCACGTCCAGCAGGGAGGCCAAAATTGCCCCCAGAATGCAGGCGGGCAGTCCCAGCAGGGTGCACCACAGCACGGCCTGCTTTTCAATGAGCTTGTTTTTGGCATGGCCCCACAAAGCCGGAAGGGCGCAGCAGACAAAATACAGAAGATTGATACCGCCCGCCTGCTGCTGTGTCAGGCCGGAAACCAGGGTAAGCCATAAAATCAGCAGGGTGCCTCCGCCGATACCGAAGCCGGAAAGCACGCCGGTAAGCGCTCCGGCCAGAAGAGAAAGAAACCACATCATAGGGCCAGCACCGCCCGAACGCCGCCGTATAGGATCAGCAGCCCAAAGATCCGGCGCAGAAGAGTCACGGGCATTTTTTGAAAGATCTTCCCGGAGATCAGCCCGCCGATCCCACCGCCGATCAGATAAGGCAGAGCGGCGTTCAGATCCAGCGCGCCCTTCCAGAAGTAAATGCCCGCCGATACCAGCGAAAGGGGCAGGATCACCGCCACAGAGGAGGCAAAAGCCTTTTTCTGCTCCATTCCCAGCCATTTTGTAAAAAGCGGCACCAGAAACAAACCGCCGCCGGAGCCGAACAGTCCGTTGGCAAGGCCGCCCAAGCCGCCGATCACCGCGTATTTTCCCTTTTCCTTCCTCATAAAAGCTCCTTTTGGTTTCTTAATAATCGCTGTAATTCAGTTTTCCCAAAAGGTTCCAAATTTATGAGGGCATTTTTGCGTAAGGGAGCCACACAGCAAAAAGCGCGCTATTCCGCCGCCTGTTTTCTCCAGCGAGGCAGCTGCTTTTCCCAGGTCTTTTCCGCTTGATCCCGCAGAAATGCGGAAAGAGGCTCCAGCTCCTGCCTTTCGTCCCAGGCCTCTAAAGCGGCATAGTACGCCTTTCGGTCCTCCTCGTGAATAATAATGGGCGGGTGGTCGTGGAGCACCAGCAGGTAATTCATCGCCAGCCGCCCGGTTCTGCCGTTTCCATCGGCAAAGGGGTGAATATTTTCCAGCTTGGCGTGAAAATAAGCGGCGGCGGTCAGGGCTTTTGCCTTTGGAACCTCTTGCATTTCCTCCAGAAGCTCCGATACCTCCCCCGGAACCTCCGCGGGAGCCGCACCGATCTCCAGCCGCCCGGTCACATAGTCGTGAAGCTTATATTCACCTGGTCGCTCTCCCAACTGATACCGCCGGGTATCATAGGTGTTCTGTGTCAAGCGCTTTTGTAGCTCTTTCAAAAAGCTTTCCTGAAGCGGCGTTTTCCGCGCAAAGGAGAAAAGGAAAAATTCATAGGCCGCCTTGGCGTTGCGGATCTCAAAAAGCGTTCGTAAATCGCCGGTGTAGGCGGTCACACCGTCGTGTTCAAAAATTTCCCGGGTGTCGTGATAGGTGATCTTCTCATTTTCGATTTTCCCGGAATGATAGGCAAAAGCGATGCTGTGCCCGTTCAGCGCTTCGCTGAGCTCCGCGTCAGTGGTAATCTGCTTTTTCTGCCATAGGGCAACGAGCTCTTCATAGCTTGTCATGCCGGAGCCTCCTTTTTTGGGCTACTTCAAATGAATGTAATACTGCGGAGAGCCGTTTTCCATGCGTTCCTCCTTGATCTCAAACATGTCCAGGGAATCCAGGAAGGGGGTGAGCTTGGTAAAGCCGTAGTTGCGCACGTCAAAATCGGGGTAGCGCTTGCCCAGAATGTTTCCCACCTTGCCGATGAAGATCCAGTTGTCCTCGTCGGAATTTTCCCGCACAATGGTGCGCAGTGCCCGGCGAATGGTATTCAAATTGGTTTTCAGCTCCTGCCCGGAGCTTTTTTTCTGCTCGGCTTTTCCCTTCGTTTTCTTGGGGGCTTTTTTGCTCTGCTGGGCGCTCTGCGGCTTATGAGCCTCCTCCGGCTCGTCCTCCTCGGCGGCGGAGAGAATATCCAGGTACTTGAATTTGTTGCAGGCGGCGATAAAGGAATTGGGGGTCTTGCTTTCGCCCATGCCGATCACTGTCATGCCGGATTCCCGCAGCCGGGCGGCCAGGCGGGTGAAATCGCTGTCGGAGGAAACCAGGCAGAAGCCGTCTACCTGCTCGGAATAGAGGATATCCATGGCGTCGATGATCATGGCGGAGTCGGTGGAATTCTTTCCTGTGGTGTAGCTGTACTGCTGGATCGGCAGCACGGAATTATCCAGCAGGGTGCTTTTCCAGGAAACAAGGGCGGGGTTCGTCCAGTCTCCATAGATCCGCTTGTAGGTGGCGATACCGTCTTTGGAGATCTCGTCCAGAATGATCTTGATGTATTTAACGGAAACATTGTCCGCGTCGATCAATACGGCAAATCGAGAGTCGTTGGGCATGGGGTCAGCTTCCTTTCTGTAGTTGGTGTTCAGCTTGCTCCCAGTCCTTGAAATAATCACATTTCAGGGTGTCCATGGAAGCGGTCATGCGTTCCTTTACGGCGGAGGTACGGTCAGTGATCTCCGGGGTGACAGAGCCGCGGCAGCCTTCGGGGTACAGCAGCTCTCCGTCGTACCAGGCGTAATTCGGCAGGGGGATCACGCCGCCCATGTCTCCGAAGATGTCGTCTCCCACATAGTACCTGCGGTCAGCGGGAAGGTCATACAGATTTACCAGCGTGGGGACCAGGTCGATAGAGGAGGCGTATTTCTCCACCCTTTGCGGGGAAAGTCCGCCGCCGTAGAGAAAACAGGGCGTGCGATAAATAGAAACGTCATCGTCCGGCGCGCCCTTGAGCCGCAGCAGAAATTCCTTGTCTGTCATATATTTCCCATAATGATCGGCATAAAACAATAAAGCGGTTTCTTTCAGCTTGCCGTCTTCCTCGAGGGCTGAAATAAGCGCTCCCACAAAAGCGTCCGTTTCCATGGCGTGGGCTACCGCGATAGTGTATTCCTCCAGGTTTTCCGGGCTGTCTGTCACGCCGGAGCGGGCTACGGCCTCTCTCGCCTTCTGAATGTGGGGGTCGGAGATATTTTTCATTTCCTCCGTATAGGGCCCGTGCCCGGAGTAGGTGATGATGTAGGAGAAAAAGCTTCCCTCCGGCGCGATCTTGTCATAAGCCCGGATCATCTGGGAATCCAGCTGGTAGTCGTCCATTCCCATCAGGGTGGAGTAATAGTAGGTCTCAAAGCCCAGATTTTGGTGAACAGAGCCCCGGCTGTAAATGGAGGGGCTGGCGGAGTGGAAGGAGTTGGAGGTATATCCCGCCGCCTCAAACTGGTTTGCCAGGGAAAGCGGAAAGCTGTTCTTCGAGTAGGCGGAGCTGGAAAGGCCGGAAACGGCGGGGAGCAGGCCGGTCTGCGAAATGATCTCCGTGGTGAAGGTGGCTGCGGAAAGGTAGGTGGGCGTATAGAAATTCGTAAAGTCCACGGAATCCTGCTGAAACCGGTACAGGTTCGGCATGTATTCCGGGGTCAGCAGCCAGGTGTCGATGGATTCCATCATGACCATAATGAGGTTTTTCCCCTTCAGGACGCCGGTCATTTCGTTTTCCCCGCTGATCTCCAGCCCGCGCTGTTCATAAAACGCGTCCAGCTTTTCGGCGCTGAGCTGATTCCCGCTGAGACCGAAGGAAACGAGAAAATTGCGGAAAGTATACTGGTACAGCCCGGTCATGGTAAGGCACTGGTTGAAATCGGTAAATTCGCTGTAGCGGTAGCCCTCGGTCGAAGCTTCGGGATCATAGGTGTTTCCCCACCACATTTTGTCCGCCCGGGGCATGGAGGCGTTGTGGGTGCAAAAGAGAAGGATCAGAGAGAGCGCCGCCGCGCCCAAAGAGGGCAGCAGCTTTTTCCACCAGGTTACATCGGGCTTCCCCTTCGGCGCAAGAAACGCGGCGAAGGCCATCAGCAAAACAGCCGCGAACAGGCAGAGCAGGAAGGCCTTTCGCAGGTTCAGGTAGGTCCAGCTGAAAAATTTAGCGCCGTCTCCGGCAAAATTCAGGTCCGAGAAGGAAAACATGCTCCCCGTCAGGTGAAAGAGCACTCCGTGTACCAGGGTGAGCACGGAAAAAAGCAGGATCAGCGCCATCATGGCGATCCGTTTTCCCAACCGCGGCAAAAGAGAGATCAGGGCCGTCAGCAGCAGCGCCCAGCCAAGAGTAAATAGAGTAGGCTTTAAGGCAAACAGCTCCGTATCGCCCGCGAACTGATAAAAGAAGCGGAAGGAAAAGTCCAGCAGTACCAGGCTGAAAAAGCACAGCGGCAGGCTGAGAAAGGACAGCTTTTTGACACGATCTAAAAAATGTTTCATACCTATGTATCCCTGTATTCAGATATTTCCAAGTGGAACAGCTTCACCCCACAGCGGAAGATATTTCTATTTTATCACATTTTCGGAAAAAAGGGAATTGGAAAAGAATCAGAAGGTACAGGCAGTTTCCGCCAGGGCTTCTCATACACATAAAGAGATGGCCGACCCGAGGCTTTCGGGCCGGTTATTCCGGTGAAATGGGGGAAACGCATATGTTTTTAACACAGCTTCTGGACTTTCTTTCAGGGATCTTTTATCTCTTTCTGCACGTTACCGGCGGAGGGACCTTCCCCAAGGCGCTCAGCGCCCAGGAGGAAAAAAAGTGCCTGGAGGAAATGGCCCGGGGAAGCGAGGCCGCCCGGCGTAAGCTGATCGAGCACAATCTTCGCCTGGTGGCCCATATCATCAAGAACGGTTACTCATGGGGGAAGTTTTTTCGCTCCTCTGCAGGGTGACCGTTTTGCTTTCTCCCACCCTCAAAAAGATTTCCAGATTGACCCGTTCTTTGGTGCTGCCCTTCTTCACCAGAATGTGGTCGAGGACGGTAGAAACAAGCTCGGAATCCACGCCGTTTTGGAAGGAAAGCGTTTCTTCCAGAACGGCTTTGATTTCGGCAAGTTTTTCCGTTGCCTGACAGGAAGCCCTTTCTTCCTCGTCCAGAGAAGACTTTTTCTTTTCAAGCTCCATCAGCTGTGTGTTAAACCCGTCGTTCCGCTCCTTGAATTCCCCGGTGGACAGCGCCCCCTGTACGCTCAGTTCCAGCAGCCTGTCTTTCTTCCGGCAGATTGCAGTTTCCTCCTGCTCCAGCCGGTTGCGCTCCCTTTGGTAGTTCACTTCTTCGGGGACACAGCGAATGAGCTCTAGCAGGCGTTCAATGATGGCTTCCTTGTTTTCCACGATCTCATTGAAAATATCCGCCATGACCCGGTCAAGCTCTGCCGTGGAAAGAAGCGGGGACTTGCAGGCGTCCGCCCCCCTTTGATGGTATACCCGGCACTGCCAGACCTCCCGCTCAACCCTTTTGTTTTTCTGCACCTTGCGGTGGTAGCACTCGTTGTGCTCCTCGCAGATGATTTTTCCACTGTAGGGGTAGCGGTTGTGATAGGAAGCGCCCTTCTGGTGGTTTTTTGCCTGAGAGCTTCGCAGCTTAAAGAGGGCGTTTGCCCTGTCCCAAAGCTCTTCTGATACGATGGCGGGAATATCCGGGTCGGGGTAGGTCACCCACTCGTCCTCGCTTAAGAATATCTTTTTCTTGGTGCGGTAGTCCAGAGACTGGCTCTTGTTCCCGCAGTACCAGCCCTTGTATTTGGGGTTTTGCAGCATATTGCGAATCGTTTTTTCGTTGAAGGGATTTCCCTTCCGGCTGGTGACGCCCTCCTGAAATAAAAGCTGGGAAATGCGCCGCACCCCTAAATTCTGATTGGCGTAAAGATCGAAAATGCGTCGGACGATCCGGGCTTCGTCTTCCTTAATGGTCAGCCTGCAGTCCTTCTTCTCATAGCCCCACAGGCTGTCGTTGCCCAGCACATGGCCGTTTTTTATGGACTGCCGGTAACCGAATTTCAACCGCTCCGAAAGTTTTCTCACCTCGTCCTGTGCTACCCCCGCCATGACCACCAGCCGGAATTCGCTGTCCGGGTCTAAGGTGTTGATGTTGTCGTTTTGGAACAGCACGCCCACGTTGTGTTCCAATAATTCCTGGGTGTAGAGAATGCTGTCCAGCGTGGAGCGTGAGAACCGGGAAATCTCCTTTGTGATGATGAAATCAAATCTGCCGATCTTGGCGTCGGCAATCATACGGTTGAAGGCGGCGCGGTTCTTGGTGCTGGTGCCGGAAATCCCCTCGTCTATGTAGCCTTCCACATAGGTCCAACAGGGCTTTGACTGAATCAGCTCCGTGTAGTACTGCACCTGATTTTCCAGGCTGTTCAGCTGTTCGTCCTTGTCCGTGGAGACCCGGGCGTAAAACGTGACCCGCAGGGAAAGGTCAAAAATAGAGTGCCCAAGCCGCAGCTCGTCACGGGTTTTTCGGAGGTCCATCGCTTTCACTTCCTTCCTTTGACAGCACAGTATACCGGGAACCGCCGGAAAAATCCATAGTAGATTGTACCAGATGATTTGCGCTCTCATAGGCGGATCTGGACAAAAGCCGTCCCTCGTAGACCCGCTTTAACAGCACGCGCATGATGTCAAGCTCGACCCCATTCATACCCGATCCCTCCCGGTTTCAGGGTATGAGTTGACGAAAACAGAAATGCCCAAACATTTCACCACACCGGGGATAAAATCGTACAGGGAAAAACAAACGGTCAAATAGAAAATGCCTTTCTGCCCTCAGAAACAGGGCTTCCGGTTCCCACTTTCAAGCGGGAGAGGTGGGATGTGGTCATGCGGTCAGTTTTGAAATTTCACAGCATCTTCCATGCTGTACCTGCCGGACAGGCGTTTCACCTCGTCCACGCAGAGCCTGCGGATCGAAGCAAGCTGCCCGTCCGTCACCTCGTTGGTCCCCGCCACGATGTGGCTCATGATGGCGACCTCCACCGCCAGCTTGAAAAGGATTCGGGAGAGTTGGTGTTGCTGAACACTCATGCGGCCGTCAAGAGCATTGTCCAGAACAGGAAACAGGGTGGAGCCGTCTTCCTTCGTTTGCAGATAGGCGATGTAGAATTCCAGGGCCTGTACAATGAACTCGCTTCTGGAACGGGCGTTTGCGTTCTCCAGATTGTACTCGATTTTCTTTGCCAGGGCTTCGTCCCCGGCAAAGGAGAAAAATTTGTTTTTGGTCAAAATCACGCTTCCTTTCTTTCCGTTGATAGGTGTTTGATATTGGTAATGCAGCGCTGTTTCGGCAGTTTCTGGGGGTCAGGAGCAAAAGCTTGATAATCCACCCGTTTTTTTGATATTGATTTTTCATCAGCTCTGACGTCCCGAAAATCCCTTAGCGGCGGGCGTTGCCCGCCGCTGTGAAAGGCGAGGTCAACCTTCAGGTTGATATCGCTTTTATCCTGCTGGGATATAAGCGGTATTTTTGAGGCTCCACTTTCTGGAAAATTCAGAATTCTGGGCCGCTTTGTTTTGCTCATAACGCCCCAGATTTGGTTTTTGACCTGCCCGGTGGTGTCTCAGTCCTACCGGCAAAACAAAATCACTCACAGAGGCCTTTCTGCGCCTAAGAAACGCTGTATTGGTGTGGACTCTTGAAAGAGAAAGCAGAAGAAAGAAAAAGCGCCCGCTGATCAACCGCAGATTTTCCGCAAAAAACATGGCTGTACCTTTTTCTTCACTTCTGTCTATAGCTTTTACTCTAGCAATAGTCTTGTTCCCTTCGTCTGGTTAGCAGGGAATCTCAACTACTACACAGAGAGAATTTTGCAGCTACACCCTTTCACCCGGATTGGGAATCGTGTACTCATTGCTGTAAAAATTCCCCTTTCGCCCCTGCCGTTTCCGTTTTTGAACCAAACCCAGAACGCAGAGACGTTTCAAGGCAGCGTCCACAGTTTTCACACTGACCCCGCACAGTTCCGCCACAGTTTTCCGGGACGGAAAGCAGGAGTTGGTCTTGGTGTTCCGGAATTTACACAGACAGCAGTAGACCGTCAGTTCCGATGGCTTGAGCGAAAACTCAAAAATGCTGTTGGGTACTTTGAAGAATTTTCCGCTCTCGATAGGCAAACCTCCTTTCATTTAATTTTCAAGTTTTGCGGTTCTGAGTCAGCAGAATCCCGCCGTCCAGAAATGGCGGAAATTGTTTCGTGGAAACAATCGCAAAACTTGGCAAAGGTTGAAAAAGAATTTTTCAACCTTTTGCGCCGCTGTGTTCCAAACGTCGTTCCTGCCCGGGAATCTCACCCCGGCGTTGCTGTGCTCGCTGCTTTTCAGTAGGTCTTGGCACGGTCGTATCCCATTCGGACGGTCATTTAGTTTTCAAGATTCCGATTGACTATTTGTTCTCTATCGGCTACAATCCATGTTAGCAGACCTGAAATGAGTTCACAAGAGATTTAGACGATGTTGGGCAAATTCCGATTTTCTATCGGTAACAGGAGGGCGTATGGATTCTATCGGAAAATTTGCAGCTTACTTCTATGAGGACAAAGTGGAAGTCGGGGATCGGCGCTGCTCTCTGGGAGAGATCACCACGGAGTTCTTGAACTTGGATTTCAATATTTTTAAGGAATTGGATGAGCTGGCGCGGGCATTTGCAGGTTCGGCACGGAAGATGATGGAGGAAAAAGACTGCTCCGCCGTCCCGGAAGTGCAGAGGAAGCTGAAACAATTTTTGGAGCTGTTATGGATACTGCCGCCCTATCCGTCCATGCCACGGGAGCAAAGCGCTGCCTGTCAGCTTTTCCCTCGGCTTGCGGAGCAAGAGGAAACTTGGCAGGAAATGGATGATCCAAAGTCGGAAACAAACTTTGAGCTTACCCAATGGATCAACGAGATCGATTGGCTGCCTTACCAACTGGAATGGTGCTACAATCAAACGTCGCTGATCGTTGACCAGTATCTGGAACCTCTAACGAAGCGGACAAAGGATGCGTATGCCTTTGCGTTTTTATGCTATTGCAGGGACCGGGATCGGGCAGCTTTTCTCCTTCCAAACCCAAGTGATGAAGGAACTATTTCCAACACAGAGCTGAGCTTTGTGCCGATTCAGGATCAGGATCATTCGGGACAGGCGGTGCTGGGAGAAGTGCTGCGCTTTAACGATTTGGTTTCGTTCATGAAAACAGACTTTTACCGTGGGCTGATGCATGGCAATGCCCCGAGAAAATGTCAGAACTGCGGGAAATTCTTCCTTCTGACAAATGGCTACAAGACCTGCTACTGCAACAATATTGCCCCCGGTGAGACAGAACGCACCTGCCGCAAGGTGGGCGCTCACATCAAGGAGGCAAAGAAAAAGGCCTCCGAAACTCCCGCACAGCAGGAATATCGGAAGGTCTATAATCGGCTGAAGATGCGAAAGGCAAGGGGGAAGATTTCTATTGAGGAGTGGAACGCCGCCGTGGCAGAGGCGGAGGAGCTTCGTGAGCAGGCGGAGCGTGGAGAGCTGAGTGAATTGGAGTTGCGAGAGCGGCTGGGGAAGCTATGATGGCGTGTGGCAAGGACTTTTTTGGAAAAAGGCTCATTGGTAATACTCACAGGTATTCCATCATTCTTTTCTCGTTGCTCCAGCATAGCATCCACCATATCGCTGTTTTCGGCTATCGCTTTGTAAAACGGGAGTTGTGAAACCAGGAATTCTGTGGTAGAATAATTCCCAGGTTTTACAGACAAATCGGAAGGGGATAGAGAGATGAACAAACAGCAACTGGCCTCGAAGATATGGGAATCTGCCAATAAGATGCGTTCTAAGATTGAGGCCAATGAATACAAGGATTACATTTTAGGCTTCATCTTCTATAAATTCCTTTCAGATAAAGAGGTCAAATATCTTAAGGAACACGACTGGACCGATGAGTGTCTTCCTCAAGTAACCGAGGATAACGCTGAAACTGTGGAGCTTGTCCGGAAGAACATTGGCTATTTTATTCCTTACCAGTATCTGTTTTCTACTTGGCTCAGTCAAGGCAGCGATTTTGAGGCCGGTCAGGTCACCGATGCCCTTTCTTCTTTTGCACGGCTGATTAACCCCACCCACCGCCGTGTGTTTGAAGGGATATTCAAAACGCTGGAAACAGGGCTTTCCAAATTGGGCGAAACTTCCGGCGCCAGAACCAAGGCCATCCGTGATCTTCTCTATTTGATTAAAGATATCCCCATGGACGGCAAGCAGGACTATGATGTACTGGGCTTTATCTATGAATACCTCATCAGCAATTTTGCCGCCAATGCGGGAAAAAAGGCAGGGGAGTTCTACACGCCCCATGAGGTCTCGCTGTTGATGTCCGAGATCGTTGCCCATCACCTGAAGGATCGTACGGAGATCAAAATTTACGATCCCACCAGCGGCTCGGGTTCTCTACTTATCAATATCGGAAAATGTGTGGCCCGTTATATGGGCAGCGAGGACAAGATCAAATACTACGCTCAAGAGCTGAAGGAGAATACATACAACCTGACCCGAATGAATTTGGTCATGCGGGGCATTCTGCCTGACAATATTGTCACCCGGAATGGCGATACACTAGAGGAGGACTGGCCCTTCTTTGACGATGCCGATCCTGTGGGCACCTATGATCCCCTCTATGTGGACGCCGTGGTTTCCAACCCGCCCTACAGTCAGGCGTGGAATCCTCTGGGCAAGGACTCCGACCCCCGATATGCACGTTTTGGGCTGGCGCCCAAGGGGAAGGCCGACTATGCCTTTTTGCTTCACGACCTTTACCACCTGACCCCGGACGGAATAATGACCATTGTTCTTCCTCACGGTGTTTTGTTCCGTGGCGGTGAGGAGGGAACCATACGAAAAAATCTGATTGAGCAAAACCATATTGACGCCATCATCGGTTTGCCTGCCAATATCTTCTTCGGAACAGGGATCCCTACCATCATCATGGTGCTTCGTCAGCGCAGGCCTAACACCGATGTGCTGATTATTGATGCGTCCAAGGGCTTTGCCAAGGAAGGAAAGAACAACAAGCTTCGGGCCAGAGATATTAAGAAAATCGTAGATGTGGTAGCTGCCCGGAAAGACGTTGATAAATTCGCCAAGGTTGTCAGCAGGGAAGAAATCCGCCGGAACGACTACAACCTGAATATTCCACGCTATGTTGACTCGTCCGAAAAGGCGGAAAGCTGGGACTTATATGCTTCTATGTTCGGCGGTATCCCGGAAGCAGAGCTTTCAGAGATGAAGGCCCATTGGGCTGCTTTTCCCGGTTTGAAAGAAGCGCTTTTGCACTCGGAAAACGGCGCCTATTTTGCCTTTGAAAAGAAAGATGTCAAGGAGACCGTCTTAGGCCATCCTTCTGTTAAGGCGTTTCTCGAGAACTGCCGGACCGCTATGGATACCCTTCCGCGTTTTTTGCGGGGACAGCTTTTGGAGCAGATGGAAACGTTAAACCGCAACCAGGAAGAAGCTGTCTTGAGTGAAGATGTGTTCAGACGCCTGTCCGATGTTCCTCTGGTCGACCCCTATGAGGCCTTCCAGTTATTAGACGATGCATGGAACCAGATCTCCATTGACTTGGAAATCCTTCAGACAGAAGGCTTTTCCGCCGCCAAGCAGGTGGACCCCAATATGGTGCTGAAGAAAAAGGACGGTCATGACCAGGAGGTTCAGGAGGGCTGGGTCGGTCATGTGTTGCCTTTCTCCATGGTGCAGGAACGATATTTGAAGGCGGAACTGACCGCAATGCAGGCGAAAGAGGCTCGGCTCTCCGAAATCGCCGCCCAGTATGAGGAAATGCTGGACTCTCTCAGTGAGGAGGAAAAAAGCAGGGACTTCACCAACGAGACCGGCGACGCCTTTGTTTGGGCGGAGGTCAAAAGAACCATCAAGACCAAAGAGTGCGAGCCGGAAACTTTGGAGACCCTCAAAAATGCGGATGCCCTTTCCAATGAGGAGAAGAAACTCAAGCGAGAGGTCAAAGAAGAGTCTGCCGCTCTCCACATGAAGACCAAGGAGACCATTGAAACTTTGACTGATGAACAGGTGACGGCTCTTCTGGAGGAAAAATGGATTGTCCCGGTGGTAGAGGGGCTCATGCAGCTGCCCATGCAGGTGCTGGACGCCTTTGTCAAGAAGCTGAACGACCTGGACAAGAAATACGAAAGCACCTTTGAGGATATTGAAACGGAACTACGGGAAACGGAGCAGAGTTTGATCGGCCTGGCTCAGCAGCTCGAGGGAAATGAATATGACTGCCAGGGGATCAAAGAGCTCATTTCCCTGTTGGGAGGTGAAGTGTGATGGCGGAAAAAAAGATGGTTCCGGCCATTCGCTTTGCCGGATTTACGGACGCTTGGGAACAGCGTGAGGCATTAGAACTTGCCGAGTATTCTAAAGGGAATGGCTATTCTAAAGGGGATTTGACAGAGGTGGGAACACCTATCATCCTGTATGGCAGGCTCTACACAAAGTACCAATTTGCCATTAATGAAGTGGATACTTTTGTCATTCCCAAAAACGGCTCAGTTTATAGTCAGGGTAACGAGGTCATAGTGCCAGCTTCTGGTGAAACTGCTGAGGACATTGCAAGAGCATCAGCCGTTGAAAAATCAGGGGTTTTACTGGGTGGAGACCTCAATATCCTCCGTCCATTCGACTTTATCAATCCGCTGTTTTTGACCCTTGCTATTTCAAACGGCAGACCGCAGAAAGAGCTTGCTAAAAAGGCACAGGGGAAATCAGTTGTTCACATCCATAATTCGGATATACAAGAGGTTACTATATCGTATCCGTTGAGAGCGGAACAAGACCAGATTGTTGCTATCTTCCGCCACCTCGACCACCTTATTACCCTTCATCAGCGTAAGTGTGAAAAATTGAAGAACATCAAAAAATCCATGCTGGAAAAAATGTTCCCTCGGGAGGGAGCCTCTGTTCCAGAGATTCGCTTTGCCGGATTTACGGACGCTTGGGAACAGCGTGAGTTTGGAGATATAGCTGTCCGTTCTTCCGCGATATGCTCCGAGAGTGGATTGCCAAGAGTAGAATATGAAGATATTATTTCAGGGACAGGACGTCTTAACAAAGATATATTTGCAAAAGAAAGTGATAAGACCGGGGTTGTTTTTCATAAGGGAGATGTTCTTTATGGAAAACTTCGTCCCTATCTGCAAAATTGGCTTTTGCCCTCATTTAATGGGCTTGCAGTGGGCGATTTTTGGGTTTTACAGCCACAAAATGCTGATAGTAGTTTCCTATATAGGTTAATTCAGAGTCGTCAATTTGACGAGGTTGCCAATCAATCAACAGGGACGAAAATGCCAAGGGCAGATTGGAAACTCGTTTCTAAAACAGAGTTTTTTATACCGAGTGCAATTGATGAACAAACTGCCATAGGAACTTGTTTCGAGCACCTCGACCACCTCATTACCCTTCATCAGCGTAAGCTGGAAAAGCTGCAAAATATCAAGAAATCCATGCTGGAAAAGATGTTTGTTTGAAAAGAAATGAGAAAAATTGTCGGGGGTTCTCCAGAAAAACACGGCAGTTGTAATGGATCAGCTTTTTCCGTGGCGGTTTTGCAGCTTGGGTTCTCGTTTTTCTCCGTCATTTTCACGAAAAAACAGGGAGTTTTCTTTCCCCGGGCCTGTTGAGCACTTGCTTTTGCCGAAAAAACGGCTCAAAACCCCTGCAAACTTGGGAACAGCGTAAGCTAGGGGAGTGCTTTTCAGAACGAGTGGAAAGTATGCCTGGTGGCGAGTTGATTTCCGTCACAATCAACGAGGGAATTAAGAGATTTGCCGAGCTTGGCAGACACGATAATTCAAACGAGGATAAGTCGAAATACAAGAAAGTCTGTATTGGAGATATAGCCTACAACTCTATGAGAATGTGGCAAGGTGCAAGTGGATATTCTCCCTATGAAGGCATTGTAAGCCCGGCATATACGGTACTTGTGCCAAATTTGGGCATCAATTCACAGTGCTTGGCTTATCACTTCAAACTGCCAGAAATGATACATACTTTTCAAATCAACTCTCAGGGAATCACATCAGACACTTGGAATTTAAAATTTCCAGTGTTGAGCGAGATAAAAATTTTTGTATCTGCGGATGAACGAGAACAGAAGTTAATTGCTACCTTTTTTGACAGCCTCGACCACCTTATTACCCTTCATCAGCGTAAATTGTTGGCTATTTTGACCATAAAGAAAGGAGCCCTTTTTATGGCATTTTCAAGAGAATCAGAGTTCGAATTGGCAGTGATACAGGCATTGCAAGAGCGAGGCTGGAAAGATGGTCTAATCAAAAATCCTACGGAAGCCGAGCTGATTCAAAACTGGGCGCAGATCCTCTTTGAGAACAATCGGGGAATTGACAGGCTGAACGATTACCCCCTCACAGACGGCGAGATGGCTCAGGTGGTGGAACATGTGAAAGCCCTTCGCACCCCTTTGAAGCTCAACGGCTTTATTAACGGTAAGACGGTCACCATCACCCGTGACAACCCGGAAGACGCAGCGCATTTAGGTAAAGAGGTTTCCTTGAAAATCTATGACCGGCGGGAGATCGCTGCGGGTCAAAGCCGGTACCAGATTGCCCAGCAGCCGAAATTTCCCACGGCTTCCAAAATGCTTAACGACCGCCGGGGCGACCTGATGCTGTTGATCAACGGAATGCCTGTGATCCACATCGAGCTGAAAAAGAGCGGAATCCCGGTCAGCCAAGCCTATCATCAGATCGAGAAATATGCTGCTGAGGGAATCTTCTCCGGCCTCTTTTCACTGGTTCAGATTTTTGTTGCCATGAACCCGGAGGAAAGCGTCTATTTTGCAAATCCCGGCCCTGATGGGAAGTTCAATCAGGACTTCTATTTCCATTGGGCGGATTTCAACAATGAGCCTATCAATAGCTGGAAACAGTTTGTAGGGGCCTTTCTTTCCATTCCTATGGCTCATATGCTGATTGGGTTTTACACCGTTGCAGATCAATCTGACGGCATTTTGAAGGTTATGCGTTCCTATCAATATTACGCTGCCAGCGCGATTTCCGACCGGGTGGCAAAGGCCAAATGGGAAGGGAAGGAGCAGCTTGGGGGCTATATCTGGCATACCACCGGGTCAGGAAAAACGATGACATCCTTTAAGTCCGCCCAGTTGATTGCTTCCAGCAAGGACGCAGATAAGGTCATTTTTCTGGTGGATCGAATCGAGCTGGGGACCCAGAGCCTGCGGGAATACCGGGGGTTTGCCAATGAAAATGAGGACGTACAGGCAACAGAGAACACAGGGGCGTTGGTAAGCAAGCTCAAAAGTTCCAATCCCTCCGACACTTTGATCGTCACCTCTATTCAGAAAATGAGCAATATCAAAAACGAGGCTGACGGGGGTCTGAAAGCAGCTGATTTGGAGCTGATGAAATCAAAGCGGATCGTCTTTATTGTAGACGAGTGCCACCGGGATACTTTCGGCGAAATGATGCTGACTATAAAGGAAACTTTCCCAAGGGCAATGTTCTTTGGCTTCACCGGGACTCCGATTCTCGATGAGAATGGCAAGAAGGACAGCACCACAGCTACTGTGTTTGGAAATGAGCTGCATCGATACAGTATCGCAGATGGGATCCGGGATAAAAACGTTCTGGGTTTTGACCCCTATAAGGTGTTAGTTTATAAAGATCGGGACCTCCGTGCGGCGGTGGCGGTGGAAAAATCCAAGGCCAAAGATGAGAAGGAGGCTCGAACTGATCCGGAAAAGTCCAAGATCTACTATCGCTATATGGCGCTGCCCATGGCCGGGCGAAAAGATGAAAATGGGATTTATAGTAAGGGAATCGAAGATTATCTTCCTCAAAGCCAGTATGCAACAGAAGAGTTTCGAGACAAAGTGGCAGATGATATTCTGGAAAACTGGGACGACTTGAGCAGAGATGGGAAATTTCACGCCATTTTGGCCACCTCCAGTATCCCGGATGCCGTTGATTACTACAGAATTTTTAAGCAGAAGGGAAGCACGCTGAAAATTACAGCTCTTTTTGACCCCAATATTGATAATACCGAGGGCGCAATTTTCAAAGAGGATGGACTGAAAGAAATTATTGAAGACTATAATGTCCGTTATGGTCAGGACTTTACCATTCCCACCTTTTCCAAAATGAAAAAAGACATCTCCGCTCGGCTGGCTCATAAAGAGCCGTACCAGCGGATTGTCAGCGAACCTGAGAAACAGATCGATTTGCTGATTGTGGTCAATCAGATGTTGACCGGCTTTGATTCCAAGTGGCTTAACACGCTATATCTTGATAAAGAAATCCACTATCAAGATATTATTCAGGCATTTTCCAGAACAAATCGGCTTTTTGGCGCAGACAAGCCTTTCGGAACAATCAAGTATTATCGCCGTCCTCATACAATGGAGCGAAATATTGAAGATGCTGTGCGCCTATACTCAGGTAACCGCCCCCTTGGGCTGTTTGTAGACCGTCTTCCTAAGAATTTGACCGATATGAATGCGGTTTTTTCACAAATTCAGGCTCTCTTTCTTAGCTGTGACGATCCGGATTTCAAGGCTCCACCGAAAGAAATGGCTGACCGGGGACGCTTTGCAAAGCTCTGGAGGCAGTTTAACGAGTCTTTAGAGGCTGCTAAGGTACAGGGTTTCCGCTGGTCGCAGCGGGACTATGATGCGGAAGACGAGAACGGAAAAAAGAGTGGAACGATCACGGTTGAAATCGACGAGTGCACCTATCAAATTCTGGCTAAGCGGTATAAGGAAATGTTTGAATCCGGTCCGAGCGATGGAGGAGAGGTGGGGGGAGATCTTCCCTATGAGGTGGATCCTTATCTGACTACCATTGATACGGGAAGAATTGATTCGGACTATATGAACTCCCGTTTTGAGAAGTATTTGAAAAAGCTGGGTGAAGGTGCAGAGGATCTCCTGGCTGCAGAGCAGGAATTGCACAGCACGTTTGCTACATTAACTCAGGAAGAACAGAAGTATGCAGAGCTTTTTCTCCATGATATTCAGCAGGGAAATGTTCAAGCCCAGTCCGGAAAGACTCTGCGGGATTATATCACGGAGTATATGGAAAATGCAAAAAACGATCAGATTCACCGCCTTGCCATTCTGCTGGGATTGGACGAGAGTATGCTTCGCGCCATGATGTCTTTACATATCACAGAGGATAATATCAATGAGTATGGTCGCTATGAGGCCTTGAAAGATACGATGGACATTTCGAAAGCAAAGGCCTATTTTGAGGAAAAGGAAGGGCACGCCATCATTCCGCCTATGGTTCATCCGAAGGCGGACAAGCTGCTTCGCAGCTTCATTTTAGGTGGCGGTTTTGACGTCAATCTTCCAACAAAGGCAGAGTAAAGTTTGCCCCAAAGGGGGTCAAGGGACATTGTGTCTCTTGACCCCTTTTCCCTTTACGCTTGGGAACAGCGTAAGCTAGGGGAGTGCTTTTCAGAACGAGTGGAAAGTATGCCTGGTGGCGAGTTGATTTCCGTCACAATCAACGAGGGAATTAAGAGATTTGCCGAGCTTGGCAGACACGATAATTCAAACGAGGATAAGTCGAAATACAAGAAAGTCTGTATTGGAGATATAGCCTACAACTCTATGAGAATGTGGCAAGGTGCAAGTGGATATTCTCCCTATGAAGGCATTGTAAGCCCGGCATATACGGTACTTGTGCCAAATTTGGGCATCAATTCACAGTGCTTGGCTTATCACTTCAAACTGCCAGAAATGATACATACTTTTCAAATCAACTCTCAGGGAATCACATCAGACACTTGGAATTTAAAATTTCCAGTGTTGAGCGAGATAAAAATTTTTGTATCTGCGGATGAACGAGAACAGAAGTTAATTGCTACCTTTTTTGACAGCCTCGACCACCTTATTACCCTTCATCAGCGTAAGCCCCAAAAATAATATAAGGAGCGATTAAAATGTTAGAATCTATCACAAAGGATGACCTCTTTCGCGATTACTATGCACAGTGGGTAAGGGTCTACAAGGAAGGGGCTGTCCGCAAGGTCACACTTGGAAAGTACCACATGGCACTTTCTTGGCTGGAGAAACTAATTCCAGATGTCAAACTGAAAGACATGACGCGAATCGTCTATCAACAGATGCTGAACGATTATGCACTTTCTCACGAACGGCAGACCACTATGGATTTTCATCATCAGTTAAAAGGCGCTGTCTTGGATGCCGTTGACGATGGTTTGATCGACCGTGATCCTACACGAAAAGCTATCATCAAAGGAAAAACGCCCAGCGCAAAGAAAATGAAATACTTGAATCAGTTTGAGTTACACACGCTCTTAAGCACTCTCGATTTAGGCGGCGAGATCAATTGGGACTGGCTGATCCAGTTGATTGCCAAAACGGGACTGAGGTTTTCGGAGGCATTAGCTTTAACGCCACGAGATTTTGACTTTTCTCATCAGCTTCTTTCCGTTAGCAAAACTTGGAATTACAAAGATGGCGGCGGATTCCTACCGACAAAAAACAAGTCATCAGTGCGAAAGGTTCAAATTGACTGGCAGACAGTGATTCAATTTTCCGAGCTTGTGAAGCGGCTTCCGCCGGACGAACCGATTTTTGTAGCAAAAGGCGAGAAGATTTATAATTCGACGATCAACGCGATTCTCGCCCGACGTTGTCGGCAGGCAAATATTCCCGTTATTTCTATTCATGGATTACGGCATACTCACGCTTCACTGTTGCTGTTCGCTGGAGTTTCCATTGCAAGCGTTGCCAGAAGATTGGGGCATTCCAGCATGACTACTACACAAAAGACATATCTACATATCATTCAGGAGCTGGAGAACCAAGATGTCGATCTAGTCATGCGATCTTTATCCGGGCTCCAATAATTTCGCTATACAGTTCGCAATTGGAAAGTTGGGGATATGGTTCTTGTACAGGCAGTCGATGTGTAGACGGCCAGTAAAGTGGTTTCCGTTGGACAGTATCTGCTTATAGCGTCGTCGGTCCCATTTGCCAGCACGAAATTTATATTCCGCAGGATGGACGAAAGTGAAAAAACGTAAAGCGGTTTTGCCTCCTTTGTAAAATTTTATCAGAGAGCATATTAGAAAAACACAGCGCACCCGGCAATCATTGACTTCCCCTTTCTCCTCTGTTACAATAAAACCATTCCCGTTACCGTCAGGAGGCAAGCAGATGAAACTGGCAGCGATCGGCAGCAACTGCATTGACTTTTACCGAAACCTGCAAGGCGGACTGCCCTGTCCCGGAGGCGGGCCTGTCAATATGGCGGTCTATACCCTGCGGCTGGGCGGTACAGCTTCTTATATCGGCCCGGTAGGGGAGGACCCCTATGGCGCCCTGATGCAAAAAGCCATTGCGGAGAAGGGTGTGGACGTTTCTCATCTTCACGTGCTGCCCGGGGCAACGGCCATTTCACAGGTAGAGCTGCGGGACGGAGAACGCGTTTTCGGTGATTATGACGAGGGTGTGCTGGCGCAATATACCCTTTCCTCTGAAGATGTGGACTTTATCTGCACCCACGATGTGGTGGTCTGCGACCTGTGGGGCAAGGTGGAGTCCTTTTTCCCGGAGTTTCAGGCACGGGGCCTGCCCACCGCCTTTGACGGGGCGGTCCGCCCAGATGATCCGGCCGGCCGCAGGGCTTTGCCCTATACCGACTATTTCTTTTTCTCGTCGGAATCAGGAGATGCCCCCGCCCTGCGGGAGCGGCTTCGGCGCTATCACGCACAGGGCCCCAAGCTGGTGACCGCCATGCTGGGAGAACAGGGCAGCCTGTGCTTTGATGGGAAGGAGTTCCACAAATTTGGCATCATTCCCTGCCCGAAGGTGGTGGACTCCATGGGAGCGGGCGACAGCTATATTGCCGGGTTTCTGACGGGCATTCTGGCAGATGCTCCCATCGAAAAGGCCATGGAAATGGGCGCCGCAGCCGCCACGGAAACGCTGCAATATTTTGGCGCTTGGTGAAAGCGGCCGGAAAAAGGAGAATGGATATGGATTATGCACCCACAGCATGGAAAGAAACTCAGGGCCCCTGCCTGCGCAATTTTGACGAGCAGGGTGATTTGGAAAGCGTAAACGGCGCTTTGGCCCTGCGCCCTCAAATCGAAAAAATAGTGGATCAAATCTGGGAAGAAGGGTTCGACCAAATCTTTTTTATGGGGATCGGCGGAACGTATGCCTCTGCCATGCAGGCGGAAGTCTCCATGCGTGGACGTTCTTCTCTGGAGGTGCACGCAGAGAATGCCGCCGAGTACCTGACCACCGGGAACAAGCGGCTGACGGCGCGTTCGGTAGTCATCTATTCCAGCGTGTCCGGCAACACATTGGAAATGGTAGAAATGGTAGAGAAGGTCAAGAAGGCGGGTGCACGGGTGCTGGCTTTCATTGACACCCCCAGCTCCACCCTTACCGAGGAAGGCCGGTGGGATCATCTGGTGGTATACCCCAAAAACGAGCAGTTGAAATTTGCCATGGTGGCAAACTATCTGATGGCAAAGAACGGCGAATTTGCCGACTATGACCGCTACAACCGGGAAATGGAAGCTTCTCTGGCCCGCGGGCTGGTGGAGATCGAGAAAGCGGCGGACGCTTGGGCGTACGAGTATGCGAAAAGCAAAGCCGGGTTTCTCAGAGAACACCCTGACCTACCGCACTATTTTATCGGTGCGGGCAACCAGTGGGGCGCTGCCTATTCTTACGCCATGTGCTACTGGGAGGAGCAGATGTGGATCCACACCAAATCCATCTCCTGCGCCGAGTTTTTCCACGGAACCATGGAGATCATCACGGCAGATACCCCGGTCACGCTGTTTATCGGCGAGGACGAACAGCGGCCCCTTGCGGAGCGTGTGGCGAGATTTTTGCCGAAGGTGTGCGGTAATTATACTGTCATCGACACCAAAGAGCTGCCTATGCCCGGCGTCTCTCCTGAGTTCCGGGGAAGCATTTCCCACCTGATGATGCACGCCGTGAACAATCGGGTAGACGCTTATTTAGAGCTGTTCCTGCGGCACCCGCTGTCCATTCGGCGGTACTACCGGCAATTTGAATATTGACCTTTCAGAGCGGGGACGTGAGAGCGCGGCTCCGCTTTGTGCTGCCTGCGCAGAATCCGGCTGTGACAAGCTCCGGCGCCTGTCTTTCATAAAAAATGAGATAGAATGATTTTTGCTGGAAAAAATTCCCCTGTTGGAATCGTGCTTCGATCCCAATAGGGGAATTTCCTATTTGTATTTGACAGTGCTTTTCGAGCTTTCCCTCTGTCACCAGCCCCGCTACTGATGAATATTATCCTTTCGACTTTTTAGCCCATTTACCCGAATGTCATCAAGCTCTTCTTTTGTTAGGCATCCCGACTGATATAGCCGCAGATACTCTTTTGAAACATCCGAATCAAAGATCAATATGTCATCAGATCCTATGGTAACATCCACCCCCTTACGATACAACTGCGCTATAGGATGGTTTGCCATATCACGTACTCGACCCAAGAGTACATTACTTGAAGGGGTAACATTCAATCGGATATTATTTTCAATCAGGTAATCTATGACATTTTCATCTTGTACCGCCGCTATGCCATGCTGCACTTCGTTAAGATGAAGAAATTTAACTGCGGTAACTATATCCCTCGCCGTGCCCCATTCGCCTACATGAGCTTTCAACACGAGTCCATTTTCAGCAGCTTTATCATAGATAGGAATGAAACTCTCTATCGGCTGTGCCAACTCATCGCCATAAAGATCAATAGAATAAAATTCTTCATGCCCCCAAAAGTTCGATAAACACTTCATCAGGTAATCAACCGGACAATGTCGTGATAATCCAATTTGTAAACGCAATTCGATTTCTGGAGCTATCTTGGAGTTCGCTTCTTGGAAAGAAAAGATCAATTTCTCAATGTCATTATCAAAAAACTCACCAAGCCCCCACACATCTTCGCCTATTTCCAATGTCGTTACTCCATCGGATTTAGCCTGTTCAAATGTTGACTCAATCAAGAGCGTTCTGCCTTTTGGGTTGTTAAATCGGTTTCCAATATACTTGCCGCTCCAAAATTCCATTTCACTCATAGATTTTAGAGGCGCGATTATAGGCTCAATGTTACAGCCGGTCTTATGGAATATATACTCCCTGCTGCCGCCAAGAACAAAATGATTGTGCAAATCCGCTTTAGGGAACCTTCGTATCATTTCAAGATCCTGACTCTCAAGTGCTTCTACAAAAGTCACAACTATTTCATCTCCTATTCCTTTGTGATGAAGCACCATGAATTTTGATTTGCTTATTATGATACTTCAATCATCGCATTCCCATTTTCATGGTGCACTCAGTAATCCTCCATCAACAGGAAATCCGTCAAATGCACGATCTTCACGCCATTGATATTGCCTGCGGCCAATTCGTCAAGCGTCACCACGTATTTCGGGTAGTGATCCTTGATTTCCAGCAGATTGGCAACCTCACGGTCGGATTCTTCCGGCAGATTGCGGCACACCTGCACATAGATGCGCTCGTCACGCCGTACTGCCACAAAGTCAATTTCTTTCGTTTCGTTCTTGCCAATATAGACCTCGTAGCCTTTTCGGCGAAGCTCAAAGTACACGATGTTTTCCAGCATAGCGGCGACGGATTTTGGGTTGAAGCCCATCATGCAGTATTTCAGGGAGGCGTCCGCAAGATAAAATTTCTCCTGGGTTTTCAGCACGGATTTTCCCTGCAAATCATATCTCTGGCAGCGGTAGATCACGAAGGCTTTTTCCAACCATTCCAGATAGTTATACACCGATTCTACTGAGAGAGAACGTCCCTCGCTTTTCAAAAACTTCACGATAGCGTTAGCGGAAAAGGTCTTGCCAACATTTTCAACGATATACTTTACCACACGGTTGAACAGGTCAAAGTTTGTGATGTTGTGCCGTTTCGTAATATCGTTGGTGATCACGGAATTGTAAATGCCCTCGACGATCTGATACGCCGAACCCTCATCGAAATCACTCAGCGCAACGATAGGGAAGCCGCCCATTCTGATATACTCATTCAAAAGCTCTTTCGCCGTGCGTCCGCTTGTCTTTTTGAACTCCAGATATTCGGCAAAGGACAGTGTAAACACGGGGATAGAGATGTACCGTCCCGTCAGGTAGGTGGAGATTTCGCTGGACATCAGCTTGGAATTGGAGCCGGTCACGTAGATGTCCGTGTTGGCATTTTCCAGCAGGCTGTTGACAGCCTTTTCCCAGCCGGTGACCTCCTGTACCTCGTCCAGCAGAAGATAGTAACGTCCATCGTCAGTCATTTTTGATTTAATGCCGCTATACATATCTTTGTCGGTCAACCCGTCGTTAAAATCCTCTGAGGTATAGCGCATAGTGAGGATATGGTCGGCAGGAACACCGCTGTTTATTAAATCCTCCTGCAGCATTTCTAAAATCGTGGATTTCCCGCAGCGGCGGATCCCCGCAAGGATTTTCACCAGCGGTACGTCCCGGTAGGTTTTCAGCAGGTTCAAATAATGGGGTCTGACAATCATGCCATCGCCTCCTCAAAAACAGTATACCGAAAAACTTTTGGTTTATCAATAGTTTTTACCGAGATTCCGTAAAAACTTTTTGATCGGTGGCGGTATGGATCACTGAGCTTGCAGTGATCGGAGAGGATGACATCGTATTCCATTGAATCAAATCCCCCGCCGCAATCGTCACCCGATACCGGCAGGGAAAAATCCTTTTCTGCCCGAATTTGGCTTGTCCCCTGAAGATATAAGCGATTTGCCTTGCACCTGCGGTAAACGTTAAAGAAATATTACGCCAACCAAAACGATCAGGAGGACCTGATCTCCATCGGCACCATAGGGCTCATCAAGGCGGTAGACAGCTTCAATGCGGAAAAGGGCATCAAGCTTTCCAGCTATGCCTCCCGGTGTATTGAAAATGAGATCCTCATGTTTTTCCGCAGCGGGAAAAAGAGCGCTCAGGATATTTCCATCAATGAGCCGATTGAGACGGACAAATCCGGCAATACCCTGACGCTGATGGATACCATGGCGGTGGACGATACCATCATCGACAATATCGATACCAAAATGAAAAGCGAAAAGCTTTACGGCTTTATCGACAAGGTGCTGACCCGGCGGGAAAAGGATATCATTCGCATGCGGTACGGCCTGGGTGGCGGAAGGCCCCTGCCCCAGCGGGTGGTGGCGAAAAAGCTGGGAATCTCCCGCAGCTATGTTTCCCGCATCGAAAAAAAGGCCCTGCAAAAGCTGCGGGGAGAGTTTGAGGGGGAGTAGGGGGAGTTTGTTGGAAGCAGGATTAGGGATTTTTTATCGATATGAAGGAAGGCGCCGCCGGAATTCCGGCGGCGCCTTCCTTCTGTGGTTGAAAGGAGTACAGTTTTGCGATATAATGCGATATGATAAAAATTACAAAATTGCGGAATGGGTGGATAAAGAAGAGGACACAGTGCTTTGTCTTTGTTATGGTGCTGATTCAGTGCTTGGCAATGCTTCTGAAATTTGTATGAAATACTGAATTTTGAATAAAATGAGTCAAAAATGCTTTACATGAACAAACACGCAGGAGGTGTCCCCATGCCCCTTACCATCGTCCGGCAGGACATTACAAAAATGAAGGTAGACGCCATTGTCAACGCCGCCAATACCGGGCTGCGGACGGGCGGCGGGGTCTGCGGCGCGATTTTTCAGGCCGCCGGGGCGCGGGAGCTTCAGGCGGCCTGCGATAAGCTTGCGCCGGTCGGGGTGGGGGAAGCGGTTATTACGCCGGGCTTTTCTCTGCCTGCCAAATATGTGATCCACGCGGTGGGGCCTGTTTATCACCGCTGGCACAAAAAGCAGTGCCGGGAGCTTTTGACGTTGGCCTACAAATCGGCGCTGGGGCTGGCGGCGGAGCATGGCTGTGAAAGCGTTGCCTTTCCGCTGATTTCCAGCGGAATCTACGGCTATCCCAAGGAGGAAGCGCTTCAGGTGGCCCGGCAGAGCATCGGAGACTTTCTGAAAACCGCTGACATGGACGTGTTTCTAGCAGTGTTCGATCCTTCTTCCTTCCAAATCAGCAAAACGCTGCTGGGCAGTGTGGAGAGCTACATCGACGAGCACTATGTGAAGGCCCACACCTTTGCCCGGAGCAGGGCTTTTGAATGGAAAGCGGAGGCGCTGGAGCAGGCAGCCTCACTCCCGCTTCCTATGGCGGCGGCCCCGGTGCCCAGCGACCTGTTGGACGACCTGGACGAGCCGTTTTCCGACGCGCTTCTGAAGCTCATCGACCAGAAGGGCAAAACCGATGTGGAGGTCTACAAGAAAGCAAACATTGACCGCAAGCTCTTTTCCAAGATTCGAACGGGCAAGGGCTACACCCCCAAAAAGCCCACCATTCTGGCGCTGGCCATCGCTTTGGAGCTGAGCCTGACCGAAACGGATCAGCTGCTGGAGCGGGCGGGCTACGCCCTGTCCCATGCCAGTAAGTTCGACGTGATCGTGGAGTATTTCATCGTGAACCGGAAATATGACATTTTCGAGATCAACGAGGTGCTCTTCGCCTATGACCAGCCGCTGCTGGGGTCGTGAACCCAAAAGATAAATTTGATTTTTTTGGAGGTGCTTCCAATGAAAGAGAGACAGCTGCTTTTGACATCCAGCGGATTGTCCGAAACGACGGGCAAGATCTTTTTCAAGGCCGCCCAGAAAGGCCCGGAAGAAATGAAAATACTCTATGTGCCCACTGCGGGAATCGAAACAGACGGGGCGAGAGAGGGTTTTGCCATTTGCCTGCACGAAATGCTGCGCATGGGAATCCGGCAGGAGAATGTTTTCATCTACAATCTCGAATTGCTTCTTTCCAAGGGCTACAAGCGGACGTACTCGGCCTATGTGGAAACGCCTTCCATGGCGGCCAGATTATTGACGCAGGAAGAAATGCAGGCGTTCGATGCCGTATTTGTCAGCGGCGGAGACTGTGCTGTTCTGTGCCGCGAAATGGTCAGGACCGGATTCAATAAGGTGCTTTTGACTGCGGTGAACAGCGGGCTTTTCTATGTGGGGATCAGTGCGGGGAGCATGTATGCGGCCGGGAATTTGGAGGACAGTCTGCATGTCATTGAAAACCCCATCATTTCCCATTGGGAAAAAGAGCCGTTGGCGGAAATGCCAGAGGGCAGCGAAGCCGTTTGCCTGGCGGACGGACAGGCTGTTTACGTGACAGGGGATAAGGTAACTGTTAGCGCTCATTCCGCAGGACGGCTTGCTCTTTGCCTGTGAGCAGCCGCTGTTGGGGCGTGTAAACGAAAACTGTAAATCGGATTTTTCTAAAATACATAGAGCAAAGGATAAAATTTGTGAATTGGAGGAAAAACATGCTCGTCAACACAAAACAGTTTGCCGTGGTGGAAAAGGCATTGACCGACAATGGGGCGCTCGAAAGGTTTGAAAAAGAAAACGGAAAAATCAAAGGGCGTATGATGATTACAGTGATCGATATCCCGGAAGAGATTCCAGTCACCGTAAAAGGGAAAAACTTTCCGGTTGGCTTTGACTGCTCTTTTGATTTTTAGGATTCCTCTATTGGCCTTGCACTGTACACAGACACCAAAGAGGCTGCCAGCGGTTTCTGGGTAACACATCAAGTACCGGGAGCGGAGCCGCCTTCTCAGGAATGGATCGAATTCTTTATCAAAACACTTATTGAAAATATTGAGGAAGATGGATCTTTTGGATATCCTATGTATTCTTTCGTCACCGACGAAAGCGACTTGATGGTAGTTCCTACAATTTAATTTGCCAGGTATTGAATAAAAACTTGTCGCTTTGCAAGCGACCGAAGGACCTCCTGTGTGGGCTAAAATGAAGCCATCAAAATACAGGAGGTCATTTTTATGAAGGCGACAGAACTGGTTTTTATTTTAGACAAAAGCGGCTCCATGGCGGGCTTGGAAAGCGACACCATCGGCGGGTTTAACGCCATGCTGAAAAAGCAGAAGGAAGTTCCCGGGGAATGCCGGATCACCACCGTATTGTTTGATAACCGCTATGAGCTCCTGCATGACCGCATCGATCTTCGAGCGGTCGGGCCCATGACGGAGCGGGAATACCGGGTGGGCGGCTCCACCGCCCTGCTGGACGCCATCGGCCTGACCATCGAAAAGCTCGTTTCCGTGCAGAAAAATACGGCGGAAAGCTACCGGGCGGAAAACGTGATGTTCGTCATCATCACGGACGGGGAGGAAAATTCCAGCAGGCGGTTTTCCTCCGACAGAGTCAAGGCCATGATCGAACACGAAAAGGAAAAATACGGCTGGGAGTTTGTGTTCCTGGGGGCAAATATCGACGCGGTGGAAACGGCGGGCAAATTCGGTATCTCCGCTGACCGGGCCGTGGACTATGTGCCGGACGGCCGGGGAACGGAGCTCAATTTCCAGATGATGAGCGAAGCGGTGGCCGATTTCCGGGAGACCCGCGTGCTGCCCCAGGCGCCGCTGGAAGCGATTCGAGGGGACCACAAAAAGCGGGGAAAGAGAAAGTAAATAAATGTCTCCCAGCTCTGTCAGGAGATATTTATTCTGCGCCTTCAGAGGTTTGCCTGTCTTAAAACAGGGCTGCTTACCATTTTGTTTATCAGGGATCCTGTCAGCTCTGAAATTTTCACAAAAAACTGCATAAATCGACAGAAAAGGGGCTTTCTGTCTTGCTATGATGCCGCGTTGGGACTATAATAAAACCAATTTCTGGAAAATTTTGGGAAAAAGGAAAATAGAACCGCAAAAGCGTGAAAAACCGGAAAACAGGGAATGGGATAAAGAAAAAGCTATGTATATGATGCGGCAGTATACCGGGCAGAATGTGTATGACGCTCTGCAGGAACGGTTCAAGCTTTTATTTGAGGAGTTCGACAATATTTTTGTCTCCTTCTCAGGCGGAAAGGACAGCGGGATCCTTTTGAATCTGGCGCTGGATTTTCAGCAGAAATATTACCCGCAGAAAAAAATCGGCGTGTTCCACCAGGATTTTGAGGCGCAGTACACGGCGACCACAGAATATGTGGAAGCCACCTTCGAGCGCGTGAAGGAGCTGGTGGAGCCCTACTGGGTCTGCCTGCCGATGGCCGTGAGAACCGCGCTGAGCAGCTATCAGATGTTCTGGTACCCCTGGGACGATACGAAGGAGGAGGCCTGGTGCCGGCCCATGCCTCAGCACCCGTATGTGATCAATTTGGGGAACAACCCCATTACGACCTATCGTTACCGAATGCACCAGGAGGATCTGGCCAGGCAGTTCGGCAGGTGGTACCGCCTTGCCCACGGCGGCAAAAAGACGGTGTGCCTTTTGGGGATCCGGGCGGACGAATCCCTGCAGCGGTACAGCGGAGTTCTCAACAAAAAGCACGGATATGACGGGGAATGCTGGATCAGCAAGCAGTTTAAAGACGTGTGGGCGGCGTCTCCCCTTTACGACTGGTCTTACGCCGATGTGTGGCACGCTTACGCAAAATTCGGTTACCCCTATAATCGCCTCTATGACATGTATTACATGGCCGGATTGAAGCCCGATCAAATGAGGGTGGCCTCTCCCTTCAACGATTACGCCAAGGACAGCCTGCATCTTTATCGCGTGCTGGACCCCGAGATGTGGGTGAGGCTTATTGGCCGGGTAAAAGGCGCCAACTTCGGCGCGATCTACGGCAAAACCAAGGCCATGGGCTATCGGGGGCTGACCCTGCCCGAGGGACACACCTGGGAATCCTACACCAGGTTTCTGCTGGATACGCTGCCCCCCAGGCTGAGAAAAAACTATATCGCGAAATTCAAAACCTCCATTCAGTTTTGGCACAAAACCGGAGGCGGGCTGGAGGAACGGGTCATTCAGGAGCTGATCGAGAAGGGCTATCATATCAGGCGAAACGGCGTGTCGAATTACACGGTTATGAAAAATTCCCGGGTGATCTTCCTCGATAAGATCCCCGACCACACCGACGATATCAAATCCTCGAAGGATCTTCCCAGCTGGAAGCGAATGTGCTACTGCATTTTGAAAAACGACCATACCTGCCGGTTTATGGGCTTTGGCCTGACAAAGGAGCAAAAGAACCGCGTGGATATGCTGAAGCGAAAATACAGCGGAATAGGAGAATGATATGGCGTTTCGAAGCCCCGTATACGATGTGATCGCGGTGCCCGTTGAAAAAGTGATCCCCAATACCTATAATCCCAACACAGTGGCCCCTCCTGAGATGAAGCTGCTCTATGACAGCATTCGGGAGGACGGGTACACCATGCCCATCGTGTGCTATTACGCCAAAAAGCAGGACCGCTATGTGATCGTCGATGGGTTCCACCGTTACCGCGTGATGCTGGATCACCCCGATATCTACGAACGGGAGGGCGGGCTGCTGCCCGTTTCGGTCATCAATAAATCCCTCGATCACCGAATGGCCAGCACCATTCGCCATAACCGGGCCCGGGGCTCCCACGATGTGGACCTCATGAGCAATATCATTAAGGAGCTCCACGAGCTGGGCCGCTCCGACGCCTGGATCGCGAAGCACCTGGGCATGGACAAGGACGAGATCCTCCGGCTCAAGCAGATCACCGGCCTGGCGGCCCTGTTCAAGGATATTAAGTTCGGAGAGGCCTGGAAGCCCGTGGAGGACGAATTCTACGAGGAAAGCCCCAAAGCCGATTGCGCGGAGGCCTCGGCAGAAGAAAAGGAACAGGCGGAGGCCGCGCGGTAGGCGACTTTTGCAAATGGCGGGACGGTGAGGCCGTTGTTTTCGGGGCCCCTATTTTGTAGAAGTAAGATGGGAGTTTTTTACGGTAGTCTTATGAAGATCCCTGTGGAACCGGCAGAGCATATAATAGGGTTTTTTCAGGGTAAAGTGGAACATGCCTGTAGCGATGTGCCTGTTTCACTGTTTGGGCCTGAGAGCTTATATTCAAATAAAATCCTCTCGGTACAGGTTCTAAGAATCACTGAGAACACGCTCGTTACAACACGCAAAACAGCGCGGGGCTTTTCGGAAGGCCTCGCGCTGTTTTTTGTATGGATTTTTTACAGCCGGTGCTGAAATTCTCCATTCAGCCAGGCGATGGCAAGCTCCAGCCAGCGGGCGTTGTAGTCGTTTTGGCTGCCGGTTTCTTCCGTGCAGGCGGACATGCCGTGCCAGCCGGTGGGGAAAATGTGGGCTTCAAAAGGAATTTTGTGCTTTTGCAGGGCCGAAAGGAGCGTTAAGGTGTTTTCCACCGGAACGCAGTCGTCCTCGGCGGTGTGCCACACAAAGGCGGGGCAGGTCTTTTCGCTGATTTGCCGGTCCAGAGAAAAATACTCATAGCCCGGCGTGCCCTGTTTACAGCCGCTGACGTTTTCTATGGATTCCACATGGGCGAACTCATCTGCCGTGATGACGGGATAGCCCAGGATCATGGCGTTGGGGCGGTTTTCCCCGCCGTGATTGTCATAGACCTTCAAAAGCTCCGGGTCGTCCCACATGGTTCCCAGGGAGCAGGCCAGGTGACCTCCGGCGGAAAAGCCGCACACCGCAATGCGGTCCGGGTCTACCCGCCATTCCTTGTGGGAGCGAATGGCCCGCAGGGTTTCGGAAAGCTCCCGAAGGGGCAGAAACCCCCTGGCTTTTTCTCCGGTGGAATAGGTGAGCACAAAAACATTGTACCCCTCTGCGAAGAAGGGCAGGGCAATGGGCTCCGCCTCCCGCTCCGATACCATGGCGTAAGCGCCGCCGGGGCAGATCACAACGGCGGGAAACTGTTCCCTGCGCACCTCCATTTCCCAAATGGGAGTGTGCAGATATCCTGCGACAGACGCGCCGGAATCCGGCAGGGGCTGAAAAGCAATGAGTTCCATATGATACTTCCTCCCAAAGCGGGGCATTGCCGCCCGCTTTTCTTTTCCTTCCATTATCCCCGGAAAAGTTTTTTCTGTCAAGGGAAGGTTTTTTCGGGATTTCCCCTTGAAAATCTTGGAAATTTCCGGTAAACTGGAAACCGGTCTATAGATCAAATTTTTGCAAAGAGGTGCATTTGTTGTGGAGATCATTCAAGACATTCTGGCTGCCATCGGCGTTGTGCTGAACGGTATCCCCCAAGGTCTGCTGGCTTTGACCTACGGCTTTGCTTCCGTTCCCACGGCTCTGGGCTTCGCGGTAGGTGCGGTGGCCTGCGGCGCCCTGGGCTCGGTAGCCCCTATTTCCTTCCAGGCGGAAACCATTGTGCTGGCGGGCAATATGGGAAAGAACAGGCGGGACAGGCTTTCCATGATCCTGTTCGGAGGTCTGATCATGGTGGTGCTGGGCCTTACCGGCGCTCTTTCCGCCATTACCGCCTTTGCCGGTGACGCCATTGTGCACGCCATGATGGCCGGCGTTGGCTTTATGCTGGTGAAGGTGGCCTTTGGCATGGTGAAGGAAAATTCCCTGGTGGGCTGGGTCTCCGTGGCTTCCGCGGTGATCATTTACCTGCTGACGAAGGCCCTTGACCCCGCGAATGCGCTGGTCTATACCATTGTGGGCTCTCTGATCATCTCCAGCGTCGCGGCAAAGCTTGCGGGGCAGGAGCTGGGAGAAAGCGCCATTTCTGAAAAAATGTGCAAGCTGAAGCTGGAAAAGCCCACGGTAAACGCTTCTGTAGTTCGGGGAGCCTTGTCCCTGGCCTGCTTGACCATCGGCGCGAACATCGCCTTCGGCAACATTACCGGCGGCATGGCAAACGCCAATATGAACGTGGATCACCTTACCGTGTATTCCGGCCTGGCCGACGCGGTAAGCGCCCTGTTCGGCGGCGGCCCGGTAGAGGCCATTATTTCTGCTACGGGAGCCGCCCCCCATGCGGTGTGGGCGGGCGTGATCATGATGGCTGTGATGGCGTTGATCCTGTTCTTCGGGCTGCTGCCTAAAATCGGAAAATTCGTTCCCAGCCAGTCCATTGCGGGTTTCCTGTTTATTTTAGGCGCGTTCGTTACCATTCCCGGCGATGGCGCCGCCGCTTTTGCCACCGCGGAGGCGGGCGGCTCTGTGATCGCGGCGGTTACCATGTCCGTTACCGCTGTGTTCGACCCCTTCTTCGGCATGCTGGCAGGCATTGCCCTGAAGCTGCTCATCGGCTGGACCGGTTTGGCCCTGTAAGCTTTTCCGCGGCATAGAAAGGAGCTTTTTATGGAACAGTACTATACGTTGGAGGTGGCGGGCGTTACCCGTCAGCTGCCCATTATGCAAGTGTCCGATTCCTTGTGTATCGCAAGCTTTGTCATTTTGGGGGATTGTGAGATCGTTACCCAGGCCGCGCCCCTGATCGAGGCGGAGCTGCCCCAGGTGGACTATATCGTTACAGCGGAGGCCAAGGGGATTCCCCTGGTACACGAGCTGTGCCGCCTGCGGGGACTGCCCTATTACATCGTGGCCCGGAAAAGCGTAAAGCCCTACATGAGCAAGCCCCTCACCGACGAGGTGGTGTCCATTACCACCCAGAAGAAGCAGACCCTCTGCCTGGACGGCAAGGACGCTTTGCTGCTTCAGGGCAAGCGGGTAGCCATTGTGGACGATGTGATCTCCACCGGAGAATCTCTTTCCGCCATTGAACGGCTGGTGGAAAAGGCCGGAGGAAACATCGTGGCAAGGGCCGCCATTCTGGCGGAGGGCGACGCCGCCCGCCGGGACGATATCATTTTCCTGGAGGAGCTGCCGCTGTTCCCGGTGGAGGGATAACAGCGGTTTCCGGTCGATTCTGCGGCTTTTGGGGCAGTACGCCCTGAAGGCCGCAATTTTTGGAGATAATTAGAGATAATAAGGAAAAGCCTTTGCCCTGTTTTTCCGGGCAAAGGCTTTGGGAGATCACAATGGGACCTTATGAATATACTGTGGAAGAAATTGTGGGAGAATACGCCTATCTCCGCCGCACGGATATACTTGATCCCGGCGAGCCAATGATGATAGCCATGGCGCTGTTGCCGGAAGGAGTAGAGATAGGAAACAAGTTGCGGTGGGAAAATCTGGAATATACCCTGCTGTAACGGCTACAGCTTCAGGGAATCGTATTCCGTGCCGTCCAGTGTTTTCCAAAGGAAGACGCCGTTTTCCAGTGTCATATAGCTTTTCGGGGTATTTTCCTTGGGAAGAGAAACAGAGCCGGGGTTCAAATACCAGAAGCCCGCAGAATTGTCTTTCGCGGGAATATGGGTATGGCCGTGGAGCAGTACGTCTCCCGGCTTTAGCGGGGGAGGGCTTTGCAGGTTATGGTGATGGCCGTGAGCGGCGAAAATGAGACGCCCCGCGGCTTCCAGCAGGCAGTATTCCGCCAGTACCGGGAAATCCAGCACCATCTGATCCACCTCGGCCTCGCAGTTTCCCCGAACACAGAAAATGCTGTCCTTTACGGCATTCAGCAGGGAGATCACCTGCTTGGGGGCATAGCCCTCCGGCAGGTCGTTCCTGGGGCCGTGGTATAAAAGGTCTCCCAGCAGCAGGAGCTTGTCCGCCCGCTCTCTGCGGAAAGCGGCAAGCAGCGCCTGGCAGCAAGGGGCAGAGCCGTGAAGATCTGACGCGATCAGCCATTTCATGAGTATCGATCCTTTTCAAATAAAATAAAACGGGAGGAAGTCCCTATGGAATTTCAAAGAGAACCAGGCCGTATTTTTGCCCTGGACGAGCAGGGAAAGGTACTGGCGGAGGTCACCTTCCCCACCGGGGAGGACGGCGTGGCGGAAATCAACCACACCTATGTAGATCCCGCTTTCCGCGGAAAGGGTATTGCGAATCAGCTTCTGCGGGAAGCGGCGGAGACCCTGCGGGGAGAAGGCAAAAAAGCCCGCCTGATCTGCTCCTATGCCGTCACCTGGTTTCAGGAGCACCCGGAGTATGGGGAACTGGTTGCCAGTTGTCGGAAAGAGCAATGAGAAATGAGCAATTAGCAATGAGGAATGAGCAATGAAGGGCCTGGTAAGTTGAAAGTTGTAGGTTAGTAGACGGTATGAAAGCCTCCCCTTATGAAATAAGGGGAGGGGGACCGCCAATAGGCGGTGGAAGGGATCAGTCACACGCAGAAAGTAGCATAGAATCGCTAGTTTTTTATCCCCTCAGTCAGCCTATCGGCTGACAGCTCCCCTTATAAATAAGTGGAGCCTAAAGGCGTTAAACCATAATTTACTGCTCCTTATTGCGCTGCTATGCAGCGCCGCCACTGTCCAGCATCTAAAATCTAGCATCTACAATCTGGAAATATACTCATAGGGGATCCAGCCCTCTTTGATCTTGACCCAGCGGCCGCTGCCGATAATGTCCTTGCCCCGTTCCTCCAGAACGGTGACCACATCGTTTTTCTTCAGCTTTTTGATGGCGTGGTAGCCGGAGCCGGGGCCGGAATACACGGTCAGGCTGGAGGCGGTGATCCGGGCGGGGTACGCGCCCTTGTAGTCTGTTTTGTTCTGGCTGATCCGCCCCAGGAATTTTTGCCAGGCGGAAAAGTCGTTTACAAAGGGGGCGGGGCAGACCTTGTGGGAAATGTCGTTGTGCCGCACCACATTTTCCAGGGGAATGCCGTACCGCATCATCAACTCCCGCACCAGCTTTGCGGTGTTTTCCATGGTCTGCTCTGAAAAATACCAGTCGGAGTCATAGGCGGAGGAAGCGTTTGAGGGATCTCCCTTCAGGCAGCACATTTCAATGCCGATGGAATTGGAGTTCCGGCAGAAATCGTGATAGTAGATATCGTTGCCGCAGTGCCAGGAAATATCCCGATCCATCACGCACCGCCAGGCGCCGCCGCCATCTACAAAATAATGGGCGGAGGCGGCCCGGTATACGTCCAGAAAGGCCTGGCACTCTCCCTTGGCGGTGTCTCCGGGTGTTGCCGTGTAGTGGACGGTGATATAATCGATATCATCAAAGCTGCGGTGGGCGGCGCGGTAATTGATTTTCGTCAAAAGCTCGCTGATCTTCAGGGACCGGCTTTCCTGGTTCTTTTCCGGCAGCAGATAGTGTTTGCCGTCAATGACCCGCCAGCCGGTCAGAAGCTTGCCTGAATTGGGATCAAAGTAGTAGGTGTACTCCCCGATATGCTGAAAGCCGATCAGCGGCTCCTGGGCTTCTCCGGCGAGATAGTAGGTATCGCCGTCTTCTGTGACCCAGCCGGCGCCGTCATAGCGATCCGGGAAAACCCAGGCTTCTTTCCCGTTCTGCAGGGTGTATTCATGGGAGGTGGCGGCCTCGCAGATTTGAGGATAGGCCCAGTAGGAGCGGGACACGTCGGAAAACTCCACGGCAAAATAAAGAGTGACCATTCTGGAATCTGGCGTCCGGCCCAGCATGGCGTTTAAGATGGTCACCGCCTCCGCCCGGGTGATGGGGGCGTCAGGGCGAAAGGTGCCGTCCTTGTAGCCTCTGATCCAGCCGTGAGCCACCGCCGAGGTAATGGCGGGCGTGGCCCAGCTCTGTCCCACATCGGAAAAGCCCGCTTCTCCGGTAAGGGGAGCGCTGAACCGGGCAGCAATGGAAACAAACTCCGCCCGGGTGATATTCCGGTTGGGGCGGAACTCGCCGCTGGGATAGCCGCTGATGGCTCCCAGGGAGGCCAGCGCCCGGACCTGGGTGCTGTACCAGGCGGCTTCCGGCACATCGGAAAAGCTGGCGGTCAAGTCAGGCTTGTCCTTCAGCAGGCTGTAAAAAAGCTGGGCGGTCTCTGCCCGGGTGATTTTTCCCTCTGGGCGGAAAGAACCGTTCTTGTAGCCGGAAACGTAGGAACTGTGTGCTTCGGTTTCCAACAGGTCGCTTACCGCTTCACAAAGGAAGGGAAAGGGCTTGTCCACCTCTTCTGTTTCTTCCTCAGAAGGAACTTCCGGTTCCGGAGCTTCTTCCGGTTCCAAAACGGGGTCAGTTTCTGCCGGAAGCTCTTCTTCCGCAGAAGCGTTTTCCCGCACGGGAAGACGTTCTCCTTCCTCCGCAGCGAACGCGGCCGGCGAGCAGGACAGCAGGCAGGCAGCGGCAAGCAGGCAAAGTGACAATCGTTTCCAAAGCATGTGAGCATTCCTCCCAAGTACGCTTTTTCTGGTATCTACTATAGCAGAGCGGAAGACGAAATGCAAATCTTGTCAAATATTGCCGTTTTCAGGCGGCTTTTCAGAATAAGTGAAAATCTAAGAAACGGAGTGGATTTTATGAAGCGGATGCGTTGGGTGGATTCTCCCATAGGAGCGCTGCGGCTGGCGGAGGAGGACGGCGCGCTGACAGAGCTCCTGTTCGGAGAGCAGGGGGAAAACCGGCAGCGGGACGATTCCCCGGTGCTGCTGCAAGCAGAGGTTCAGCTCGGGGAATATTTTGCGGGAAAACGCCGGGAGTTTACGGTTCCCCTATCTCCCAGGGGCACAGAATTTCAGCGCCGGGTGTGGAACGCCCTGCTGACGATCCCCTACGGAGAAACCAGAAGCTACGGGGAGATCGCCATTCTGGCCGAAAGCCCAAAGGCTTTTCGGGCGGTGGGCTCCGCAAACCACAATAACCCCATCTCCATTTTGATCCCCTGCCATCGGGTGATCGGCAAAAACGGTTCCCTTACCGGCTACGGCGGCGGTATGGAGGCAAAGCAATTTTTGCTGGAGCTGGAGAAAGGCAATGGGGAATTAGCAATTAGCAATTAAGGGCAAGGGCAGATAAACTGAAATTTAGAGGTTATCCACTCACCTCCTTCCTGTCATTACTGAACAAAAAGCAAAGCAAGCTTTGCTTTCCTTGTGAAGAATCTCGTTCTTTACTTCTTTGCTCAGGAATGAAGGACGAGATTCTTCGTCACTTTGTTCCTCAGAATGACAGTGGGAGAGCTTGCCCTTCTCTAACGACTAATTCGCTAAACTATCATTTGCACCCCCGAAATTTATTGTTTTGCCCTTGCCCTTTCCCTGGAATCCAGTGTCCAGCATCTAAAATTTAAAAGAATAGAGGAGTCTTTATGAACATTACAGTGATCGGCTGCGGAAGATGGGGTACGTTTTTGGCCTGGTATCTGAACCGGATCGGGCACAGGGTCACGCTGTACGGCAGAGAGCAGTCCGGGCGAATGAAAGCGCTGCGGGAGACCCGTACCAATTCCGAGACCGTTTTGCCGGAAAGCGTGGCCCTGGAAAGCGACCTGTCCCGCGCGCTGGAAAGCGAGCTCTTGGTGATCTCCATCGGCTCGCAAAGTCTGCGGGGGCTGCTGGGGGAGATCTCCGCCCTTTGCCCGGCGGGAGAAAAGACCTATGTTTTGTGCATGAAGGGCCTGGAGATCGGCACCGGAAAGCGGCTTTCCACCATTGTGAAGGAGGAGGCCGGGGAACAGGCCGAAGTGGCTGTTTGGCTGGGGCCGGGCCATGTGCAGGAATTTACCAGGGGAATCCCCAACTGTATGGTGATCGACAGCGAAAGCGAAGCCCTGAAGGAGCGGCTGGTGGCGGAGCTTTCCGGCGACCTGATCCGGTTTTATTACGGCAGGGACCTGATCGGCAACGAGGTGGGGGCGGCGGCGAAAAACGTGATCGGCATTGCCGCCGGCATGCTGGACGGCCTGCGTCTTTCTTCCCTGAAGGGCGCGCTGATGAGCCGGGGCACCCGGGAGATCGCCAGGCTGATCTCCGCTCTGGGAGGCAGCGAGCTTTCCGCCTACGGTCTATGTCATTTGGGCGATTACGAGGCCACCGTCTTTTCTCGGTACAGCCATAATAGAAGGTACGGCGAGGCCCTGATTCTTGGAGAGCCCTATGAAGAGCTGGCGGAGGGCTGCTACACCGTAAAGGCCCTCTTAAAGTTGGGAGAAGAAACCGGCGTTTCCCTTCCCATCTGCCGGGCGGTATACGATGTGCTCTACCAAAAGGCCGACCCCCAAAAGACCCTGGACGCCCTGTTCTCCCGAAGCCTCAAAAATGAGTTTTGAAAACAGCAAACGACAAAGAAAGCGCTGGGGGATCGTTTCCCTTCCAGCGCTTTTTATCATTTTTTCTATTTGATTTCGGTACCGTACCGGTTATACGTTTTCTGATACACGGTATCACCAAGGGAATCTTTCCCGGGGTGCAGGGTTTTGGTTACTGTATAGTCGTTAGTCATACCTTTGGCGACGATCTCATCGCCTATCAGGCTGAGCCGTACATAAGAGTCGCCGCTGCCCTCCAGCTCATAAGAAACATAGTGCTCCAGCAAGGGCTCCTCTTCGTTTTCCGCAGTGCTGATATGGAAGAAAGCGAGAATCTTAGAATTGTCCCCCATAAGCTCTATGATGTTGCCGCTGTGGATCCTGATGGCGCCATTGGGGGCCCCATAGGCGGTAGCACGGCTCTTCTTTTGCCCCTTTTGATAAAATTTCACAGAAAACCGATTCTTCGTTCCATTGGTGGAGGCGGTAAAGGTTTCGCTGTAGGAAACAACTGCTTCAAAAGCGGGCTCCAGCCCCGAAAGACGATATTCAAAGTAGCCCATATCTCCTTCGGGCGGCCAAACGGGATCTCCCAGTTGGTTTTTCCCCCAGCCGAGCTCTTTTCCCTGCGCATTTGTAAGCTTCATACATCTCCCATCCAGGCTGACGATGGCGTGGTCTTCGGTAATATTTTCCAGATGAAAAGCCTCCACCGGATCCGGAGGATTCGGCAGAATCTTTTTAGAAGAGCTCTTCAGCTTTTCACACCCCATAAGCGCGAAAAGAATCAGCAGGCAGAAGAAATTTTTACATATTGCGGAAAAATTCATAATGAAATCCTTTTCATGGCTGAACAATTTCAGTTTGATTGCTTCCGTCAGGGAAAGGAGTGAAAGAGGGATCTTCTTCCTCTACAGGAGCTTCCACTTCTGTAATTTGATCCATCCCGGGGCGATCCGTCCGCTCTAACGTATAAGTCCCCACCATGCCGACGGCTGCAATTCATGATCTGTAAATGCGATTGATACAGACTGAGAACCCGTACTGTAAAGAGACTGGGTGCCGCTATCCCCCGGGCGAAAGGATTGCGCCTTAAAGAAGTCCAAACAGTTCCATAGAGCCGTCACTGTGAAGTGCCGCTGTTCCGGAAAAATCTTTCACACATTGGTAGCGGTATTTGTCTATAACCGCAGAGAAGCATTCCTTCTTCTGCAGCGCTTCATAAATCATCCCGCCTTTCTGCAAACGACCTTGTCAGAAACAGAAGCAGCAAGGCTTGTCATAAATACATTTGCGGACCAATTCCTGATTTTTATACTTTAATAATACTAATGCAAATGAAATGTATCAATATAATGCGAGAGATTTCATGAATTTTTTTGGATATTTGTTTTTCATCCTAGCGTTGCGTTTTCCTGAAAGGAAGAGCTTTGAGATATTTCGGAAAAAATAGATTTTTGCAAAGCGAGGACGAATTCTGTCTTGACATCTGAACAAATGTTTGCTATGATAAGGGGCGGAAAACAGCGGAGGCGCTGGGGGACGGGATGGCTTCGGAGAAATCCGGAATTCTCTTCCCCAAAAGCGCGTTTTGCACAGCTGCGGGAAGGAGGGAAAAGGGCGTGAAGGAGAAAAAAGGAAAGCGGCAGGGCGGCTCTTTCGAGGAGGCTCAGCGCTGCCGGGTTTTGCGGGAGGCCTTGGCCTATGTGCTGCCCGCCGGAGAGGCGGAGCGGGCCTGTGACCGGCTGCTGGAGGCCCTGGGCAGCTTTGACGGCATTTTCTGCGCGCCGGAGGAGGTGCTGCGGGAGATCCCCGGCGTGGGGCCGGAGGCCGCGAAATTCCTGCGGCTGATCATTCGCCTGTCCCAGACCTATCTGGAGGAGCGCTCCTGGAACCTGCAAAGGATCTACGACACCCCCTCCGCCGTGGAGATGTTCCGCCCGAAGTTTCTGGGGCGGAAAACCGAAGCCGTGTGCCTGATGCTTCTGGACGGCAGGGGCAGAATGGTCTATAACGATATCATCTGCGAGGGCTCCATCAGCGAGGTGCCCCTTTATCTTCGCCAGGTGCTGCAGCTCTGTATGGAATACCAGGTGGAGGAGGTGTTCCTGGCCCACAACCACCCCAGCGGCGTGGCCTTTCCCTCCCAAAACGACCTGCTCATCACAGATCGGCTGCTGGTGGCCTTAGACAGCATAAATGTGGTGCTTTGCGACCACATTATCTTTGCGGACGAAAGCTACTATTCCTTTTTGGGAAGCGGGGTCCTCACCCGGCAGGAGGATATCATGCGCCAGGCGCAGTATGAGGAAACAGAAAGCGTGCGGAAGCTGGAAAGCCGGCTGCGGGGACAGCAGGAGGAAGGCTGAATGTTTCTGCGTTAGCCTGAAAGAAATTCCCGAAGCTTCGGGGAAAGGGAGGAAGCGGCCTTGGATTTTAAGCTCGTTTCAAAATTTCAGCCCACCGGCGACCAGCCGGAGGCCATCAGCCAGCTGGTGCGGGGCGTAAACGGCGGCGTGAAGGAGCAGACTCTGCTGGGTGTAACCGGCTCCGGCAAAACCTTCACCATGGCAAATGTCATCGCCCAGACCAACCGCCCCACCCTGGTGCTGGCCCACAATAAGACTCTGGCCGCCCAGCTCTGTTCGGAATTCCGGGAGTTTTTCCCGGAAAACGCCGTGGAGTATTTTGTGTCCTATTACGATTACTACCAGCCTGAGGCCTACATTGCCCAGACCGATACCTATATTGAAAAGGATTCCGCCATAAACGATGAGATCGACAAGCTGCGCCACAGCGCCACCAGCGCTCTTTCCGAGCGCCGGGACGTGATCATTGTGGCCTCGGTTTCCTGCATTTACAGCCTGGGCGACCCCATCGACTACCGCACCATGGTGATCTCCCTGCGTCCCGGCATGGAAAAAAGCCGGGACGAGCTGCTGCGCAAGCTGGTGGAACTGCAATACGAACGGAATGATGTGAACTTTATTCGCAACAAGTTCCGGGTGCGGGGGGACGTGGTGGAGATCTTTCCGGCCCAGTCCGGCGACCGGGCGGTGCGGGTAGAGTTTTTCGGGGACGAGATCGACCGGCTTCGGGAATTTAACCCCCTCACCGGAGATGTGACGGCGGAGTTGAAGCACATCGCCATTTATCCGGCTTCCCACTATATTGTTCCCCGGGATAAAATGGAAAAGGCCATTGCGGATATTCACGAAGAAATGGAAAAGCGGGTGGAGTTTTTCAAGGGGGAGGGAAAGCTCATTGAGGCCCAGCGCATTGAGCAGCGCACCCGGTACGATATGGAGCTGCTTTCCGAGATCGGCTTCTGCAAGGGCATTGAGAACTATTCCAGAGTGCTTTCCGGCCGGGAACCGGGCAGCGCGCCCTTTACTCTGCTGGATTATTTTCCCGACGATTTTCTGCTGTTCGTGGACGAATCCCACGTGACCCTGCCCCAGGTGCGGGGCATGTTCGCCGGGGACCACGCCAGAAAGGAAATGCTGGTGGATTACGGTTTTCGTCTGCCCTCCGCCTTTGATAACCGCCCCTTGAATTTTGACGAATTTTACAGCCATGTGAACCAGGCTGTTTTTGTCAGCGCCACGCCGGGGGATCTGGAGCTGGAGAAATCCGCCCAGGTGGTGGAGCAGGTGATCCGCCCCACCGGGCTTTTGGACCCCAAGATCACCGTAAAGCCCACGGACGGGCAGATCGACGATCTGATCTCTGAAATCAACCTTCGGGTGGAAAAAAAGGAGCGGGTGCTGGTCACCACCCTCACAAAGAAAATGGCAGAGGATCTCACCTCTTATCTGGAAGGGTACGGCATCAAGGTGCGGTATATGCACCACGATATCGACACGGTGGAGCGCATGGAGATCATTCGCGATCTGCGCCTGGGTGAATTTGACGTGCTGGTGGGCATCAACCTTCTGCGGGAGGGCCTGGATCTGCCAGAGGTGTCCCTGGTGGCCATTCTGGACGCGGACAAGGAAGGCTTTCTCCGCAGCGGGCGCAGCCTGATCCAGACCATCGGCCGCGCCGCCAGAAACGCTGGGGGCCAGGTGGTGATGTATGCCGACGAGGTGACGCCCTCCATGGAATACGCCATTACGGAAACGGAGCGCCGCCGGGCCATTCAGGAAAAATACAACGAAGATCACGGCATCGTACCGAAAACCATCACCAAGGACGTGGCGGAGATCCTGGAGATCTCCACCCACAAGGACGACGGCAAGAAGAAAAAGAAGAGCTATACGGCCCTGGAACGCCGGGAGCTGATCGAAAAGTACACCAAGGAAATGAAGGCGGCGGCAAAGCTGCTGGAATTCGAGCATGCCGCCTATCTGCGGGATAAGATCAAGGAGCTGGAAACAGGGGGCGGGAGCCATCATGCCCCGGTGCCCAGGAGAAAAGGGAGATAGCATGGACAAAGAAAAACTCCGGTTTTTGCCCCAGGCTGGCAGCGGCCCGGCGGAATCGGCTCCCCTTTCGCCGGAGCCTGAGGGAAAATACCCCTGTCCCTGCTGCGGAAGCCTGACCCTTCCCGTGCCGTCGGAAGAGGCCATCGCCTATATCTGCCCAGTGTGTTTTTGGGAAAACGACGTGTTTACCCCTGGGGAAGACGAGCCCAGTGATGAAAATCACGGTCTGACTCTCCGGCAGGGCCGGGAAAACTACAGGCGCTGGGGAGCGGTGCGGGAGGATCTGGCAGGCAAAACCCGGCCGCCGGTAGAAAAAGGAGAGAATTGCGATGAAACGGCTGCTGTTGACCTCGGCCGGCTTTGAAAACCCCGTGATTCGGGACAGCTTTTTAAGGCTGCTGGGAAAAAGCCCGGAAAAGGCGAAAGCGCTTTTTATTCCCACCGCCGCTGTCGATGACGGCGCGCGGGTCATGCTGCCCAAGTGCAGAAACGACCTGCTTTCCGCAGGCATTCTGCCGGAGCATATCGAGGCCTTTGACCTGGATCGCCCCATGGACGCCCAGGAGATTTCCGGCTATGACACGGTGTATTTCTGCGGCGGCGATACGGCGCATTTATTGAGCCGCGTGAGGGGCTCCGGCTTTGCGGAAGTCCTTGACCGGGCGCTGGAACGGGGGCTTCTATATGTGGGCGTAAGCGCGGGCAGTATTATCTGCGCACGGAATCTGCCGGGTCATCTCGACTATCTGCCGCACCGCTTGGAGGTGCACTGTGAGAAGGGCTCTCCCCCGGGGCCGCTGGGGGAGGAAACCGTTCGTCTCACCAACGCGCAGGCGATCTGTATCGAGGGTGGAAGGTCAGAGCTGATCGAATAAACAAGCGGAGGAAAGCGTATGAAGATCGCATTGATCCACGGGCAAAGCCACAAGGGTACCACCTATCATCTGGCACGCCTGCTGGCGGAGAAGCTGGGCGGAGAGATCAGCGAATTTTTTCTGCCCCGGGATTTCGGCGAATTTTGCGTGGGCTGCTGCCGCTGCTTTCTCAATTCCGAACAGCAGTGTCCTCATTATGAACGGCTTTCGCCCATTACCCGGGCCATAGACGAGGCGGAGCTGGTGATTTTGGCAAGCCCTGTCTATGTGTACCATGCCACAGGGGCCATGAAGGCCTTTCTGGATCACTATGGCTGGCGGTGGCTGGTGCACCGGCCGGAGGAAGCTATGTTCTCCAAGCAGGCGGTGTGCATTTCCACCGCGGCAGGGGCGGGCATGAGAAGCACCAATCGGGATATGGCCCATAGCACCTTCTTTTGGGGCGTAGGGCGCACTTATCGGTTTGGTATGGGCGTTGCGGCAATCGATTGGGAAGGGGTCAGCGAAAAAAAGAAGCAAAAAGCGGAGCGAAGGCTTTCCGCTTTGGCTCAGAAAATCAAGCGGCGTCAGGGAAGGGTCAGGCCGGGGATCAAAACAAAGGCCATGTTTTCCGTGATGCGGCTGGCGTTTCGCCGGGGAGGCAACCCGGCGGACGCGGCTTATTGGAAAGCGAAAGGCTGGACGGAACACGGCAGGCCCTGGTGAGGGCCCGGAGGAAGAGAACCGTATGAACAAACAGAAGAACAGAGAGCTTTTATACGCTCAGCTGGCGCTGGATTATCATGCCGGGCCGGAGGATTTTTGTACGCCCGGTATCGTTTTGACAGAGCCCGCCCTGTGCCCGGGCCGCCGGGCCTACAGTACGGAGCTGCCCTTTCTTGAGTTGGTCACAACAGGCCAGGCCGCCGTTCTTATGGCGGACCCGCGGCTCCACCCGGCTCTGGAGGAGTGGCTGAAGGGTGTGGAGGAGTCTCACTGGCTGCTGGAATTTCCCCGGCTGCTGTCTCTCAGTAGGCTGCTGGAGCCCTATGGCTATGAGCTGACCCAAACTCACCATGGCTACCTGCCCGCGGAGAACCTTTCCCCTACTTTCCCGCCAAAAGGGTTTTCTCTCTGCTGGCTGGAGCGCGGGGAGATCGACCGCTTCTATCCCAACAAGGCCTGGCCCAATGCTCTGCAGGAGCGGGAAAACCCCGCCCGGCCCGATATGCTGGCCCTGGCCGCCATGGACGGGGAAAGCATCGCGGGGCTTGCGGGAGTATCCGCCGATGGAGAGCTGCTGTGGCAGATCGGCATCGATGTACTGCCGGAGTACCGAAGCAGAGGGCTGGGAACACTGCTGGTAAGGAATTTGGCGGCGGAGCTTGCGCAAAGGGGAAAGCTGCCCTTTTACTACAGCAGCCTTTCCAATCTCCATTCACAGAGCATTGCCCTGGGCTGCGGATTCCGCCCGGCGTGGGTGGATATTTCGGCAAGAAAGCGGGAGGTCTGACATCGTGGGAAAACATTTATCGGAAATGACCCTGGAAGAGCTGTGGGAGCTGTTTCCCATTTTTCTGACGGAGCATAACGACTGCTGGAACCAGTGGTTTCAGGAGGAAAAAGAGGCGCTGCAGGGGCTTCTTCCCCCAAAAACCAGGGTCAGCCATATCGGCAGTACGGCAATACAGGGAATTTGGGCCAAGCCCATTGTGGATATTTTACTGGAAGCGCCGGACAAGGCCACTTTTTCTCAGGCGAAAGCAGCCTTAGCGGGAAATGGATATGTTCTGATGTCGGACAGCGGCGAAAGGGTTTCCTTTAACAGGGGCTATACGGAGCAGGGCTTCGCGCAAAGGGTGTTTCACCTGCATCTACGGCTTCTGGGAGACCACGATGAGCTGTATTTCCGGGACTATATGAATACTCACCCGGAGGCGGCAAAGGAATATGAGGCCTTGAAGCTGCGGCTATGGAAGGAATACGAGCATGACCGGAACGAATACACCCGGCAAAAAACGGAGCTTGTCAGAAAATATACGGAGCTGGGGAAGCAGCCGGAGGGGAGAAGCGGTATGGAGAAAAGGGAAGAAACCGTCAAGGCGTATTTTCGCTGCTGGGTGGAAAATGACCCGGCAGTGCTGGACGCTGTTTTTGCGGAGAAGATCGTGTACAGTGAGTGCTACGGCCCGGAATACCGGGGGCTGGGGCAGGTAAAGCAGTGGTTTTCCGATTGGAACCAGAAGGGAAGAGTGCTGGAATGGAGGATCAAAAGCTTCCTGCACGAAGAGAACAAAACAGCGGTGGAGTGGTATTTCCGCTGCGACTATGACGGGGAAGAGGGCGGCTTTGACGGTGTTTCTCTGATAGAGTTTGACAATGCCGGAAAGATTGTTTCCTTAAAGGAGTTTCAATCCAAAGCGGAGCATATTTTCCCCTATGAAAATGGAAAGGGATCCAACGCTTTGCGGGGAGCAAAGCTCTGAACGGACGAAAGGAGGAAGCCTATGAAACGGGAATTGGGAATTGCGCGCTGCGGGTTGGCTTGCTGCCTGTGCTCTGAAAACGATACCTGCCCCGGTTGTCTCTCAGACGGCTGTAAGGACAAGGACTGGTGCGAGACCAGAAAATGCTCTCTGGAAAAGGGGAGTTCCCACTGCTATCAGTGCAAAGAAAGCTGCCGGAAGGGCTTTTTGGAGAAGAACAAGCCCTATGGCTTTACCCTGTTCGCCAGGCAATACGGAGTGGAAGAGCTGCTGAACTGCCTGGAGGAAAACGAAAAACGGGGGATCGTCTACCATCGGGAAGGCTTTACCGGCGATTACGACGGCTTCGATACCCCCGAGCGGCTGATGGAATTTATTAGAACCGGAAAGAGAGGAGAAGGAAGCAATGAGCCTTGATAAAATTGTAGTGCATGGGGCCAGAGAGCACAATTTGAAGGGGATCGACGTCACGATCCCCCGGGACAAGCTGGTGGTTTTGACTGGGCTTTCCGGTTCGGGCAAATCGTCTCTGGCCTTTGATACCATTTACGCCGAGGGGCAGCGCCGGTATGTGGAAAGCCTTTCCTCCTATGCCAGAATGTTTTTGGGGCAGATGGAAAAGCCCGATGTGGATCTGATCGACGGCCTTTCCCCCGCCATTTCCATCGACCAGAAGACCACCTCCAAGAATCCCCGCTCCACCGTGGGAACGGTGACGGAAATTTACGATTATCTTCGGCTTCTTTACGCTCGCATCGGCATTCCCCACTGCCCCATCTGCGGCAGGGAGATCAAGCAGCAAACGGTGGATCAGATCGTGGATCAGGTGCTGGCGCTGCCGGAAAAAAGTAAAATTCAGGTGCTGGCCCCCACCGTGCGGGGCAGAAAGGGAGAGCACCAGAAGGAATTCGATGCCGCCCGGCGCTCCGGCTTTGTCCGCGCCAGGGTGGACGGCCTGATCTACGACCTGAACGAGACCATTTCCCTGGAAAAGAACAAGAAGCATACCATTGAAATCGTGGTGGACCGGCTGGTGGTAAAGCCCGATATCCGCTCCCGCCTGGCCGACTCTATCGAGGTGGCGGCGGGGCTCACCGGCGGTGTTGTGGTGGTCAGCGTGGAGGGGGGAGAGGACATCACCTTCTCCCAGAATTATGCCTGCCCGGAGCACGGCATCAGCATTGACGAGCTTTCCCCCAGAATGTTCTCCTTCAACAACCCCTTCGGGGCCTGCAAGAAGTGTACAGGCCTGGGGGTGTTCATGCGCATCGATCCCCAGCTGATCATTCCCGATAAGCGGCTTTCCATCAATAAAGGCGGTCTGAAGGCCAGCGGCTGGGCCATGGAGGGCAGTACCATTGCCGCCATGTATATGCGGGGCCTTGCGGAGCACTACCATTTCTCCCTGGATACCCCCATCGGCGAGCTGCCCGACAATATCGTGGATATCCTGCTGTACGGCACAAAGGGCGAAAAGATCAAGCTCAAGCGGGTCAGCGAGTACGGCAGCGGCACTTATATGGCGGAGTTTGAGGGCGTTATCAACAACCTGGAGCGCCGGTTCCACGATACCTCCTCCAACTGGATCAAGGAGGAGATCGAAACCTATATGAGCGCCGTCCCCTGCGACGAGTGCCACGGCAGGCGGCTTTCCCGGGAAAGCTTGGCCGTCACCGTGGGAGGGATCAATATCAGCGAGCTCTGCGATAAGTCTGTCACAGAGGCATTGGAATTTGTGGACGCCTTACAGCTTACCGACCGGGAAAAGCTTATTGCCGCTCCGATCCTCAAGGAAATCAAAGCCCGGCTGGGCTTCTTGAACAGCGTGGGCCTGGAATATCTGACCCTTTCCCGTGCCTCCGGCACCCTTTCCGGCGGGGAAAGCCAGCGCATTCGTCTGGCCACTCAAATCGGCTCTTCCCTGATGGGGGTGCTGTACATCCTGGACGAGCCCAGCATCGGCCTGCACCAGCGGGATAACCAGAAGCTTCTGGAAACCCTGAAGCACCTGAGAGACCTGGGCAACACCGTCATTGTGGTAGAGCACGATGAGGACACCATGCGGGCGGCCGATTACCTTGTGGACGTGGGCCCCGGCGCGGGCATTCACGGCGGAGAGATCGTGTACGCCGGGCCGGTCAAGGGCGTTGAAAAATGCAAGGGCTCTGTGACCGGCCAGTATTTGAGCGGAAAAAAGAAGGTGGAGGTCCCTGAAAAACGGAGAAAGGGCAGCGGAAATTTTCTGGAGATCCGGGGGGCCTCGCAAAATAACCTGAAGAAGGTCAACGTAAAAATCCCCCTGGGAGAATTTGTCTGCGTGACCGGCGTTTCCGGCTCAGGAAAATCCTCTCTGATCAATGAGATCCTCTATAAAAAGCTGGCGGCGGAGCTGAACCGGGCTCACACCCATGCCGGCGCCCATGAGGAAATTCGGGGTATGGAGCATTTGGATAAGGTCATTCAGATCGACCAGTCCCCCATTGGCAGAACACCCCGTTCCAACCCGGCCACCTATACCGGTCTATTCACCGATATCCGGGAGCTGTTCGCCAGCACCCAGGACGCCAAAATGCGGGGTTTTACCGCCTCCCGTTTTTCCTTCAACGTGAAGGGCGGCCGATGCGAGGCCTGCCAGGGCGATGGCATTATCTGTATTGAAATGCACTTCCTGCCGGACGTGTATGTTCCCTGCGAGGTGTGCAAGGGCCACCGCTATAACCGGGAGACCCTGGAGGTAAAGTACAAGGGAAAAAGCATTTACGATGTGCTGGAAATGACCGCCGAGGAGGCGCTGGACTTCTTCCGGGATATCCCGAAGCTCAGCAGGAAACTGCAAACCCTGGTAGATGTGGGCCTGGGGTATGTGAAGGTGGGCCAGCCCGCCACCACCCTTTCCGGCGGCGAGGCCCAGCGGGTGAAGCTGGCCACAGAGCTTTCCAAGCGGCCCACCGGCAGAACCATCTATATTTTGGATGAGCCCACCACCGGCCTGCATATCGCCGATGTGCACAAGCTCATCGAGGTGCTGCAACGTTTAGTGGATACCGGCAACACCGTGGTGGTGATCGAGCACAACCTGGATCTCATCAAAACCGCCGATCACATCATTGACCTGGGACCGGAGGGCGGCAACCGGGGCGGCGAGATCGTAGCTCAGGGTACGCCGGAGCAGGTGGCGAAGGTGAAAGGCTCCTATACCGGACAGTTCTTGAAGCCGCTCTTGCTTAAAAAGGAATGAGAAATTAGCAATGAGGAATGGGGAATTTAAGGGCAAGGAACCAGTTAGATGAATTGGAATTTGCTGCACCCACTCGTGAAGCTGCCTGGTGCGGGAAATCGGTTCCTGACCCGACCGCAAGTAGAGCGATAAACTTCAATTTATCGGTTATCCGCTCACCTTCCTTTTGTCATTACTGAACAGAAAGCAAGGCAGCCTTGCTTTCTCGGTGAAGAATCTCGTCCTTTGTCCTTTTGCCCTGGAATTAAGGGCGAGATTCTTCGCCTGCGGCTCAGAATGACAAGAGAGGAGGCTTGCCCTTCTCTAACAACTAACGGTTAACGACTAGTTCGCTAAACTATAATTTTCCATCTTTTCCAGTCGGGTCAGAACCCAAACTTCCGCACCAAGCAGGGGCACGAGTGGCCGCGGCGCCTTGCCGCAAACTATCCTTTATTGTCTCGCCTTCTGCCCTTCATTGCTAACTGCTCATTTCTCATTATCGTTAGCTGCCCTTCGGCATTAAAAAGAGCCGCCGCAAAATGTACCCTTGAACTGCCCCCGAATGTACGGACAGCACAAAAAAGCCCCCATGTAGGAAATAATAAGTTTTAAGTGGAGTGGCGTAGCGTCAGCGGCGCCACTCCAGTTTTTGCCTGGATGCGCTCATGGTTGTAG